>WNFL01067116.1_pt5 | contig 13755 bp, 12 predicted proteins | sample 5400361 | NCBI WGS metagenome assembly WNFL01 (sample SAMN13153351, study PRJNA577476) | soil metagenome | isolation source: 40 cm soil on Douglas fir-dominated hillslope | place: USA:California | collected 2013-09-17
CGTCAAGATCAACCGCCAGCGTGCCGCAATGCTTGGGGTCACGCCGCTCGCGATCATGCGCGCGATGGCCAATGCGTACAGCGAGCAACAGGCGTCCACCGTCTACACGCCAACGAACGAATACTGGGTGGTCCTCCAGCTCCGGCCCGAGGACCAGCAGGACATCAACGCGTTGTCGCGCCTCTACATCACGAGTGGATCCGGCAAGCTCGTGCCGCTGTCGGACATCGCGACCTTTATGCCGGGCGTGGGCCCGCAGAGCATCGCGCACTCCGGGCAGCTCGCGTCCGTCACCATCTCGTTCAACCTGCCGCCCAACGGCAACCTCGGTGCGGCAACGAGTGAGGTCGAGAATCTTGCGCAACGCATCCTGCCAACGAGCATCACGGCGAACTTTTCGGGCACGGCGCAGGCATTCCAGCAGTCGCAGCAAGGGCTGGGCGTTCTCCTGCTGATCACCGTGTTCATCATCTACATCATCCTCGGCATCCTCTACGAGAGTTTCATCCACCCGATCACGATTCTCACGGGGCTTCCGTTCGCTGCATTTGGCGCGCTGCTCGCGTTATTCGTGACCGGACAGCAGCTCGACGTGTATGGGTACGTCGGAGTGGTCATGCTCATCGGTATCGTGAAGAAGAACGCGATCATGATGATCGACTTTGCCATCGAGCGAGAACGGGCGGAGCACATCTCGCCCGCCGCAGCGATCGCGGAGGCGGCGAGCGTCCGGTTCCGGCCCATCATGATGACCACGGTGGCCGCGATCGTCGGAACGCTGCCGATCGCAATCGGTTTTGGTGCAAGCGCGGCGTCGAGACGGCCGATGGGGATTGCGGTCGTGGGCGGGCTCGCCTTCTCACAGGTGGTGACGCTCTTCGTCACTCCCGTGTTCTACACCTACCTCGACGACACGCAGGCGTGGCTGGGCCGGCTGTCGTCGAGGCTGCCCTGGTCGTCCGAGCGGACCTCGACAGAGCTCGCCCCGCGCCGCTGACGGAGATGCAGGCATGAGCTTCACCACGCTGTTCATCAAACGGCCCATCATGACGACGCTCGTCATGATCGCGATCCTCTTCTTCGGCATTGTCGCGTACCGGCAATTGCCGGTGAGCGATCTGCCGAACGTGGATTTTCCGACGCTGACGGTGACGGCGGTACTGCCTGGCGCGAGCCCGACGACGATGGCGGCGACGGTGGCGACTCCGCTGGAGAAGCAGTTCTCGACGATCGCGGGCATCGACAACATGACGTCAACGTCGAGCCTCGGGCAGACGCAGATCGTCATACAGTTCTCGCTCGACCGCGACATCGACGCGGCCGCCCAGGATGTCCAGGCGGCAATCACGCAGACGCTGCGCGGATTACCGCAGGGCATTCTGCCGCCCTCCTATCAGAAGGCCAATCCGGCAAGTGCTCCGATCATCACATTGGCGCTGACGTCGGACCAGGTACCGCTCTCCCAGCTCGACGAGTACGCGCAGACGACGATTGCGCAGCGTCTCTCGACGGTCGCCGGCGTTGCGCAGGTGCTGGTGTACGGTGCGCAGAAGTATGCGGTGCGGGTGCAACTCGATCCCTCGCAGCTCGCGACACGGAATCTCGCACTCGAGGACGTCGCCACCGCAATCACGAGCCAGAACGTCAATCTGCCGACCGGTGTGCTGAATGGCCCGCGCACCGCGCTCACCGTGCAGGCAAGCGGACAACTGCAATCCGCCGCCGAATTCCGCGATCTCGTCGTGGCGTACCGCAACGGCGCCCCCGTGCATCTGAGTGAGATCGGCCGCGTCGCGGACGACGTCCAGAACAACAAGACGGCGAGCTGGTATGGGACGTCGCGCTCGATCGTGCTGGCCATCCAGCGGCAGCCGGGGACGAACACGGTGGCGGTCGCACAACGCGTGAAGGACGCGTTAGCGAAAGTGCAGGGGGACATTCCGCCCAACGTGAAGGTCTCGGTCCTCTATGACCGGTCGCTCACGATTCAGGAGTCGGTCCGAGACGTGACGTTCACCCTCGAGCTGACGCTCGTGCTCGTGGTGCTCGTCATCTTCCTGTTCCTGCGCAACCTCTCGGCGACGATCATCCCGAGTCTCGCGCTACCGATGTCCATCATCGGCACGTTCTCGGTGATGTATCTGCTCCACTACAGCCTGGACAACCTGTCGCTCATGGCCCTGACGCTCGCCGTGGGCTTCGTGGTGGACGACGCGATCGTCATGCTCGAGAACATCGTCCGGCATCTGGAAATGGGAAAACCGCGCATGCAGGCGGCGCTCGACGGCGCGGAGGAGGTCGGCTTCACGATCGTGTCGATGACCTTCTCGCTCGCCGCGGTTTTCATCCCGGTGCTCTTCATGGGCGGCATCATCGGCAAACTCTTTCATGAGTTTGCGGTGACGATCGGCGTCGCAATCCTCGTGTCCGGCTTCGTCTCGCTGAGTCTCACGCCGATGTTGTCGAGCCGATTTCTGCGCTCCACGCATGGAAAGGCGCAGGGCCGTTTCTATCAGGTGACCGAACGAATTTACGATCGCTGGCTTGCGGCGTATGCCCGGAGCCTCGATTGGGTGATGGCGAGACGCCTCGCAGCACTGATCTTCTCGGTGATCACGCTCGCGCTCACCGCGGCTCTCTTCATGATCGCGCCGAAGGGTCTGTTTCCGATCGATGATACGGGGCAACTCCTTGCCATCACCGAGGCGGCGGAAGGCGTCTCATTCAGTGCGCTCATCGAAGCGCAACAGCAGCTCGCGGCGGCCATTGCGAAGGATCCCGACGTCCGTTCCGTGACATCGTCGGTGGGCACGACGCCGGCGGCGAACCAGGGGCAGCTCACCATCGACCTCAAACCGATCAGCGAGCGCAAGCGCAGCGCACAGGAGATTGCGCTGGATCTTTCGCGTCAGGCGCTCGACGTGCCCGGCATCTCGCTCTTCATCCAGAATCCGCCCGCGATTTCCATCGGCGGCCTGACCTCGAAGAGCTTGTACCAGTACACCGTCCTGAGCGGTGATCTTGCGACGCTCAATCGAAGCGCACGCACGTTGGAAGCTCGGCTTCGACAGCTTCCGTCGCTCGTCAACGTCACCAGCGATCTGCTGATCGAAAATCCGCAGGTGACGGTGGACATCGACCGCGAACAGGCGGGCCAGCTCGGCGTTTCGGCGTCGGAGATCGAGAACACGCTATATGACGCCTACGGACAGAAGCAGGTGTCCACCATCTACACCTCCACGAACAACTACTGGGTGGTGATGGAGCTCCTTCCCGAGTTTCAGCAGGACGTCGAGTCGCTCGGCAAGCTCTGGGTGCGGTCGACGCAGGGGAAAGTCGTTCCACTCAACGCGGTAGCGCGGTTCACATCGGGCGTCGGCCCCGTGACGGTGAACCATTCCGGCCAGCTTCCGTCGGTCACGATCTCCTTTGATCTCGCGTCGGGTGTCTCGCTGGGCTCCGCGCTCGGCGATGTGCAACGCGAAGCGAAGGACGTGCTGGCGCCGTCGGTATCGGGCAGCTTCTCGGGCACGGCCGAGGCCTTCCTCACCACGCAGCAGGGTCTTCTCGTTCTGCTCGTGCTGGCCGTATTCGTGATCTACGTGATCCTGGGCGTGCTCTACGAGAGCTTCGTCCATCCGATCACGATTCTGTCCGGTTTGCCGTTCGCGGCATTCGGAGCCCTCGTGACCCTCATGCTGTTTCATCTCGATCTCGACGTCTATGGGTTTGTCGGCATGATCATGCTGATCGGCATCGTCGAGAAGAACGCGATCATGATGATCGACTTCGCGCTCGAGGTGCAGCGCACGCACGCACGCGAGCCCGCGGCGGCCATCGTCGAAGCGGCAAGCGTGCGGTTCCGCCCGATCATGATGACGACGATGGCGGCGCTCATGGGTGCATTGCCGATCGCCGTCGGCTGGGGCGCAGGTGCCGCGAGCCGCCGCCCACTCGGCGTGGCCGTGGTGGGCGGGCTCGCATTTTCCCAGCTCGTCACGCTCTACGTGACACCCGTGTTTTACACGTATCTCGACGAGTTACAGACCTGGGTCGGCCGGCGCGGCTGGCGCCGGCACCGCGCACTGACACCTGAGCCGGCCGCCGACTAGGCGCCGTCGCGAGCTATTTCTTGTCGTCCGGCCCGAGCACGCCGCTCTTCGCGACAAGCTGCGCCGCGAGCACGGTCTGGATCACACTGGCTATCTGATTCGTGGTCTGATTTGCGGCGCCGCCGCCTTCGCCGCCGGACACCGTGATCATCCGCGACTCCGCCAGGGCTTCGGCAATCTTGGGGGCGATGACCGGCAGCATCTCGATCTGTCGATAGCGGAAGTAGCTCTCGCCTCCCGCCGCGATGGCTTCATTGACCTTCTGGATGCTTTCCGCCTGCGCTGACGCCACCGTCCGAATCCGGATCGCTTCAGCCTCTGCGGCAGCCTGTGCTCCGATGCGCACCTTCTCGGCGTCGGCTCTAGCCTGTGCAATCTGCGTGGCGTCCAGCTCGGCGACGCGCTGCACGCCCATGGCTTCCTGCCGCTTCGCTTCCGCCTGTGCCACGAGCGCCGCGTTCGACGCTTTTGTCTGCTCGAGCTCACGCTGGCGATCGGAGATGATGCGCTCCGCCTCGATCGTGGCCTCCTTGGCGCGGCGTGCCTGTTGCGCCGAGACGATGTCAGCCGTGGCCTGAGCCTCTGCCGCAGACATGCGACGTCTGGCGTCCGCGACCTCGCTCTGCACCACCTTGATGTTCAGCGAATTGAAGATCAGGCCGAGGTCGGTGAGCTCGCGTGAGCATGCCTTCCGAATGATCACCGCGAGGGGGTCGTCTTCGTCCTCGATCGCCTCCGTCGCTCCGTCGGTCGTCGTCAGTGCCCTGATGGGGACTGCCACCACAGCGGTAACCGGCGACGTACCGGCCGGCAACACGCGCGGCGCAGACCGCGCAGAAAACAATTGATCGTGCGTCAACAGGTTGATGGCGCGGCGCGCGGAGCTGGAGAGAAGATCCGTGAGCGTGTTGACCTGATCCGCTTCTGGCTTGGCGAAGAAGCGGTTGGCTGCCGTCTTGATCAGGACATCCGTGTCGCCTACCGACACGATGGCACTGGCGAGCACGCGCACCTTGATCGGCTGTGGTGTTCCACCAGCATCGAGATCCGCCGTCTGATCGGTGATGTCGAGGTCGACGTTGATGACCTTGCTGGAGATCGTCGTGCCGGTGGTGAGCAGTGGGATCTCCTTCGATTTGCCGGGTCCGCGGTAGATCACCGTGCCGCCCGCGAGCCAGCTCACGAGGCGAATGGTTCCCGCTTCGACATTGCGGAGAAACGACGCGACGATGACCGGCAGCACGACCAGCACGCCAAATGCAACGGCCGCTGCCAGAATCAGGATGTTCATATGAGAGCGATGAGTGAGGGAGCGTCAGCGCATTGGAGCGGTGACGGTACAACGGCCTCGTGCGGCATCGACTTCGGCGATGCGAACAAGGTCGCCGCTGCGGATACGGATGCCGCGCGCACGGTCATCAACCGCCAGTGTCGCGAGGAGCTGGACAACCTGTCCGTCGACATCGACGGCAACGAGACCGTTTCCATTCGCGTCGAAGCTCGTGACGGCACGGGCTTCGTCCTCGATGGCAGACTCCAGAGTGAACGCCGGCCGCGACTCGAAGCGGAACAGGAAGCGCCAGATGGGCCCCACGAGGAGCAGCTCGAACGCCGCCGCGCCGGCAATGGCCACGCCGAACCGAATCGGCTCCGCCAGTGGTGTGGCCGCAATTCCCGCCGCCCCGAAACCCACCATGAGCGCGAACACGAGGCGTGGCGACAGGAGCGACGTCCAGCGGAATCCATCTCCCATATGCGCGTGCGCCGCGTGGGCCTGAGCGCCTCCTGCGTGGCCCTGACCTGCCTGAGCATGGCCGGCGTGCGCAACGCCTCCGTGGCCATGCCCAGCATGGCCTACGCCGGCGTGACCGTGACCCACGTGCCCGGCGCCGGCGTGCGAGAGCCCGCCGACTGCCATTGCACCGAGTCCCACGGCACCGGTCGCCAATGAGACCAGATAAAGATCCATGACTCTGAGCTTACTGCGCCGGGAGTGCGTCTGACAGGCGCTCTGCTGTAACCAAACGTTCGAAAGGCACACCCCCGTACGTGGGGGATGTGCCTTTCGTGTCAGCCCGACGACCTCCGCCGATCAGACCGGAAAGAGCATCTCCCGGTACTTGGGCAGCGGCCAGAGCTCGTCGGACACCGCGAGTTCGAGCGCGTCGGACGCCGCTCGGGAGCTGGCCATTGCGTCGGCGCCGGCGCCCGTCAGGAGCTTCGCCTGCTTCGCGAGGTCATCGTGCATGCCCTCAGCCCTGCCAATGACGTCCTCGAGGGAGTCACGGTGCTTCCGGAGTGCCTCGATGAGCGTGCCGATCTCGTTGGCCGCCTTGATCTGCGGCACGACCTTCACGCCGGCAGACACCGCGTTCGCCGCTGCGGCCGCGAGCGCACCCGAGTAGCCGAACGCCGCCGGCAGCACCAGCGTGTCGACCATCTCGTTCAGGGTGTGCATCTCGATCAGCATGTCCTTCACGTAGCGCTCGAGGCGAACGTGATACCTGGACTCGAGCTCTTCCTTGGTGAAGACGCCAAGCTTCGTGAGCAACCCCTTCGCCTGCTTGGTGTTGAGTTGCTCGAGGGATTCCGGCGTGCGGCGAAGGTTGGGCAGTCCACGCTTCGTCGCTTCCTTGAGCCACTCTTCGGAGTAGTTGTTTCCCTCGAAGCGGATGGCTTCCGTCTCCTTGAACACCTTGCCGACGACGGTGAGCACCACGTCGTCCACGGACTTGCCCTTCTTCAGGCTCGCGCGGATGTCCTCCGTGATCTCCTCGATCGCCTCGGCCACGGCGGCGTTGAGCAGAACGATGGGGAACGCGATGGACGCGGATGAGCCCACGGCACGAAACTCGAACTTGTTGCCGGTGAAGGCAAAGGGCGACGTCCGGTTGCGGTCCGTGTTGTCCTTCTCGATCTCCGGCAGCTTCGCCACCCCGAGCTTGATCATCGCCTGTGCGGCATTCGAGGGGACCTTGCCGGTGGCGATGGACTCGATGACGCGCGTGAGCATCTGCCCCATGAACACGGAGATGATGGCTGGCGGCGCCTCGTTGGCGCCGAGGCGATGCTCGTTTCCGCTCGATGCGATGCCCGCGCGGAGGAGACCGGCGTGGCGATGCACGCCCCGCAGCACGGCCGCCAGAAACACGAGGAAGCGCACGTTCTGATGCGGCGTCCTGCCCGGCTTCAGCAGATTGAAGCCATCGAGATCCGGTGTATCCGACGCGATGGACAGTGACCAGTTGCAGTGCTTGCCCGAGCCATTGATGCCGGCGAACGGCTTCTCGTGCAGCAGCGCCTGAAGCCCGTGACGGAGCGCCACTTTGCGGAGGGTGGCCATGACGAGCTGGTTGTGGTCGACCGCGATGTCCGTCTCCTCGTACATCGGCGCCATCTCGAACTGCGACGGAGCCACTTCATTGTGCCGCGTGATGATCGGTACGCCGAGCTTGTACAGCTCGTGCTCGACCTCGGAGATGCACGCCTGGATGCGCTCGGGAATGCCACCGAAGTAGTGGTCCTCGAGTTGTTGGCCGCGCGGTGGCGGCGCACCCAGCAGCGTCCGTCCCGCCATCACGAGGTCGGGGCGAAGCGCGAAGTGGGTGCGATCGATGAGGAAGTACTCCTGTTCCGGCCCCATCGTCGTGTAGACGCGCTGAACGCCGGTGTCGCCCAGCAGTTCGAGCAGGGCGATGGCCTTTTCCGACAGGACGTCCGAGCTCCGCAGCAGCGGCGTCATCTCGTCCAGCGCTTCGCCGTGGTAGCCGATGAACACCGACGGAATGCAGAGCGTACGCGTGTCGCCGGACTCCACGATGAAGACGGGACTCGACGGATTCCACGCCGTGTAGCCACGTGCTTCCCAGGTCGCGCGGAGTCCGCCGCTCGGGAAGCTCGACGCATCGGGCTCGCTCTGAATGAGCTGCGCGCCAGTAAATGATTCCATCGGCTGACGGTCGTCGTCGAAGCTGAGGAACGCATCGTGCTTTTCGGCGGTGAGACCGGTCTGCGGCTGGAACCAGTGCGTGAAGTGGGTCACGCCGCGGCTGATCGCCCACTCCTTGATCACCTGAGCGACAGTCGGCGCAATCTCGATGTCGAGCTTCTTTCCGTGACGGATGGCGGCAACGAGCTTGGCGTATACGTCCTTCGGCAGCTTGTCGCGCATCTGTCGCGCGCCGAAGGTGTTGATGCCAAAATACGCCGACGTGGGCAGGTGTGACGAACCGTTCCCGCCGAGGCTGGCCTGCGACGCGCGGGGGATACGCGCGGCAAGCTCACGCAGCGTGGACTTTCTTGGCGAAACGACGGGGACAGTCATGGGATCAAAACGTGGAGCTCGAGGAAGCAAGAAATGCAACGACAGATATCAAAAATTAGCCGGTCAATGGCGAAAAGTGCAACGATGACGCGTGCCTCGTGCACGAAACACAAACTGACTATGCAATACGCCCCAACTGCCGGAGTCTCGGCACTAGGCGCGCCGTGAGGCCGACAACCGCGAGCGCCGCAACGCCTCCGAGCACCACAGCGCGAACCGCTCCGAGAAGGCGCGCCGCCACTCCGCTCTCGAACGCACCGAGCTCGTTCGACGATCCTATGAATACGGAATTCACGGCGGAAACGCGACCCAGCATGTCAGGCGGTGTCAGCAGCTGAAGCAGCGTGGAGCGAATGACAACCGAGACACTGTCGGCCATGCCCCTGACGATGAGCAGCGCGAGAGACAGGCCGAAGCTGTGCGAAAGCCCGAATCCCACGATTGCGACGGCGAACACGGCAACAGCCACGAGCAGCACGCGTCCTGCGCGCTCGATGGGTGCGCGGTGCGCGAGAAACACCGCCATCGCCACGGCTCCAGCAGCCGGCGCGGCGCGCAAGACGCCGAGACCCTGCGGGCCAACCCGAAGAATCTCTGATGCAAACACAGGCAGCAGTGCCTCGGCTCCGCCAAGAAACACGGAGAAGAGATCGAGTGAGAGCGCGCCCAGGATGACCGGCTCGCGCCAGACAAAGCGGAGGCCGGAAAGCAGATCCGTGACCATCGGGCTGTTCCCAATACTGAGCGCGGCCGGGGTATAGCGGATGGCGAGCACGCTGGCCAGCGCGCATACCATCAAGGCGACATCCAGTGCGTAGGCAGAGACCGGGCCGGCGAAGCCGTAGAGCAGTCCGCCCGCGGCTGGTCCCACGACCGCCGCGATCTGCCATGTTCCGCTCCTCCACGCGATGGCATTCTCGAGCTGATTCCTCGGCACGAGCTCGGCGCCGAGCGCTTGTCGGGCGGGCTGGTATACGCTTCGCGCGATTCCGACGCCAAAGATGACGGCGTACACTGGCGCCACGCCGAGCCGTGCAATCAGCGCCGGCGATGCGCTCAACCAGAGCAGCGCGGCCGAGCAGAGCCCGAGCACGCATAGCGACGCAACCGCTACGCTGCGCCTGTTCCATCGGTCGGCCACATAGCCGGCGGGGAGCGCGCACGCGATGAAGGGCAGCGCCTCCGCAAGACCGATCAGACCAAGCGAGAGCGGATCATGCGTGATGGAATAGACCTGCCATCCAACGACGACTGCCTGGAGCTGTGACGCCAGCGTCATCGTGAACACACTGAGGATGTACCACCGGAAGTCCCGATGCCTGAGTGCGACGTACGGATCGTGCCGCGCCGGCGCGGCGCTTCCTGTCACTTCCCGCTGGCGATCGCGGCGCGCATCTGCTGGGCGTGCGCCAGATGCGCGCTCACGGCGGGCTTGAGGTAGGACACGAACTCACGCAGCTCGGGCGTGCGCGCGTTGGGCAGCAGCACGTGGTCGATTGCATCCAGCAACTCCTGATGGTACTGGATCTCGTTCGCGGCGTACGTCGAATCGAAGCGCGCTCCGTCGAGCTCGCGAAGAGTGTCGCGCCGGTTCGCGCTGTGATCCCGAAAATCGAGGCTGATCGCATTATCCTCGGCCGAGATGCCGTTTCGTTGCGCGATGTCGGCGATCCGGGTGTTGAGAATCGTGTGGTCCGTGGTCATTCGCTCCGCGAAGGTCTTGACCGCTACGCTGTGCGCGCGCGCCGGCACAAGGCGCGCATAGCTGAGATCCGTGTTGTTGGCGGCCAGGATGATGGCCACCACGTTGCCCTCACTGACGCGAACCGCGGCAGGTGGCGCACTCGTACTGGCTGGCGCGCGGTGGCAAGCCAGGAGCGCCAGGAACATCAAGCCTGCCGGATTGGGACGACGCATCGAAAGGCGCATGATAGAGGACGCTGGGTGACGGGGCATGGCTGACGTTACCGGGCTGGAACTTTCCAGTCCAGAGAGGGCCTGACTCGAGCACGCCGAACCGCGCGTTTGCCGCGGCGCGAAACGCCAGCGTACATTCAGCCCCGTATGAATCCACAGGCTAACCGGCCGCCGTACTCCAAATCGAGCGGCGTAATCCTCGTCCCTGGTGAGCGGAGCGCCGCGGACGACGCGACGCTGCTTCGCCGCATGGGCGATGGCGACGAGCACGCGCTCGGCACCTTTTACGACCGGTGGCACCCGTTGGTGCATGCGATAGTTCAGCGAATCGTCCGGCTCGCAGGTGATGTGGATGACGTGGTCGAGGAGGCCTTCTGGCAGGCATGGCGTCAGGCGGAGCGGTACGACGCATCGCGCGGCTCGGTACAGACCTGGCTGCTCACGATTGCGCGCAGCCGCGCGCTCGACCGCGTGCGCACGGTGCGGCGGCAGCGCGAGGAACCTCTAGAGGGCGACGCCGAGAATGACGTCCTCCAACTCGCGTCGGACAGCGATCCGGCGGTCGACGCCGAGGCCGCAGAGCGCCGGCGCGTGGTGCTTGCGGCACTGGCCACGCTGCCATCGGAGCAGCGACAGGCTCTGGAGCTGGGGTATTACGCCGGGCTGAGCCAGTCTGAAATCGCCGAGCGCACCGCTCAGCCGCTGGGTACGGTGAAGACTCGGATGCGGCTGGGTATGCAGAAGTTGAGGGACCATTTGCAGAGCATTCGCGAGGACGGCCGATGACCAGTGACGCCATGACGCACGACAGCGCGCGCGAAGCGCTCGAGGCGCTGGCCATCGACGCCCTCGACGCGTGGGAGCGGGACGCGGTCATGTCGCACGTCGAGCAGTGCCCCGCCTGCCGCGCCGAGCTGGCCGTGCTGCGCATCACGGCATCCGAGCTTGCCTATGGCGTTCGTCCCGCGCCAATGGCGTCCGCTCAGCGTGATCGCATCCGTGCTCGTCTCATGTCGCGCGCCGGTGCCGACGTCGCGGCCGCCGAGCCGACCACCGTGCCACAGTATCAGATTCTCGTGCCGCATCCGGCGCAGGTCGAAACGAAGACCTTCGCACGAAACTGGATGACGTCCACGTCGTCGTGGATCGCGATGGCGGCGGCCATCATCGCAGTGGCAAGCGTGACGTCGCTCATCCAGGTCTCCTCGGAGCGTGATACGATTGCCGCGGCCTATCAATTGGCGACGACGGATCGCGCGACGGGCTCGACGCTCGTGGACTCCCTCAGGTCGATCATCGACGACCGGGATCAGATGATTGCGAACCTCACCGGTCCGAAGACGGCGGTGGTCTCGCTCGCATCGAGCAACGCGCCGTCACCGAAGGGGCACATGTTCTGGGACCAGTCGTCCAATCAATGGATCTTCGTTGGCCACAACCTTCCGCGTCCAAAGCCCGGGCGCGTCTATCAGTTGTGGCTCGTGACCGCGAGCCAGAAGATCAGCGGCGGCGTCTTCATGCCGCAGTCCAACGGCGATGCGATGGTGAAGATGCGGTACGCGCTGCCGAACGATGCGCTCATGTCGGTGGCGGTCACCGATGAGCCGGCGGAGGGAAGTCCGCAGCCGACGACCACGCCGTACATCGCGGGCGCCCGAACAGCGACTCGCTGAGTCGGGCGCCGTTTGCGACGGTCAGCGCGAGCGCTTGGAGGTGGAGCGCTTACGGGTGGATTTCCGGGCTGTCGATTTCTTGGCACTCGAGCGCTTCTTCGGCACTTTGGCGCCCTTTGCGCGCGCCTCCGACAGTCCGATGGCGATTGCCTGCTTGCGGCTCGTCACCTTCGGATGACGTCCCTTGCCGCCCTTCAGCGTGCCTTTCTTCATGCGGCGGACGGCACTCTCGACTCGCTTGCCAGCGGACTTGCCGTACTTGCGACGACTCGACGATTTACGCGCGGCCATGGGGTCATTCACTCCGTGAGGAGAAGGGAATGTCGGCCGACCGCGCAACGATTGTTCCAATCACCTGTCAATCGGCCGAAATGGGAGCCGTGCTACGTCGCCGGCGCCTCGACGGGTGCAGGACGCTCCTCGATGAAGCCGCGTGGCGCACGGCGTCGCGCATACGCGAGTGACGCTTCGAGCGTCGCCATACAAAATGCTGCCCATGCGAGCCCCACGATCATTCCGCCGATGACGTCCGACGGATAGTGCACGCCGAGGTAGAGGCGTGTCAGACAGATGAGCAATACGAGCAGGATGGCGCCCGCGAGCGTGAGCATGCGCGCCCAGTGGTGCTTCTGCAGCCGCATGAGCAGATAGGCGACCGTGCCGTAGACGACGGTGGCGCTCATCGCGTGGCCGGATGGAAAAGAGGAGCTCAGGGCGGTGGTTTGCCACGCGAACAGGCTGGGGCGCGAGCGGTGGTACACGAACTTGAGCGCGCCGTTCAACACGATATTGGCGATGGTGGACGCGAGGAGGAGGCGCGCGGAGTACTTGTGCTCCGTGTGCCAGAGGAACAGCGCGGTCACGCCGACGATCATGACGACGACGGTTCCGGTGCCGAGGTAGGTCATCTCCACCATCAGCGCGGTGAGCTGCGGAGTCTGGTGGGCATGGAGCCATTGAAGCACGGCGACGTCGAACGCCTGCGTGCCGCCCGCGAGCACATGCTCCGCGAGCTCGGCGAATCCCAGCGTCGCGACGACGGCCACCAGCGCACCGACGACGAGAAAGACGCCGACCGTGACGTAGAAGCTCGAGATCCTGAGCCCGAGCGCGCGCAGGCCGCCGTAGATGAGATTCCAGAAGACGTGCGCGCGGCCGCGCCGGAGAGTGCGACGTTCGTCGGACGACGTACGATGGTGAGCGGTGTGGGTCGACATCGCGCCGCCATTCTATCAAGAGGCGCGCCGATGCGCCTGGCGGGTTGAGCCCGGGCGCCGTCCGGTTAGCTTTGAGGTCCGGCGCCGTGGCCAAGTGGTAAGGCGGCAGACTGCAAATCTGCTATTCGTCGGTTCGATTCCGACCGGCGCCTCTGTGGTAAGTGATTGTTCCGTGCAGGGTTCAGCTGGGCACCAAAGAGTTGCTCACAAAACATGAGCACGGTAGCACTCGATCCAGCGATCTCGGCTGCACACGCGAGTCCGTCTCTTGCACGTCGGAGGACACAAACTCCAGCAGGAGAACCAGCAATGATTGCCAGAGTTCGCATCGCCGCTGCCGCGGCGCTTGTTTTCTTCGGCGTACTGCCCGCCGCGGCGCAGGACACCTCCAGTCACAAGCCAGGCGGACTGAACAAGGTGGCTCACGACGTGAGCAACACCGTCAAGAAGGCGGGACGGGATACGAAGGCCGAAGCGAGGCGCGACGAGAGCAAGACCCACGGCGCCCTTCA
>WNFL01218080.1_pt4 | contig 13755 bp, 13 predicted proteins | sample 5400361 | NCBI WGS metagenome assembly WNFL01 (sample SAMN13153351, study PRJNA577476) | soil metagenome | isolation source: 40 cm soil on Douglas fir-dominated hillslope | place: USA:California | collected 2013-09-17
CACATAACGCTTGCCCCTGAGCCGCTCGAGCTGCGCCACGATGCGATGCGCGCGCTCGGTGTTTCCCTGGGCCGCGTAGGCCATGCCAAGCGCAGCCAAGGTTTCTGTGCTGTGGCCGGCGAGTTTGATCGAAAGTTTGAGTTCCGAAACGGCATCGTCGTACCTGCCAATAACGCTATCGGATATATGCATAATTCTCCGGTATTGCGGTTTTCCCAACGCGGCGGAAAAACATCTGGTCGATATATCGCGATGCCGTTGACGGATGCCGAGTGCTGGTGGCAAAGCCTAGGCCATGATCGCGCGATCATGGCCTAGGCCGTTGGACCGGAACTTCTATTTACTATCGATCGTCAGAATCACGCCCAGTGGCAGCGGGCACCGAAGGGGTGACCGCGACGCGGGACCCTGTCAGAACCCACGCTCTCTGACTTGGAGAGAAACGCGGCGCGAGCAAGCCGTCGTTTATCTCGCGTGTCACGGCAAAGCGGTTAAATGAAGTGACGGGTAGATACAACCGAAAGTTGTTGATGCCGTCATGGTTGGCATCGGCGCGGGCCACTTCTGCGGCGTATGCATCGAACAACCGGCGCTGGAGATTTTTTACGCCCGGCTCAAACGAGACCGGCCGTGCATAGACATCCAGGTAGATTTCATTGGCGAGTCCGCTCGGAATGCCACGCTCGCGGAATTCCCGCTGCGCATCCACGGTGCCGTCGAATTTGTCAGGATCTCGGGGAAGATTGGGGTTGTCTCCTACGACACGTGGATCGTTGTTGATTCCACGCGGTCCGGAGCCAGGAACGATCGACTGCAACTTACCTATTTCGCCATCGTGGAAGGTGTCTGGCGCCTTGCCGAAGTTATCCGGAAATCCTCCCGTAAACGGCAGCTCATATAGCGGATGTATCCAGTTGGTTCCGAGGTAATTGAATTCCCAGTAGGAATGTACGTCGCTCTGCTGCATGGCGTTATAAGCCCCCATGCTCTCGTAGATGGGCACCACGTTCGTTTGTCTGTCGGGGAAATGGTCCGACTTGCTGGGGAAGTGCACGGAGTTTCCGTCTGCCGTAAAGAATTGCCCTGCGATGTTGCGGTGGTCTCCCATCTCTTTTAGTTCTTCGGCATCTTGCGCCGTAATCTTACCGAATTGCGCGTGCCCGTCCTTCCGCGGCGCTGCGGTATCCGGTACCACGAGATCGTGAATCATCCAACCTTCATACCACCCGCCCTCGTTGTTGATGACAAACAACGGCGAGATGTCCGTGAAGACGTCCAGAAATGCTTTCGGATGACTCGGGTCGGTGGGCAGCCCTGGCTTGAGCTCGAGAATCACGCGGACGGTTCCGAGAGTTGGCAAGCCGCAGTCGCCTCCCGTGGCGGAGAGTTGTACGGCGTCGTTGACGCCGGGAAAGATCTTCGTAAAGACGTTGGGTTCAAAGCCTTGCGTGTCGAGCAGATAATATTGAACTAGCTGCCCCGGCTTGTCCGCTTCGGCAAATACTTGCATCGGCAGAAACGTATGAGGGCGGTCCGCCAGTTGCGCGAGCCGGTCCTTGAGTGGGTCGGGAAGCTCGGCTATGTCGCCGCGCGTGCGGACGGTAAGGCTATCTGCCGCCGCATTCGGATTGGGGTGGCAGGGCGCCGGTGGTTGCTCGGCGTGGGCGTTTTGTAATAAACAAATTGCCAGGGCCGCAGTGGCCCCGACTAGTGATTGCGCTTTCATGTAGAGCTCCTGAGAATGTTGATTGCGAGGAGGCCTGAACAAACTTAGGAGTTCCTCCAAAACCGGGGTAAGACTCTGCGTTGTCTTGGCCATCAACAGGTACCGCGTCGTTCCGCGCGAGCGACATTGCGTCCTACGAGGTAGACTCACGGCGCACGTGTTTTATTCCGCAATTCCGCTAGTGTTTTGTGTCTGTTGCGCGTTGGGCTTTCGCCATTTTGAACATGTTGGAAATGCCCCCAACTCTCCCACTCACCGCTGTTGTGTTCGTTCAAGGCACCTCGGTGCCAACTTCTACAGCTTGATCAGCCCGCGAGTTGAGCGTGCGCCACCCGTTCGCCGCCGGCAGCATCGCCGTGAGCGTATCGTCGCGCCGCCAGAAGTGATGGAAAAGCGCGGCCGACACATGAAGCGCAATGAGGCCGAGCACTCCGAGAATCTCGGACTCGCGCTTGTCGCGGCTGCGGTTCCGCATTCGGTAATCTGTCTACTTTCAGCCCTTCGATTTCATGGCATCGGCACCCAGGCTCCTCATGAAGTCTGGATCGCCGTAGCACAGGGAGCCGCGCGGCCTCGGCTCGACTACCCACCGGTTCGTGTGACCCTGGTCTCTGGTTCGGCTTTTACATTCGGTGTTGAGCGTCATCGGGTCGATGGTGTTCCAGTACGCATCTATTCTCCAGCGAAGACAGTGGCCGATTGTTTCAAATTTCGCAACAAGGTTGGTCTTGATGTAGCTATCGAGGCGCTTCGTGAGGCGCTGCGCGCAAAGCGTTGCACCCGGGAACAGCTTTGGGCGGCGGGCAAAGTATGCCGTGTGAGCACCGTCATGCGTCCATACCTCGAAGCGATTTAGCGGCCGCCTTTCCCATGGCTAGAGCTAAACCCAGAAATACGTCCGCGTCCATCCGCCAGCGGCTGTTGAATCACTCAACTGCCATCAAGACAGATTCAAACCTGGTGCTCATCTGGTACGGACTTGAGCGGTTTCTTTATCGTCTTTCTACGGCGTTAGGCGTTGCTAGAAGTTGTTAGGCGCGGCTAATTTCCGCGCGCAAAACCGCTGCTTGCGTCGGCAGAACTTACTCTCCAGCTTTCGCAACGTGATTCCTCCCCGAGTCAGCTGCCGGTGTATTCAGACGTCGAAAATTCCCCGCTTCAGGGCGATCATTACGGCGTGAGTACGGTCGCTGGCATCGAGCTTTGGCAGAATGCTCTTCATGTGTGTCTTTACCCTGCCCTCGGAGATGTCGAGCTCGGCGGCGATCACCTTGTTCGACTTCCCCGCAGCCACCCGTCGCAGCACTTCGATCTCGCGCTCGGTCAGTGCATCGTCAGCCACGTGCTCGGCGATTTCTGTCGCGATCTCCGGTGGCACCCGGCGCTTACCCGCGTGCACCACCCGAATGGTCTCGAGCAGCTCCTTTCTGACCAGGTTCTTGAGCAGATACCCGGAAGCCCCGGCTTTCAGTGCCCCGGCAGCCTGGACGTCGCCAGCGTAGGTCGTGAGAACGATGATGCGAGCATTCGGAAATTCGGCACGAATAGCGGTGATCGCTTCGATACCGCTCATGTCAGGCATCCGCAGGTCCATGAGTGTTACGTCGGGCCGATGTTGCCGAAAGCTCTGTATGGCCTCCCGCCCGTTGCTGGCTTGGCCAATTAGCACCATGTCCGGCTGGCCTTCGAGGACCGCGGCGATTCCTTCGCGCAGCAGCTGATGATCGTCGACGGTGAGGATCCGGATGGCCGGGGTGTCGCGCAAGGTGTTCATTTTTCGGCTCCACCGCCGGGCATGTGACGACTGTGCTGCTCGGCGAACCAACGGAGGATATTGCGCCACGACCTAGTGCGGTGCGGCGCATTCTGCGACCGTCGATAGGCCATATCCGCCGGCACCTGCAAGTCGATTTCGGTGCCGGCGTCCAGCTTGCTCCAGACCGTCAGATGCGCACGGATCTTTTCTGCGCGCTCACGCATCCCAAGAAGCCCAAAGTGTCCCGACCTTCCGCCCGCGGCGAGCACATCGGCACTGATGCCTCGGCCGTCGTCGCGGATTCTCACCTGTAGCACGGCTTCGGTATAGGACATTTCCGCTTCGATGTGATGGGCGCCCGCATGCCGGAACGCATTACAGAGCGCCTCGCGTGCGATGAGCAACACCTCTTCGCGCACGATCGGGTGCAGATCCCGATGGACTCCCTCGACGCTCGCGCGAAACTGTGTCGGGTGCGCCAACGCGAGGTGTTCGCCTTCGGCCGCGAGCGCTTGGGGCAGTTCGGCGACATCACTCCCCGAAGCGCGCAGATCCTTGACCCGGTCGCGACCTTCCCCCAGCACCTGATCCGCCCGCTGCAGCGACTTCTCCATGAGGTCTCGAGACGGCTCGTGTTTGGGTATGCGATCGGCCACTGCCTGGAAGCGCCAAATCAACCCCTGGACACCCTGAAGCAGGGTGTCGTGCAGTTCGCGCGCAATGCGCTCGCGCTCGGCCAGGCGCACCTCGAGACGACCCCGAACCTGGGCAGCCACCTGTCGCACACGGAGCGTGTACAAGACAAACAGGATACCCAGACACACGAGCACGCACAGGGTATAGAACCACTTCGTTTGATAGAACGCCGGAATGATCGTGAAATCCGCAGACGTACCTGTGTTGTTCCATACTCCGTCGTTGTTGGACGCATTGACTCGGAATGTATACCGGCCCGGACCTAAGTTGGTGTAGAGCGCTTCGCGACGGTTGCCGACGTCCTGCCACTCACGGTCGGAGCCCTCGAGCTTGTAACGGAAGTGCACTCGCTCGGGGACGGTCAGGCTACCGGCCGTGAAGTCGATTTGCAGGCTGGTAGTGTGGACTGGCAGGCGAAGATCCGCGCCCAGATTCGGGTACTGCCTTCCGCCGCTGCTGATGGACCAGACTGTGACGGGCGGCGCAAGGGCGTTGCGGACGAGATGAGTCGGGTCGATCCACACCAGCCCATCGCTCATCACGAACCACAGGCGACCGTCGGTGGTCTGGAGCGCGGAGGGCAGGGGCCGAAGCTGGATCGGTGATCCAGACACACCGTCCAGGGAATCAAACGTGTCGTATCGTACGCGATAGCGTGGATCGCGAATCATCCGCTCGACCTCCTGCGCCGGCACACGCGCAATCCCGCCGATTGCGTTCAGCCATAGATCGCCGTTGTTGGTGCCGACGATTCCTGAAACTCCCGTGAATGGGTTGCCGAATGCGCTGAGTACGGGGACGAAGCGCGTGCCGTCGAAGCGGGCGAAGCCGAGCTCGCCGCCCACCCAGACATGCTTCCCCTGTGCATAGATCGCCGTGACGTTGCCGACGTTGAGCCCGAGAGTCGAGTCGAAAAGTTGCACATCCCGGCCATCGAGTCGCGTTATCCGATTGTCCGGGTAACCAAACCACAAGGGACCTTGGGCTTCCGCCGTGAGTACGATTGCCGGCTCCTTGGGCACTGCGTCCGGGACAGACCACTGCCCATCGGAGAAGCGAAATACGCCTTTGCGAACCACGGAGACCCACATGGCGCCGTTGCGGTCACGAACCAGTGCCTGTACGTCAACGCCGCGTGCTTGTTCTGGTAGAGGGATCGTGACGAATCGACCCCTCTCGAGGTGCCCGAGTCCCGAGGGCCCGGCGAACCAGACGCCACCGTCAGGGTCGCGATAGCCAGCCGTGAAAATGCCTGTGTCTTGCTGCCCTACGACCCTCCCGTCACGAAACTCCGTGATGAACCCCATGGTTGAATCGGCTCTCGGGCATGCCGACCAGAGAGTGCCAGAGTCGCCGGCTGCGTGCGCATACCCGATTCCATCGCACGGCGGTAGTGAGATCATCGGCACGACATTGCTGCGACTGAAGCGGTCCAGGCCGGCGTTGGTACCGACCCACATGTTGGCTTCGCGGTCCTGGAAAATAACGCGCACGAAGTCGCTGCTCAAGCCGTCCGCCGTGTGGTTGAATTTCTCAGGGGCGACCGGCTGCCCGGTACTTCGATCATCCATCAGCTCGCGGGATGGAACGCGCAGGAGCGCGTCGTGCGCCAACCACAGGTTGCCTTCGCGATCGAACAGTAACGGTCGACCGCCGTCGGTCAGGCGAAACGAGCGGGGTTCACCCGGCTGTGGATCCAGGGGTGAGCCCATACGGATGACTACACCGTCCTGTGGGGTCGCTGCCCAAACCTTGCCGTCGGGCGAGATTGTAAGCGATGAGGTGAGGGGATTGGATGCCTTGTCCAACTTGGCCATTTCACGAAAATTACGCGCGCCGGTAGCCCGTGCGAGCACGGCGTCGCGGGTCATCACCCACACCGTTCCGGCACGATCCACCAACACTGAGGTTGCGGTCGGGATCGAATCGCTGGCAACTCTCTCCCAGTGCGCGCCTCTCAGACGCGCGAGTCCCCCTCTTGCGGCCACCCACAGCGCGCCGTCGTGATCCCAGGCAAATGCCCACACACCGCCTTCAGGCAGACCGTCCCGCGGGCCGTAATGAGTGAGATGGCCGGCTCTGAGCACGGCGACGCCGCCCAGGTGAAAGCCGATCCACAATCCCCCGTCGGGAGCGGCGAAGAGCGCCGAAATATTGATTGATGGCAAGGGCTCATCGGTGGGGTTGGGGTAACGCACGAACTTAAGTCCATCGAAACGCGACAATCCCGTCTGACCGCCAACCCACAGTGTCCCGTCCGTCGCCTGCGCCAGGGCAAGGACCTCGCTGGGTGCGCCGCCGGTCACGGCGAATGCGCGGTGATTCATCTGCTGTAGAGTCAAATCGGAGTCCAGCGACCAGACGACGCTGCAGTGCAGTAGTCCCAGCAGGCACGGGCCAATGCGTTTCAAGAGTGGACTCCGGCAAACTCGACGCGCAGCTTTTAACCTCCCTGGGTGCCGCACGAATCTCCCGAAAGGGGCAGAGCGCGCTGCCCTTCTCTAGGCTACGCCCCAATCAGCAGGAAAGGCACCCTCCAGTCCGTGCAGAGGCTGTTCTCCATGTTTCCGCCCGGGTGGCCCGGGCTTGCGCTGTTAATCCTGCGGGGGTCCGTTGCGACCGCACTCCTGGTCCAGGGTTACGGTCACCGACTTTGGCTATCCGGCTGGATGCTCGGCGTCGTGGTACCGCTGTGCGCGTGCCTGTGCGTGGGGTTCCTCACTCCGATTGTGGCCATCCTTGCTCTATTGTTTCACGTGCTGGCGTGGTCGAGTCTGAGCATCGACAGTGTGGGAATGAGCGCCATTGCGTTTCTCGACGCGCTGGCGTTGGCGATGCTCGGTCCCGGCGCTTATTCGATTGACGCGTACCGTTTCGGGCGCCGCGTAGTCGTACTACCGCCGACATAACTCGAGTCTGAGCCCTGATGCCAGCAATCTCGCGTTCGCCAAGACGCTCGAAAGTGTCAAGTTCGGGTACTCCGATCGTGGCGTGTCTCGAGAAACACGTGGGGGGAGGATGCTGACCGATCCGTGCTTTCTGGAGGGGGACCGACATGAACTTCTTTGAGTACACCTCACTTCATTCGCGCCCGTCCATCGCGGCCGCGCCCTTCGGCCTGGATGCCGCGCGGAATCTCCGCCGCACAGGCAGCCATCGCAGCGGGTTAATGTCCTGCGATCTGGCTCTCGACCCGGAACGTGAGCCTCCTATCGGTGCGCACATGGTTACGCCACGTCGGGGTTATACACATCACGGCATCTACGCAGGTCGAGGGCGGGTCGTGCAGTACGGTGCGCTGTCCCGCGGGCTGCGTCGAGGTCCGGTTGAGCAGGTTCCTCTATCGCAATTTGCTCAGGGGCGCGCGATCTGGATCTGCCTGCACGAGTCGAGAGGGCTCGATCGGGCGCAGGACCCGAACGGCGGTAAATCGAAAGCTATACCAAAAAGCTACTCCATCACACCTCGGCAAACATCGAGAAATGCGGGTCGTGGGCGGCATGCTGCGCCGCGCGTGTCGCCAGCTCTCGCGGCCCTGAAGGCCAGCGTTTCTCGCGGGGAAATAAGATGAACGAGACCAAACACATTTTCGGAGCAGTCATGCCGTCTGACGTCATTGCGTTCGGCCATTTCCGAATACGTGCGGCGGAAAGACTCCTCGAGAAAGACGGTGTCCGGCTCAAGCTGGGGAGTCGCGCGCTCGACATTCTCATCGCGCTGGTCGAACGCGCACCCGAAGTCGTCAGCAAGAGAGAGTTACTCGCGAGGGCTTGGCCGGGTCTCGTGGTTGATGAGGGCAGCCTGCGCTTCCATATCTCGGCCCTTCGCAAGGTGCTCGGCGACGGGGAGTCGGGCGCCACCTATGTGGCCAATGTCACGGGTCGGGGCTATTGTTTCGCGGCGCCTATTTTTCGACCGGTAGCCAAGCCTCCGCCCGTCGAGAGCTTAGGTGCGGAGCCGGTCGCCACGCAACCCCATCAGACTCACAATGCAGCGACTATGGGCGCGATGGCAATTGCGCACGACTTCAACAACATCCTTGGTGCGATTCTCGGATATGGTGAACTCGCGAGGAATGCTTCATCCGCCAACTGCCCAATGCGACGCTATGTGGACAACATCATGATTGCCGGGCTTCGCGCCAAGTGCCTCGTAGAGCGCCTCCTCGCGTTCACCCGCGGCGGTCGCGGCGATAGGATTCCGGTACACGCGCAATCGATTGTCGCCGAAGCATTGGACCTGATCAGCGGATCGTTGCCGGCTGGGATGCGGCTCGAGGGCGAACTCCACGCGGGCGATGTGGCGGTCATCGGTGACCCGACGCAGATCCACCGAGTCGTGATGAATCTGTGCACGAACGCGCTGCAGGCAATGAAGTCCGGCGGTGCACTCATCGTGAGCCTCGATCTCCTTACGCTCAGAGAGTCGCGTACGTTCGCTACGGCAACACTGCCCCCAGGAGAGTACATGCGCCTGCGCGTGCGGGATACTGGTATCGGAATCGAGCCGGAGGTGCTCGAGCGCATCTTTGAACCATTCTTCACCACCAAGGAAGTGGGTGCGGGTACTGGGCTCGGGCTTTCGCTCGTGCACGGCATCGTCAGCGATCTAGGCGGAGCCGTGGATGTTCAGAGTGAGCCGGGCCGAGGCAGTGCATTCACGGTCTTCCTGCCCCGCCACGGTCGTGCGAGCCAGACGTCCCCTGCGGTCGAGGAACTCCCTCACGGGGCAGGCCAAGCCATTCTGTTGAAAACCGACGTTGGAGCAATCCGACCGTGGGTTCGAATCCCCAGTGTCGTCGAGGGGCAAGAATCGAATGAATGCACTGCCTAACACATAGGTGACATTCTTTTCCCGCGGAATGGGAACGGACCCTCGAGCTTCGTGTCCGCTGCGACGGATTTGAACCTACGATTTGAACCTGAAAAATAGACTAGAAAGCGTCGCCGCAGGTCCTGTTTACGCTGCTCATTGTGCGATTGCCGTGAGATGCTGACGTCGTCACGTCGCTCAATAGATCCGTCGGAGAGGAGATCCGTCATGCCAATCGCAACTGTTGCAATTGATCTAGCGAAAGATGTTTTTGAACTTGCTGCTGCCGATGAAGCAGGAAAAATCGTTGAACGTCGTCGCCTGACTCGGAGGATGCTGGAACGCTATTTTGTCGGTCTACAAAGCATTCATATCATAATGGAGGCCTGCGGGACCGCACACTATTGGGCTCGAAGATTCGGCGACATGAAGCATCGCGTATCTCTGCTGCCGCCGCACTACGTGCGAGCGTACGTAAGGCGCGATAAAACGGATCGTGCCGATGCGACGGCGCTGCTTGAAGCATCACGTGCAGGTGACATCACGCCGGTCCAGGTCAAAACTACCGAACAACAGGCAATTCAGGGTCTACATCGCGTTCGTACAGCCTGGCGTGCGACACGGACGGCGCGCATCAATATGCTGCGAGGCTTGTGTCGTGAATTCGGTATTCCGGCCCCGCTAGGAGCAAAACGCGGATTGACCGAACTCCGGCGGCAGCTGGCGCAGGAAGACTCTGTTGTTCCGATATCTCTGCGAACATCGCTGATGCAGGTGTTACAGGAATTGGAAGGTATTGACAGGCATCTCGTCGAGATTGACAGTCAATTGCGGGATTTCGCGAAACAATCAGCAATCTGTCAGCGTTTGCAGAAGATTCCTGGCATTGGTCTGATTGCATCAACGGCGTTCGCCGGCGCCGTAGGCGACATTAGTGTATTCCACAGTTCCCGCCGATTCGCCTCCTGGTTGGGACTTACACCACGGGAGCATTCCTCCGGAAATCTCCGTCGGCTGGGTTCCGAGATCGTGAACTAGCCCAGAAATGTTCGGAGATCGTGTACTGAGTTGCATCACAACGGGTGTCAGAAGAGAACGTTCGACGAGTCCTAGATTGTGCGAGATCCCCCATCCTCCGGAGCAGGCGGAGCCTCGTGTTGCTCAAACCACGTGAGGAGTGCGTCCAGCGCCGGGCAGAGCGCCTGTCCCCAGTCGGTGAGCCCATATTCGACTTTCGGGGGCACCTGATGGTGGACAATTCGACGGACGACTGCATTCTTTTCTAGCTGGCGCAATTGTTGAACCAACATCTTTTGGGAAATCGCCGGGATCGCCCTTTCTAGGTCGGAAAAGCGCAGCACCTTGCCGCCGAACAGATGGAACAGGATGATGAGTTTCCACCGGCCGTCGAGAATTTTGAGCGCGCGCTCAACGCCCTCCGCAGCCGATACCGGCGTATGTGCCGGAAGCTTACTTCGAAGTAAGTGCCTTACCTTTTCGTGCGTTCTTGTCATGCGAACAGCCTATCCCCATCCTTCTCATTGAGAAGTTTACATCCGAGGAAGCGTTTCTGGTTCCTCAAGTGACAACGAGGAGAAACTCATGTCTGTAGATCTACCAAAGCCGATAGCCAGCTATTTTGCCGCAGACAAGGTGGACCGTGAGGCCGTAGCCCGGTGTTTTACCCCAGATAGCACTGTAAAGGATGAAGGCCGCACCTACGTTGGTACGGCCGCGATCGCGCAATGGAAGGCGGCGGCGTCTGCAAGGTATGAATACACGAGCGAGCCCTTCGCTGCCGAGCAACAGGGCGCAATGACCGTCGTTACAAGCCGGCTGACCGGGAATTTTCCTGGCAGTCCCGTTAACCTTCGATATTTCTTTCGTCTTGTCGAAGATAAGATCGCCTCCCTGGAAATCCTCCCGTGACGGGCGACCGCGAGCTGAACGGTCGCCGAGCACTTGTGACGGGTGGTACCAAAGGCATCGGCGAAGCAGTCGTCGCGGCGTTACGTGACGCCGGTGCCCAGGTCTTGATCACGGCGCGCTCTCGCCCTGAACGAGTTGCCCAGTCGGATCTCTTCGTCACGGCGGATGTATCTCCACCTGAAGGGTGTGCGATTGTCAGCAGGGCGGTGCGGGAGCGTCTCGGTGGTGTCGATATCGTCGTTCACGTCGTCGGAGGCTCCACAGCCCCGGCCGGCGGATACGCCGTGCTCAGCGACGGCGAGTGGGATAAGGCGATTTCCCAGAATCTCTTGGCAGCCGTCCGTTTGGATAGGGCGCTCCTGCCCGCGATGGTCGAACAAGGATCCGGGGTCATCATCCACATCACCTCGATTCAACGCATTCTGCCGCTCCCTGAAGCAACTATCGCGTATGCGGCAGCCAAGGCGGCGCTCGCCAACTACAGTAAGGGATTGTCCAAGGAAGTTAGCCCCAAGGGGGTGCGCGTGGTGCGGGTCTCACCGGGTTGGGTGGAGACAGACGCGGCTGTCGGCCTGGTCAGCGAGATCGCACAGAAGAACGGCACCGACTACGAAGGTGCCAGGAAAATCCTGATGGATTCGCTCGGGGGTATCCCAATCGGCCGTCCGGCGAAGCCGAAGGAAGTGGCAGATCTGGTTGCTTTCCTCGTCTCGCCCCGTGCCGGCTCCATCACGGGCACCGAGTATGTGATCGACGGCGGGACTGTCCCGACTGTCTGACCTAAGAACCCGACAAAGCCCCCGACAGCTCTCTGATCTATGGCGGTACGAGTTCATCGCCAGGGACTGATCCAGTGGATCAGGGGGCTACGCCACAGGTGCGTGTGCCGAGATCGTGAACTGAGTTCGCAGATCTTGGCACCAGTTCATGGATCTCGGCAGCAGTTCGCGCATCTAGGAACACTGACAGCAAGTGTCGGTGTCCCTAGATGAGTGAACTTCCTTGTTCGGCGGTGCGAGTAAGAACAACGAGTTCGGGGTGTTATTTGCGTGCCACAACCATGAACTGACTGGGAGATGTGCCACAATCGCGTACCAGGTACGCATGCAACCTGGAGGGTGATTGAGGCGGATACCCCTCAGCACTGTCGACTCGCTAAGATGTCCGCGTGGGAGGAACCTCATGGCTAAAGTTGTCCAGATTCCTGTCATCTTCGGATTTCTGACTGGGGCTTACCTCGGCTTGCAGCCAGCTGGACTGGCGCAGCAGACGGTTGAGTCCCACGTCGTGCCGTTGAAACATTCCTCCATAGTCACCACGGACAAAAGGGTTGAGGCGGTACGTGGCGATCGCACGAAGCCGGGTGAGCCATTCGTTATTCGCATTCATGCCGAGGCGGGATACATCGTCATGCCTCACACGCATCCCATAGATGAGAACATCGTCGTGGTAAAAGGAAGCTGGGCTCTGGGCACGGGCGATCGTTTCAAGAGGGAACTGCTCGAGCCTATGGAAGTAGGCGACTACGGACTCGCCCCAAAAGGAATGGCGCATTTTGCCTTATCAAAGTCAGCCACAACTCTTCAGGTACACGGAATTGGACCGTTCGTCACACGATGGGTCGTGCCCGTCTACGAACTTACGGACCATGGGATTTTGTTAAAAGCTGGGGCCGAAGATCCAGGCCGTGTGGCGACAACGACTCCGCCGGATTGTTTTGTCCTAAAGCCGGGCACCCACGTGCATGGCAGTTACGGAGACGGTGTAGTGATGGGAGCACAATGCACTCCCGGCGAGCTGACGCAATACCGGATTGAAAAGCAAGATGGGGAGCGCTTTTGGGCGCAGCGCGACGAGCTAAAGGTGCTTTGAGAGCGCCAAACGCGGCGCGTCTCGGCACGTTGTCGCCGCCTCAACAGGCCAGTGAAACTCACAAATCGCCTATAGACCTCGTCTCCCGACGCAGTAAGGATTCACCGAGCAGCCTCTTTTCAATTCGCGGTTGCGGCACCCAGTTCGCTCATTGCGGCACACCGGCAACCACCAATATCCGAAGTCGGCGCCATTATCCAAACTCGGAACCTAATATCCGAAACTCGGAACAACGACAATTGAAAAAGGTTTTTTGAGTTTTGGTGTGATTTTAAACGAAATGCAGGATAGCTGGCCGGCGCCTGTTGGGTCACACTGTGACCCAGATGATTTCGACACACGTTATCAAGACACGCGTTTCTCCTGACGTCAAAGTGCGGGTGAACGAAGAGGCTCAGCGGCAGTTGCTGACGGAATCGGTATGGCTGAGACGAGTGGTCGATGCGGCTCTTCGCGGCACGCCGGTCGCCGAAGACGCGCTGATCCGACGGGTTGGACTTCCCAGGATTCAGTGGACACGTCGGCGTCTTCGTCCGGCTCTTTCGAATTCCTCAGGACTTACGCCGCCCAAATGACTATGGCGGCGCGTTGGATTGTAGAAAGAGTCAATGTAGTTAGATATTTCAGTCTTCGCAAGCTCGCGAGTTCTGTAGATCTTCTTTTTGATGCATTCCTTCTTGAGGCTGCTGAAGAATGATTCCGCGACTGCGTTGACGCTCCTATGTCAAGTTTGGCACGTTGCGTCCGCCAAATCGGCCAAGATCAGAGGGTACAACTCGCGGACGATGTAGCGTTTCAGACAGCGCTGTATTTCTTTGATGGAGAGGCCTTCGGCAGTACGTCGCGCCACGTAAGCACGAGTCCGCGGATCGCTGCGCATACGTACGAGAGAGATTGTCCAAAGTGCGTTGTTCGCGCCGCGGTCTCCGCCTCGATTGAGGCGATGACGATTGGTTTTTCCGGA
>WNFL01016365.1_pt1 | contig 13752 bp, 11 predicted proteins | sample 5400361 | NCBI WGS metagenome assembly WNFL01 (sample SAMN13153351, study PRJNA577476) | soil metagenome | isolation source: 40 cm soil on Douglas fir-dominated hillslope | place: USA:California | collected 2013-09-17
CACCACCTGCCGCCCGCTCGCGCCTTGCGTGAAGGTGGCGTTGCCCTGCGTGGCGATCTGGATGTCACCCGGCAGGCCGTTCTGGAACTGGATCGTGACCCGGTCGTAGCCGCTGTGTGTGCCCGTGCGCACTCCGTTGACGTAGGCGATCGGCTGGCCGACGTGGCCCTCCGTGGCCACCGTGTTGGCGTTGTTGCAGGTGATCGCCGGCAGGTTCGACACGTCGCTCGTCGGCAACGGGCTCGGGCTCTGCGACGGAATGCCACCCGGCACCGGCTGCTGCGACTGCTGGCGCAACGGACCCGCGATGAACAAAGCTCCCACGACCACCGCCGCGATCAGGGCAGCCGCCAGGCCGGCGATCCACACCGGGCCGCGGCGCTCGGGTGCCTCGACCAGGGCCGAGTGCACGCGTGCAGTCAGGCCGGCGTCGGGGGGACCGGCGATGGACTCAAAGCCATCGCGAAGCTCGCGGCGGAAATCCTAGATGCGCGACTTCGCCGCCGACTCGGAAACTCCGAGCGTGCGGGCGACCTCGTCCAGCGGAAGGTCGAGATAGAAATGCAGCACAAGCGGGAGGCGTTCGTCCGGCTTGAGCCGCAGCAGCGCTCGGCGCACATCGCCGGCTGCGCCGCTGTAGTGGTCGGTGGTGTCTGACGCGCGCGGCGGCTCGGCCAGCCTCACGACCGACCACCATCGCTGCCGCCGAGCCATGCGGCACTCGTTGGCGACGATGGACAGGAACCACGACCTCAGCGAGCGCTCGTCCCCTCGAAGCTGACGCAGCTTCCGCCACGCCTTGATCGAAGCCTCCTGCACCGCATCCTGGGCCGCGTCTCGGTCGGCGAGCATGACCGCGGCCAGGCGGAATGCCGGGTCGAGCAGGGGTTCGATCAGCTGCGAGAACGAAGAGGCGTCGCCCGCCGCTGCGTTCAGCATCACCGGGGGTCTCTGCTCCATGACCGCGGTCATCATCCTGCCGATTTGATGCGGCGGATGTCGTTTTGGTTGCAGGCCCACGTAACGCAGGCGCCTGCTTCAGATCAGGTCGTCAGGCCCTGGCACCGTCGCAGTTGATCGTGACGTCGGAGTTGAACGCGCCTCCGGTCCACGTGAGCGTGCCGGCCCACACCCCGACAAAGTTGTAGGTCGACTTGCCGTCCACGGTCAGCGTCAGGCCGCAGATGCCACTGGCGTCGATCTTCCCGGAATCCGTCGACACCATCAGCTTCATATTCGCGGTCGGGTCGCCGGCGAACGCCAGGCTCCACCACGAGTTGGCCCTGATGTCGCCGCCCACCGCCGGCAGCAAGTCGTAGTAGCCGGCTTTGACGGTGTACCGGTGATTCGGACAGTCGAAGTACTTCGACGCATCGCACGTCACGTTCCCGAAGGCGGCCTTGATGGATGCCGCGGCCGCCGCCTTGGCGGAGGAGTTGAGGTCGGTCGGGAACGCGACGGTCGGGCTGCCGTCAACTCCATCCGCGACTTGCGTGTTGGCGGAGTAAAAGTCGGTGGCCTGCATGGCGACCGAGTGGAAGCCCTGGATGGCCTCGATCTTCTTGGAGTTTGCAGGCAGCGATAGACCGTCTACCTGAACGGTTCCGTCCGCCCTGGTTTGGAACAGTGAGCGTGATGGTCGCGAACGGCACTTGCACGCGCCACGACGGATAGAAGAGAAAGTGGACGCGCGAAGAGTCCTTGCGCACTTTGTAAGTGAGGTTCCGAGATGAACCACCCCAGCTCAGCGTGACGCTGACGGAGTCAGTGGAGTCGTCGACCACTGACGGCGAGCCGACCTTGACGTTTGTGATCTGTTTGTTCTGGTCGGCCGCCAGCATCGCCGTCACTCCGTCCTTCGTGAAGAACTGCGACGAAGCGCTGTCGTCGGACAGGAATGAGGCGTTGCCCATCATCCCCGTGGTGTCGCCGTGCCCCATGGCAGAGAAGTAATCGCTGACCGCGCGCTGAGGGCTGTAGGTGCTGGAAAGCGACGAGTTCGCCAGCGCGCCTCCACCACCCAGCGCGGCCAGTACGACGAGGGCGACGATTCCGATGATCAGGAACATCCGGCCGCTGCTCCGACGCGCGGGCGCCTGCGGCGGCGGAGCGTATGGCGTGTAAGGGGCGCCGAACTGCTGCGCGTACGCGGGCGGCACCGGCGCCGGAGTCGCGGCGGGAGGCGGTGAGTAAGGCGGGGGCGTGGCCGGAGGGCCGTACGCGGGAGGCGGCGGGTACGCCGGAGGCGGCGGGTATGCCGGCGGCACGGCCTGCGCTGGAGGCTGCGGCGGCGCGGGCTCGGCCGGCGGCTGCGGCGTGCCTACTGGCGTGTCTGGACCTTCCGGACGCTGCGGATCGTCGCCTTGCATGGCCCCTCCTCCCTTTGGCCGGGACCATACTCCGAAATCGTTCAGACGGGGCGGCTCAGCACCCTGGGTCCGTTCGGCCCGCCGACGATGCACTCGTCGCTCATCCCGATGAATAGACCGTGCTCGACAACACCGGTCACGACCTTCAACGAAGACGCGAGCGAGGACGCGTCCGCGATGCCGTCCTCGAAGCTCAGGTCGAGGATGAGGTTGCCGTTGTCGGTGACGTAAGGCTCCTCCTCCCCACCCCGAACCTTGAGGCCCGTGCAGAGATCTACCAGCCGCTCCGCGGTGGTGCGCCAGAGGAACGGCAGGACTTCCACCGGCAGCACGCCGGCTCCTAGGCGCTCCACAACTTTCGACTCGTCGACCACGACCACGAATCGCTTCGACGCCGCGGCCACGAGCTTCTCGCGGAATAGGGCGCCGCCGCGTCCCTTGATGAGGCTCAAGCTCGGATCCACCTCGTCAGCGCCGTCGACTGTGAGGTCGATCTGGCCCACGAGCTCTTCGACAACAGCGATTCCATTCGCAGCCGCGAGGGCCGCGGTGGCCCGCGAGGTGGGCACCCCGCGCACGTTCATGCCACCCGCGATGAGCTTGCCCAGGCCCTCGGTGAAGTACCGCACCGTGGAACCGCTGCCAAGGCCGAGCAGCATCCCGTCGCGCACGAGCTCGAGAGCTTTCTCGGCAGCCGCCCGCTTGAAGTCGTCCTGCTCGGTCAATGTGTTCGGGTATTGTCGGGGTTCTTGGTCGAGCACCTCATCAGTCCCCATGGCGGCGCGCTCGTCGAGCTCATGGCAGACGGCGAACGGATCAATCAGCTCAGGACGGAGTCGGTCGCGTGGCCTTCGTGGGACCTCACGCCACGCCAGATCTGCGATCTCGAGCTGCTTCTGAACGGCGGCTTCTCGCCGCTCCGTGGATTCCTAACCCGCGCCGATTACGAATCGGTCGTACACAACATGCGACTCGCGGACGGCACGTTGTGGCCGATCCCCGTGACGCTCGACGTCACTGAGGAATTGGCCGGCAGATTGCGCTCAGGCGATTGGCTCAGCCTGCGCGACCCTGAAGGCGTGATGCTCGCGGCGCTGCAGGTGTCCGATGTCTGGCAGCCTGACCGCGGGACCGAGGCGGAAGCGGTCTTCGGCTCGACGAACCCATCGCATCCCGGCGTCGACCATCTTCTGAAGCAGACGCAACGGCACTACGTCGCCGGCCGCCTCGAAGGCGTGCAGGCCCCCACGCACTACGACTATCGCGACCTGCGCCACACTCCCGCGCAACTGCGCGCGCAGTTCTCGATGTTTGGCTGGCGCCGCGTCGTGGCCTTCCAGACGCGCAACCCTCTGCATCGGGCGCATCTCGAGCTCACCCTGCGCGCCGCCAAAGAATCCGAGGCAAGCCTGCTCATCCATCCGGTGGTCGGCATGACCAAGCCGGGCGACGTCGATCACTACACCCGAGTGCGCTGCTACCAGGCGATCATGCCGAGCTACCCGCATGGCTCGGCGCTGCTGTCGCTGCTGCCGCTGGCGATGCGCATGGCCGGTCCACGCGAGGCGGTGTGGCACGCGATCATCCGCAAGAACCACGGCGTGACACATCTCATCGTCGGCCGCGACCACGCCGGGCCTGGCAGCGACGCCTCCGGTAAGCCTTTCTACGGTCCATATGACGCGCAGGACCTGTTCCGCAAGCACGAGCACGAGCTCGGCGTGACGATGCTGCCGTTCCGCCAGATGGTCTACGTCGAGGACCGCGACGAGTACATGCCCGAGGACGAGGTGCCCGACGGTTCGCGGGTCCTGAACATTTCCGGCACCGAGCAGCGCCGGCGACTCAACGAAGGCAAAGACCTGCCGGCGTGGTTCACCCCGCCCGCGGTGGCCGCGGAGCTGCGGCGTTCGTATCCGCCGCGATCGCACCAGGGAGTCACCGTCTTCTTCACAGGCCTTTCCGGTTCGGGCAAGTCGACGATCGCGAGCGCCCTGCTGGTCAAGCTCCTGGAGATCGGCGGCCGGCCCGTGTCGCTGCTTGATGGCGACCTCGTGCGCAAGAGCCTCTCATCGGAGCTCGGCTTCTCCAAAGAGCACCGCGACCTGAACATACGGCGCATCGGCTTCGTGGCCGCGGAGATCACCAGGAACGGTGGCATGGCGGTGTGCGCGCCGATCGCGCCGTACGACGCCACCCGACGCGACGTGCGGCGGATGGTCGAGGCCGGCGGGGGTTTCGTGCTCGTCCACGTCGCGACCCCTCTCGAGGTATGCGAGGCGCGCGACCGCAAGGGCCTATACGCGAAGGCCCGAGCCGGCGTGCTCAAAGAGTTCACCGGGATCTCAGATCCATACCAGGAACCGACCGACGCCGACGTCGTGATCGACACGACCTCGATCACGCCCGAGGAGGCGGCACAGGACGTGATCCTGCACCTGGAGCGCGAGGGCTACCTCACCTAGCCGGCGGGATTAGCTCCCTTTGTGCACAAACGCACGTTATGCGGGCGGAATTACCTGTATTTGTGCACAAACGGAGGTTATGAGGCCGCGTCGCGTAGGGCTTTGATCGCCGCGGCCACGCCCTGCTTGTGCCTGTAGACCGCGCTGCCGGCCACGAGCACTGTCGCACCGGCCGCGACCACAAGTGGGGCAGTCTTGGGGTCGACGCCGCCGTCGACTTCTATTTCAACGTCAGGAGCGATCTCGCGCAGGCGCCGGATCTTGTCCGGGCTTGTCGGGATGAACGCCTGCCCGCCGAAGCCGGGCTCGACGGTCATGACGTTCACCATGTCGATGTATGGCGCGATCTCGCGCAGCATTTCCACCGATGTGGCCGGGTTGATGGCGACCGCGGCCTTCACGTTCAGGTCCTTGATGCGCGTCACCGTCCTGTAGAGCGAAGACGTCGCCTCGACCTGGACGATGATCACAGTCGCGCCTGCGCGGGCGAAGGACTGGATGAAAAGGTCGGGACGCTCGACCATCAGGTGCGCCTCGATCGGCAGGTCGGTCACGCTGCGCACCGCCTCGACCACGCCGGGCCCGAACGTGAGGTTGGGCACGAAGTGCCCGTCCATAACGTCGACCTGGATCCGGTCGGCCCCACCTTCGACCGCTTCGCGCACCTGCTCGCCAAGGCGCGTGAGGTCGGCGGACAGGATCGACGGGACGATCTGGATCTTTCGCTTCACTGGCCTGCCGCGGCCCGATCGATCAGCCATAACGCGCCCGCAATCATGCCGGATGGCACCTCGCCGCGCCTCGCTTTGGCCACTGCGTCCGCCTTGCCGGCGCCCGTGGCGAGCACGATCACGTGTCGAGCGCCCTGCAGCGCAGGCAGCGTGAGGCTGACCCGATCCGGCGGCGGCTTGGGCGCGTTGCGGACACCGACGGCCCAGCCTTTGGCCTGCACCTCCGCACGCCCGGGAAACAGCGAGGCGGTGTGCCCGTCCTCGCCCGCGCCGAGCAGGACCACGTCCAGCGGTACGAGCACCCCGACGATGCGGTCGTATGCCGAGGCCGCCTCATCTGGGCCGAGCTCGCCCGCAATGCGATGCACGGTAGCGGGCGCCACGCGGTCGAGGAGCGCCTCGCGCGCCACGCGGTAGTTGCTGTCGGGATCATCCGGCGCAACGCAGCGTTCGTCGCCGAATAGCACCGTCACCCTCCCCCATTTCACATCCATGCCGGCGAGCAGCTCGTAGCAGCGTTTCGGTGTGTTGCCGCCCGCGAGGACGAATGTGCGCGCACCGCCATTCAGGGCCGCGACGATCTGACCGGCCGCCGCGCGCGCCACGTCCTCGGGCGTGGCCAGGACTCGAAATTCGGGCACTAGATCGCGCGCATCAGCTCGGCCGCGGCGATCAGCGAGCGGCTGAACACCGGATCGCGCGCGCCCATGAACAGCACACGCTGCAAGATCGCCGCCTCATCCTCTGGCGGCACCCGCTGAACGTGGCGCAGCGTTTCCGCATCGCCGATGTCGATCATCGTCAGCAGCACGTCTGACGTGTCCTGGCGACGCCGTTCGGAAGCCAGCACCTTCGGACGGGCAGGCAGGCTCTCGCCCGGCGCATCTCCGGTCGAGGTGTGATGAAGCGACTCGCGGTTCTGCTCGACCACGCCGAGGTGCCGCGACGCCTTCCGCTGGGCCAGCTCGTTGCCGGCGTCATCCTCGCCGCCGGTGAGATGCAGATCCGCAAACCGCGCGTCCTCAGGCCGGCGTGCGCGCTCCGGGTCGCGCTGGATCGACAACGAGAACGACTGGCCGGCTGACGTTCCGGCGATCCGGAGCGCACTGACCTCGCCAGGCATCACGTGCGCCTTGGGCACCGAGCGAAATGCGAACTGAACGGGCCGCCATCCCTCCGCCTGGTAGATGGCGGCCACCACGCCGCCACCGCCGCCGGCGGCGTGCTGCAGCTTCCAGCCAAGAGACGATGCGAACCAACCCGCGAGCATCGCCGCGCCGATGCGGTTGCCCCGTCCCTCGCCCGCGTAGTCGATGCCGATCTCGGACACGCCATTCATCAGGTGCCGGCGCGACGCGGGCGCAAAGAACTGCGCTGTCGTCTCACGCCACGGGCTCAGACGCTCCCACTGGAGGTCGCCAAGGCCCATGTGCGGATGCGATTTGTGCGCGATGTCCGACAGCGCCAGGAACGAGTTGTAAGGGCGCTCGAATCGCGACGAGTCCACCACCAGCGCGTCGCAGATGCGCAGCGAGTCGTTCAGCTCCGCCGAGCCGAACGGCGGTGTGCTCAGCCACCACAGATAGACGGGCACGCCGCTCACCAGCAGCGGGTCGACGAGCCCGGCCAGGTGCGCACCGGCCGCGCCCTGCACGCGCAGGACGACCAGCTCGCACGGAGCGGGATTGTTCTGGGGATCGATCGGGTGCGCCATCACCGACGCGTCGATGCGACCGGAGCGCACTCGTGGCTCGTCGCGCACCACGATCGCCAGTGAAGGATGGTCTTTTGCAATCGCGGTGCTGGCCAGGATGGCGCGTGTCTCCTCGACCGAGTTCGGCGCCACCGACACGAGCGTCATCACGCAGTTGCGCGGATGCGGCTGGTCCTCCTCGCCGGCCTCGGCGCGCGCGAACGAATGGCGCACGCGATTCAGGGCGTTGAGGACGTCCTCGATGGTGACGTCCTCTCCGTGCCAGTCGAGCCCCGGCTGAGGCGACACCGCGCTCACGGCCTGTGCCACTCCCGACCGTCCGCCTCGAGCAGCTTGGTCGCGGCCCCGGGTCCCCAGGTGCCGGCCTCATAAAACTGCAGCGCCGGGCGGCCGTCCCGCCACGCAGCTTCCATGGGGTCGATGAGCGCCCACGCGGCCTCGACCTCGTCCGCGCGCGTGAACAGGGTTGGGTCGCCGATCATGCAGTCGAGCAGCAGCCGCTCGTACGCCTCGGGGGTTTCCACCAGGAACGACGACGCGTAGTCGAAGTCCATGGTGACGCTGCGCAGCTTCACGCCCGCGCTTGGCACCTTGGCGCCAAAGCGAAGCGAGATTCCCTCCTCTGGCTGGATGCGCAGGGTGATCGCGTTCGACTCGAGCTCGGCCGCCGCCTCCCGGCCGAACGTGAGGTGCGGTGGCTTCTTGAAGGCGACCCGGATCTCCGTCGCGCGCTTCGGCATCCGTTTGCCCGCGCGGATGTAGAACGGCACACCGGCCCAGCGCCAGTTGTCGACGAAGAGCCGCAGCGCCGCGAACGTTTCCGTGAGCGAGCCCGGCGGGATCCCATGCTCCTCGCGGTAGCCGACCACGCGCTCTCCAAGGACCCATCCCTTCGAGTACTGGGCACGCACAGTCGAGTGAGCGAGCTCGTCTTCCGAAAGCGGACGGATGGCGCGCAGCACCTTCACCTTCTCGTCGCGCACCGCGTTGGCGTCGAACGCGATCGGCGGCTCCATGGCCGTGAGGGCCAGCAGCTGCAGCGCGTGGTTCTGGATGATGTCGCGCAGGGCACCCGCCCTGTCGTAGTACGCGCCGCGCAGCTCGACGCCGAGCTCCTCGGCTGCGGTGATCTGCACCGAGTCGATGAGGTTCGAGTTCCAGATCGGCTCGAAGATCGTGTTCGCGAACCTGAAGGCCAGGATGTTCTGCACCGTCTCCTTGCCGAGGTAGTGGTCGATGCGGAAGACGGAGTCTTCGTGGAAGACCCGCTGCACGATCTTGTTCAGCTCGCGCGCCGACTTGAGGTCGAAGCCGAACGGCTTCTCGATGACGATGCGATGGAAGCCGGGCCCGGTCGTCATGGCCACAGCCTTCAGCTGCTCGACGATCGTCTCGTACGTCGGGGGCGGCGTCGCGCAGTAGTAGACGCGGTTGCCGCCTGTGTGACGTGAGCTGTCCAGCTCGTCGAGCCGGCGCTGCAACGCTTTGAAGTCGTCGCGCTTGCTGAAGTCGACCTTCTGATAGAACGCCTCGGCCAGGAACGCGTGGAGCACGGTCTGGTCGATGGGCTGCGTGCGCGAGTGCTGCGTGATCACATCGGCAGCGTGCTTGCGGAACGCATCGTCCGACATGTCGTCGATGGCGGCGCCCATCACCGCGAAGCCGGCGGGCAGTAGGCGCTGCTTGGCCAGGTTGTAAATCGCGGGCAGCAGCTTCTTGCTGCTCAGGTCGCCGGTCGCGCCGAAGATGACCATGATCGAGGGGTCCGTGAGGCGATAGTCGTGCAGCCCCTCGGCTAGCGGATTCGGCTGGGTAACCGTGCTCATAGCGCCTTAATGCTTGGCGGCCGCCTCTGCCTTGGCGTCACTCACGACCGCGTGCCCGCCGAACTGGTTGCGCATCATCGCGAGCAGGCGATCGCCGAACGTGTTCTCCATGCGGCTGCGGAATCGAGCGAAGAGCGACTCGGCGATGATCGGCACCGGCACCGACTCGTCGATCGCCGCCTCCACCGTCCAGCGACCTTCTCCGGTGTCCTCGACCCATCCCTTGATGGTCGAAAGCTCGGGATCTTGCGAAAGGCCCCGAGCGATGAGATCCAGCAGCCATGACCGCACGACGCTCCCTGTGCGCCACGCCTCGGCGATCGCCTGCATGTTCATGCCGGGGAAGGAATTCGACATCTTCATGACCTGGAAGCCCTCGGCGTAGGCCTGCATCAGCCCGTACTCGACGCCGTTGTGGACCATCTTCACGAAGTGCCCCGAGCCCTCGGGCCCGGTGCGCACGAGCCCGCCGTCGTCAGGCGCTAGGTCCTTGAGCAGCGGCACACAGTGGTCGTAGATGTCCTGCTCCGCGCCGACCATCAGGCAGTAGCCGTACTCGAGGCCCCAGATGCCGCCCGACGTGCCGGCGTCCATGTAGTGCAGTCCCTTCGCCTTGACGCGAGCCGCATCCTGCAGCGCGAGCTTCCAGTTGGTGTTGCCGCCGTCGATGATGATGTCGCCCGGCTCGCCGAGCGCGACGAGCTTGTCGATGGTCTGCGTCGTCGGATCGCCCGCGGGCACCATGATCCACATCACCCGCGGCTTCGTCTTGAACGCCTTGACGAAATCCTCGAGCGTGTTGGCGCCGGTGGCGCCCTGCGCGACGTGGGCCTTGACCGCGTCAGGCGACTGGTCGAACGCGACCATCGTGTGGCCGCGCTTCAACAGGCGCAGGACCATGTTGCCGCCCATGCGGCCGAGCCCGACCATCCCCATCTCCATGGCTGCTGTCCTCCCTGATGCGTTAGTTGGCTAGACGGCGGACTTGACGGCCGCGGCCAGCGCCTTCCACCCCGCCGCGGCGTCGCGGCCGAGGGTGACGCGCAGCACGGGCAGGCGGCGCGAGCTCAGCGACTGCAGGTCCCCGAGCGACTGGGCCTGCTTGAGGATCGAGAAGCTGTAGGGCTGCCCCGGAATCGGCACGTCCTTGGTGTCGTCCTGGACGATCTGCAGGAAGAGCCCGGTGCGCGGGCCGCCCTTGTGCAGCTGTCCTGTCGAGTGCAGGAAGCGCGGACCGTAACCCGCGGTGGTGGCGATTTGCCTGCGGTCGCGGACTGAGGTGCGAATGGCGGCGATAGCAGCCTCAGATCCAGGCGTGCGTGTGGTGTAGGCCATGATCGCGAAATAAGCTCCCGGCTTCGCTCCGTCGAGCAGAGCCTTGAGCCCGCTCTTCGAACGTGACGCTGGAACGGAATCCGCGGCCGGCAGCTTGCCCTTGCTCTTGAACGACGCCAGCACCTTCTTGGTGTTGTCCTTCGATTCCTGCACGTTCGGCTGGTCGAAGGCGTCGATCCGCAGGACCGCCCCGGCGATCGCGGTGGCCACCTCCCAGCGAAGGAACTCTCCACCGATGTCGAGCTTGTCCCGCAGCGTCAGCGTGACCACCGGCTGGGCCGCCTTCTCCAGCGCCTGCACCGCGCGGTTCGGCCCGTCGCCGTCCATCCGGATGTACACGAAGACCCGGTCGTCGCCGTAGACCGCGGGCTTGCCGGCCGGCTCGCCTTCGACGGGCACGATGCCCTTGCCCTGCTTGCCGGTGCTCTCCGCGATGAGCTGCTCGACCCAGTAACCGAACGTCGCCACCTTTGGCGACGCGATCAGCGTGATCTTGTTGCGGCCGCGCGTCGCGAGCTCGCCCATGACGGCGCCGAGCCACACGCCCGGATTCTTGTCAGTGGGCACCGAGTCGGCACACGAGTGCGCCATCTCGACCGCACGCTCGAGCATCTCCTCGACGTTCACGCCGATGAGCGCGCCGGGCACCAGCCCGAAGTAGCTCAGGGCCGAGTACCGACCGCCGATGTCCGGCGGGTTGCGGAAGATCCAGCGGAACTTGTGCTCCTTCGCCAGCTTCTCCAGGGACGTGCCGGGGTCGGTGATCGCCGCGAAATGCCTGCCGGCGGCGCCGCTTCCACCGTTCTTGTTGATCTCATTCCAGAAGTAGGCGAAGTGGGAAAGCGTCTCTGTCGTCTCTCCTGACTTCGACGCAACGATGAACAGCGTGTCCTGGATGCGGATCCTGGCGCGGACGCCGAGGATCGTCGCCGGGTCCGTCGTGTCGAGCACGTGGAGCTTGGGATGGCCCTTCGTCGAGCCGAATGTGTTACGCAGAACGTCGGGGCAAAGGCTCGAACCGCCCATGCCGAGCAGGACCACATCCGAGTACGTGCGGCCGTCTCGCGCGAGGTCGCGGAACTCCTGCACGTGCTCGAGCATCTGGTCCGCGACGCTCAGCCATCCGAGGCGGTCGCGAATCTCGTCGCGCTTGGCGGGGTCGCTCGACCACAGCGTCGAGTCCTTGGCCCACAGCCTTCGCGGCGCGTCGTCCTTCTGCAACGCCGCCAGCCGCGCATCGACCGCCGGCTGCAGCGTCGCCAGCGAGTACCACTGGCGCGGGCCTTTGCCGACGCGAATCTTCGCGCTCTCCTTCTTCAGCGTATCGAGCAGGCTCTCGAAGGACTTGGTGAACGACTCCACGCCCTCGACCTCGAGCTCGCGTGTCACCTGGTCGAGGTCGATGCCAGCCTCCGCGAGCTGCTTCAGCTGCCGCTTCGCGAGGTCGACGTGCTCGTCCAGGCTGCGGCGTACCTCGCCGTGCTCGCGGAAGCTCCTCGACGTAGTAGGTGTCGGGATAGCGAGGGTCCTTGGTCGACGTGCTCGCCCACAGGCAGCGCTGCGTGCGTGCCCCGGCTTTGTGCAACTTGTCCCAGCGCGCACCGCTGAAGTAACGCTTGAAGTGCTCGTAAGCGATTTTCGAATTGGCGATCGCGGCCTTGCCGTACAGGCGCTCGAGGTTTCGCTTCTGCGCCGGGTCGGTCGCGTGCGCGACCTTTTCAGCCAGCAGCTTGTCGGCCTTCGTGTCGACCCGGCTGACGAAAAAGCTCGCGACGCTGGCGACCTTGCTGAGGTCGCCGCCGTTCCTGTGCAGCTTCTCGAGGCCTGACAGGTACGCCTCGACCACCTCGTCGTAGCGGTCGACCGAGAAGATCAGCGTGATGTTGATGTTGTTGCCCTTGGAGATCTGGTCGTGGATCGCAGGCAGCCCCTCCTTGGTGGCGGGGATCTTGACCATCACGTTGGGCCGCCGGCAACGGTCGTGCAGGTACTCGGCGAACTTGATGGTCGCCCTGGTGTTGGTCGCGATGGTCGGGCCGACCTCGATGCTCACATAGCCGTCCTTGCCCTTGGTCTTGTCGTGAACCGGTCGGAACACGTCGGCGGCCGCTTGCACGTCCTCGACCATCAGGTCCCACAGCATGTCCTCGGGCTTGGCGTTCTTGCGGACGAGCTGCACCATCGCCTCGTCGTAGTCGGTTGAGCCGCTGACCGCCTTTTCGAAGATCGTCGGGTTGGAGGTGACGCCGGTCAGGCCCTCGTCGCGCAGGCGCGCGAGCTCGCCCGATGTGATGAGCTGGCGGCGGATGTTGTCGAGCCAGAGCGACTGGCCTTCGCGCCGGAGCTCCTTGATCGCGCTGGTTTTGGCGGCCATGCGCGCTACCGCTTGGCCGCGAGCTTGGTCGCAGCAGCGATGATCTGCCTGGAACCGATCCCGGCTGCGTTCATCAGCTCCTCCGGCTTGCCTGACGTCGGCAGGCCCTTCACGGCAAGGTGCGCGACGTGCAGCCCGCCGTCGGCCGCCAAAGCCTCCATGACTGCGGCGCCGATTCCGCCCTCGGGGTAGTGATCCTCGACGATCACGAACTTCCCCTTGGTGACGCGGGCCGCCTCGCGCAGGGTCGTTACGTCGACCGGCTTTACGGAGTAGAGGTCGATCACGCGCACCGCGATCTTCTTCTTGGCGAGCGCGTCGGCCGCGGCGAGACAGTTGTGCAGTGTCACGCCCGCGCCGATGAGCGTCACGCGGTCCTTCGGGCTCTGGCGCACGACCTTCGCGCCGCCGACCTTGAACGTCTCGCTTGGCCCGTAGATCGTCGGGTACGCCCCGCGCGTGGTGCGCATGTACACGATGCCGCTGGTGTCGGCCATGAGACGCGTGAGCTTCGCCGCCTGGTTCGGGTCGCTGGGGTACAGCACCGTGGAGCCGTGGACCGCGCGAATCGATGCGAGATCCTCCAGCGCCATCTGCGACGGACCGTCCTGGCCGATCTCGACACCCGCGTGCGATCCGACCAGCCGGATGTTCGCCTGCGAGATGCCGGCCATGCGGATGAAGTCGTACGCCCGCGAGAAGAACGCGGCGAACGTCGACACGAAGGGCTTGTAGCCGCGCACGCTCATCCCCACCGCGGTGGCGACGAGCTGCTGCTCGGCGATGTACATCTCGAAGAAGCGCTCCTTGTGGGCTTTCGCGAACTCGTCCGCGTGTGTCGAGTTCGAGACCTCGCCATCCATCGCCACGACTTCCGGGATCGCGGCCAGCGCTAGCAGCGCGTCGCCGTATGCCTTGCGGGTCGCGACCTTGTCCTC
>WNFL01217161.1_pt1 | contig 13751 bp, 14 predicted proteins | sample 5400361 | NCBI WGS metagenome assembly WNFL01 (sample SAMN13153351, study PRJNA577476) | soil metagenome | isolation source: 40 cm soil on Douglas fir-dominated hillslope | place: USA:California | collected 2013-09-17
ACGCTAGTCCAAAACCGGCCGCACCAGCCGTTAGCGGCCACGCTCCCTGCTCAGCCACACCGGCAAGCAATGTCCCTAAGATCGGGCCTGTGCAGGAAAATGAAACGATTGCCAGGGTAAGGGCCATAAAGAAAACACCTCCGATATTACCGATGCCTGACTGGGATCCCATCTTATTGGCAAATGAAGAAGGCAATGTGATTTCGAAATATCCAAAAAATGAAATTGCAAATACCACAAAGATGATAAAGAACAGAAGATTCAGCCAGACATTCGTTGAAATGTTGTTGAAGATATCGGGGTTGGTTTTTCCGGCGATATGAAATGGAACAGTCAACAACACATATATTATGAAAATAAAAAACCCATATAAGGAAGCCATGCCGATTCCTTTGTTCTTCTCTCCGGGTTTACTGGTAAAAAAAGAAACGGTCAGCGGGATCATTGGAAATACACATGGCGTAAATAAAGCGATCAGTCCGCCGAGCAGACCCAATAAAAAAATGGCTGCAAGACTGTTGTTTCTTGAAATATTATCTCCGCAATTCGCTAACGGATGACTGATGTCAATGGAATTCCTTTTGGGGCTCCATGTCGGTCTAATTCCCCCTTCCATTGCCACAGTAAATGAAAATGCCGTAGAAGGATAAAAAAAATCAGGTTCCTTGCCATACGTATATAAAAGCTTTCCCTGGAGCAAAGCAGGGACACTGTCTTTATTCTTAAAATAGATTTTAGTTGTCCATGTTGCTGTTGAATCATATCCTTTGACGGCGCCAAATAACGTATTGGAGAAAGTTTTTGGAGAAATCGTTTCTGAAAACGTTCCGTCCTTCGTTATGCTGGAATCGCTAAATTCCAATTCAGTTGTTTCGAGGTCCGCCAGTTGAGTAGGAGAATAAAGAAGCCAGTCGCCTATATGTTGTGTTGAAAAAATAAGCTCATAAGCGCCCTCACTGATCTTCTTGCTGGTTACTTTCCACGGAAAAATAGAGAGGCTGTCCTGTGCAGCAAGCTGAACATTGAAAAACAGTATTCCGCAAATTAAAGCAACCAGCCGAAAGTAATTCTTCATCATTTATCCCTTTAAACAACAAACGAGTTCATAAAAGAACCCGTTATGATTTCTAAAAGTATTTCATCTTATTATAAAGCAATGCTGAAATTAACAGTTTTCGGAGGCAGGCATTTTTCGTCATTGCAGGTTTGAAATCGAACTGTGCCGCTGACTTTAGTTTTCGCAGTGGCTTTCATCTTTATCATCTGCACAAATTCAACTTTTGACGAATATTGATTGGCTGAGAGATCTAATTTTGCGTCATGGAATTTTTCCATATTGCCTTCTTCCCTGAGATTACCATCCAGCTTTACCAGGGGGTTCTTATTAAACGTGATCTTTGTTGGTTCCGCAATCGCATCCCCGGGTTGCGTTTGGGAATATAAATGCCATCCAGACTGCATGTTGGCGGTTATGCGCACTTCATACATTTTATCAGAAACTTTCTTTGACGAATAACTCCAGCTGACGGGATTCAACTGGGCATTTGCTGCCAGGGATATTACCAGCACCAGCGCTATGAACAATGACTTCTTCAAGTTTTCAATTTTAATGACAAAAGTAAATAATCAATCGATCAGAACTGTCTGAAAAAAGACAAAAGCATGCTAAATATAAAGACCGGTTTATTGACTAACCAGTTGCTCGGCCATCAATAAGTTCCTGATGATGGCGATGCCGTCGGTATTTCCCAGTACAAGTGAGCATGCCCGCTCAGGATGGGGCATCATGCCAAATACGTTGCGCTTATTATTGCAAATGCCCGCAATATTCCGGGTAGAACCATTTGGGTTAGCAGCAGCATTAAGCTTACCATTTTCATCACAGTACCGGAAATTTACCTGTCCATTCACTTCCAGCTCATTCAGGGTCTTATCGTCGGCATAATAGCGACCCTCACCATGAGCAATCGGTAGGTATTTTATAGACATTATCCTCCTGGTCGCCGATAAAAATATTTTTACTGATAAACCGCTGATTGGCGTTTCGCAATAAGACCCCGGGTAATAATCCCGATTCACATAATATCTGAAAACCATTACAAACTCCAAGGACTTTGCCCCCCGTGCCGGCAAACTGTATCACGCTTTGCATCATCGGGCTAAATCTTGCGATTGCACCGCACCGCAGGTAATCGCCATAAGAAAAGCCGCCGGGCAGAATGATGCAGTCATCAGTAGTAAACTGGCTCAGATCTTTGTCTTTGTGCCAAAGCATGATCACTTCCTGGTGCAACTCATTCATAAGTGCATCCTGCATATCCCTGTCGCAATTGGATCCCGGAAAAACTACAACACCGAACTTCATACTTATGCATTAAAGGGTAAAGATACAGAGAGAAAAGTTGCCCGTTAACGGTTTCCTGTTGTCAGCCTTTTAAATCTGCAAGATATCCACATCGCATCCCGAATAAGACCGCGATTTTCCTTTGGTTGGCCTTGTTTCCTGATTCTTAGTTCTTGTTTCCCGGATCTTGTTTTTTGATTTTTGTTTCGGGGTTCCTTTTTACGATACATACCATCGGGGTCCTGCATATTGGTAAGCCAGCACAAAGGCTACCATGATCCAGAATAAAACAACGGGGAACCATCGCCATGTAGAGTACAAGTAGGTACAGGCGTGAAAAGCTGCCATGGGCACCATCGCCATCACCCAATTTTCAAAGGTGTCATTGGTGTTACCAAACGGCAGCAGCAATGCAGTGAGTAAATACAATAGTAACAGGCTCCATCCTTTCCTGACATTTATCAACATTCTCCGGAGATTATCCTGTACATAATATCCGCCGGCTAAAAAAGGGATCATGAGGAGGAAGACACTGGCCGCCAGCCATGCCGTTTGTTCCAATGACGGAACACCAATACTGAGGTGCGGTAAAAATGCCTGCCAGCTCCATTTTCCTTTAAAAAAAATATATACGGCATAAAAATAAAACGGGGTTGTAATACCGAGGACGCAAAGGACCCATTCGTTGAGGCGGAATGGTCGCATAACGGCGAGCGCCAGCAATATCCAGATAATGAATGTAAGCGATGAAACAAACAGGAAGCCCGCTATTCCGAGTGCAAGACCAATATTAAAAATGGTACCCTTTGCATTCGGTTGATTGTATATCCTGAACAGGCCCGACAATATCAACAGTAAAATACTATTGATCAGGAGAGGCGCAGAAAAATAATTCCATTCCGGTAATAACGAAGTGATCAGAAGATATGCCATGCCCGGTAAATAATTGGGCCGATTCATCATCCGCTGTGTATTGATAAAATTGGTCAATACAATTGCCTGGAGATACAATAATCCAAACGCCAGGTATGAATACAATAATGGATAATTCCGGCCGGTCGGTTCCAGGAATTTTAATATGGCATCAAAGAGCTCACCATCAGCAGGGCGGCTAAGAGGTACGTGCGGGTGCACGAACATGGGCAACTTGATCAATACACCAAACACAAGCAGCAACAGGATATTGGCCGGGTTTTTTTGTTTAAATACTCCGATCACGGGTAATGGATATTAGCTCAGGATTAATTATAGTCAATTTTAGCAAAGCAAATAAAATTTCTATATAAACAAGGAACTATTATCTGCCGGGCACTGACCTGTTTGGCATATTTCGGCATAAACTCATATCCCTTGTCGAGGTTCTTGAGTGTCGGGCTGTGATTAATCTGTCCGTCAGGAGTAATGCTGAAATCATTCAGAAGCTGTATTCGCTTTTCCAAATTATTAAAAAGCACGTGTAGCTGTCCGCCGGTATTCATAATCTGGTAAGAGATGAGATCGTCCGACTGGTCGTCGAATTGTTCCTTGGTAATTACATTCGTCCATTCGGTCTTACCATTCTTATCAAACGACATTACTACTATATTATCGGCCTGGTAGCGTACATTCCCGTTTTCGTTCCATCTCGATCCCCACCAATAGTTGCTGTAGTAGGGCGAAGCGTAATAATAATAATCCATCGGCCGCAAATACGGATAACCATACAAATAATTCCACCTGTTCCAGGATGAGCCGCGGGAAGTGGTATAAAATGCTTCGCTCCCGATAATAAATCCACCATCCTTACGGGTAATGATATTACGAATGAAATAATCATTAAATGCCGTCCGCATACTTGAGTTGCCTTTCGCTTCCTGCCGCAGCCCTTCATTAAAAGTAAGGGTGTCCTCTATGACCGGCTGACCGGTTTGTTTATCCCAGATATAAAAATAATACCCATCCGTATTGCCCCTTCTTTGCTTGTAATAAAACGACGTAAGGAAGTACCGTTTATTGGAATTATCGGGCTTGATGCGGATTTCATCGAGATAGGTTTTTTCCAGATTCAGCTTATGAAATGCAAAAGAATCAGCCTGCGCATATTTTATGATAAAAGCGGCTTCCCCGATATTTTCGCTATTTATCCTGTTGTATTTGGTAAAAACCAGGTCGCCTTCATTATCCAGCTGGAACTCGGTCAAAAAGTCATCATCCCTGTCTTCCATCGGCATCGTCAACCTGCTTTTCTTTAACAGGTTTAACTGTGCATCCATTAGTAACGTGGTGATGAAATAATTTCTCCTGTTCTTGCTGTTAATCTTAAAAACAATGATCCTGCCTTTATCCTCGCTTGACAGAACGCTGTATATTTTATTATTGGCGGCAAAGCCAAGATGGGTAGTATCGAGTTGCATTACCTCACCGATCTTTTTGCCATTACCATCTATTTTGACCGCATTGCAGTACACAATGCTCCTTTTCTGGTACTGGTAGATCATGTAGCAAAAATCTCCGTAAGCAAAAAAATCAACATTGATCATCCTGTCGTTATCGGGGACATAATCCTGCTCCACTCTTGCCAGCTGCTGCATATCATTGTCCAAAACAGTGATCCAACTCTTGCTGCGGATATTTTTATAGATCAGAAAATTGCCGCCGATCTTGCCAGCGATCTCAAAATTTAACCGGCGGGTGTCATCTTTATCATATTCACTATAAATAATTTTTTGTGCGGTTGCAGATAATCCGGCCATTAAACAGATGATTCCTAAAATCCAGTTTCCACGGATCATAATATTGTGATTTTTTGCTAATTAAAGTTACAAGTTGCCTGTCAAAAGGCACAACTTTTATTTTAAAACCGATGCAGCGAATAGTGTTATTACATGAACAACGCAGAAAAAACATGAAAAGTTGCATCCCCCTTTTCCATTTATCAAAACAACAAGTAAAACGTAATAGAAAGCAGCGGGAAGCAAAGTTTTAACAAGGTATTCGTTCTAATTAAAATTTGCCTATACCTTTGCAGGCGTTTCGCGAACAGGAATCTGTACCGGAATTAAACGACAAGCTCAAAAAGTGAAAATACCGACCAATAGAGTTACAACCGCAGGATTGATAATTGCACTTGGAATTATTTACGGGGATATAGGCACCTCGCCATTATATGTTTTCAATGAAATTATAAATGGGAGAGTGGTGAACGAAGAATTGATCCTGGGCTCATTATCCTGTATTATCTGGACGCTCACTTTACAAACAACCATTAAATATGTAATCCTGATTCTGAGAGCTGATAACCGGGGTGAAGGCGGCACATTTGCTTTATATGCTTTAGTAAGACGCAGAAAAAAATGGCTGGTATTGCCGGCCATGATCGGTGGGGCAGCTCTGCTTGCCGATGGTATCATCACTCCTCCTATCTCTGTTACATCAGCTGTTGAAGGACTGGAGGAATTGCCCATTCTTCGTGGCCTTCCAACGGATACGGTAGTTATTATTGTGGTGATTATTTTAGCAATGTTTTTTTTCCTGAAGTTTTTCGGGCCGATCATGTTTACCTGGTTCACAATGCTGGCACTTCTTGGCTCAATCCATTTATTGGATGACCTGGAAATCTTTAAGGCTCTTAGCCCCTATTATGCAATTGAATTTTTACGCGACTATCCCGGTGGTTTCTGGTTACTCGGCGCTGTGTTTCTCTGTACCACAGGGGCTGAAGCCTTGTACAGCGATCTCGGCCATTGTGGACGTGGCAACATCCGCGTCTCATGGATATATGTAAAAACCTGTCTGCTCATAAATTATTTCGGCCAGGGAGCCTATTTATTATCTCATCGTTCCGGGATGCAAATAACAGATGTAGTTAAAAAAACACTTGGTGTAAATGCATTTTATGACCTCATGCCGGAATGGTTCATCATTCCAGGAGTACTTATTGCCACTATGGCTGCTATTGTTGCCAGCCAGGCTATGATCTCCGGCGCTTTTACATTGATCAGTGAAGCTATGCGGCTGAATCTCTGGCCCAAAGTCAAGATCCGCTATCCATCTGAAGAAAAAGGGCAACTTTTTATTCCCGCGATAAACGTGCTATTATTTACTGGATGTGTAGGCGTAGTCCTTTTTTTCCGTAAATCATCCAATATGGGAGCTGCTTACGGCCTGGCGATCATTGTAACGATGTTGATGACGACTATTTTGTTTGCCAATTATCTTGTGCTGCATCGTGTTAAATCAATATGGATATATATATTTCTTGCCGGATATTTTTCAGTAGAGACAGGTTATTTTGTTGCATTAATGAATAAATTCATTCACGGCGGTTATTTTACCCTGATTGTGGGTGGCCTGATGTTCGTTGTCATGTATGTATGGTACAGGGCGAGAAAGATTAAGAATCGTTATGTGGAATTTGTGCGGATGGAACATTACATTCCTAAGATACAGGAACTAAGCAACGACAGAGCTGTGGCGAAATATGCCACACACCTGGTTTATTTGACAAGCGCTAACAACCCGAAAGAAATTGAACATAAGATCATTTACTCTATCTTAAATAAAAAACCAAAACGTGCGGACATCTATTGGTTTGTGCATGTTGACACGCTCGATGATCCTTATACCTGCGAATACAGAGTAGAACATATCATTCCCAACGATATCATCCGTGTTGATTTCAGACTTGGTTTCCGCATGGAGCCACGCATTAACCTGATGTTTAGAAAAGTTGTGGAAGATCTTGTGGCAAATAAAGAAGTAAATATCATCAGCCGCTATGAAAGTCTTGCCAGCAGCAATACAGTCGGTGACTTCCAGTTCATGGTCATGGAAAAATACCTGAGCCAGGATAATGAACTTCCTTTCATGGAAAGAGTGATCATGAAATTACATTTCTGGCTGAAAGAACACAGTCTTTCCGAAGAACGGGGGTTTGGACTGGATGCTGCCAATGTCACCGTGGAAAAATTCCCGCTGATTGTGGCGCCGGTTACGAATCTTAAATTAAAAAGAGTGGAAGATTAAATTACTGCTCATTTGAGATAGTCAACATTTGATCTTACGGATAATGTCAGATGAGTTTCAACTGAAGCACCAAGATCCAAAAAATCAGGAGAAAATTTAAAATCTAAAATGAGATTCCTGATTATTTCGAACCACCCATTTAATTGAAAGAGAGTTGCTTTTAAATTTACAATTTGATTTTTCTTTGGTTCCTGGTTCTTGGGATTTGGAATTTACCCGATCAGGCAAATAAAATAAATCCTGACCCTATAACACTCAATTTCATTCTGTCAGATCAGATCCGACGATTTAAAATAATCAATAATATTGTAGTCAACTACAACCCAAACTATTTTGCCCTCATTCATCTGGTATATTCTCGGCAGCATTATCTTCCTAACAATCCTGGTTTATTTCTTCCAGGAAAAACTCATTTTCAAACCCGAGAAATTAAAGCAGGATTTTAAATTCAAATACGATATTCCTTTTAAAGAGTATTTTTTTGACATAGAACCCCGAGTCCGTATCAATGGTTTGCATTTTTACCGTGAAAATCCAGACGGGCTCATTCTATATTTTCATGGCAACAGCAGAAGCATAAAAGGCTGGGCGAAATATTCAAGAGATTTTTACCGGTATAATTATGATGTGGTACTGGTTGATTACCGCGGGTTTGGAAAAAGCACGGGGAAGCGCAGCGAAAAAGATATGCTTAGCGATATGCAGCATGTCTATAATTCTCTATCAGCCAAATACCCGGAACAGCACATTATTGTTTATGGCAGAAGTATTGGCAGCGGCTTCGCCACCAAAATTGCATCGGACAACAGGCCGAGATACCTTATTCTCGATGCGCCTTACTATAGCTTTTTAAAAGTAATAGAACGGTTTTTACCGATACTGCCCATACGTTTGGTATTACGATTTCAGTTACGGGCGGATAAATGGATCGGTTATGTGAACTGCCACACCTACATCATCCATGGTACCCGGGATATGCTGATCCCGATCCGCCACAGTATACGACTACAAAAGATCAATCCAGGCAAGATAACATTGATCCGTATTCATGGCGGCGGACATAACAACCTTCCTTCATTTGACGAGTATCATAATTTCATCCGTGATATTTTGAAGTATTAGGGATTCTTTGATGCATGATGAAAGTTGAACCGGCAAGCTGAAAAGACCCAATAATAAATCCCTTTATCTTTCACAATGTCCATCATACCTGTTTTGACTTTCAGTTTCCAGCGTGGCGTGCTGAACATTCAAATGCTCAAGCTGATGCCTCAGGTTTGATTTAATGTCTGCAATTTGATTTTCTGGCAGGTCATCTTCTAATATTAAATGGGCTGTCATAGCATTAAGAGTAGTACTCATTGCCCAAATGTGAATGTGATTAACCTCTTTTATACCTTTCGTTTTTTCGATCAGGTCTTTTATTTGTTCCATATCGACATTGGAGGGAACCGCATCAAGAGACAACCGCAGACTTTCTTTAAGTAAGCCCCATCCAAGCTGATCATTGGATCGATCCATTTCAAACCGGTATAATAGATCAGGATCCCGGCAATAACAACCCCGGCTGATACGATTGCATCGACAGCCAGGTGCAAATAGGCGGCTTTTACATTCAGTTCTTTATCCCTGTTGCTAAAAAAGAAAAATGCGGATACTGCATTAATCACGATTCCTATTCCGGCTATTACTGCAATTACATTGCCCTGTGTTTCTACGGGATGTAAAAAGCGTTGAATAGCCTCCCAGCCTATACTCCCCACTGCGATCAATAATATTACTGCATTTGCCAGCGAAGCTAAAACAGTACTTTTTTTGTAGCCATATGTGAACCTGTCAGTCGCCCCCGATCGTGACAATCTGAAAGCGAGCAATGATAAACCCAGGCTTGCGACATCGCTGAGATTATGCCCGGCATCGGATAGTAAGGCGAGCGAATTGTAATGAAAACCGGCAATGAATTCTGTCACTACAAAGACACTGTTGAGAATGATGCCAATAATGAAAGCCCGGCTGAGATTGGTGATTTCAGCGTTATGGTGATGGTGATGATGATGTTCTTCAGCCATAACTAATTCATTACAATAACGTGCCTTTTAAAACGATAGCTGCAATGCTGAAATAAATTACCAGCCCGGTAACATCCACCAACGTGGCTACGAAAGGAGCAGATGACGTAGCCGGGTCAATCTTTAATCTCTTTAAAACCATTGGAATCATAGAGCCGCTTAATGTTCCCCACATCACTATTCCGATCAGGGAAAAGAAAATGGTGATGGCAACCAGGAACCAATGTGCGCCATAATTATACCAGTGAAATTCCTGCCAGGCAATAATTCTTAATAAGCCGATCGCTCCGAGGATTACTCCTAATGTCAGACCCGATAAGATCTCCCTCCGCATTACAAACCACCAATCTTTAAAAGAAAGTTCTTTCAATGCCATGGCCCTGATAATAAGCGTTGCTGCCTGCGAGCCGCTATTACCTCCGCTTGAGATAATGAGCGGAACAAAAAGCGCTAACACAACTGCCTTTGATATTTCTTTGTCAAAATATCCCATGGCCGTGGCCGTGAACATTTCACCTAAAAATAAGAAGACAAGCCATCCCGCTCTTTTGCGGATCAGTTGAAATACCGAGGTTTTTACATAAGGGTAATCCAGGGATTCGACGCCTCCAAACCGCTGCATCTCCTTTGTGTTCCTTTCTTCTTCAACATCCAGGACATCGTCGACCGTGATAACTCCCAGCAGTAAATTATTATCATTTGTTACCGGTAAGGCCGCCCGGTCATATTGTTTAAAAATATCCACGGCAGTTTCTTTACTGTCGTTAAGATTCAATTTTACATAAAAGCCATCCATAATATCCTGGATCTTTAGGCCCGGCTCATTTAAGACAAGTCTCCGGATAGGTATGTCATCAATTAATCTTCCTTCGTCATCCACAACATACACAACATTGGCTGTTTCTGAATCCTGGTGGTATTTTCGCAAATGAACCATAGCTTCCTCAATACTCATTTGCCGTTTTATCGTTACAAACTCGGTATTAATAAGCCTTGCGACGCTTTCCTTTGGATAACCTAACAGGTTATGCGCAGCCTTTTTATTTTTTTCATTGAGGTAGTCGAGAATTTCAGAAAGCTCTACTCCTTTTAATTTCGAAAGAAAGATCAGGAGATCATCCGAGCTGATGCTGTTCAGGATTTTAGAAGCTTCCACTTTGTTGAAATCGCGGATAATTTGTTTTTGTACCAAATCATCAAGATAAGGAAACACAATAATCCTGTTCTTCTCCGGGAAACTCTGAAAAGCTTTTGGCGGGTAAGTTCAAAAATATCTGCGCTACTTCCGAAGGTTGAATTGTCTTATCGTCTTTTCCAAACAAGCGAAAGAAAACAGTTAGATCCCCTTTAAAAAGTTTTCTGCGGATTTCTTTTAGTGATAACATGACCCTTGGGATTTAAATTGACTAATCATACAGTGTTGATCACAGATCGAATTTGGCGTGGGCAAAGGTAAGTGGGAAATTATTTTAACTGAATTGAAATTATAGGTGGAACTGCGGGTAAAAAGCAAATTGGTTGAAGGCAGTTCATTCGGGTTCAGACACTGTCTGTCGCCACGTAATTCGTTGTTTATAACGGCAGCATTGGTTAAGACAGTGGAAAATATTAAGAAGCAGAGTGAGGATGAGAAACAGAAACAGAATGAGAAAGAGAAAGAGTGAAGGAGAATCGCTCTCCGTTCTCTTTCTCTTTTGTACTGGTACCCGGGACTGGCCCTGCCGGCAGCACACCCTTTTAGAGATAAAGTCCGCGGTAGCTTTATTTTTGAACTTCCCTTAACGTTTTGTACCATTATTGTTAATAATGTTCTAATTCATGTCACGGCTTTGTAACTGAATACCTGCCTGAACGTCAAAGACCCAAATAGAGATAATTATGAAATCGAAACTTTACGCTTTTCTTCTTATTACCGCTACCGCTCTGTCCTGGTCATGCAAGACCGCAAAAAAGATGTATGAAAAAGGTAATTATGACGAAGCCGTTGAATTGGCCGCTAAAAAATTGCAAAAAAAGCCAAATGATGCGGCGACGCTGGACATCCTTCAAAATGCTTACCGTTTTGCCGTCGAAGACCACGAAACAAGAATAAGAAATAATGCCAACAGCAATAACGACCTGAAGTGGGAATGGACGTATGCCGAATACCTGAGCCTGCAACGTTTATATATCGCTATCCGGAAATCACCGGCAGTTTTTGACGCAGTTCACCCTACCGACTATTCTTCGTATGTAGCCACTTACCAGGAAGAAGCCGGTAATGCCCGGTTCGACCGCGGACTGTCGCTGATGGACAATAACAATAAAAACAGTTTTAAACAGGCCTACTATGAATTTCAGCCGGCATTGGATCTCAAACCGGGGGACCTCGCAATAAAACAAAAGCTCGACGAAGCCTACGCAAGCGCAGTTACCAATGTCGTTGTGTTGCCGGTAAATCAAACAGGTTTTCAGTATAGCTCATACAACTATGGGATCGTTAACATCGATAAAAATTTGCTGCATTACCTGAACACTAACAACAATAATTCGTTTGTTCGTTATTATTCACCAGCAGAAGCAAACAGTCTGAATATTCGTACCGATCAAACTGTAGAAATCCACTTCAGCAATATTGACATTAACCGTTACCGGGATCAGCGCAACACAAGAGAAGTTTCGAAACAGGTAGTCGTAAAAGAAACCGTGATTAAACCGGATTCAGTGATAAAAGAATATACCACCGTAAAAGCGAAGATCACAACCACACACAGGACCCTGCAATCGAATGGCCTGATGCAGGTGACAGTGAGAGATTACGATAATCGTTGGCTGTGGAGCGATACTTACCGCGGGGATTATAACTGGAGTGCTGAATTTTCAAGTTATACCGGCGATGCGAGAGCATTGAGCGATGAAGATAAAAAGCTTTGCGAAGTGCGCGAACAGTTCCCTCCACGCGAAAGCGAGATCATCCGGACCATTATGGATGAAGTACAAAGCAAGGCCGAATGCGGGATAAAGGATTATTTCAACAGGTTCTGAACGGGTGAGGCCGCTCGATCAAATGCCCGATCATTATACCGTTCATTAGCGGCCAGATCGCTGTAAGCGGCCTGACTGGTATCTTTGCATCCATGCAGAATAGAACAAGGCGAAGACTTTGGAAATGGACTAAGATCATTGCGGTCATTTATATTATCCTCGGAGTTGCGATATATTTCTTGCAGGAACAAATTATTTTTCGTCCTGAAAAATTACCCGAAAATTATGTGTTCCATTTTCCCGGTCCTTTCAAAGAAATTAACCTTACTGTAAACAAGGAAAAGAATCTCAGTATTATTCAGTTTACCGTACCTGATTCAGTCTGCAAAGGCGTTGTGTTGTATTTTCATGGCAATCGCCGGAATATTGAACGATATGCACCATACGCTTCCAATTTTACCAAAAACAATTACGAGGTCTGGATGATGGATTATCCCGGCTTTGGTAAAACCACCGGAGAAATAAGTGAGAAAATAATATATGAAGATGCGAAGACTTTATATAAAATGGCGAGAGCAAGATTTGGAAAGGACAGCATTATTATTTATGGCAGATCCCTGGGTACTGGGATCGCTTCATACCTGGCGTCCGTAAAGGATTGCAAACGGCTGATATTGGAAGCACCCTATTACAGCATGCACGCATTATTCGGCCATTATGCCTTTATTTATCCGACAAGCCGCATGATCAAATATCACTTTCCAACGTATCAATATTTTGAAAAAATAGACGCCCCTATTACTATTTTTCATGGTACTCACGACGAGGTGATTCCTTTTACACAATCAGAAATGCTGATGAAGCCGTGGGATGAAATGCCGGAATTAAAGAAAGAGTTGGTCGTTATTGAAAAAGGGAAACATAATACCCTTAATGATTTTCCATTGTTTCATCAAAAGCTGGATTCAGTTTTACGCCTTCCCTGATTACATTATTATCAGGAGCCTGTATTCCTTTACTCTTCCAGAATAACTTTATTCTTTCCCACTTTCAATTTGTACCCCACTCCTATCTTCAGCGCATAATTTTCCTTTTCATGGCTGACGGGGAAATTAAAACAAACGGGATATTCAAATTCACTGACAGCGTCCCGAATAATCTCATACGCCGTCTGACCAAAGGGTTGTTCCGTATCTTTCATATCCGTAAATCCGCCAACAATAAGTCCCGCCAGCTTCGATAATTTGCCGCTCCGTTTTAACTGGTATATCATCCGGTCCACATTGTATAAATACTCTCCGACATCTTCCATGAATAATATTCTTCCTCTTGTTTTGAAATCAGAGTCGGTCCCGATGATATAAGAAAGT
>WNFL01345092.1_pt3 | contig 13751 bp, 12 predicted proteins | sample 5400361 | NCBI WGS metagenome assembly WNFL01 (sample SAMN13153351, study PRJNA577476) | soil metagenome | isolation source: 40 cm soil on Douglas fir-dominated hillslope | place: USA:California | collected 2013-09-17
CGAAAAACGCAACGAAGGCACCGGCCACAACGGCAAGAGCCCCCAGAATCAGCAGCAAGCGATTCAGCGAGCCGAGAAAGACGGTCGCCTGATCATACGACTGCAGGGAGTAGAGGCGGACGGGGTGGTCGCCCGGCAGCTCAACAAAGTGGGTGAGGTAGCGCTCGCTGCCGATGTTCACTTCCTGAATCAAATCTGCCTTCGCTTGCCTCTGCTTTAGCGAGAGCTCGAAATCGCCCCAGACGCCGGGAGGTAGAGAGCTGAGCAGCACGGCACCGTGGCGGTCGAACACAAAGGCGGCCTTGCCGAAGGCGGCGTCCAGGGTGGATTTGGAGGACACCTCGCGACCGAGAGCCATACGTCCGAGGGGCCGCTGGTTGGCGTTGATGCCGGCCACGATAGGGACCAGGCTCACGTCGTACAAGTGGCCTCCGGCAAACCACCAGTCCTCCTCTCCGCGGGAACCTTGCATCAGGTGCTTGAGAGTCGAGACGGGTACGTCGTCGGAAGTGGAGTGGAATGCCAGGAGGTCGCCGCTGACGTTTTCCAGAATGAGGAGGTCGGCGTGACTCGATCGCAACATGGATGCGGAGCCGTCCTCGACGGTGAGACGGTCGTTGGTCGACATGAGTGCCTTGAGGCTGGGCTGGTCGGCAATCATGAGAGCGTTCTGTTCGGCCTGCTCGCGGCGCGCTTTCTCAATTTCGTTGTAGACGGCGGACTCCGCGCGCAGGGTTGAAACCAAATCCTCGCGGACGTGGCTGCGCATGCGAGCTTGCACCAAGAGCAGCACGGCCGCAGTCAGCAGAAAGACGACGGCCAGCATGGAGATGAGCAGTTTGGTGCGAAGATGATGGAATGGCCTGAGCACGCAACAAGAAGACTACGGGACGCGATTTGGGCTGCGCTAGACACTTCAGTAATCGATTTATCAACAGCTAGCACGCTCGTGCCCTTGCGTTTGGGGCCCGCGTAACGCGACAATCCCATGGGGACGAATGCGAATTATTCTGAAAGTTGTCGGTATCCTTGCGTGCTGCAGCGCGGTTGGCGTTGCACAGGAGGCGCCTGGTCCAGAGCAGGAGCTCGCTCGTGTGAGCCGCGAATTGCGGGAAACACGGGCGGAACTCAAGGAGTCGCGCCGTCAGATTGAGGAGTTGCGACAAGGCTTGGAAGCGCTCCGCGGCCAGGTGCAAGAAAACGCGGCTTCCAGCAAGCCGACGGTTCTTGCCGAATCCGCGCCGGTTCAACCCGCTTCAGCCGAACCGACGGTCAGCACTGCCGACCGGGATCCGGGGTTTCTGGCGGCAAAGGTGGCGGAACTCCACCAGGATAAAGTCGAGAGCAAGAGCAAATATCCAGTGCGAATCTCCGGTCTTGTCCTGTTCAATGGCTACGGGAATCACGGAACGCTCGACGCGCAGGACCTGCCTAGCTTGGCTTTTCCCACCGCGCCTGGGTCTTCGGTCGGGGGGGTGGGCGGAACTCTAGCGCAAACCGTACTGGGAATTGATGTTACAGGGCCCAAGGTATTCGGGGCTGAGTCCTCCGGCAGCGCCGAGGTGGATTTCGGGGGCGGAATTCCTCCTATCGAGTATGGTGCGGCCACTGGCATCATCCGGCTTCGGACAGCGACCTTGCATCTCGATTGGGTTAGAACATCGTTAAACATTGGGCAGGACGTACCTTTCTTCTCGCCCTTGTCGCCAACCTCCTATGCAACCGTCGAGTCACCCGCTTTGTCCTGGTCGGGAAATCTTTGGGTCTGGACTCCGCAGATCGAGTTGGAACACCGATTTACACTGGACGACGGCTCCTCGGTGAATCTCCAGGGTGGGATCCTCGATCCGTTCACGGAGGAAATCCCCCAATTTCAGGGGCGAATCGCCTCGGCTGGCGAGGAATCGCGCGTACCGGCGGTCGCAGGGCGCATTGCATGGGATCGTTCTTCAGTGACGCACTATCCGTTCACCGTTGGGATTGCGGGATATGTTGCCCGGCAGCGTTACAAGCCGTTCCCGGAGGTGGAGAGTTGGACACTGAACACCGACGTCAAAATTCCGTTGGGGAACTATTTCGCACTCTCCGGCGAAGGCTATCGAGGGCAAGCCGCTGGGGGGCTTGGAGGAGGCATCTGGACCAGCGTGTCCTACCCAGAACCAACGACGCCCCATTCTGGTATTCACCCTCTTCAGTCAGCAGGTGGATGGGTGCAATTGAAAGCCATGCCGACCGCACGATTTGAGATTAACGGAGCTTTTGGGCAGGACGAAAACTTCAGCCGGGATTTCGTGTCGTTTCCATATGCCGCCGATGGTTCCACTCCGCTGAAGAAGAACCGCACCGAATTTGTGAACTTCATTTACAAGCCGAACTCGATTCTTCTTTTCGCCTTGGAGTACCGCCGGATCTTCACCGCTCAGGCAACCGGTGTGGCGGCGTCCGGAGAGCAAATCAACATTGCGGCCGGAGTGCGCTTCTGATGGGGCGGCTCCGTTTTGCAGTGGTTGTGCTGATTGCGTTCTCGAGCGGTACGCTGCGGGCGCAGGACGTGACCGTGAGTGGGCGAGTGAACATAATTCACCGCTGCAAGGGCGAACATGGCAGTGGCGACGTCGTGGTTTCGCTCACGTCCGCACAAGGAACGGAACCGGTCCTGCCGGGGCCGACGCTTCGGTTCGTGCTCGCGGTAACCCCGGGTACCCAAATCGAGTTTCCCAACCAGGATCCCTTCTTCCATGATGTTTTCTCGATCTACAGGGGCAAACCTTTTGATTTAGGACTTTACGAAAGCGGCGCTGTCCGAAAAATTCGGTTTACGCAGCCGGGAGTCTCATTCATCTTCTGCAACATTCACCCGGAAATGAGCGCAGCGGTGGTGGTATTGAAGACGCCTCACTTCGCCATCACCAGCCGCGACGGGAGTTTCCAAATCAATCACGTTCCACCCGGACGCTACAAACTGGAGGTTTGGTCGGAGTCGGTGGCCGAGGAGGAATTGGCCTCGCAGGCGCGTGAGCTGGAGATCGCAGCGGGCGATAACACACCCATTTTGCTTAGCCTGCATGCTTCCAGTGGTTCCCGGGAGCACCTCAACAAATACGGCGAGGTATATCCGCCGACCAAGACGGAGAAGTACTAGCGCGCTTCACAAACCCAATTCTCCCCGCTCCGAGGCTGTTGAGTTCGTTGGCTGCCAATGGCTTCTCTCTCGATTCTTCCTCGGGGCCGCGATCCCCTCAGCCTATTTCGCCGCCTTGGCCGTCGATGCTATCGTTGAAACATAGAATCTCTCGGAAACATAGAATCGCTGCGAGTCCAGACCTTGCCTCGAACTCTCCATGCCAGTCCGTCGCTGTTTTTCCTCATGACGGGCGTAGCTCTGTGTGCAGGACAGGCGGCCAAGCCCGCGGTTGGCGAGTACGCGGTTTTTAGCAAAGTTGAAACAACTACGGTACCCACGGGGATGGATCTCACGGTGATCTGCACAAAGCCGGTTGCTCCCGGCTTTACGCAGCTGAAGGATCCCGATCGGCTCGTCATTGATTTGCCAGACACACTGGTGGGTACCCATCCGCAGAGCGTTCCGCTCAGCGGACCGGACGTGCGCGCCATGCGTATCAATCAGTTTCAGAAAAACCCTCCGGTCACTCGCATTGTTCTGGATTTGATGGGGGAGCGCGACTATGCCTATGAACCCAGCGGGGCCTCGTTCGTTGTTCATCTGCGGAGCGGGCAGGCGGCTGCGGCCAAGCCGTCCCAGCCTGCGGTCGTGGTCGAAGGCACCGTTGGCCTGGGTTTACCGCAAAACGCTGCGAAGGCTGCCCTGGCGGCGGCGGGAAACGTAGTGGGGGGGAACAAGGTGGCGCCAGGCTCGGCCATTACGGCTGGCGGAGATACGGCCATCCTGAAGCTGGAGCGGGCTGCCCCGGAACCACCGCCTCGGGTACGCCCTCGGCGAACGGTCGCAGCGTGATGACGGGCATGAGCGAGGGAGCCGTGGAGATCCATTACTCGCTGGCAGCCGCTGCCGACACGGTGCTGACCCCGGATTTCCGCATTCTGCTGCCGGGGCCGGGTGAGTTCCACTATGCCGTCAGCGCCGACGCGAAGGGCAACACCTGTGTCCGCGCGTTGCAGGGCAATAGCGCTTCCGCCGTCGTTTCCGAGCTCATGGGGGAAGGGACTTACCAGGTAAAACCCGGGGAACAAGTAGTGTTTCGGTCCGGGCGGCTGAGCCAAACCGACGCCAACGTGCCCCTGGAGTGTGGTTGTCCGCCGCCTCGACAACAGCAACTCGTTGCTGCGCGCACTGCGGAGGCGGATCGCGTACGAGCACTCGGGGCACCCTCCGACGGGCCTGTGCTGCGGCAAGCCCCGATCGATTCGACCCAGTCCGGAGCGAATCCGCCAGTAGTCACGAAACCCCAAGTCGTGGTCGACGCACCATTCGTGTTCCGGGCGTCCGACGTACCTCCGGATATCAGTCACGAGGCGGCGAAGCTACCGGAGGCGCGTACTGCGCAAACTCTTCCGCTGGCAGCGGTTGCCCCGCCGAAGAGAAGGACGAAGGCCAAAGTCAAGAAAGAGAAAGAAAAGCCGCCGGCCAAAAGCCCAGCGGTTCCCGAACCGGCTAAGGCACCAGCGCCCCAACCTGGTGTGGCGCCGCCTGCGAACCGGCCACCTACTTTTCTGGGGAAATTGAAGAACTTCTTTCGGTCGATTTTCAAATAATTAGGGGAAAATGAGCCACCCCGGGCTGGCTCGAAGCATCTTACCCGGAGTACAAATGTAACCCCTTGCGCAACGCAAAAACCTTGCGTTTGCGTTTATACTGAGAGACGGAAAACGAGCAGATATCCCATGCCGGAAGCCCCAATAGCCACTCAGAAAATCGAGCTGCCGCCCCCCGCGACTAAGCGGCCGGAGACGCCGAAACAGGCTGAACCGGCGGTGCTCCCGTCGCTGTTTGGCTTGGAGTACCGCACCTATCGAACCAAGCCTACTTCATTTCTTTATTCGTATGGGCTGGTCACGCTGGGGGCAATTGCACTGATCCTCATCGCGTCAGTTGCGCCTCCGGTGGCGCAATTCATTGAAGCCGCGCAGCCTACCGAAATTGTTTTGTCTGCCCCACCGGCGGCAGGCGGTGGTACGCACGAGAAGGCCCCTGCGAGTAAGGGAGTGCCTCCGAAGACGGTGCGGACAGTTCCTTTAGCCCCTCCCACGGTTCACCCGGTAGCTGAGCCGGTGCTTCCGACGCCAGCATCGGTGCTCGGACCTCCTGCACCACCTCCAGTGCTGACAGCGCAGATGGGGCTTCCGTCCGGTGTAGTTGGCCCAGCGTCGAACGGGTCGGGCTCAGGTGGCGGAATTGGATCGGGGCGCGGTGGGGGTTTAGGTGGTGGCAACGGTGCGTACAGGGTTGGCGGGGGCGTGAGCGCGCCCGTGGCCACATTCTCCCCCGAGCCCGAGTATTCCGAGGAAGCTCGAAAGGCGAAGTACCAGGGCGAGGTATGGTTGACGGTCACGATTGGCACTGATGGACGGGCTCATGATATTCACGTCTCGCGCTCGCTTGGCCTCGGCTTAGACGAAAAGGCGATTGAATCCGTCAAAACCTGGAAGTTTGATCCCGGCAAGAAGGACGGCGTTCCCGTCGCCGTGGTGATTTCGGTGGAAGTGGATTTTCATCTGTTGTAGGCGTCTTTTCCAGATCTGACCGTGCCCAGATCTGACCGCGCTCATGACCCCGCCCCTTGCGCGTCCGCCAGAACGTTATTGCCATTCGCTATAACACCCAAAATCACCCAACCATCGCCTGATCCGCCACACCGCAAACCGCGAAAGGCCGAGGGCCCCAGCAGGCCTACTTCAGCGTGTCGCTGCGGTAGAGCTGGCTCAGTTGGGTAGTGGAAGTGAAAGCGATCCAGCGGCCGTCCGGGGTGATGCCAGCGCCACCTCGCATCGGAACGAGGCCCACGGAATCTTTCGGTCTGAGTTCCTGCCATAGTTCCCGCTGTCCCGTTTCCAGATTCACTTTGTAGATGGTAGCGCCCGCAGGTGAAGGTATCTGGGCGTAGACGTGCTGGGAATCTGACGCCCAGGCAATTGGAACTTCCCCCGCTTGAATACCGCGCACGGGTTTGTTGATATTTTCCGACACGGACTGGAGCGTCCAGTTTCCGTTTTGCGGGTTTCCATTTTGCGCTACGAGGAAGGAGTGGCCGTCCGGTGCGAGTGCCGGCCACACAAAACCGTGCCAGACTCGCCTGGGCGTCGAACCATTGACGTCGGCCAAATATAAGCCTACGCCCTTGCCGGGTTCGCTTCCGATGAAGAAAATATTTTTCCCATCCGGGGTCCAATGAGCCCAGGACGGCTGGATGCCGTCCCAATGCAGGATGCGAGTCTGGCCCGGTCCGACGGGTACGACTTGAATACGGGCCGCAGTATCGCCGGGAAGAATGACGAGAGCCCATTTGCCATCCGGGGAGAGATCGCAGCCAAGGCCTCCCGTAGCCACGCGGACGGCAGGGGAACCATCGGCCTTCCTGACGTAGACGTAGTAATCCGAGCCGGATTGTGAGGACTGGTCCGAGAACAAGACCTCGCTTCCGTCCTGGGAAAGCCGCGGGCCGTAAGAGTTGTCCAGCCAGGTGAGATCGCGTGTTTCGGATCGGCCAGGGGAGGGGTCATGCTTCACCAGAGACATCGCTACACGCTGGTCTCCGGCTCCCACCAGGACGCGGCCGGAAGGAGTTACGTCGAGTATGAGTGTTGCGGCCGTTCCGCAAAAGAGCGAGCGCGTGCTGCCCGACAGATTGGCAGCATGGATGCAAAACTGTGCGCTGGATCGCGCAGCGGAGAACCAGACTTCTTTCCCCGATGGCGCCCAGGTCAGACCCTCCAGAGCTGCCCAGCCAGACGACAGCGTTTGGGTGTGACCGGAACGGTCGATTAGCACAACATCGCCCCGGTCATCGCTCGCCCCGGCCGGATGGCGAAAGAAAGCGATATGCTCGCCGTCGGGAGAGACGCGGAGATCGCTAATCCAGTTATCCGTCTCCAGCAAGACCTTGCCGATGGGATACTGCACCTGCCTCTTGTTTTGGTCAAAAACGATGACGGCTAACTCGTTGCCATCGGGCGACCAGTCGGCGTCGGCGACACTTTCCAGAACTTCTCGCGGAGTGCCGCCGCCCAGCGGGGAAGTTGCCAGAGTGCCGTTCCATGAAAAGTGAGCAAAATACTGGGGTTTGACCAGGGATGCGACCTGTCCCTGTCGCGAAATGGCGAGGACTAGCCCGCCGTTGAGTCCGGCGGGGGCGGATTCTGGAAATTCATCGCGGATTACGTAAGTATCGGCCGGTCCCCCGGAAAGGCTCGCGCTGTAGACAACGGTCTTGCCGTCCGGAGCGAAACGGGCGCGAATAACGCTGCCGCGATGAAACGAAACTTGCGTGAAGGATGGAGTCGGCGGGGGTGCAGGATGCAAGTACCAGACGACGACGGCGCCGATGGCGAGCATGAGGGCGGCCTGCGCCGCGAGTGGCAGCCAGCGCGGCCGTTGTTTCTCGATTTGGATCGCAGCGTTGGCTACGGTTTTCGAGCTGGTGCCGGTCAGGGCTTCCAGTGCGAAGGCTAGATCTTTGGCCGACTGGAAGCGCTGCTCCGGCTGCTTCTCCAGGCAACGGCGCACGATGCGCTCGAGGCCGGGAGCGACCGGATGCGTCATGTCGGTGAGTTCCGGTGGGTCTTCCTTCAGAATCGCCGTCATGGTTTCGGCGGTCGTGTCGCGCCGGAAGGCGCGTTGCCCGGAGATCATTTCGTAGAGCACCGCGCCAAAAGCGAAAATATCCGTGCGCGAGTCGACAGCGGCGCCGCGCACCTGCTCGGGAGCCATGTAGCCGGCGGTGCCCATGACCACTCCGGCTTCGGTCTGCGAGCCGGTTAGCGTTGCTTCGGATTCTGCTCTTTGACCCACCGCCAGCTTGGCTAGGCCGAAGTCGAGGATCTTGATGCGACCGTCTTTGCTGACGAAAATGTTGTCCGGCTTTAAGTCGCGATGCGTGACGTTCTTGGCGTGGGCCGCCGCCAGTCCCTGAGCAATCTGCGCGGCGAAATCCACAGCTTTGCGCTGCGAAAGAGCGCCGTTTTCCATCTCGGCCCGCAAGGTGTGGCCTTCCAGAAGTTCCGAGACCAAGAACGAAGTGCCTTTTTGCTCGCCAATGTCGTAGATGGCCAGGATGTTGGGGTGATTGAGCGCGGCGACCGCGCGCGCCTCTTGCTCGAAGCGCCGCAGACGGTCGGCGTCGCGGGCGAAAGATTCCGGCAGAACTTTGAGCGCGACATCGCGGCCGAGGCGAGTGTCTTTGGCCCGATAGACCTCGCCCATGCCGCCTGCGCCTAGTGGCGATTGGATTTCGTAGGGACCGAGTTTAGTGCCAGAGGTGAGAGCCATTGGGGTTGCGTCATTATAGCTTTGGGTGACGGAGCAGGAGCTTCGAATCGTGCGGCGCTGTCGGCTTATGTTTGCGAACTTTTCCACTCAAGCCAAAAAGAGGGCTTGAATAGGGCACCTTTCGAGATTATGTTCCATAAAAAGAATTAACTCTTGGGAGGGGCGTCACTTTTTCAACTCAGCCGTCCAGTTCGTTACCAACACCAGCGGCGTCGATACACTCTCCGGCGATGTAGCCTGAATAAACCGTTGCCCATCCGCTGTGACGTCATATGGGTATCCTAGCGGCGCGGTATAGGACAAGGGGAAGAGGGGGCGTACCTGGCCCGACTCAAAGGTTTCGCCGTTCGCATTCACGCTGACGGCGAAGACAACCGCGGTGGCAGCGCTGCCGAATCCCATGAAGTAGAGTTCCTTGCCATCGCCGCGCCACAAGGGGTAGAGGCCTCCGCTCTGCGAGACCTGCCACTTGCCCGAGCCACTGGGGAAGTGCGTCACATAGGTCTCCTCGCGCCCCGACTCGGTCGAAGTATAGGCCAGCCAGCGTCCGTCCGGAGAAAGGCGGAATTGGAAAATCCTTGCTTGCGCGGACGGAGGCTGCACAACTGCAAACGGCTTCTTGTCCCCGCTGGTGGGCATCGCCCAGATAGTTGCGCTGGGACCGGACTGCCCCATGTAAGCCAGGTAGTGCCCGTCCGCCGACCACTGCGGCCAGAGCAAGGTGACTGGTTGACCTGGAGTATCCTGCCCCACCAAGACCTCCTCCTGGCCGCCTCCATTGGCAAGGCGCGAGCGGAGGGAGCTTCCTGTCGCCATGGTCGCGCCAGTCAGGCGGGCGTAAGCTACTCGCTGGCCGTCCGGTGACCACGAAGGTCCCAAGTGGGTTGCACCGCCGAAGGTGAGCCGAGTCTGCGAGCCGCGAACCAGGTCGAATACCCAGATATCTGCCTGTGGATCTCCCACTCCTGCGGCGAGCTTTTTTCCATCCGGAGAAATACGGCCACTCCCTTTGTAAAACGCCCTCTCCCCCAGCTTGCTTGTCACCTTTCCGCTCCGGTCCAGCCAGACCAGATCGCTGCCCATGCTTTTCGAGCCCGGTTCGTAGATCAAGAGCCCGTTCTGGCTGGCCGCAAATGTCGTGTGCCAGGTGGAGGAATCATATTCGACGAAGTCTGCCACCGTCGTAGGATCGCCGGAAAGCTGCCCGGTTGCAGGGTCGAACTTCTGCGCCAGCAATTGCGACTGAACGTGATAGAGGAGGTAGCCGGAAGCGAACTGGGCGTCGGAATCCGCGTCGATCACGTGCTGATAGGAACCGCCGTCCAGAGATCCCATATAAACTCCCTGTTCGGCGCCACCAGAGTGATTTGTGGCAAAGAACAGGAAATGTTTGCCGTCGGGCAGGAATCTGGGCCAACGATGGGTCGTATGCTTGTGTGTTTCCATCGAGGTCAGGCGCACCGGCGTGCCGCCGTTCCCACTAACCCGCCACAAAGACTCACGGTAGTCCGGCTCGAAGATGATGACGTTGTCCTGGTTCCAGGATCCTCCGCGGGCATTCGGCGCGTCCGCAAGAACCGTGACGGGCCCGCCCGACGCGGCTACCTTTTTCAGACGGCCGTCGGCAAAGAACGCAAGGAACTTGCTATCCGCCGACCAGAAGGGAAACGCGGCTCCATCGCTGCCTTCGAGTTTCTTGGCGACCAGTTCGTTGAGAGGCTGAACCCACAAGAAGGTTCCTTCCTTTGGTTTGCGGGCAGAGAATGCGATTACCGAGCCATCGGGCGCAATCACCGGTGGGCCTGCAAAGTCGCCGGTGAAATCGAAGCCCGTTTCCGGGGGTGGGGGTAGATAGGATCGCAATGTCGAGAGAGGGGGGGCAGGCTTCAGTCCGAACCACAACAGCCCGCCCAGCAAAACGGTGGCCACGGCACCCGATAGCGCCCACTCCCGCCAACGCGCCCGCGCCCTCACGGCCGGTGCTGCGCTCACTCCGGACCCTCCGCTGGCGATCCAGCGCAGCTCCCGCCCGACGTCCGCCGCGTTCTGCCAGCGGGCTTCGGGATCTTTCGCCAGGCACTCGGCGACCACGTGATCCAGCGCGGCCGGAGCCATTGGTTGCACCTTGGAAATCAGCTCCGGGTCGTGTTCCAAAATTGCAGAAGCCACGGAAATCTGGCTCTTGCCTTCGAAGGCGTGCCGCCCTGTGATCATCTCGTAGAGCACGCAGCCGAAGCTGAAAATATCGCTGCGGGCGTCCGCCTCCTTGCCTTGCAGGGTCTCGGGGGCCATGTATTGGAACGTGCCAACAATCGTCCCCTGCTGGGTTAGCGTCCCGACCGTTCCGGCCATCCCCGAAAGGTTCATGGTTGGCGTCGAGGGCGTCGTCGGGCTGGCATTGGTCAAGGCCTGCGCGCCGAACACGGCCGCCGCTGGTTTTGCTAGCCCAAAGTCGAGCAGCTTCGCGCCGGAGGCCGTCAGCATGATGTTTCCAGGCTTGAGATCGCGGTGGACGATCCCGGCGCGGTGCGCTTTCTCCAGGGCGTCGCAAATCTGGACAGCGCATTCCAGGGCCTGCTTCAAGGGCAGGGGCCCTTTCTTCAGCCGCGTGTCCAGGCTGTCGCCTTGCACGTGCTCCATTACCAGATAGGAAATGCCATCCTGCGAACCCACGTCGTGCAGAGTGCAAATGTGGGGATGATTCAAGCTGGAGATCGTCTTGGCTTCGCGCTCAAAACGTTGCTTCGCCTGCGGATCGTCAGCTAGATGGCTAGGCAGGATTTTGATCGCGACCGTGCGGTCGAGACGGGTATCCCGGGCGCGATACACTTCGCCCATGCCGCCCGCGCCCAGCGGCGATTCGATCTCGTAGGGACCAAGCTTGGTGCCAGAGGTGAGGGCCATTCGCTGCGCCATTATAGCCTTCCGGATGGCGTGGGCCCTCGTGTACAATCAGGTGTTAGCCCACGTGTGCGGCGTAGACGTCAGTCCTTTCGCCCTCCGCTAATCATCGAGATCGGAACCGTTTAGATCTGAATCATCAGGAAAATCTGTAAGGAGATCTCCGCAGTCATGTCAATTCCCGCGACCCAAATGCGCCCGGGCATGGTGATCAAGCACGAAAACAACCTGTGCTCCGTTTTTAGCGTCGAGCACCGCACGCCCGGCAACCTGCGCGCTTTTATCCAAGCCAAGCTCCGCAACCTGCGTACGGGCGCCATTTTCGAACACCGCTTTCGCTCTCCCGACCCCATTGAGCGCGTGATGGTGGACGAAGAGAAGATGGAGTACCTTTACACCGACGGCGATTTCTACTGCTTCATGAACACCGAGAATTACGAGCAAATGCAGCTCGGGCGCGACATTTTGGGCGACGCAGTGGAATACCTGACGCCGAATTTGCAGATTACGATTGAGTTCTTCGATGGCAAGCCTGTGGGCATTGAGCTGCCGCAGACGGTGGAACTCAAGGTGGTGGAAACCGAGCCCGGCATGCGCAGCGCCACGGCCAGCGCCGTCACCAAGCCCGCCAAGCTGGAGACGGGGCTTACGGTTCAGGTTCCGGCGTTCATCAACGAAGGCGACGTGATTCGCGTGGATACCTCCGAAGGCGCGTACCTTTCCCGCGCATAGCCTCGCAGGCGTGTCCCAGAGGTAAAATCTCGCTGGCATGACGGAGCAAAATCAAGCTCGGCAGAACGAAGCCCGCCGCTACGTTGTGCGCGGACGCGTGCAGGGCGTGGGGTTCCGCTGGTTTGTCGAAGCGGAGGCGCACAAGCTGCGCATCGCGGGCTGGGTTCGCAACACCTCCGATGGAGCCGTGGAACTGCTGGCCGTGGGAACGCGCGCGCAGTTAGCGGCGTTACAAGCCAAGCTCTGGCAGGGTCCGCGCGCCGCCCGGGTTGATGACGTCGAGGAACGGCAAGTCGATGCCCAGGAAGCAGGTGCCGCCGGCAGCACCACTTTTCGCATTGAAGGAACTTGGTAAGGGAGCCTTGAGAATCCGAAGATGACTTCAGACCCACTAACAGCCCAGTTGAAAGCGAAGATCCGCGAGATTCCGGACTTTCCGAAGCCGGGAATCCTCTTTTACGACATCACTACCCTCCTTAAAGACAAGCTGGGCTTCGCTACTCTCGTCGACCAGCTCTCGGAGCATTACATTGGCCGGGATATCGACTTGGTGCTGGGCATGGAAGCGCGCGGATTCATCTTTGGGCCCGCCGTGGCGTATCGCCTTTCGGCTGGCTTTGTCCCGGTGCGCAAGCCCGGGAAGCTGCCTGCACCCGCCGCTAAGGTGAGCTACGACCTGGAATATGGCAGCAACACCCTCGAAGTCCACAAAGACGCGATTCAAAAGGGCCAACGCGTAGTCATTGTGGACGATCTGCTGGCCACTGGGGGTACGGCTGAGGCAACAGTAAAACTCGCGCAATCGCTGGGGGCTGAGATTGTCGGTCTAGCCTTTGTGGTGGAGTTGGACTTCTTGAAGGGCCGGGACAGGCTCAAGGGGCAAGATGTCTTTTCGCTTCTGAATTACGATAAATAGAGCGAAGACTGTCGCAGAGCCGAGCTTAGACCCAACTGAGGACGGCTGGGCGAGCTCACGTTTCCTTACTTGACCAGCGCAGCGGTCGTGTTAATCACCGCGGCCCAAAAACTCACGCTGACAAAAAGTACCGCACCGAGGCCGAGAATTGCCGTCCAATTCACTCGAACCTCGCCTAACTCCCTGATTCCATTAAAAAACTCACGCATTTCTACCTCCACAGAGGACCCTGGTAGCCCTCAAAGCATTTTCTCCCCTGGTGCACGAGGGTTGCCAGTGTTTCAGTGCGGTGGATATCTTGTCAAGTCAATGAGTTGGAATAGCTGCCAGAAGCGGGAGGAGGCGATGCTGCGTAAGAATTTCCAGACCTAGAGGAAATTTCGCTCCGAAATGGGTTAAACACCCGATTTCTCAGAGATTAACAAATGTGCCGCCTTCGACAAGTAGCCCTTGCGCCGGAACCAGTCCTCCATCGCTTCCCGCAACTGATCGAGTGGCACCGCGGTTCCCACCTCCATTCGCCCGTCCGCGATGGGTAGAGTGTCGTCGAAGACCGAGGCATTCGTGAAATTGCGCATGGAGAAGTTATCCAGCCACTTCAGGGGGCAAGGCTGGCGCTGGCCGTCGGCTTCGTAGTCGATTTGGAGTTGGCGAGCGAACAAGGGCTGAGGTCATGATACAAGAGGGATTTTCCCCGTCGCCTGTGACCGCGGTCCGAGTGTCCTCACGAACAAAGCC
>WNFL01110393.1_pt1 | contig 13749 bp, 13 predicted proteins | sample 5400361 | NCBI WGS metagenome assembly WNFL01 (sample SAMN13153351, study PRJNA577476) | soil metagenome | isolation source: 40 cm soil on Douglas fir-dominated hillslope | place: USA:California | collected 2013-09-17
GTCTATCAGGTCGAGCGCGTCGGGGTCTTCACGCCCAAGCAGGAAACCGTCGATCGGCTCGGCCCGGGCGAAGTCGGTTTCCTCACCGCCGCCATCAAGGAAGTGGCCGACACCAAGGTCGGCGACACCATCACCGACGAACGGCACGGCACCACCGAGCCGCTGCCCGGATTCAAGCCGCTGCAGCAGGTGGTGTTTTGCGGGCTCTTTCCCGTCGATGCCGCCGAGTTCGAGCAATTGCGCGACGCCCTCTCCAAGCTCCACCTGAATGATGCGAGCTTCACCTATGAGACCGAAACCTCCGCCGCTTTGGGCTTCGGCTTCCGTTGCGGCTTCCTCGGGCTGCTGCATCTCGAGATCATCCGCGAGCGGCTCGATCGCGAATTCGGCATCGACCTCATCGCCACCGCGCCGTCGGTTATCTACCGCATCCATCTGACCGACGGCACGATGCTGGAGATGCACAACCCGGCCGACATGCCCGATCCTGTGCGCATCGCCTTCATCGAAGAGCCGTGGATCAAAGCGACGATCCTGGTGCCCGATGAGCATCTGGGTTCGGTGCTGAAGCTGTGCGAGGACCGCCGCGGCCGGCAAGTGGAACTGACCTATGCCGGCTCCCGCGCGATGGTGGTCTACCAGCTGCCGCTAAACGAAGTGGTGTTCGACTTCTACGACCGGCTGAAATCCGTAAGCCGCGGCTATGCCAGCTTCGACTATCACATCGAGGGCTATCAGGAAGGCGAGCTCGTCAAGATGTCGATCCTCGTCAATGCTGAGCCGGTCGATGCGCTCTCGATGATCGTCCACCGCGCCAGGGCCGAGATGCGCGGACGCGCCATGGTCGAGAAACTGAAGGACCTCATTCCGCGCCACCTCTTCCAGATTCCGGTACAGGCGGCAATCGGCGGCAAGATCGTTGCGCGCGAAACCATCAAGGCGCTGCGCAAGGACGTGACCGCCAAATGCTACGGCGGCGACATCACGCGCAAGCGCAAGCTTCTGGACAAGCAGAAGGAAGGCAAGAAGAAGATGCGCCAATTCGGCAGCGTCGAGATTCCGCAGGAAGCCTTCATCGCCGCGCTCAAAATGGACGCGGATTAGTTTCTCGCGGAGGCGCCTATGAAACCTCTGATGGTTAGCTGGCAATTCTGGGCCATTCTCTCCGCCGGCTTTGCCGCGCTGACCGCGATCTTTGCCAAGATCGGTGTCGAAAACGTCAATTCCGATTTCGCCACCTTCATACGAACCATCGTCATTCTCTTCGCGCTGGCGGTGATCCTTTCGGCTACGCAGCAATGGCAGGATTTTGGCTCGGTCTCGCGCCGCACCTATCTGTTTCTCATTCTGTCGGGTTGCGCCACCGGCGCATCATGGATCTGTTATTTCCGCGCGCTGAAGCTCGGCGATGCCGCACGCGTTGCACCGATCGACAAGCTCAGCGTCGTCCTCGTCGCTCTGTTCGGCGTGATCTTTCTTGGCGAGCGTCTGAGCGGCGCCAATTGGCTCGGCGTTGGAATGATCGCGGCCGGCGCGATTCTGGTCGCCTACCGCTTCTGAGACCCAGCCCTTCATGCCGCCTTCCGTTTCGGCAGCTTCCGTATCTCCGCGCCCTTCTCGTTTTCCGCCAAACGCAGTTCGTAGAGCTTTTGCAAATTCATCCAGAACTCCGCGCTGGTGCCGAACCAATGACCGAGGCGTAATGCCGTATCAGCAGTAATCGCGCGTTGGCCATTCAGAATGCCCGTGATGCGGTTTGTGGGAACATTGAGCGCGCGCGCCAGTTCAGCGGCTGGCATGTTCAACTCCTGCAGCGCGTCGGAAAGATGCTCTCCGGGATGAATTGCGCTTCGTGCCATGATTTGCCTCAATGATAATCTTCGATGGTTATTTTTTCCGGACCCGAGGCGCCCTTCACCCATTCGAAACAAATCCGCCATTGGTCGTTTATTCGGATGCTATAGCTTCCGGCCCGATCACCCTTCAGTTTTTCAAGCCGATGGCCGGGAAAGTTCGCCACATCCCCTAGACTTACAGCCATGTCGAGTCTGTCGAGCGCTTTTTCTGCCTGACGCCGAAAGGATTCAAATTGCCGGACCCGTTCTCCCCGCGCAAACCTTTCCGTCGCGCGGTCGCCATAGCTTCGGATCATTCTCAATGATTTAGGTTATATTATGCGTTACGTCAAGCGTAACGATACCCCGCCACTGCCTGGGTGGCGGGTCAAATAGAGACGGTGTATGAACCGGGCGAATTGGAGGCCCGTATGTCCACTGCCGTCGCCCTTATCGATTACGGCTCGGGGAATTTGCGTTCCGCCGAGAAGGCGCTGGCGCGCGCCGCCGGCGACTCGGGTACCGGACACGAGATCGTCGTGACGGCCGATCCGGACCTTGTCGCGGACGCCGAGCGCATCGTGCTCCCTGGCGTCGGGGCCTTCGCCGATTGCATGCGCGGCCTCACCGCAATTCCCGGCATGGTCGACGCCTTGGAAGATTCGGTCGTCAGACGCGGCACGCCCTTTCTCGGCATCTGTGTCGGCATGCAATTGCTCGCCGATGTCGGACGCGAGCATGGCGACCACATGGGCCTTGGTTGGATCAAAGGCGAAGTGGTGCGCCTTGCCCCATCGGAACGGGCGCTCAAAGTGCCGCATATGGGATGGAACGCGCTGTCGTTGCTGCAGCCGCATGCGCTGTTCGAAGGCATGGCGGATGGAACCGACGTTTATTTCGTCCACTCCTTCTATATACGGCCCTCAAATGCCGCCCACATCCTCGCCACCACCGACTATGCCGGGTCGATCCCGGCCATTGTCGGACGGGACAATATCGTCGGCACCCAGTTCCATCCGGAAAAAAGCCAGGCGGAAGGCCTCGCCTTCCTGGAACGCTTCCTCAAATGGCGGCCATGAGGACCATCGTGTGATCCTCTTTCCCGCCATCGATCTGAAAGACGGACGCTGTGTGCGTTTGCGCCAAGGCGACATGGCGCAGGCGACGATCTTCAATGAGGACGCCGCTGCGCAAGCCGCTGCCTTCGAGGCTCAAGGCTTCGAATGGCTCCATGTGGTCGACCTCAACGGCGCTTTCGCCGGCCGCTCGGTCAATGATTTGGCGATCCGGAAGATTTTAAGCGCGATCAAAATGCCGGTTCAGCTTGGCGGCGGGATTCGCGATGCGGCAGCTATCGAGGCCTGGCTCGAAGCGGGGGTGAGGCGCGTGATCTTGGGAACGGTAGCGGTGCGCGAACCGGCTCTCGTGAAACACGCCGCGAAGGCTTTCCCGGGCCGGATCGCCGTCGGCATCGATGCTCGCGACGGCATGGTTGCGGTGGAAGGCTGGGCCGAAACTTCGAGCCTTTCCGCCACCGAGCTGGCTTCCCGTTTCGAGGACGCAGGCGTCGCGGCCATCATCTTCACCGACATTGCGCGTGACGGCATGCTCCAAGGTGTCAACGTCGCGGCCACCGCCGCGCTCGCGCGCGCTGTTTCCATTCCCGTCATCGCCAGCGGTGGGGTCAGCGGGGTGGAAGATATCAAGCAGCTGATGAAATCGGGGGCACCCATCGCGGGGGCAGTGATCGGCCGGGCGCTCTATGATGGGCGCATCGACCCCGCCCAGGCCCTGGCCGCCGCACGGCCGTGATGAACTGGCTTACAATCGTGGTTCATCGAGAAGATTCAATCCACTTCGCCGTAGGAGTTGAGGCGACGAATAATTTCGTCTAGCTGCTCCAGGGTCCGATAGCGGATTTTCACCTGGCCGCCCTTCTTGCCCTGATGTTCAATGTTAACATCCATCCCTAAGGAATTGGAAAGACTGTGTTCTAGGGCTCTGGTGTCAGCGTCCTTGCCGCCTGTCTTCCGGCTCCCGCCATGCGGAGGCTGAACCTTCTTCTCCGTCTGCCGGACGTTCATCGCCCCCGACAAGATCTCCCGTGCGAGCGCGTCGGGATTGGGCGCGCCGATCAGCGCTCGGGCGTGTCCGGCCGTAAGCTTGCCTTCGGCGATAAGCTTCTTGACGCTGTCGGGCAGCTTCAGCAGGCGCAGCGTGTTGGCGATGTGGCTGCGGCTCTTGCCGATCACCTCGGAGACCTGTTCCTGGGTATATTGGAACCGGTTCATCAATTCCTGATAGGCGGCCGCTTCCTCGATGGCGGTCAGGTCGCTGCGCTGCACATTCTCGATGATCGCAATCTCCAGCGACTGCGCATCGCTGAAAGGACGAATGATCACCGGCACTTCGTGCAGTTTCGCGATCTGAGCGGCACGCCAGCGGCGCTCGCCCGCGATGATCTCGTAGACGTCTCGCGTCGCGGTCGGCCGCGCCAGAATCGGCTGCAGCACGCCCTTTTCGGCAATCGAGGTGGCCAGGCTCTTGAGTTCACCCTCGTCGAAATTGCGCCGGGGCTGCAGAGGATTGGGTCTTAAAAATGCGATCGGCAGATTGCGCGAACGCGAGCTCGTCTCCGCGCTCTCGCGGGCTTCCGGCTCGCCATCACCCAACAAAGCCGACAGGCCCCGGCCCAAACCCCTGGCTGCCGTCCCCCGTTGTCGTGGGTCGTCGGCCATGCGCGCTCCTAGGCCGCGAGCGGGCCGGAGAACCGGGCGCGCTCGCGCTGGATCAGCTCCCCGGCGAGCTTGATGTAGGCCTGGCTTCCCGGGCAGCGAAGATCATAGACCAGAGCCGGAAGACCATGGCTCGGCGCTTCGGAAATTCTCACGTTGCGCGGGATAACCGTCTGATAAACCTTGTCTCCCAGATGCGCCCGGACGTCGGCCGCGACCTCGTCCGACAGGTTGTTCCTTTTATCGAACATTGTTAGAATTACCCCCTGGATCTCGAGATCCGGGTTCAAGCTCGCCCTTACGCGCTCGATCGTCTTGAGAAGCTGGCTGAGCCCTTCCAAAGCGAAGAATTCGCACTGCAGCGGCACGACGACAGCATGGGCAGCCACCATGGCGTTGACGGTAAGAAGTCCTAATGCCGGCGGGCAATCGATCAGCACATAGGAATAATTGGAATTGTCCTCGGCAAAGGCCTTCAGAGCATCGCGCAAGCGGAAATTCCGGCGCGATTCGGTGACCAGCTCCATCTCCGACCCCGACAGATCGACTGTTGCAGGAACAATGTTGAGGCCGGGAATGCGTGTCGGAACGATCGCACTGGCCAATGGCGCACCCCCGACCAGCACATCATAAGAGCTGATCTTGCGCTCATGGCGCGGGATGCCGAGCCCGGTCGACGCATTGCCTTGAGGATCGAGGTCGATGATGAGGACGGTTTGACCCACAGCCGCCAGAGCCGTGCCGAGATTGATTGCCGTGGTCGTTTTGCCGACGCCGCCCTTTTGATTGGCGACCACCAGCACCCGAGGGGGCCTCTTCCTTTCAGGCTCTGCGGTCTCTAGCAATGACACGGTGCAACTCCCGAATTTCAAGGATGACACCGGATGGATCGGATCGGCTTTGATGCCTTATCGCGGCCATCCTCCAAGATTTATTGGTCTCAGTCAATTCAACCTCTACATTTTGACCCTTGAGAAGCAGGGCTACGCTGTCCTTGGCCCAAAACCGCTGTGCATAAGGAAGGAGCTTTGGCACCGGCGCGCAAGCCCGAGCCGTGATGACATCGAAGATCTCAGGCTCCACATCCTCGATTCGCTTCTGTCGAACCTCGATCCCAAGACTCAGTCGCTCCGCCACGGCTTCCAGAAATCGGCATTTCTTCGCCGTCGCTTCATAGAGCACAACGCGAAAACCGGGCCTTTCGCGGAAAATCTCTGCCAGCACAAGGCCCGGGAATCCGGCACCGCTGCCAAGGTCCGCCAGCGAACGCGCTGATTCGGGGACATACGGCGCGAGCTGAGCGGAGTCCCAGAAGTGCCGCCGCCAAAGGTCCGCGAGGGACGCACGGGAGACGAGATTCTGCCGCGCACTCCAGTTCTGCAGCATCTCCGCATAGAGTATCAGCCGCGCCAATGTTTCACGTGAAACATGCGATAGCGCCGCAAATTCCTCCGGCCCGAGAATTTGTGTATCAGCCGGCAGCATGGCGTCGTACCGCGCCTGCCTTGATCTGGGCCAGAATTAGGGTCAGCGCCGCCGGGGTCATGCCGTCGATGCGCGCGGCCTGGCCGAGGGTTCGGGGTTGGACGGCCGTCAATTTCAGGCGGCATTCCGTGGAAAGCCCGACCACGGCGCCGTAGTCGAATTCCTCCGGCAATGACAGCAATTCGTCTCGGCGAAAGGCGACAATGTCAGCCTCCTGGCGATCGAGATAGCCGGCATAATGCGCATCGATCTCCAGTTGCTCCGCAATATCGGCGGGGATTCCGGCGAGCTCCGGCCAAATGCGGGCCAATCGGGCCACATCGACTTCTGGCAGCGCCAGCAGTTCGTCGGCCGTCCGGCGCACACCGTCCTGGCGCACCGCGATGCCCAGACGTGCCGCTTCACTAGAGGTCAGGCTCACGCTCTTTACCAAGGCGCGGGCCGTTCCGAGCTGCTCGACTTTCTTCCGGAAGGCGCTCCGACGGCTCTCTCCTATGATTCCGACCTGTTCGCCGAGGCTCGTAAGGCGCTGATCCGCATTGTCCGCCCGCAAAGTCAGCCGGTACTCGGCGCGAGATGTGAACATGCGATAGGGCTCGGAAACCCCCCGGGTCACCAGATCATCGATCAGCACGCCGATATAGGCTTGCGCCCTGTCCAGCACGAACGGCTCATCGCCCGAAACACGCCGCGCCGCATTGATTCCTGCCATCAGCCCTTGCGCCGCGGCCTCTTCATAGCCGGTCGTGCCGTTGATCTGGCCGGCGAGGAAAAGCCCGGGTACACGCTTCAATTCGAGCGACGGAGACAATTCCCTTGGGTCCACATAATCATATTCGATCGCATAACCCGGCCGCAGCATCGTCGTCTGTTCCAGCCCAGGTATGGTCTGAAGCAACGCAAGCTGGACGTCTTCGGGCAGAGAGGTCGAAATTCCGTTTGGATAAACCGTGTCGTCGTCCAGCCCCTCCGGCTCAAGGAAGATCTGGTGATTTTCACGCGCCGCGAAGCGCACCACCTTGTCCTCAATGGATGGGCAGTAGCGTGGACCCACGCTTTCGATTTGGCCCGAATACATGGGGGCCCGCGAGAGATTTTTCCGAATGAGGGCGTGCGTCGCCGGCGTGGTGGCGGTGACATGGCACGGGATCTGACGTGTCGTGATGTTCCGGGTGAGAAACGAGAACGGCACCGGCGGGTCATCGCCGTGCTGCACATCGAGGCCGGCCCAATCGATGGTCCGCCCGTCCAGGCGCGGAGGAGTCCCCGTCTTGAGCCGCCCCATATTGAGGCCAAGGCCCCGCAAAGTCCGCGATAAAGGCAAGGATGGCGCCTCGCCCGCTCTGCCGGCCGGTATCTTCCGCTCACCGATATGGATCAACCCGCCAAGGAACGTGCCCGTCGTCAGCACCACAGCATCCGCGCAATAAGTTCTACCTGCTTCGCTTACGACCCCCGTAATCCGGCCGTCCTTCAGGATCAGATCGCCCGCCGCATCCTCGACAATGGTGAGATCCGCGATTTCCTCCAGCGACGCCTGCATCGCCCGCCGATAAAGCTTCCGATCGGCTTGCGCCCTTGGGCCGCGCACCGCTGGACCCTTGCGGCGATTCAGCAGCCGAAACTGTATCCCCCCCTCATCGGCGACGCGCCCCATCAGCCCATCGAGCGCATCGATCTCGCGGACCAGATGCCCCTTGCCTAGGCCGCCAATCGCGGGATTGCAGGACATTTCGCCGATCGTGTCCTTGCGGTGCGTGAGCAGCAAGGTGCGCGCTCCGACGCGAGCCGAAGCTGCCGCGGCCTCGCAGCCGGCATGGCCGCCCCCGATGACAATGACGTCGTAGGTCCTCATGGACATCCCTATACCGGCCCATGACGTCGGCCCGCAAGGCAACATTGTTTCACGTGAAACAACGTCACTTGCCTATGCAGAAATCGCGGAAAACAACGTCCAGCAATTCGTCCAGGTCCACGCGTCCGGTAATTCGCCCGATCGCCCGCAGAGCAAGCCGGATATGCTCGGCGGCCAATTCCGCCGCTTCCGTATGGCGAATGGCGCCCAGGCTTTGCGCGGCTTCTTTCAGTGCATGCCGGTAGCGCACACGTGTGAGAACGGGGCCTTCTCCGCCCGAAACACGCTCGCCCGCCTCCCTGGACAATATTTTCACCAGATCGCTCAGTCCCTCGCCGGTCCTCGCGGAAACCCACAATCCAGGCTCGGTCTTGCTCGCCGCGATGTCGGCCTTGTTCCAAACAAGGATGTCCGAGTTTCGCGGGGCGGGATTGGGGGGTTTCTCGCCTCCCCTGGCTCCGTCCATCACCAATATCCGAAGGTCGGCGGAATCCGCCCGCGCCCGCGCCCGACGCACGCCTTCCTGTTCGATTCCATCCGAAGAATCCCGCAATCCCGCCGTATCGGCGAGGACGACCGCGTATCCTTCCAGGTCCAAATGGACTTCGATGACATCCCTCGTGGTGCCCGGCTGCTCCGAAACAATCGCGACATCCCGCCTTGCCAGGGCATTGACGAGCGAGCTCTTGCCCGCATTGGGCGGGCCGATGACCGCAACCTGAAGCCCATCGCGAAGAATCTCCCCGCGCCGGCCATCATTGAGGTGAGCCTCTATTTCCGCCAGAACCTCAGCGATCTCTTGGCGGCTCCGAGCCGAAGCGTCCGCAGGAATCTCCTCATCGGCGAAATCGATTCCGGCCTCGATCCAGGCCGCCGCTCGAATGAGCCGCGAACGCCAACCCTCATACAGCTCAGCCAACGCGCCATCATGTTGTTGCAATGCCAGCCGTCTTTGCGCGTCGGTTTCTGCCGAAATCAGATCCGCAATAGCTTCCGCTTGAGTAAGGTCCAGTTTTCCATTCTCGACAGCTCTCCGGGTGAATTCGCCCGGGTCGGCTGGCCTGAAGCCGGGGAGGGCGCCCAGCGCCTTGAGCAGTGCGGCTTGCACGGCTCTCCCGCCATGTATCTGAAATTCCGCGACATTCTCGCCTGTGTAGGAATGAGGTGCGCGGAAGAACAACACGATACCGCTGTCGATCCGATCATTTGTCAGTGAATTGAACAGTGTACGCATTTCCGCCCGCCGATCGGAATTCACCTCGCGGCCAGTCAAATGGCGGATTCCCGTTTCCGCTTTCGGCCCCGAAACGCGAACCATCGCCACTCCTGCGCGGCCATGTGCCGTCGCGAGGGCGAAGATCGTGTCCCGCTCGGCGGGCGCGCCCGTCTTGCCGCGCATATGCTCCAACCTTGTGAGGACCGCGAAAGAAGCGGTAGGAAACTAGAACCAACACCCTCCAGCGGCAACGCGCCATCCGGATCACCCCATGACCGCCAATCTGCTCGCGACTGAAACCAGCCCCTATTTGCTGCAGCATCGGAACAATCCCGTGCATTGGCGCCCTTGGGGCCCGGAGGCGCTCGCGGAAGCCCAGCGCACGAACCGGCTAATCATCGTCTCTGTCGGATATGCGGCCTGTCACTGGTGCCATGTGATGGCCCATGAAAGCTTCGAGGATGCCGAAACCGCGCAACTGATGAATGAACTCTATGTCTGCGTAAAAGTGGATCGCGAGGAGCGGCCCGACATCGACAATTGGCTGCAGCGAATTCCCATCGTGATGGGCAAGAGCGGCGGCTGGCCGCTGAATGCTTTCCTCACGCCGAAGGGCGAACCGTTTTGGGCAGGCACCTATTTCCCCAGGGAGGAAAGTTTCGGCCGTCCTTCATTCAAGACGGTGTTGCGCGACATCGCCGGGCATTATCGCGAATCTCCCGAAGCGATCGCGCCGAATGTGCGCCAGATCTCCGATCATCTCGAGCAGGCATGGTATCAGAACCGCGCCGGCACTTTCGATATGAACAAGCTCGATCGCGTCGCGATCGCCACTGCGCAAAATTGCGACATGTTCTATGGCGGCATCGTAGGCGCGCCGAAATTTCCCAACGTCCCGGTTCTGGAACTTCTATGGCGCGGCTTTCTGCGCACCGGCTTGCAGCAATTTCTCTCCCTCACGTTGTGCGCGCTGGACAATATGGGGCGTGGCGGAATTTATGATCATCTCGGCGGCGGCTTCGCGCGCTACGCGGTCGATGATCAATGGCTGGTGCCGCATTTCGAGAAGATGCTCTACGACAATGCGCAGCTCATCGACATCATGACATTGGTCTGGCAGCACGGCCGTCAATTGGTGTTGCGCACCAAGATCGAAGAGACCATCGAATGGGCCTTGCGCGAGATGCTCGTGGAAGGTGCGGCCTTCGCTTCCAGCCTTGATGCGGATTCCGAAGGGCAAGAGGGCAAGTTCTACGTCTGGACCGAAGCGGAAATCGACGCGGCGTTGATGGGCACAACGATGGATCGCTTCAAGCAAGCCTATGACGTCACGCGGGACGGAAACTTTCCCCATGAGGGCAAGCCTTCGGGACTCAACATCCTGCATCGCATCTCCAATCTTGCTGGCTGGACTGAGGCCGAAGAGACGACCTTTGCGGCACAGCGCAAGCTTCTCTTCGAGATGCGTGAAAAACGCGTGCGGCCGGGCCGCGATGACAAGGTGCTGGTCGACTGGAACGGCTTGATGATCGCCAGCATCGCCAATGCGGGCGCGGCGCTCGGCCGGCCCGATTGGATCAAGGGCGCGCAGGAAGCGTTCCAATTTATTTGCGATCGACTCGGCGACGGCGACCGGCTGTTTCACTCCTATCGCGCCGGAAAGCGACAGCATCTCGCATTTGCGGACGGCTATGCCGCCATGACTCGCGCGGCGCTCGCCTTATGGGAAGCGACGCGCGAGCGCCATTATCTCGAGCGCGCTATCGCCTGGACGCGCACCATGGACCAGGATTTCTGGGACGTCGTGCAGGGCGGTTATGTCTATTCCAGAAATCCCGACCTGCCTGAACAAGTGCGCACGCGAACCGCGTTCGACTCGCAGACACCCGCAGCCAACGGCATGATGATCGGCATCCATGGCCGGCTGTTCTACGCCACGGTGGATCAGGCCTACGCCGAGCGCGCCAACACGCTGATCCAGGCCTTCGCGGGCGATGTCGGCAGCCACTACATGCAGATGTCCACCTACCTGAACAATTTCGAGTTCTGCACCTCGTGTCTGGAGATCATCATCTTCGGCCCGCCGAACGATCCGCGCACCGAAGATTTGATCAAGGCCGTCAACGGTCGCAGCCTGCCCAACCGGCTCCTCATGGTTGTAGCGCCTGGTGAGAATTTGCCGCCCGGTCATCCTGCGGAAAACAAGATCATGCAGGAAGGTCAGCCCACCGCTTACGTTTGCGGCGGCATGGTCTGTTCGCCGCCCGTGACCAGCGCAGCGATCCTGTCGCATGTTCTGCAACTGCCGGAGAACTCGCCTTTGACGAAGACGCCGGCCGGCACGGCATGAACCCAGGCATCGACACGCAACAAGGATGGTGAGGAGCGTCGCGAACCGCTATGGTGATGTGCGCCAAAAAAGTGGGGAGAGAAATCGCGCCATGAGTGGAAAAGACATCACTGTCAAAGGACCCGACGGAAATTTCGGCGGCTATCTCGCAAGCCCAGCTTCCGGACATGGTCCGGGCGTCGTCGTCATTCAGGAAATTTTCGGTGTCAACGACGTCGTCCGTCAGATTTGCGATTATCACGCCGCCCGCGGCCGCTTTGCGCTCGCGCCCGATTTGTTCTGGCGCCTGGAACCCGGCGTCCAGCTCACCGACAAGACTCAAGAACATTGGGGCAGGGCGTTTGGCCTGATGCAGCGCTTCGATGCCGATACCGGTGTCGCGGACATTCAGGCCACGATCCGACATTTGCGCGAAGTGAAGGGTTGTTCCGCCAAGGTCGGCACCGTGGGTTACTGCCTCGGCGGCCAGCTTGCCTTTCTTTCCGCCACCCGCACCGACGCCGATGCGGCGGTCGGCTATTACGGGGTCAACATCCAGAACCGCTTGGGCGAAGTGGGCAAGATCAAGAAACCTCTGTTGCTGCACATTGCCGGCAAGGATCAATACGTACCCCCTGAAGCGCGGAAACAGATCATCGACACCCTGACGGGCAATCCGCTCGTCACGATCCATGTCTACCCGGAAATGGATCACGCTTTCGCGCGCGAAGGTGGTCAGCATTACGACAAGGCCTGCGCCGATCTGGCCAATACCCGCACCGATACCTTCTTCCGTCAGCATCTGGGGTGACCCGTGAAAGCTGTCCGCATCCACAAGACCGGCGGACCCGAAGTCCTTGAATATGAGGACGTCGAGCTGCCGCCGCCTGCGCCCGATCAGGTGCAGGTGCGACATACGATGATCGGCGTCAATTTCATCGACACCTATCATCGCTCCGGACTTTATGCGCTGCCGATGCCCGCGGTCCTCGGCTCGGAAGCGGCCGGCGTGGTGGTTGCGCTCGGCGAAAACGTCCGTACACTGAAAATGGGAGATCGCATCGCCTATTGCATGGTGCGCGGCGCCTATGCGGAGGCGGCGAACATCCCGGCCTGGACAGCGGTAAAGCTGCCGGCGAATATCGCCGACGACGTCGCTGCCGCGGCGTTGCTCAAGGGTCTCACGGCGCGCTACCTGCTCAAGGCCACCTACCGCGTGAAGCCCGGCGAAACCATCCTGCTGCACGCCGCCGCCGGCGGGGTTGGCCAGATCGCCTCGCAATGGGGAAAACATCTCGGTTGCACCGTGATCGGGACCGTCGGATCGGACGAGAAGATCGCGCTCGCACGGGACAATGGCTGCACCCATGTTTTGAACACGCGCAAAGACGACTGGGTCAAACGCGTGCGCGAGATCACCAATGGCGCGGGCGTGCCGGTGGTTTATGATTCCATCGGCAAGGACAGCTTTATGGGTTCGCTCGATTGCTGTTCGGTGCGCGGCACCGTGGTGGTCTTCGGCAATTCGTCCGGTGCGGTGACGCCTTTCGATCCCGGCATTTTGGCGGGGAAGGGTTCGCTCTATGTGACCCGTCCGACGCTTGCCCATTACGCTCGCGATGCGGGCGAGCTCAAGGAAACCGCCGACGACCTTTTCGCGGTCATCGCCTCGGGCGCGGTCAAGGTCGCAATCAATCAGCGCTTCAAGCTCGCGGATGCCCGGCTTGCCCATGAGGCGCTTCACTCGCGGGCAACCACGGGCGCGACCGTGCTCATTCCGTGAAGCCTTGCACAGCGGCCAGTCCTACCCATGTTGGAACTGAACCCAGCCAAAGGCCGCGTCCGTTATGATGGAGAATGAACGCGTCGCGCTGGCCTTGATCGCCCTCATCACCGGTGTGATGGGCTTCATCGAAAGCATGACGGCGGTTCCGGCGGCATCCACGGCGATGGCCGCCGATGCGCTCTCCTTCGTGCAGCATTCGATCAGCGCGGGTTTTGCCCTATGGGCGACCTCGGGAACCATCACGCGGCAGCGTTGGACGGTGCAATTGCAGGGTCTGGTGATGGCGATCCTCGGGGCCCTGGTGTGCGTGATCGCGGTGCGCCGTTTCTTGATCGGCAGCGTGCCCCATCCGTTTGTCATGATCTTCATCGGCATGATCGCGCTTCTCGCGGACCTTGCGGTCGGCGCCATCGTGCTGCGTCAGCGCCGGATGCTGACCGGTTTTGCGCCCCTATGGCGCCTCAGCCGTGCCGACGCGGTCGGCAATATCGCCGTCATCGCCGCGGCG
>WNFL01272704.1_pt1 | contig 13747 bp, 16 predicted proteins | sample 5400361 | NCBI WGS metagenome assembly WNFL01 (sample SAMN13153351, study PRJNA577476) | soil metagenome | isolation source: 40 cm soil on Douglas fir-dominated hillslope | place: USA:California | collected 2013-09-17
CTTCAAGGCCACTGGCGGCAAGGACATCATCGGCTGGCGCGGGCTCGAGGAGCCGTTCTACGGCGTGCCGAACATGCTCGCCGACGCGGTGCGCGAGCAACGCGGCGTGCGCGTGCACGCGTGGCGCGGCATCGGCGCGGGCTACAACAAGTTCGCCGCCGAGTCTTTCCTCGACGAGATCGCGCATGCCACCGGCAAGGATCCGCTCGCGCTGCGCCTGGAGCTCACCAAGGACCATCCGCGCGCCAATGCGGTGATCAAAGCGGTGGCCGAGATGGCGGACTGGAACAAGCCGCGCGGCAAGGATCGGGCGCTCGGCATCGCCTTCTCCGATTACCACGAGTCCTTCAGCGCCGGCATCGCCGAGGTTTCACTCGAGCGCAAGACGGGCAAGATCCGCGTGCACCACTACTGGATCGCCGGCGACGCGGGCATCATCGTCACGCCGGAAAACGCGCACGCGCAGCTCGAGGGCGCCGTGGTGTACGGCCTGTCCTCGGCGCTGACGGAAGAGCTGACCTACAAGGACGGCGCGGTGCAGCAGACCAACTTCCACCAGTACCAGGTGATGCGCATGGGCGACATGCCCGAGATCCACACCAAGGTCATCGTCACCGACAACGCGCCCACGGGCCTGGGCGAGCTCGGCGTGCCGACGGTGGCGCCGGCGATCGGCAACGCGGTGTTCAAGCTCACCGGCAAGCGGCTGCGCCAGCTGCCGATGTCGCCCGAGCGGGTTACGGCAACGCTGAAAGCCTGAGCTTCAAAACGTCCCGGGGTATGAGCCTCCGTCGAGGAGGAGGTTCTGCCCCGTGATGTACCCTGCCTGCGCGCTGCAGAGGTAGGCGCAGGCGTCGCCGAATTCCTCCACCGTGCCGAAGCGGCCCGCCGGGTTCGCCTCCGACCGGATCTTGCGCAGCTCTTCGACCGTCTTGCCCGCCGCCTTCGCATTGAAGACGAGGTTCGAGCGCAGGCGATCGGTCTCGAACGGGCCGGGCAGCAGGCTGTTGATTGTCACGTTGTGGCGCACGGTCTTGCGTGAGAGGCCGGCGACGAAGCCGGTGAGCCCGGTGCGCGCGCCGTTGGAAAGGCCGAGCTCGGGAATCGGTGCCTTCACCGCGCCCGAGGTGATGTTCACCACCCGGCCGAATTTCCTCGCCACCATGGCGTCGACCACGGCGCGCATGAGCAGGATCGGCGTGAGCATGTTGGCGTCGAGCGCCTTGATCCAGGTCTCGCGGTCCCACTCTCGCCAGTCGCCGGGCGGCGGGCCGCCGGCGTTGTTGACGAGGATATCGGGCGAGGGACAGGCCTTGAGAGCCGCTTCGCGCCCGTCGGCCGTGGTGATGTCGCCAGCCACCGTCTTTACGCTTACCCCAAATTTCTTCAGCTCGACGGCGGTGGCCTCGAGCGCCTCCGTGCCGCGCGCGGTGATCACGAGATTCACCCCCTCGCGTGCGAGCGAGGTGGCGCAGCCCCTGCCGAGTCCTTTCGATGCCGCGCATACGAGCGCGGTCCTGCCGCGGATTCCGAGGTCCATGGTCTAGCTCCGTTTGAGTGAGACGAGCAGCACGCCGAAGATGACGAGGGCGGCGCCCGCCGCCTGCCGTGCGCCGAAAGGCTCGCCCAGGCCGAGCGCGCTCATCACCGCCACGCTCACCGGGCTGATGGCGCCGACGAGCGCGAACTCGGTCGCGCCGATGCGCCGCAGGGCTTCCGCCTGGAGGAAGACGGGCAGCACCGTGCTGAACGTACCGAGGATCGCGGCGTATGCCCATACGGCGGCCGGCAGCTCGAGCGACGCGGGGCCGTCGAAGACGAAGAACTGCACGACGGCCGGCGCCGTGGCGACCGCCATGCTGTAGGCGGTGAAGCGCATCGAGCCGATGCGTTTCACGAGCTGGCTACCGGCAACCAGATAGGCCGCGTAGCAGAATGCGGAGGCGAAAACGAGCAGCACCCCGAGCAGGAAGAGCTTGCCTTCCGGCGTCGCGCCTACCTGGTCGGAAACCACCAGGGCGATGCCCGCATAGGTCACGACGAGGGCCGTCACCTGGGTCGACGTGGGATGCTTGCGTAGAAAGACGAAGGAGAGCAGGAGCACCAGCGTCGGATAAAGAAAGAGGATCAGCCGGCCGACTCCCGCGCCGACGTACTGCAGCCCGAGGAAATCGAGGAAGCTCGCCGCGTAGTAGCCGAGGAAGCCGAGGCCCGCGACTCCGGCCCAGTCGCAGCGGGTGAGGCGCGGCTCCTCGCGCCGCAGCCACCACGCGGTGGCAAGGAAAAACGGCAGCGAGATCATCATGCGCAGGAAAAGCAGCGTCGTCGGCGTCACCGGGTAGGCGGCGTAGGAAAGCTTGATGAGGATCGGGCGCACCGAGAACGCGAGCACGCCGAAAATGGCGAAGGCGATCCCCCACGCCCTATAGCTTCCTGCGTTCAACGACGCTTGCCGCCGAGGATCGAGCCGAGCACGCCGCGCAGCACCTGCCGGCCGAGCTCCGAGCCGATGCTGCGCGCCGCGCTCTTGGTCATCGCTTCGAGGATGCCCTGCGACTGCCTGCCGCCGCGCGGCCCGGTCTTGCCGAGCAGGATGTCGTGCAGCGGGTTGGAGCTCTGCGCGGGCTCGGCAGGTTTTTTCTCGACCCTTTCTTTCAATTTCTCGTAGGCCGATTCCCGGTCGATCGCCTTCTCGTAGTGGCCGAAGACGTCGGAGCCCTGGATGATCGCCAGACGCTCGGCGTCGCTGATCGGCCCCACCTGGCTGCCGGGCGGGACGACAAAAGCGCGCTCGACGATGCACGGCGTGCCTTTTTCGTCGAGGAAGGAAACCAGCGCCTCGCCGACGCCGAGCTCGGTGATGACCTTCTCGGCGTTGAGCTTGGGATTTGGCCGCAGCGTCTCGGCCGCGGTCTTGACCGCCTTCTGGTCGCGCGGCGTGAAGGCGCGCAGGGCGTGCTGCACGCGGTTGCCGAGCTGGCCGAGCACGCTCTCGGGGACGTCGAGCGGGTTCTGCGTCACGAAGTACACGCCGACGCCCTTGGAGCGGATGAGGCGCACCACCTGCTCGACCTTCTCGAGCAGCGCCTTCGGCGCCTCGGTGAAGAGGAGGTGAGCCTCGTCGAAGAAGAAGACGAGCTTGGGCTTTTCCACGTCGCCGACTTCGGGCAGGTGCTCGAAGAGCTCGGCGAGCAGCCAGAGGAGGAAGCTCGCGTAGAGCTTGGGCGAGCTCATCAGCCTGTCTGCGGCGAGGATGTTCACGACCCCCTTGCCGTCGCGCGTCTGCATGAGATCGGCGATGTCGAGCATCGGCTCGCCGAAGAACTGCGCCGCGCCCTGGTTCTCGAGCGCGAGCAGGCCGCGCTGGATGGCGCCGATCGAGGCCGTCGAGACATTGCCGTACTGTGTCTTGTACTGCGCCGCGCCGTCGCCGACATGCTGCAGCATCGCGCGCAGGTCCTTGAGATCGAGCAGCAGCAGGCCCTCGTCGTCGGCGATCTTGAAGACGAGGGCGAGGACGCTTTCCTGGGTCTCGTTCAGCGCCAGCATGCGCCCCAGGAGCAGCGGACCCATGTCCGAGACCGTGGCGCGCACCGGGTGGCCGCTCTTGCCGAAGAGATCCCAGAACACCGCCGGACAGGCCTCGAACGCGAGCTGGACATTCAGCGACTTCAGGCGCTCGGCCACCTTGGGGTTCGCGCCGCCCGCCTTGGCGATGCCCGAGAGATCGCCCTTCACGTCGGCCATGAACACCGGCACGCCGATGGCGGAGAAGCGCTGCGCGAGGGCCTGCAGCGTCACCGACTTGCCGGTGCCGGTCGCGCCGGTGACGAGGCCGTGGCGATTGGCGAGCGCGGGGAGCAGCGCCAGCTGCCGGTTTCCGTTCTTCGCTATGAGGAGCGGTGGCGCCATGCGTAAAATCATACTATGTCGGGTCACAGCAAATGGGCGAACATCAAGCATCGCAAGGCCGCGGCCGATGCGAAGAAGGGCAAGGTGTTCACCCGTCTCATCAAGGAGATCACGGTCGCGGCGAAGCTCGGCGGCGGCGATCCGGACAGCAATCCGCGCCTGCGCCTGAACCTCGAGAAGGCCCGCGAGGCGAACATGACGAAGGACAGCGTGACGCGCGCTATCCAGCGCGGCACTGGCGAGCTCGACGGCGTGTCCTACGAGGAAGCGCGCTACGAAGGCTACGGCCCGGGCGGTGCGGCGATCCTCGTCGACTGCCTCACCGACAACCGCACTCGCACCGTCGCCGAAGTGCGCCACGCCTTCACCAAGAACGGCGGCAACCTCGGCTCCGACGGCTCGGTCGCCTATCTCTTCAAGCACTGCGGCCAGTTCATCTTCGCGCCCGGCACTAGCGAGGACGCGGTTACCGACGCGGCGCTCGAGGCCGGCGCCGAGGACGTGATCCGCAACGACGACGGCTCGATCGAGCTCATCTGCGCGCCGGTGGACTTTCATACGGTCAGGGCGGCGCTGGAGAAAGTGGGCCTCAAGCCGGAGCTCGCGGAAATCACCATGAAGCCGGCGAACGAGAACCCGCTCGCGGCGGGCGAGGCGGGCCGCATGCGCTCGCTGGTGGACGCGCTGGAAGGCCTCGACGACGTGCAGAACGTGTACACCACCGCGGTGCTCGACTGAGAATCCTCGGTATAGACCCGGGCCTGCGGATCACCGGGTTCGGCATCATCGAGGCTGACGGGACGAAGCTGACGTATGTGGCGAGCGGTTGCGTGAAATCCGGCGCGGGCGAGCTGGCCGCGCGGCTGAAAGTGATCCTCGAGGGGCTGAACGGCGTCATCGCCGCGCACGCGCCAATCGAGGTGGCGGTGGAGAAAGTGTTCGTCAACGCCAATCCGCAATCGACCCTCGCGCTCGGGCAGGCGCGCGGCACGGCCATCTGCGCCGCCGTGCTCGCCGGCCTGCCGGTGTCCGAGTACACCGCGCTGCAGGTGAAGCAGGCGGTGGTGGGCAACGGCCACGCGGCGAAGGAGCAGGTGCAGCACATGGTGAAGCGCCTGCTCGCGCTCGCAGGCGATCCGGCGGCCGACGCCGCCGACGCGCTCGCCTGCGCGATCTGCCATGCGCACGGCGGCGGCGCGCGCTATCGCAAGGGACGACGGCTTTGATCGGCAGATTGACGGGAAAGCTGGTGGCGAAGCATCCGCCGCAGGTGCTGGTCGACGTCGGCGGCGTCGCGTACGAGCTCGACGTGCCGATGAGCACCCTCTATGCCTTGCCGGCGACGGGCGAAGCCGTGACTTTGTTCACGCATCTCGTCGTGCGGGAGGACGCGCACACGCTTTACGGCTTCTCGAGCGAAACCGAGCGCGCCGCGTTTCGCCAGCTGATCCGCATCTCGGGTGTCGGCGCGCGCACCGCGCTCGCGGTGCTCTCGGGGCTCTCGGTCGGCGAGCTCGCGCAGGCGGTGACGCTGCAGGAAGCCGGGCGGCTGACCAAGATCCCGGGCATCGGCAAGAAGACCGCCGAGCGGCTGCTGCTCGAGCTGAAGGGCAAGCTCTCGGGGCTCGCGGTCGCGCCGGAAACGGCGGCGGCCGGCGACGTGATCAATGCCCTCGTCGCGCTGGGTTACAGCGAAAAAGAGGCGCTCGCCGCCACGCGCGGTTTAGCACCCGGGACCGCCGTCACCGACGCAATCCGCACGGCGCTCAAGACGCTCGCCAAGTCCTGATTTGCCCCCGGCGGGCCGGCTTGTTATTGTGATGGTCTAAAAACGGGGGTTAAGCGCATGAATAAGATGAAATTGACGCTGCTGATGCTGGGTTTGGCGGCCTGCAGCCAAGCGGTCGCCCAGAAGACCCCCGACCGTCCGGTGTTCTATATCGGCGGCTCGCTTGGCAAGTCGGAAGCGAAGGAGGACGCCTGCAGCAGCGCTGTCCTGCCCTGCGACCGCAAGGACACCAGCTGGGGAGCGGCGATCGGCCTTATGTTCAACCGCAACTGGGGCACCGAGATCGGCTATCGCTCCCTGGGAAAGATCTCGAGCCAGGACGACGGCGCGGGCAACACCGCCTACGTCAAGGCGCGCGCGGTGGAGGTTCTGGCCCTTGCCGCATTACCCGTCGATCCGCTGACGTTCTACGGCAAGTTCGGTATCTACCGCGCGAAGCTGAAACTGGTCTCCAACTTCATGGCCGAAGACAGCAACAGCAATACCGGCTGGACCTACGGCGTGGGCATGCGCTGGGATCTGGCGCAGCACTTCGGCGTTTTGTTCGACTGGCAGCGCTACAACAGCATGGGCGGCGGCGTGGTCGGCTTCCGCACCGATGTCAACGTCCTGACCCTGGGCGCGGTCGTCCGGTTTTGACGGTCGAGCCTGACCGGCTGATCTCGGCGCGCCCCTCCCCTGGTGAGGAGGAGCGCATCGAGCACTCGCTGCGCCCGGGCACGCTCGCGGAATACGTAGGACAGGAGAAGATCCGCGGCCAGCTCGAGATCTTCATCCAGGCGGCCAAAGGAAGAAGCGAAGCGCTCGATCATGTCCTGCTGTTCGGCCCGCCGGGCCTCGGCAAGACCACCCTCGCGCACATCATCGCCAAGGAGATGGGCGTGAGCCTGCGCCAGACCTCGGGCCCGGTGCTCGAGCGCGCCGGCGATCTCGCGGCGCTGCTCACCAACCTCGAGCCGCGCGACGTGCTGTTCATCGACGAGATCCACCGCCTCTCGCCGGTGGTGGAGGAGATCCTCTACCCCGCGCTGGAGGACTTCCAGATCGACATCATGATCGGCGAGGGGCCGGCGGCTCGCTCGATCAAGCTCGACCTGCCGCCGTTCACGCTGGTCGGCGCCACCACGCGCGCCGGCATGCTCACCAATCCGCTGCGCGACCGCTTCGGCATCGTCGCGCGCCTGGAGTTCTACAACGAAGCGGAGCTCGCGACGATCGTACGCCGCTCCGCCGGTCTGTTGAAAGTGAAGCTGGTGGATGAAGGCGCAATCGAAATTTCGCGCCGCTCGCGCGGCACGCCGCGCGTCGCCAACCGCCTGCTGCGCCGCGTGCGCGACTACGCCGAGGTGAAGGGCGACGGCACGGTCTCGAAGGCGATCGCCGACGCGGGGCTGAAGATGCTCGACGTCGACGCGCTCGGCCTGGACGTCATGGACCGCAAGCTGCTCCTCGCGGTGATCGAGAAGTTCGGCGGCGGGCCGGTCGGCCTCGACAACCTCGCGCACGTGGTCGGCGAGGACCCCGAGACCATCGAGGACGTGCTCGAGCCTTACCTCATCCAGCAGGGCCACCTGCAGCGCACGCCGCGCGGACGCGTCGCGACGCTGACCGCCTATCGCCACTTCGGCCTCGCCGCGCCGGCCAGCAGCCGCGACCTCCTTTCGGACAGTTGAAAAAGCGCATCAGCATCCCGGTTCGCGTCTACTACCAGGACACGGACGCGGGCGGTGTGGTCTATCACGCCCAGTACCTCTCGTTCATGGAGCGCGCGCGCAGCGAGCTGCTCAACGAGGCAGGCATCGACCTCGCGGCGTTCACCCGCGCGCACGGCGTGCTGTTCGTCGTCTTCCAGATCGCCGTCACCTACCACGAGCCCGCGCGTCTCAACGAGCGGCTAACGGTCAGCGCCGAAGTGGTTAAAATGGGTCGCGCGAGCCTCGTGTTCCGGCAGCTCGTACAGCGCGGAACGCAGCTCCTCTGCGAAGCCGACGTGACCTTGGCGCTGGTCGACCGGGAGCGGATGAAGCCGGCGCGCATGCCCGAAGAACTCTCGAAGGCACTGGGATGAACCTGACGCAGGACCTCGACATCTTCACGCTGATCCTTCACGCGAGCATCGTCGTGAAGGTGGTGATACTGATTTTGCTGCTGGTCTCCTTCATGTCGTGGATGTTCATCTTCCAGAAGTGGTTCTCGATCCGCCGCGCCGACCGCCAGAGCGAGGAGTTCGAGAAGGAGTTCTGGAGCGGCAAGGACATGAACGCGCTCTACCAGGGCGCGGTCAACAACCGCCACAGCATCGGCAGCCAGGAGCGCATCTTCGAGGCCGGGTTCCGCGAGTTCTCCAAGCTGCGCGGGCAGAAGGGCACGCAGCAGACCGAGGCGAGCGACATGGTCGATGGCGCGCGCCGCGCGATGCGCGCCACATTCCAGCGTGAGATGGACTTCCTTGAGCGGCACCTCTCGTTCCTCGCCTCCACCGGCTCGGTGAGCCCCTACGTGGGCCTGTTCGGCACCGTCTGGGGAATCATGCACGCCTTCAGGAGCCTGGCGAACGTGCAGCAGGCGACGCTGGCGCAGGTCGCCCCCGGCATCGCCGAGGCGCTGGTCGCCACCGCCATCGGCCTCTTCGCCGCGATCCCCGCGGTGGTCGCGTACAACCGCTACGCGCACGACATCGACCGCCTCGCCAACCGTTTCGAGAGCTTCATGGAGGAGTTCTCGAACATCCTTCACCGCCAGGCCGTCCGGTAAGCCATGCCCGCGGTGCAACGCCGGCGCGGCACGATGCACGACATCAACATCGTGCCGTACGTCGACGTGATGCTGGTGCTGCTGGTGATCTTCATGGTCACGGCGCCGCTCGTGACACCCGCGGTCATCGACCTGCCGACGGTCGACAAGGCGAGCGCGCCGAAGGTCGTGCCGATCGAGGTGTTCGTCAAGGCCGACGAGCAATTGGTGGTGCGCCAGCGCGACAACGCCGGCGCGATCGTCATGGAGCGCACCGTGGCGCGCGGCGAGCTCGCCGCGGTGCTGAAGAACGCGCGCGGCAAGGGCGAGCCCGCGGTGCTGATCGGCGGCGACAAGAACGCGCGCTACGAGTCGGTGCTCGCGGTGATGGACGAGCTGCGCCGCCAGGGCATCCAGAAGGTCGGCCTGCAGGTCAAGACGCGCTAGCCGAAGATGAGCGCCGCGAGCGCCGAGCTCTTCGCCTTCGCGCCGCGCCGCGAGCCGGCGTTCCTGCGCTCCTTCATCCTCGCCGCGCTCATGCACGCGGTGCTGATCGCCATCATGTTCCTCGGCGTGCGCTTCCAGAGCAGCGCGCCCGACGTGGTCACCGTCGAGCTGTGGGAAGCGCCGCCCCCGCCGGCGCCGGAAGTGAAACCCGAGCCGCCGCAGCCACCGCCGCCGGAGCAGAAGGTCGAGCCGGAGAAGCCGCCGCCGACGAAGCCCGACATCGCCGTGCAGGAGAAGCCCAAGCCGAAGCCCAAGCCCAAGGCCGAGCCCAAGCGCGACCGCGACTTCGAGAAGCGCATGCGCGAGCAGCTCGCGCAGGAGCAGCGCTCGGTCGCCGAGCAGCGCCGCGTCCAGGACGACCTGCGGCGCGAGCGCGAGCTGCAGGCGCTGATCGCCAAGCAGCAGGCCGACGCGCGCAGCCGGGCGATCGCCGCCTGGACCGACAAGATCCGCGCCAAGATCCGCGGCAACATCATCCTGCCGCGCGACATCGCCGGCAATCCGGAGGCGATCTTCGACGTGGCGCTGCTGCCCACCGGCGAGGTGCTCTCGGCGAAGCAGCGCCGCTCGAGCGGCAACCCGGCCTACGACGAGGCGGTCTACCGCGCCATCCTCAAGTCCTCGCCGCTGCCCAAGCCCGACAACCCCAATCTCTTCGAGCGGCAGCTGGAACTTCGCTTCCGGCCGCTGGACAAATAAGATAATTCAACACACAAGAAGACCGTAGGAGGAGGAGCCTTGCTCGCCCGTTGTTGCGTTCTGATTCTCGCTTTCGCTGCGAGCACTGCCAGCGCACAGCTGTCCATCGAGATCACCGGCGCCGGGGCGCAACGCGTCCCGGTCGCGATCGTGCCCTTCGCCGGCGAGGGCGCGGTGCCGCCCGGATTGTCGGGCGTGATCCGTACCGACCTCGAGAGGAGCGGCCTGTTCCGCGGGCTCGAGGTGCCGCCGATGTCGCCGCCGCTCTCGGAGCTCTCGCCGGTCAACTACGGCGAGTGGCGCGCGCGCCTCGCCGACGCGGTGGTGATGGGCTCGGTGGTGCCGAAGGGCAACGCCTTCGAGGCGCGCTTCCGCGTCGACGACGTGGTCAAGCAGGCTCGCCTCGGCTCGGTCGCGCTGCCGTTGACCAAGGACAATGCGCGCGCCATCGGCCATCGCATCGCCGACTATGTGTACGAAAAGCTGACCGGCGAGAAAGGCGTGTTCTCGACGCTGATCGCCGACGCCGACGGCCTGAACGACCAGACCATCCTCAAGTCGCACGAGCCGATCATCTCGCCGACCTGGTCGCCCGACGGCAAGCGGATCGCGTACGTGTCGTTCGAGAACAAGAAGCCGGTCGTGTATGTGCATTCGCTCGCCGACGGCAAGCGCAACATCGCCGCCAACTTCAGGGGCTCGAACTCCGCGCCGGCCTGGTCGCCCGACGGCTCGAAGCTCGCGGTCACGCTCTCCCGGGAGGGCGGGTCACAGATCTTCCTGCTGAACCCCAACGGCAGCGGGGCGCAGCGCCTCACCACCTCGGCGGCCATCGACACCGAGCCCCGCTTCTCCCCTGACGGCAAGTGGATATTTTTCACGTCCGACCGGGGCGGCAGCCCGCAGATCTATCGCATCGCGCTTTCCGGGGGCGAGGTGCAGCGCCTCACCTTCGAGGGAAGCTATAATGTGACGCCGCGTCCCAGCCCTGACGGCAAGACGGTGGCGTATATCACGCGCATCAACGACAAGTTCCAGGTCGCGCTCCTCGACCTCGCCAACCGGCAGGTCCAGGTCATCACGGATAGCGACCGCGACGAGTCGCCGAGCTTTGCGCCGAACGGCCGGATGATCCTGCTAGCTACGGTCGTGAACGGACGCGGAGTGTTGTCGGCGGTGTCTGCCGACGGGCGCGTGAAACAGCGCCTGAGCACGCCGGCAGGGGATGTACGCGAGCCGGCCTGGGGGCCGTTCATCGAATAGCCATGAGGAGGAAATGAATATGCGCGCAAGAATTCTCACTCTCGTCAGCGCCGCGAGCCTGGTTGTCTTGTTTGCTGCCTGCAGCACCACGCCGGAGGACAAGCCCGCGGCCAAGCCCGAGGCCGCTGCCGCGCCTACGCCGGAAGCGAGATCGGCGACGCGCAAGCCGACGGTCGATCTCACCCAGCGCAGCGTCGATTCCTCGGCGATGCTGAAGGATCCGTCGAGCATCCTGTCCAAGCGCCAGATCTACTTCGAGTACGACAAGTACGAGATCAAGGCCGAGTACAAGCCGCTGGTCGAGGCGCACGCCAAGTACCTGCGCGAGAACCCGGGCGCGAAGATGCTCATCCAGGGCAACGCCGACGAGCGCGGCAGCCGCGAGTACAACGTGTCGCTCGGCCAGCGCCGCTCCGACACCGTGAAGCGCGCGCTCATCCTGCTCGGCGCGAAGGACAGCCAGATCGAGTCGGTCAGCCTCGGCGAAGAGAAGCCGATGTGCAACGACCACGCCGAAGGCTGCTGGGCGAAGAACCGCCGCGACGACATGCTCTATAACGGCGAGTTCTAGGTCGCATGAGGCGCGCTCTCGCGTTCGTCCTGCTCGCCGCCGCCTTCGTCAGGCCGGCGTGGGCGCTGTTCGACGACGACGAGGCGCGCAAGCGCATCGAGCTGCTGCGCCAGCAGGTCGAGGCGCAGAACCGCTCGATCGACGAGCGCCTGTCGAAGATCGAGCAGCTCGCCGGCGACAAGAGCGCGCTCCTCGAGTTCGCCTCCACCATGGAGGCGCTGCGCAACGAAGTCGCCTCCATGCGCGGCCAGTTCGAGGTGCTCGCCAACCAGGCGGAAACGCTGAGCAAGCGCCAGACCGAGCTCTACCAGGACATCGACACGCGATTGCTCAAGCTCGAGAAGGCGCGCGAGCAGCAGGGCGCGCTGCCCGAGAAGCCGCCGGCGCAGTCGGCCGAGCCCGAGGTGTCGCCGGCTGAGACGCGCGCCTACCAGGCGGCGCTCGACCAGTTCAAGCTCGGCAACTATTCGCTCGCCGTGTCGGCGATGCAGGGCTTCCTCGTCACCTATCCGACCAGCGCGCTCGCGCCGAACGCGCAGTACTGGATCGGCATGGCGCATTCGGGACAGCGCGACTACAAGAGCGCGATCGCCGCGCAGAGGAAGCTGCTCACCAGCTGGCCCGACAGCCAGAAGGCGCCCGACGCGATGCTCTCGATCGCGAGCGCCCAGGAAACGATGGGCGACCGGAAGAGCGCGCAGAAGACCCTCGAAGACCTGGTCGGCAAGTACCCGACAAGCAGTGCCGCCACGAGCGCGAAGCAGCGGCTCGCGGCCTTCACGAGACGTTGACCGACAACCCCGCGCAGCTCGCGCCGCTCGTCGCGGGCGGCGCTTTTGCGCTCGCCTTCGTCTTCGGCGCGGTCGGCAACCGCACCCACTTCTGCACCATGGGCGCGGTATCCGATTGGGTGAACATGGGCGAGCTCTCGCGCATGCGCATGTGGCTGCTCGCCATCGCCGTGGCGCTGCTCGGCGCGAGCGCGCTGCACCTCGCCGGCGTCATCGACCTCTCGAAGTCGATCTATTCCGGGCCGAACTTCACCTGGCTTTCCTATATCGTCGGCGGCTTCCTGTTCGGCTTCGGCATGACGCTCGGCTCGGGCTGCGGCTCGAAGACCCTGATCCGCATCGGCACCGGCAATCTCAAGTCGGTGATCGTCTACGTCTTCCTCGGCATCGCCGCCTACATGACGCTGAAGGGCCTGCTCGGCGCCTTCCGCGTCGGCGTCCTGGAGAAGGCGACCATCGCGCTGCCGCAGGGCCAGGACCTGCCCGCGCTTACCGGCCTCAACCGCGCGCTAATAGCCGCTTTGATCGCCGGCGCGATGCTGGTCTTCATCTACGCGAGCAGGGCGTTCCGCTCCAACTGGGAATACACGCTCGGCGGCGTCGTCACCGGGCTGGTCGTGGTGGGCGGATGGCTGGTGAGCGGGGTGCTGGGACACGTGGCGGAGGATCCGCAGACCCTGCAGGAGGCGTTCGTCGCCACCAACACCGGGCGCATGGAATCGTTCTCCTTCGTCTCGCCGCTTGCGTACACGCTCGAGTACCTGATGTTCTGGACCGACAAGTCGCGCATCATCACCTACGGCATCGCCTCCGCTGCCGGCGTCATCGCCGGCTCCGCCGCCTATGCGTTGGCGACGCGCACCTTCCGCTGGGAGGGATTCCGCGATGCCGAGGACACCGCCAACCACATCGTCGGCGGCATCCTGATGGGCTTCGGCGGCATCACCGCGCTTGGCTGCACCATCGGCCAGGCCATCACCGGCTTCTCGACGCTCGCCCTGGGCTCGATCATCACCTTCGTCGCGATCGTCGCCGGCTCCGCGGCGGCGATGAAGTACCAGTACTGGCGAATCGTGCGCCAGGGCTGATAAAATCTCCGCCTTTCCGGCAGTTACCGCGCCTCAAACACACTTCAAACGGGTCGTTAGCTCAGCTGGTAGAGCAGCGGACTTTTAATCCGTTGGTCGGCGGTTCGAATCCGCCACGGCCTACCAAGTATTCAGGGCTTAGCGTAAAGCTAGGCCCTTTCTTATTTGGCCGTAGAGAAAACGTAGGGAATTCGTAGGGCAACAATCCGTTGGTCGGTGGTGTAGTCCTCGGATCAAGGAATTGAACTGCGGACGCCCTTATGTCCGCTTTCGGCCAAGAGCGGACATTGATGGCTCTGCGCTCAGGCCATGGCGGACGAAACGAGTTTGACGCTGGCGCCGCGGGTCTGGGTAGACCAGGGCATCGTGCGGAATGCATCAACGAGAAAATCCA
>WNFL01380850.1_pt1 | contig 13746 bp, 16 predicted proteins | sample 5400361 | NCBI WGS metagenome assembly WNFL01 (sample SAMN13153351, study PRJNA577476) | soil metagenome | isolation source: 40 cm soil on Douglas fir-dominated hillslope | place: USA:California | collected 2013-09-17
TCGAGTCCCCGAAGCACTCGATCGTGCAACCTTCGCCTGATTCGCAGTTGAAGCGCTCCTCGATGAGGCCCGAGTCCAGGTGCATGATCTCCTTGACCGCCATCGCCACTTCGTTCGCGCGCAGCTTGCGGCGCAATGGCTTGCCGTTGATCAGGGTCTTCTCGAGCAGGCCCACACCGAGGCCGATTCCCTCGGTGATGACCACCACGTCGGCGAAAAGGTCGTCGCCTCGACCGGTGCCCACGCCGACGACGCGGCTGTTCTTGACGATGAGCCGTTCCACGACCGTTTCGGGCACGACCATGGCTCCGGCTTTTTCGGCCTGGTCTGCGAACCAGGGGTCGAAGCGCGCCCGGAGGACCGAGTACGAATGGGGATGCTCGCGATTACGCAGGTTCTTGTAGTCGAGGCCGATGTACGCCTTCGGCGTCATCATCCACCGCCGCTCTTCGATGATCGGACGCTCCAGAGGTGCACTTTTCCAAGCGTCGCCTACGATCTCTTCGAGGTAATGGTTGTAGAGGATGCCGCCCATGACATTCTTGGCCCCTGGTTTGGGACCACGCTCGAGGAGGACCACCTGGACGGGCCGGCGCCGACCACGATCGCGTCGAACTTTTCCTCGTCGCCCACTGACGGCAGATCGTAAATGAAGGCAGCATCACGAGCCAGAAGCGCGCGGCGAGCCTCCGTCTCGTGAAGCTGATTGGCTTGACGGGAGGGGCTGGCTCGGGGAAGTCGACGGTGGCCGAGATGCTTCGCGAGCAGGGGGCGGTCGTCGTCGACGCCGACAAAGCCACGCACGCCGTCTACGAGCCGGGTACGCCTGGATTCGATTCGGTCGTCGGGGAGTTCGGCAAGGGCTACGTGAAGGATGGCCGGATCGACCGCAAGAGCCTTGGCGAGCTGGTCTTCAGAGATCCTGACGCGCGGCGGCGGCTGAACGACATCGTGCATCCGCTCGTCCGGGACTGGATGGCGCAGCGCACCGCCGAGGCTGTCGAGGGCGGGGCAACGGTGGTCGTCCAGGACGTCCCACTGCTGTTCGAGAACAATCTCGAACGGTTCTTCTCTTCGGTGGTGCTGGTCTACGTTCCCGAGCATGTGCAGATCGATCGCCTCATGTCTGGTCGCGGCTTTACGCGAGACCAGGCGCTCGCGGTGATCGGCGCGCAGCTGCCAATCGAGGAGAAGCGGGGCCGCGCCCACCACGTCATCAACAACAGCGGGACCGTCGAGGAGACCCGGGCCCAGATCGCGGCGTTCAAGGCAGCGACCCTATCCGCATCCAAGCCCACCTCGCCCAGGATGTCGGCCGTGTGCTCGCCCAGGCCGGGGGCGTCGCGACGGCGCCAGTCGGCCTGCATTCGAACCGCGGGCCTGACCTCCACACCGGCGTGGCCACTCGATATCAGGCCCCGGGCCGCGATCTGCGGGTGCGATGCCACCTCGTCCAGGTCGAGCACCGGCTCGCAGCAAACTTCGAGACCGGCCAGCTCGCGCTCCCACTCGTCTCGCGTTTTCGACAGGAAGACTCGTTCCATCTCCTGGTGCACGTGCATCCCGTCGTCTCCTGTCGCGAAGTGAAGCTCGACCAGGTCGGGCTTCCCGACCACTCCGCAAAGCTCAGCCCAAAACTTCGGTTCGAGCGCGCCGACGCTGTAAAAGCGCCCGTCTTTGCACTCGTAAACCCGGTAGCACGCATAGCGGCCGGCGAGGCGCTGGTCGCCACGTCTCAAGTCCTCTCCGGCTCCTTGCTGCGCCAACGCGAGGGCGAGCCAGCTGACCGCGCCGTCGGTCATCGAGACATCGAGCCAGCGCCCCTCATCACCGCGCTGGACGCCGACCAGCGCTCCGAGGATCGCGACCGCCGGCTGCAGCCCACCGCCACCGACGTCCCCAACCTGCACTCCGAGAGGCGAGGGAGGCGCGCCCCCGCTCCCATTGAGGCCGAGCACGCCCGCGGTGGCCACGTAGTTGATGTCGTGGCCGGCGCGCGCAGCCATTGGGCCATCCTGGCCATAACCGGTGATCGAGCACATAATCAGCGCGGGGTTGCGCGCGTGGATGACAGCCCAGCCCACGCCGAGGCGCTCCATGACCCCGGGCCGGTTGCCCTCCACGAGCACATCGGACCCATCGACCAGGCGCAGCAGCAATTCGCGGCCCGCCTCGGACTTCAAATTCAAGGTAAGGCTGCGTTTGTTCCGGTTTAGGGCGTTGAAGAGGACGCTTTGGCCCTCGATCAAGGGCGGCATCCAGCGCATGTAGTCGCCGGTCCCCGGTTCTTCGACCTTGATCACGTCCGCGCCCATGTCCGCCAGGAGCATGGTGCAGAAGGCACCCGGGAGCAGCCGGGTCAGGTCGAGCACGCGAATCCCAGTCAGCGGCATATCGAAGATCAATTCTGACGGAGACGTTTGAGGGGCCTCCGTGCGTTAATAGGTAATGGCCGGCAACACAATGCGCTCCAGCAGCCAACCCCTGTCCGAGATGACGATCAAAGTCCCGGCGCCGTTCGCCGGGATCTCCGACCTGGGTTTCACGGCCCAGTACAGGTCACAGACGTTCCAGGAGCCACAGCTCGATATACCGCTGCTGATCGAGGGACCGCCGCCCCCGATGCGGCGCCTGGCGGAGCTGCTCCAACTTCTTCGAGGGGTCGAGGGGTCGACGTATGCGTGGAGCGACCCGGTGATGCTGAGCGACGAGGTCGTCGTGCTGGCGTTTCGCGATTGCAGCCTCGCCGGACAAACGCTGACAGGCGGCGAGCCGGCGCACGCGTCCTACGTGCAGAACCTCGTGAGTCCGGTGGTCTTCACGTTCCTGCGTGACTGCGCGGAGACCGTGCGGCTGCGACTCGCCGACGTGATCGAGATTCGCGTCAGCAACGAGAAAGCGGCGATCGCGGAAATCGTCTTACCGCTCGACGAGATCGTGCGCTCGAATGGCGACCGGTTGCTGTGGGGCCTGGCCGGTTAGCGACTAACGCGCAGCCGAAGCAGACGAGGCCGCGCTGCTCGGGGAAGCGATGGTGATGTTGGGCACGGCGACCGGGGCCGGTCCCTGGTTGGTGAAATAAAGCGCCAGCGGGACCACGACCATGCCGACGATGACGGTCAGCACGAAGGTAACCGCACCCCACTCCCTACGCACGACTTCCCAGTTCACGAGCGATGAATTCTAGCTAGGGCTAGTAATCGTCGTCGTCGCGATTCCCGGCGAGGCCTTCCTCTTCCTTCTTCTTACGCTGGTTCAGAAGGCGAAGGAAGTCCTGGGCGCGTGCGAGCGCCTTCCACCGCTCCGGAAAGAAATCCTGGACCAGGATCTGCCTGTCCGGCATCTGGTAGACGGTGACGCACCATTTGTTGAGGGTGCGCGAAACCTCGACCTCGAAGTCCTTCTCCGCGGTCTCGTACTTGACAACTTTGTCGTCGTCGAACTTTCTTCGTCCTGAAATAGCCATAGGTACATCACTCGGGCGGGGATTCGGCTCATAGAGCGTATTCCAAGTATAGCCACCAGCCGGGGACTCCCAAACCCCGGAAAAGGGCCCGAACTACCCCTGGAGAAGCTCTCTCAGGAGGGGCGCAAGGATCTCTCGGAGGCCCTCGCGCATGAGGGCCAGACCGACGTTCGCCTTCAGGTAGCCCGCGACCGTGCCGAGGTCGTAATAATCGCCTTCGAACTCGAGCGCGACCACCCGCGAATGCTGGAGCGTGCGCCTGACCGCGTCCAGGAGTTGGATCTCATTCCCAGTGCCCGGCTCGGTGCGGCCGAGCTCCTCGAACACGGCTGGGAGCAGTACGTACCGGCCGAGGCTGGCGAGGTTGGACGGCGCGTCGTCCGCCGAAGGCTTCTCGATGACGTCCGTGACCTCGTGCAGAGGGCCGCGGGATTTCCCGGTGGCGATGATGCCGTAGCGCCCGACCTGGTCTTGGGGAACGCGCCTTGCGGCGAGGACAGTGGCGCCGGTCTCGTGGTATGCGCTGATCAGCTGTGCAAGACACGGCTCGGCGCCGAGGATGACGTCGTCCGGCAGCAGCGCTGCGCACGGCTCGTCGCCGACCAGCCGGCGGGCCGTCCAGATGGCGTGTCCCAGCCCCCGCGGCTCACGCTGCTGGATGTAGGTGATGTCGACCTTGTCGGCGATGGCGTCGACGTCGGCCAGGATGCTGAGGAGGTCTTTCCTCCCGCGCTCGCGAAGGTAATGCTCGAGCTCCAGAGATCGGTCGAAATGGTCGACGATGGCGCGCTTGCCACCGCCTGTGACCATGATCACCTCCTCGATACCGCTGGCGATTGCTTCCTCCACGCTGTACTGGATCGCCGGCTTGTCGACCAGCGGCAGCATCTCTTTCGGCTGCGCTTTGGTGGCGGGCAGGAATCGGGTGCCGAGCCCGGCAGCGGTGATGATCGCCTTGCGGACGGGGAGTGTCGACACGCACGACAATCTAATGCGTGGACAGCATCGACCGCATCCAGCCCGGAATCGAAGGCCGGCTGGAGCGGGTCGTAGATGGCGACGTGATCACGACCCATGTCGGTGGCAAAGGCACGTTTGCGACACCGGCCATGATCGGTTTGATGGAGATCACGAGCCACCGCTCTCTCGAAAACCTATTGCCGGCCGGCCACACCACCGTCGGCTACGAGGTGCACGTCCGTCACCTCGCCCCGGCCGCGCCCGGGTCGATGATCCTGGTCACGACGAAGCTCACCGAGGTCAAGGGCAACAAGCTCTATTTCGACGTCGCGTGCCACCAGGGCGACAAGCTCTTGGGCTCCGGCACGCACAAGCGTGCGATCGTCCCCGCCGACTTTTAGGCGTTGGGGGGCTTCGGCTTCGCTTTCTTTCGGCGCTTGCCGGCAATGTGCAGAGCCAGGTTCTTGAGCCCCGGATTGACGGCGATCACTTTCGGTCCCTGCACCTTCTTATCGCGCGCTTTGACATGTGCACTTTCACGCGGTTCGATCCGGTCGAGCTCGTCTGTCATCCCCCTATCATTGACCCAGCGTTGAGGGAAGTCGAGCACGAAACCGCTGGGGTGACGCCCAGCTCCGTGGAGGCCGCGGCCCGCGACCTGGCCCAGCACCTCGCCCCCACTCCCCTGCAGTATTCGCGCGCGTTCACCGATAAGGCGCGCTGTTACGTTCATATCAAGGTCGAATCGATTCAGCCCATCCGCGCCTTCAAGGTGCGAGGTGCGCTGACCAAGGTCATGCGGCTCAACCCGCAAGAGCGATCCGCCGGCGTCGTCACAGCGTCGGCTGGCAATCACGGCCAGGGCGTCGCCTACGCCGCGGCGGCTTTCAAGATCCCCGCCACCGTGTACGTCCCCGAGACCGCCAACCAGCTCAAGGTCGAGGCCATCCAGCGCCTCGGCGCGCAGGTCGTGCCGGCGGGTCGCAACTACAACGACGCATATCTAGAAGCGATGCGCCACCAGGAGAAGGGCGGCGCGACGTTCGTGCATGCGTTCGACGACCCGGACGTGATCGCGGGCCAGGGTTCGATTGCCGTCGAGCTGCTCCATGACCTCGATGCTGTGGACACCGTCCTGGTGCCGATCGGCGGCGGAGGCCTGATCAGCGGCATCTCCATGTATTTGAAGGAGAAGCGGCCGAATATAAAGGTGATCGGAGTGGAGCCGGTCGGGGCCGATGGCATGCGCCGCTCGCTTGATGCAGGCCGGATCGTCACGCTGGATCGGGTCAACACCATCGCGGACGGGCTCGCCGCATCCGCTCCCGGAAAGCTGACATTCGATCTCGCGAAGCGCTACGTCGACGAGGTCTTGCTGGTCGAGGATGCAGAGATGCTGCGCGCGATAAGAAGGTGCAGGGACCGAAAGTGATCGCCGTCAATCCGGGGCTCAAGAAGAAGGTCGTCGTCGTCCTGTCCGGGGCCAACGTAACCGACGAGGTCATGATCCGCGCCCTCAAGTCGCGCTGACAGGGGTACGCTGAGGTCGTTCTCGCAGGTCGGAATTTGGGGGTAGCTGCATGAAGGCTTATGTCCTGATCAACGCGTCGCCCGGGCGAGCCCTCGAAGTCGCCAAGAAGATGGAAGGCACCAGCGGAATCACGGCGGCCGACGCGATCACGGGCGAGTACGACGTCATCGCAGTGTGCGAGGCCCCCGACGTGAACTCCATCGGCTCGCTGATCGTCGACAAGATCCAAAAAATCGACGGCGTCTTCAAAACCGTCACGTGCCTGGCCGTCAAATAGATTCGTCGACCAGACAAGGCGTGGCGTAAAGGCCGGATTTATTCCGGCCGTCACCCAAGCGTGCTACTTCCAGCCGCCTCCTCGCGTTGCTAGGAGTCCGCGGTGAGGCCTGCCTCACCGCGTACCTCGACCCCCGGAAGGTCGGACAACCATGCGGCCATCTGGGGCATCTCCTGTTCGAAGCTGCCTACCGAAGGCGACCAGGTGAGCTCCCGACGCGAGTAGGAGTCGTCGACCTGGTGTGGCTTTCCCATCACGTCCACCGCGTAGACGCCGGGCCAAACCGATGCGCCGCGGGCAGCCGTGGTCTCAGTCAACAGCGCTCGTAGATATGCAAAGTCGTAAGGCAAGCTGACGATGTCTGCTCCGACGCCCGCCGCGCGCGCGCATGACTCCAGCAGGTCGCGCCACGTGGCGTCGAAGCCGCCGACCAGGTAGATCTTTCCAGCCCGTCCGCGATCGGCCGCTGCCAGGCAGGCTCGGCCGACATCCTCCGCGGCGACGAACGTCTGCATGACGCGGCCGCCCGCAGGCAGCCACACGCGACCCCGTGCCATGCCGGCCATCAGGTGCGGCAGCATCCAGTCCTCGCCTTTGCCGAATATCCGCGCGGGCCGCAGGACGACCACCTCCAGGTCCTGCGCCTCATCGAGAAGCCAGCTCTCCTCGTGAAGCTTCAGACGCTCGTAAGCGTGCGTCGGTCGGAGCCTGGACTTTTCGGTGATCTTTGCGAACTGATCGGATCCATACACGTCAGCGGTCGAGACGTGGACGATGCGGCGAACACCCGCACGCCGCGAAGCTTGAACGACTCTCTGCAGGAGCCGTGGAGGTTCACGCCGGTACTGGAGACGGTGCGCGGGCGACCAGCTCTCCGCGCAGTTGTGCACGACTTCAACCATCTTGATCGCGTCGGCGAGCGTCTCGTCATCGGCGTCCGCGTTCAGCTCGATTACCGGCGCTTCGGTCGCCAGTGCCTTCGAGACGTGATTGCCAAGGAACTCTCCGGCGCCGATGACGAGATGCAAAGCCCCCGGATTAAAGCACGGGAAAGAAGGTGGAGCCCCGCGGGGCTAGCGTTCGGACCGTCGCGATCGGCGCCGCTGAAGGCCCGTGGAGATCGCCCGCTGAACGTTATCGACGACCTGAGCCACCCTCTGCCCGACCGTCCACCAGGCCGGTGGATCGGGTTTGATCGGCCCAGCGATCGTCACGTCCACGCGGCTGAACGGACGGAGCACGTCGGTCCCGCGGACGGCGACGGGCGAGATCGGCACGCCGGCCTGCAAGGCGAAATGGCCGATGCCGACCTTCAAAGGCCGCAGAGCCCGCCCGCGCGAATATCGGCCCTCGGGAAAGATGAGGACAACTCCCCCACGCTCAAGGATCTGGTAGACGGTGCGCAGACCTGCTTCATCGAGCTCGCCTCGGTGCGGCGAGATCGGAAACACCCCAACCAGCGGCAGCAACCGGCGCTTCCACCCACGGTTGAACACGGTCTCCCGCTTCGCCATCGTGTAGATCATTGGCGCTTCAGGAAAGAACGGAATGATGAATGCCGGATCGAACCAGGCCTGGTGGTTCGCGGCGATGATGTAGGGCGGCGAGGGGATGTTCTCGAGGCCGCTGATGCTCATCCGGAACACATGCAGCACGAGCCATCGGACGATCCGCCGGATCAGCCTGTAGAGGCGAGGCGGGTGACCCGGATCCGGGTGGACGAGCGGATCGAGCGGGGCGCCGACGAGCGCCCGGTATTCCGGACCGGTGTACTGCTTTGGCGGCGGTGGGTCAGGAGTCGGGCGGCGGGGCTCGGCGGGAGATTCGGTGTCCAGGTGGGTCAGATGCTAGGCGCCGACGAGCACCGGAGCGCGCGCATCGCGTAGATGCGTAAGCGAGGAGCGCAGGAGGCAACAACGCAGATGGCCCGCATGGGCGCCGAAGATCCGTCGAGCATCCGCTGCCCGACTCCTAAGAGTTGAGGAAATTGAGGAGGACGCGGTTGAACTCCTCCGGCCGCTCGGCCTGAGGTGAGTGGCCGGCCCCTTCGATTACGGCGAGCCTCGAATGCGCGACCAGCGCGTGTGCGCGAGTCGCCTGGGAGACCGGAAAGAGAGGGTCGTCAGCACCCCAGATCAGCTGGAGCGGGACCTTGATCTCGTTCAACCTCGTCGTCACGTCGTGGTGTCCGCCGAACAGAGCTCGGGGATGGATCAACGACCTTACGGTCGATAGATATGCGTTGTGAAAGTCGTCCGTCGAATAAAGCTCGCGAAGATCCTCCAGGTAAGCGTCATCCATGGACTTCTCGAGGTCGCCGCTCGAGCCTGCGTAGCGGGCCGCAACGCGGCGGATCATGCGCGGCGACGCCCAGCCCAAGGCGCCGCGTGTGAACCTCATCACAGCTTCACCGACGCGAGGGATCGTGACGAGGCCATACGCCATTTGAGCCATCCGGACCTGCGGCCTGCCGAGGCCGAGCGAGTTGACGAGGACGAGCTTGCGGGCAAGCTTTGGCTTCTCTAGAGCGACCTCGAGTGCGATCCGTCCGCCGAGCGAGGCGCCGACAATCACCGCGGAACGCAGGCCGCGATCTTCGATGTAGCGCTCGACGAAGCGCGCGAAGTAGGGGATGGTGTAGCGCGCACGCGGCTTTTCGGTCCGTCCATATCCCGGCAGGTCGGGCGCGAAGACCCGGTGCCGCGCGGCTGTTGGCTCGAGCGTGTGGCGCCACTCCATGTAGCTCGATGACCCCAGTCCGTGGATGAATACCACCGGCGAGCCGCGGCCGCCTTGCATGTGATGCACACGCATCGAGCGGATGTCGACGAAACCCGGTTGGATGCGCCGCTCCGTACCGATCACTTGGTCGGAAGTCTACGGGCGGGGGCGCGTAAGCCGATGACCCCTTGACCGGACTCGAAGCGCCTGACCTTCTTTCCCTTGATCACGGTCACGCCGCTCGGCCCCATCGCCCGCCAGGTTCCGTCGCGCCAAACCGCGGCGCTCCGCTCGTCGACGCCGAGGAGCGTCAGCTCGGGCGCGGCAGCCTGGGCCGACTCCACCCAGCGGCCGCCAAACGCGTCGTAGTGCGGCAGGACAGCGGTCTCGGCGAGCAGGCCCAAGGCGTCCGCCGGGCGGCGATTGAAGCGGTTGGGCCAGACCGCCCGCACCAGCGTGTGACTACAGAGAGCCATCGCGCCGGCCGACGATCCTGCCAGCGACGCGCCGTCCCGCCAGGCCGCGAACATGGCACCCCACACCTTTGATCCGCGCAAGACCTGCGCGACCAGGCCCGGATCCCCACCCACCAGGTAGAAGAATCCGCCGGCCCGTGCTCGCGCCGCCACCTGGTCGGACATGGCGTCGCCACGCTTGAGAACGGGCAGCTCGTCCAGCTCGAGCCGAAACTGGCGGAACCAGTCGCGGGCGTGGGCCACGGCGCGATCGGGACCCTGACGCGCCGCCGCGGTCGGGACGACAAACGCCGGCCCGGGACCCGCGGCTCGGGCAAGAACCCGGTCCTGCTCCTCGTTGCCTGGGTTGAACTCATCGCCACCAACGAGGGCGAGCACACCAGGCATCTCCCTAGCATATGTGGGTGTCCGAAGCACAAAACATTCGTGTGCGCATCGCGCCGAGCCCGACCGGGTTTGCGCACCTGGGCACCGCCTCGACCGCGCTTTACAACGTCCTGTTCGCGCGCCAGCGTCATGGAAAGTTCGCGCTGCGCATAGACGACACAGACCTCGAACGCAGCCGGCCGGAGTACGAGCAGCTCATCTACGAATCGCTGGGTTGGCTCGAGCTCGATTGGGACGAAGGGCCCGACAAGGGCGGGCCATACTCGCCTTACCGTCAGTCGGAGCGCGTCGACCTCTACCGGCAGCACGCGGCGAAGCTCCTCAGCGAGGGCAAGGCCTACAAGTGCTTCTGCACCCCCGAAGAGCTCGAGGCCGAGCGCAGGCTGGCGCAGGCCCAGAAGCGGCCGTACAAGTACTCGCGCCGATGTTTGACCGATCCCCCCAAGGACCGCACCGAGTTCGCCGTCCGCTTCAAGGTTCCCGGCGGCGAGATCAAGTTCACCGACATGGTCCGCGGGGAGATGTCTTTCGACGCCGACCTGATCGGCGACTTCATCGTCATGAAGTCAGACGGCTACCCGACGTACCAATTCGCCAGCCCGATCGATGACGCGCTGATGAAGATCAGCCACGTGATCCGGGGAGAGGAACACCTTTCCAACACGCCCTACCACCTGATGGTCGCGGACGCGCTGGGCTATGACCGCCCCGCCGCTTACGCCCATATGCCACTCATCCTGGCCAAGGATGGAGCCAAGCTTTCGAAGCGCAAGCATCCTGAGGCGAACCTCATGCTTTACCGTGAGCAGGGCTACCTGCCCGAAGCGCTGATCAACTACCTCGCGCTGCTCGGTTGGAACCCAGGGACGTCGCAGGAGATCTTCACCGTCTACGAGCTCATCGACGTCTTCTCGTTCGAGCGGGTGCAGCATGCAGGCGCGCGATTCGACTGGGAGAAGCTCAACTGGGTCAACGGCGAGTGGATCCGCGCCATGGCGGACACCGAGCTGGCGCACCGGCTCCAGGCCTTCCTCCCGCAGCTCGAGGAAACGACGATCATGCGCGCGGTGCCGGCGCTGAAGACACGTATGACCAAGCTTGCACAGGCGGTTGACTACCTGGATTATCTGTGGATCGATCCGCAGCCCCCGGTTCTCGACAGCGAGACCAAGCAACGTGTCCAAAAAGCAATCGACGCTTTGAGTGGGACGCGCTGGGAACCGGAGCCGATCGAAGCAGCCCTGGAAAAGGCTGTTGCGGAGTCCGGGGTGGGCAAGGGCAAGTTCTATACGCCGCTTCGTGATGCGCTTACAGGCAAGAAGGTCTCGCTGCCGATCCACTACACGTTGGCGCTGCTCCCGAAGGAGATTGCGATGGCTCGCCTTCGCAAAGCGGCGGAGTCGTGATGTTCCTGACCATCGTGATCGACCTCGAGCCAAACCTGTTCCGGCTCGGGCCATTCCTAATCACGTGGCACGGGGTGTTCTCTGTGCTCGGCATCCTCGCCGCGGCACGACTCGGTTTGTGGCTGCTCGGCAAAGACAACGTCGACATCAGTCATGGCGCGGATGGCGTGACCTGGATGGTGGTCCTTGGGTTGATCGGAGCCCGCGTCCTTTATGTGTGGGAGAACTTCAAGTTCTTCTCCGGCCAGCTGATCCACGTCTTGTATATCACGGAGGGCGGCATCAGCCAGTGGGGCGGCTTGTTCGGGGCCATCCTCGGCGCCTACGTCTGGGCGCGGCGCGGACATTTCTCTTTCTGGAAGGTCATCGACGCGGGGGGGCCGGCGGCGATGATCGGGCTCGCCATCGGCCGCATCGGCGACGTCATCAACGGCGAGCATCACGGAACCCCGACCACGCTGCCGTGGGGCTTCCAGTACGTGAACCCCGACACGCTCGGCGAGCCAGGCAAGGTGGTGCACCCCGAGGTCGCTTACGAGATGATCCTCACGCTTGGTCTGCTGGCGCTGATACTCCCGTTCCACCAGCGCTTGAAGGCCAGGCTACCGGCCGGGGTTTTGGGTCTGATCTACCTGGGCCTATATGGCATCGGGCGCTTCTGGCTCAGCTACTTCCGCACTGACCCGGCCATCATCTTCGGCCTGCGACAGGCACAGCTCGCCTCCCTCGCCATGGCCGCTATCGCCGTCATCGCCATTCCGATGCTCATCGGCCGAGTGCGCGCTGCACGCGAAGAGCCAGCCGAGGAGCCCCAGGGTCGTGCTTGAAGTACACATGCACCTCATCGTGTGAATCGAGCGCCGTCCGCAGCGTCTCGAGCCATGGCTCCAGCGTCCGCGACGTGTAGCCGCGCCGCAGCCGGAAGTAGGCGACCGGACCGACTTCAACAAGCGGCGCTCGTGGCCACTTTTCTTCGTCCGTGACGACCAGCGCCGCCTGATAGTTCCTCAGCACGCAGTACGTCTCTTCGTGGAACCAGGATTCGTCGCGGAACTCGGCCGCCACTTCGCGCCCGAGAGCGCTCAGCAGCCCGTCGAGCAGCCCAACGTCGCGCTTGCGGATGGGCGGAAACTGCAGGAGCATCGGGCCCATCCTGTCGCCCAACGGCGCCATACGCTCCGTGATGATGCGAGCCAGACCGATCCGGTCGAACTGATCGCCCGAATAGGTGAGACCGCGATGGGCTTTCATGCAGAACCGGAAATCGCCTGGTGTGCCCTCGCGCCACTTGACCATCGTGGTCTCGGGCGGGGTGCGATAGAAGCTGCCGTTCAACTCCACGCCGTGCAACTTCTCGGCGTAGTAGGACAGCATCCGAGCCCCGGGCATTCGCGCGGGATAGAACTTTCCTTTCCACGTCGCGTAGCTGAAACCGGACGTTCCGGTGAAGAGCCGGCTTATGACGCAGTGACCTTCTGACGTTGACGCATCACGCGTTCATGGAGCTGCCCACACGCCGCGTCGGCATCGCGACCGCGAGTGTCTCGCACAGTGACGTTCAAACCCTGCGCTTCGACCAGCTCCTTGAACCTGCGCACGCTCGAGCGGTCGGGCGCCTCATAAGGCGTGTCCTCCACCGGGTTGAAAGGAATGAGGTTGACGTGGGCGAGCTTACCGCGCAGCAGGACACCGAGCTCTTTAGCGTCGCGCTCGGTGTCGTTCACGCCGGCGAGCAGCACCCACTCATAGCTCACGCGCCGGCCGGTCTTGACCCCGTACGCCTGCGCTGAAGCGACGAGCTCGGCGACCGGGTACTTGCGATTGATCGGCACCAGCACGTCCCGAAGATCGTCGCGAGCGGCGTGCAGCGAGATGGCAAGCGTCACCGCCAGCTTTTCATCGCCGAGCTCAGCGATTCTTGGAATCAGGCCGCTCGTGGAAACGACGATGCGCCGCGGGCTGATGCCGAGCAGGTCTTCATCGGAGATGCGTCGCACCGACTCGACCACGGCGTGATAGTTGGCCATCGGCTCGCCCATGCCCATGAAGACGACGTGCGACAGGCGCCGGCCTTCCGCTGGCAGCATGCGCACGGCATCCAGCGCCTGCTCGACGATCTCGTGCGCTTTCAGGTTGCGTCCGAAAGGAAACTTGCCGGTGGCGCAGAAGGGACATCCGATCGGGCACCCGGCCTGCGATGAGATGCAAAGCGTCGACCGGTCCGTATAACGCATGACCACCGACTCCACCGAGTGCCCGCCGTCGAGCTCGTAGAGCGTCTTGGTCGTCAGACCCCGATCCGCCTGCGACACGGCCACCTGGCGCAGCGATGTGATGCGGAACTCTCGATCCAGGTCCGTCCGCAGCGGCTTCGGGATGTCTCGCATCTCGTCGAACGCCGCCGCGCCGCGCGCCATCCAGCCCCACACCTGCTTGCGCCGGTAGGCGGGCGCGTCATGTTCCGCCAGCCACTTTTCGAGCGCTTGAGCTGACAACGACAGGATCGCGGGACGCTCGATCAC
>WNFL01414414.1_pt1 | contig 13741 bp, 8 predicted proteins | sample 5400361 | NCBI WGS metagenome assembly WNFL01 (sample SAMN13153351, study PRJNA577476) | soil metagenome | isolation source: 40 cm soil on Douglas fir-dominated hillslope | place: USA:California | collected 2013-09-17
CGCCACCGACGAGCACGTGCGCGGCCGCGACATGTGGGTCGAGCTCGACCACCCGCAGCGCGGCAAGTGGTGGAACGTCGGCATGCCGATCAAGCTCTCCGCCTCGCCGGCGAAGATCGAGCGCTCGCCGACGCTCGGCGAGCATACTGACGAGATCCTCCAGGAAGTTTTGGGTTATCCAAAAGAAAAAATTGCCGTCTTGAAGAGCGCCGGCGCCTTTTCGATTCCTCCCAAGAAGGCCGCATGAAGATCGCGATCGTCGGTCAGCAGGATTTCGGCAAGGCCGTCCTCGAGGCCTTCCTGGCGCGTAAAGATGAAGTCGTGGGCGTGTTCTGCGCCCCCGAAAAACCCGGCGCCCGGCCCGACGCGCTGAAAGTCGCGGCGCAGGAGAAGGGCGTGCAGGTTTTCCAGTTCCCGTCGCTGAAGAGCCCCGAGGCGACGGCGAAGATGCGCGAGTTGAACGCCGAGATCGGCATCATGGCCTTCGTGCTGCAGTTCGCGCCCCAGGAGTTCGTGAAGATCCCGAAGCACGGCACGATCCAGTTTCACCCCTCGCTACTGCCGCTCTACCGCGGGCCATCATCCATCAACTGGCCGATCATCCGCGGCGATCGCAAGACCGGGTTGACCATCTTCCGGCCGACCGATGGCCTCGACGAAGGACCGGTGGTCCTGCAGAAGGAGACCGAGATATCGCCGGACGACACGCTCGGCACCGTCTATTTCGATCGCCTGTTCCCGATGGGCGTGAAGGCCATGCTGGAGGCGGTCGATCTCGTGGTCGCGGGCAGGCACAAGGAGGTCGTGCAGGACGAAGCGAAGGCGACCTACGAGGGCTGGTGCCGCAAGGCTGAAGCCAAGATCAACTGGGCGAACCACGTCGACTTCATCTACAACACCATCCGCGGCTGCAACCCGGCGCCGGGCGCCTGGACCACCCTTGAAGGCAAGGAGCTCCAGCTCTTCGACGCCCGCAAGCACCCGGTGCGCACCTTCGGCGCCGTCAAGGGCAAGATCGGCGAAGTGGTTGAAGTTACGGACAAGAGCTTCCAGGTGAGCGCCCAGGGCGGCCGCATCGAGGTGCTCCGCGCCAAGCTGGGCGATGGGAAGAAAGTCGCATCGGGCGAGCTTCTCAGCGCGGGACAAATCAAGGCCGGAACGCTCCTGGGAACTTGATCTGGCGGTCCGGCCGGCAAGTCGCGTAACCATTTGACGCGGCTGATGTTCGACTGCAACAATGCGCCTCAGGGTCCTGTTTTCAGGGGAGTTGTGACCGCACGCCAACCTCGGTCTCCTGCTGGGGTCGTAGCGTAGAATTTTTTTGCGGGACAACCAGCGGGGAGGGGCGCGGGCTGTGCAAGCGGGTTTCTGGAAAGCCGACTGGTTCCTCGGCGTCGTCGTCGTGGCGGCGTTCGCGCTATTCAGCTCCATGAGCGAGCTGGTGCCGAGCCTGGAGCGCAAGGCCTACGACGCGGCGCTGCTCACCGCTTCGCGCACGCCTTCCGACAAGGTCGCCATCATCGCGATCGACAAGCAGAGCATCGACAACATCGGCCGCTGGCCGTGGCCGCGCGACCTGCATGCCCGGATGATCGATCTTCTGGCGCAGGCCAAAGCCCGCGCCGTCGGCTACCTGGTTTTTTTCGCCGAGCCGGAGAACGACAAGATCAACCGCACGCTCGCGAAGATCATGGATTCGGCCGCGCCGGCCGAAGGCCAGCCGCCGAGCAGCACGTTCACGCTGCTCAAAGATGCGCAGGACGAGTTCAACACTGACCGCAAGCTCGCGGAAGCCATGCAGCGCGCGGGCAATGTCGTGCTGCCGGTGCTCTTCGTGCTCGAAGCCCCGCGCGGCCGCCCCGACCGGCCGCTACCGGCGTTCATCCGGCGCAACGCGGTCGCCAACGAAGGCGCAACCCCAACGCCGAGCTCGGGGCTCGCCATCTCGGCGCTCGAGGGCTTCGGCAACGCCGCGGCGGCGCTCGGTCATCTCAATGCCGTGCCCGACGTGGACGGTGCGATCCGCAGCGAGGCCCTGGTGGTTTCGCACTATGACGAAGCGTACCCGTCGCTTTCCGCCATGCTCGTCGCGCGCAGCCTGAACCTCGGTGCGAAGGACATCCGCGTTGTGCCGCACGCGGTGCGCATCGGCGAGCTGCAGGCACGCACCGATGACGACGCACGCACGCAAACCGCCTTCTACAAATACCCCGCTGAGCGTGCGCCGATCGCCGAGGACTCGTTCTTCGACGTCTTGAACGGCAAGATCGCGCCCGAAAAATATCGCGACAAGATCGTGCTGGTGGGGCCGACCGCCGCCGGGGTCGCCAACATGTTCGTCACGCCGGTCAACCCGGCGATGCCCGCGGTGGCCATGGAAGCGCAGGCCGTCTCCTCTCTGCTGCAGGAGCACTTCTTCGTCGTGCCGGCGTGGAGCCGCTATGCCGAGCTCGGTGTGCTCCTCGCCGTGGCGCTCTACCTTGCCGTGCTGCTGCCGCGCCTCAGCGCCGGCGCAGCGGTCGGACTGTCGGCCGGCATTCTCGTCGCGCTGATCGCCGCACATTTCATCCTGATGATGAACGCCGGCGTGTGGCTGCAGCTCATGGCGCCCGCCGCGCTGCTGGTCGTGGGGCACGTGGCGCTCGCGTCGAAGCGCTTCATCGTGACGGAGCGTGCACGGCGCGATTCCGACGCCAACTCGGCAGAGTCGAATCGCATGCTCGGCCTCGCCTACCAGGGACAAGGGCAGCTCGACCTCGCCTGGGACAAGTTCCGCCAGGTGCCGCGCTCGGATGCGGTGCTTGAGAACCTCTACAGCCTCGGGCTCGATTTCGAGCGCAAGCGCCAGTTCAACAAGGCCGAGGCCGTGTTCCGCCATGTGCACGAGTTCAAGCCGGCTTTCCGCGACGTCGAAGGCAAGATCGTGCGTAGCCACCAGCTCGCGGAAACGGTGGTGATCGGCGGCGCGGCCAGCCATCCGGGCGGCACGCTCGCGCTCGACGCGTCGGTGGAAAAGCCGAAGTTCGGCCGCTTCGTGGTCGAAAAGGAGCTCGGCAAGGGCGCGATGGGGGTGGTGTACCTCGGCAAGGACCCGAAGATCGGGCGCGAGGTCGCCATCAAGACGCTGGCGGTGACCCAGGAATTCGAGCCCGAAGAGCTCGCCGACGTGAAGGAGCGCTTCTTCCGGGAAGCGCAGACCGCAGGGCGGCTCGCCCACCCGAACATCGTGACGATATACGATGCGGGCGAGGAGCATGATTATTGCTATATCGCCATGGAGCTTTTGCGCGGGGACAGCCTCGCGCGCTTCACCAAGCCGGGACAGCTTCTGCCCCTCGACAAGACGGTATCGATCATCGCGCGCGCGGCCGATGCGCTCGGCTATGCGCATCGCGAAGGCGTCGTGCATCGCGACGTGAAGCCCGCCAACCTGATGTACGACCCGCAATCCGACACGCTCAAGGTGACCGACTTCGGCATTGCACGCCTCACCGCCAGCTCGAAGACGCGGACCGGCATGGTGCTCGGCACGCCCTCCTACATGTCGCCCGAGCAGCTCGCCGGCAAGAAGATCGATGGCCGCTCGGACCTGTTCTCGCTCGCCGCGACGCTCTACCTGATGCTTTCCGCAAAGCTGCCCTTCGACGGCGAGTCGATGGCGCAGCTCATGTTCCGCATCGCCAATGAGCCGCCGGCGCCGATCGGTGCCGGCGTGCCGCCGGCGATCGCGGCATTCCTCGACCGCGCCCTTGCCAAGAATGCCGAGGAGCGCTTCCAGACAGGCGAGCATTTTGGCGGCGAGCTGCGCGCAGCGCTCGCCGCATCGACAGCGCAAGCCACCGCCAAAACCGGTGTAGACCTCGAACTCTGAGCATGGACCTCACGCAAACACTAGAGATTGCGACCTGCACCGATCCGGGCATGGTGCGCTCGCACAACGAGGATTCGATCGCCGCCGATCCGGCCAACGGGCTGGTGGTGCTCGCCGACGGCATGGGCGGCTACAACGCCGGCGAAGTGGCGAGCGGCATGGCGACGACGGTGATCGTCACCGAGATGCGGCAGATCCTGACCAACGCGAAGCCCTACGAGGTCGACCAGAAGAACAACGAGGAAATCGCCGCGCGCCTGGTGCGCGAGCAGGTGCTGAAGGCGAACAGCTCCATCTACCAGGCCGCGCAGAGCCAGCCGCAGTACGCCGGCATGGGCACGACCCTCGTGGTGGGGCTGTTCTACGACAACCGCATGCTGGTCGCGCATCTCGGCGACTCGCGGCTGTACCTGCTGCGCGAGGGCAAGTTCAAGCAGGTGACGCGCGATCACTCGCTGCTGCAGGAGCAGATCGACTCGGGAATCATCACGCCCGAGCAGGCGAAGAAGGCCGCGCACAAGAACCTCGTCACCAAGGCGCTCGGCATCGATCCGACGGTCGAGCCCGAGATCCACGAGTATCCGACCAAGCCGAACGACATCTATCTGCTTTGCTCCGACGGTTTGTGCGACATGGTCGACGACGAAGACATCGGCATGACTCTGCAAACGCTCGGCGGCAATCTCAAGCTCGCCGCCCAGCAGCTGGTGCAGATGGCCAATGACAACGGGGGGCGCGACAACGTTTCGGTTATACTGGTCCGGGTCCTTAGGGAGTACCCGGGCGCCAAGGGCGTCATAGGCAAAATGTTCGCGTGGTTAAAATAGGCTCCCGCAGGGGCCACTTATGGCGAAACTGATACTCAGCATGGATGGGCTCGTTCTCAAGGAGATCCCCTTGACGAAGGAGCGCACCACCATTGGCCGTAAGCCGCACAACGACATCCAGATCGACAACCTCGCGGTGAGCGGCGAGCACGCCGTCATCGTCACCATCCTCAACGACTCGTTCCTCGAAGACCTGGGCAGCACCAACGGCACGGTCGTCAACGGCAACGCGGTCAAGAAGCACTTCCTGCAGAACAACGACGTCATCGAGCTCGGCAAGTACAAGCTCAAGTTCGTCGGCGAGGCTGCGCCCGCAGCGGGCGCCGGGGGCGAGAAAGCCGACTTCGAGAAGACCATGGTCTTGCGGCCTGCGGCAATGAAGGCCGCCGCAGCCGCCGCCGCCGGCGGGGCGGGCGGCGGCGCGCAGGCTGCGATCGCGCAACGCCAAGCCGCCGTGCAAGCGGCCGTGGCGAGCGCGCAGGCGACCGGCGTCGCCGACAAGGATGCTGGGCCGAAGGCCGCTCCAGCGCCTGCTCCCGCAGCAGCACCGGCGCACGCGCCGGCCGCCGCACCCGCGGCGGCACCGAAGCCAGGCGGCCAGCCGCTCGGTGCCATCCAGCTTCTATCGGGCGGCAACGCCGGCAAGGAGCTCGAGCTCACCAAGCCACTCACCACGCTCGGCAAGCCCGGCGTTCAAGTTGCGGTGCTGACTCGGCGGCCGCAGGGCTACTTCATCACCCACGTCGAAGGCACGAAGCGCCCCACGGTCAACGGAGCGGAAATCGGTGCGGCACCGCATTCGCTCAAGGACCACGACGTCATCGAATTGGCCGGCATTAAGATGGAATTCTTCCTGAAGGCTTGAAGTCGCAACTGCAGGCCTGAAAGGGCCGTCCTGAAACAGCACCTCGTAAGGATCGGGCTTGGCCTTGCGATCGTGCTGTTCTTCGTAGGCGACGCGCTGCGCGTCGAGCGCATCGGCTTCGTCACCCAGCTGGACAACATCATGTACGACGCGCGGCTCGCGATGACGATGCCGCGCGGGCGCGACAACCGCATCGTCATCCTCGACATCGATGAAAAGAGCCTCGGCGAGGTGGGTCGCTGGCCCTGGAGCCGCAATCTCATGGCGGAGCTCCTCGACAAGCTCTTCGAGCGCGAGGCTGTGCAGCTCGTGGCGTTCGACCTGGTATGGGCCGAGCGCGATCCGAGCTCGGGCATCGACGTCCTCGACCGGCTCGGGCAGGCGGAGCTGAAGGACGTCGCACAATTCCAGTCCACTTATTCCGCCCTGCGGCCGAGCCTCGACTTCGACGGACGCTTCGCCGCGGCGATGAAGGGGCGGCCCGTCGTGCTGGGCTACTACTTCAACAGCGAGGATCGGGCGGTGCGCGTGAACGCGCTGCCCAAGCCTGTCCTTCCCAAGGGCAGCTTCAAGGGGAGTAACGCTGACTTCTACGTATGGAAGGGATACACGGGAAATCTGCCGATCTACGCTGCAAGCGCGCTCGGTGCGGGGCATATCAACCCCCTCACTGACTCTGATGGCGTGCTACGGCGGGTCCCGCTTTTGGCCGAGTTCCAAGGCGAATACTACGAGGCACTATCGCTGGCCGTGTTTCGCAATCTCCTGATCAAGTCCCTCGGCGTTTTGCCGCCGGTGCAACCGGGCTTCAAGGAGAGTGGTCTCGAGTCTCTCAAGATCGGCCCATTCGAGATCCCGGTCGACAGCCACGCGGCTGCACTGATCCCTTATCGGAATGGCAAGCCAAGCTTTCAGTACGTCTCGATTGCCGACGTGCTGAAAGACCGCATCGCCGCCGGCGCGCTAAGAGACAAGATCGTGTTGGTCGGTACCTCCGTCGCTACGCTCGCTGACTTGCGCGCGACACCGGTTAGCAGCGTGCTGCCGGGCGTCGAGGTCCATGCCAACCTGATCGCGGGCATGCTCGATCAGGAGTTCAAGCGCGAGCCCTGGTATACGCTCGGCGCCGAACTAGCGCTTCTCGTGATCAGCGGCCTCCTGCTCGCCGTGTTAATTCCGGTGTTATCCGCGTTCTGGGCGACGGTGCTGGTAGCGCTGGGGACGATCGGGATCGTCGGCTTCAATGTATTCGCGTGGCAGGAGTATTCGCTCGTCTTGCCGCTCGCCAGTTCGCTCCTCATGGTGCTCGCGCTGTATACGGTCAACATGGCGTACGGCTATTTTTATCAATCCGCACGGGCGCGCCAGATCATTGGTCTATTCGGTGCGTATGCGCCGCCGGAGCATGTGGCGCAAATGACGCGCAATCCGAGTAGCTACAACATGCAGCCCAAGACCGCCGAGCTCACCATCCTCTTTTCTGACATTCGTGGTTTCACGAAGATCTCGGAAGGACTAAGCCCGGACGCGCTGCGCGAATACATCAACGACTACCTGACGGAAATGAGCACCATCATCCGCAGCGGCTACCAGGGCACGCTCGACAAGTACATCGGCGACGCCATCATGGCGTTCTGGGGCGCGCCGATGGTCGATGCGCAGCACGCGCGCAATGCGGTGCTGGCGGCGCTCGACATGCAGAAGGCGTGCGGCGCGCTGAACGCGCGCTTCAAGGCGCGTGGCTGGCCGGAGTTGACGATCGGCGTTGGCATTAATTCCGGCACCGTGCGGGTGGGCGACATGGGCTCGCAGCTGCGCCGCGCCTACACGGCAATGGGCGACCCGGTGAATGTGGCGTCGCGCCTCGAAGGCCGCACCAAGCACTACGGGGTCGGCATTCTGGTCGGCGAGGCGACGCGGCGGCAGATCGAGGACGTGGCGTTCCGCGAGATCGACCGCATCAAGGTCAAGGGCAAGGACGAGGCGATAACCGTCTACGAGCCGCTTGGCTTGGTAGCGGGTTTAGATACCGCAACGCAGGAAGAATTACGCATTTGGCACCAGGCTTTACGCGCGTACCGGTCGCGCAACTGGGACCTGGCAGAGGTCAACCTCATTAATTTGCAACATCTCGCGCCAAGCTGCATCCTGTATCGCGTGTACGCAGAACAAATCAAGCGCGCGCGCAGCACGCCGATGACCGCCGACTGGGAGCCGGTCACGGTGTTCGACGAGAAATAGCCCGGCATGCGGCTGCGCGTGCTCGGCTGCTCGGGCGGGATCGGCGGGCGCCATCTGCGCACCACCTCGTTCCTCGTCGACAGCGACATCCTGATCGACGCCGGCACCGGCGTCGGCGACCTCACGCTCGCCGAGCTCTCGCAGATCGACTACCCCTTCCTCGTCGACACGGTGGGCGGCATGCGCTCGAAGCCGCTGGTGGTGTACGCGACGCGCGCCACCACCGAGATCATGAAGAACCACCTGTTCAACTGGGCGATCTGGCCGGACTTCAGCGAGATTCCCACGCCCGAGGCGCCGTTCCTGCGCTACGAGGAAGTCACCGTCGGCACCACCGTGCAACTGGGCGGGCGGCGCATCACGCCGCTGCCGGCGCGCCACACGGTGCCGGCCGTCGGCTACCACCTCGACAGCGGCGCGGCGAGCCTCGTCTTCAGCGGCGACACCGGACCCAACGACGCGCTGTGGCGCGAGGTCAACCGCATCGCCAATCTCAAATTCCTGATCATCGAGACGGCGTTCTCGAACAAGGAGCGGCAGCTCGCCGAGATCTCGCGGCACCTTTGCCCGGCGATGCTCGCCGACGAGCTCGCCAAGCTCGAGCGCAATGCCGAGATCTACATCACCCACATGAAGCCGGGCGAGATCGAGCCGACCATGCTCGAGATCGAGGAGTGCGCGGGCAAATTCCGTCCGCAGATGCTGCAGAACAACCTGGTCCTGGAGTTCTGAGTGCTGCGCGCGCATCCCACCGCCGAGGAGCTCGGCGCGCTTGCGCCGCTCGCGGGATTGTCACGCGAGCGGCTGACCGAGCTCGCCGACCTGGCGATGATCGAGCGCGCCGCACGCGGCAGCGATCCGCTCAAGGCGCGCGAGGCGGGGCAGGCGGGGCGCTCGGTCTTTCTGGTGCAGGGCGAGCTGCTCCTCATGTTCGCCGGCGGCGGCACTCTGGTCATCGTCGGCGGCACCGGAGAAGGGTGCTACGCCGTCAACCGGCGCAGCCAGCCCGTGACGCGCGCCAAGGCCATCACGGATGTCGAGCTCCTTGCCCTCGATGACGACATGCTCGACACGCTGGCGACCTGGGACCATGCGGTGCGCGCTGACGCCCGTTTCGCCAACAGCGCGTTTGCCCTCAGCAGCCTGAAAAGCGGCGCGCTCGCGCAGCTGCCCGCGGCGCACATCGAGGAGCTGCTCAAGCGGTTCGAGCACCTGCCGGTCAAGCGCGCGGAGGTGGTGATCCACGAAGGCGAGGAGGGCGATTACTACTACCTCGTCGCTGCGGGCCGCTTCCAGGTGGAGCGGCTCGTGGGTGGGGCCAAAGTGGTGTTGGCTGAGCTGAAGAGCGGTGACACCTTCGGCGAGGAGGCCCTGGTCTCGGATGCCAAGCGCAATGCCACGATCAGCGCGCTCTCCGACGGCGAGCTGTTGCGGGTGAAGCGCAGCGACTTTGACGAACTCTTGCGCGAGCCCCTGCTACGGCGGCTCTCTTTCCGCGACGCGGTGCAGAAGGTCGGCGGCGGCGCGCTATGGCTCGATGTGCGCTACCCGTCGGAATACCAGTACGACAAGCTGCCGGGCGCGATCAACGTGCCCCTCGCCGAAGTGCGCAACATGTACTCGGTCCTCGACCGCTCCCGCGAGTACATCGCCTATTGCCAGAGCGGCCGGCGCAGTGCCGCGGCGGCTTTTCTCTTTGCGCAGCGGGGCTTCCGTGTTTGGCTGCTCGACGGCGGTCTCAAGCAAGCCGCCGAACGGCGTCCCTGAGAGCCTCGGCGGGGCAAAAACCTTTGGTAAATCAGGGTGTATGACGCTATCATGCAAGGGAAGCTAGAGGCGGGTCCCGGGGTCCGCGAGAACGAGTCGGGAGGTTCGAAATGAGCGCAGTTCTAAATCAGCCGGCGGCGGCGCACACCGACGTTGCCGCGCGTCTGGCGTTCCAGAAACAGCTCCAGGCGGTCACGAACAAGGTTCACGCCACCAACAACATCGACGAGATCATGTTGGAGGTGAGCGCGGACGTGTGCGCGCTCTTCAACTCCGACCGCCTGACGATCTACTCGGTCAGCGAGGACAAGACCTCGATCATCTCCAAGGTGAAGACCGGCCTCAACTCGTTCAAGGACTTGAAGCTGCCGATCGCCGAGCACTCGCTCGCCGGCTACGTCGCCTTCGCCAAGAAGGCGATCAACATCAAGGACTGCTACGACGACACCGAGCTGCGCGCGATCAACCCGAACCTGCGCTTCCTGCAGGAGGTCGACAAACGCACCGGCTACCGCACCAAGCAGCAGCTGGTCGCGCCGATCCTCGAGCAGGGCACGAATGAGCTGATCGGCGTCATCCAGATCATCAACAACAAGGCGGGCGTGTCCTTCGGCGCGCTTGCCGAGGAAGGCGTGACCGAGCTCTCGCAGACCATCGGCATCGCTTTCAAGCAGCGCTCGAAGCCGCAGCTCGCGAAGACCAAGTACGACTACCTGATCGCCGACGCGGTGCTGTCGGCCGGCGAGTTCGAGCTGGCGGCGCGCCAGGCGAGGAAGAAAGCCATCGACATCGAGTCGGTGCTGACCGACGAATTCCAGGTGAAGGTGCCGGCGATCGGCGCGGCGCTCTCCAAGTTCTTCGGCGTGCCCTACGAGCCGTTCAAGTCCGATCGAGTGAAGCCCGCCGAGCTGCTTAAGAACCTGAAGCGCGAGTATGTCGAAGGCAACCAGTGGGTGCCGATCGACGACACGAAAGAGGGCCTGGTGGTGGTGTGCCTCGACCCCGAGCGCATCCGCTCGTCGCGCATCGCGTCGAACGTGTTCCCCAAGGCGCGCATCATCTATCGCGTCACGACACAGAAGGACTGGAAGGACACCATCAACCAGCTCTACGGCCAGGAAGGCGCGCCGGCCGACCTCGGCAACGTCGAGGACCTGCTCTCGGGCATGGAGGACGAGCCTAGCAGCGAGGCGCTCGAGGGCGCTGGCGACGAGGTTTCCGCGGCAGCGGACAACGAGCTGGTGAAGCTGGTCAATAAAGTGATCGTCGACGCGTACAACCAGAACGCGTCGGACATTCACATCGAGCCCTATCCCGGCAAGGCGAAGACCGAGATTCGCTTCAGGAAGGACGGCTCGCTCGGGGCCTACATCGAGATCCCGGCGAGCTACCGCGCGGCGATCGTGGCGCGCATCAAGATCATGTGCGACCTCGACATCTCCGAGAAGAGGAAGCCCCAGGACGGCAAGATCAAGTTCAAGAAATTCGGTCCTCTCGACATCGAGCTGCGCGTGGCGACGATTCCCACCGCCGGCGGCGTCGAGGACATCGTGATGCGGATTCTCGCCGCCGGCGAGCCGATTCCGCTCGAGAAGATGGGCTTCACGGCGCGCAATCTGGATGAGCTGCAGAAGACGGTGTCGAAGCCCTATGGCCTGTTCTTCGTCTGCGGCCCGACCGGCTCGGGAAAAACCACCACCCTGCACTCGGTCCTCAAGTACCTGAACACGCCCGACACGAAGATCTGGACCGCCGAAGATCCAGTCGAGATCACGCAGAAGGGCCTGCGCCAGGTGCAGGTCAACAAGAAAGCCGGGCTCGACTTCGCCGCGGTGATGAAGGCATTCCTGCGCGCCGACCCGGACATCATCATGGTCGGCGAGATGCGCGACAAGGAGACCACCGGCACCGGCATCGAGGCCTCGCTCACCGGTCACCTGGTGTTCGCCACACTGCATACCAACTCGGCGACCGAATCGATCATCCGCCTGCTCGACATGGGCATGGACCCGTTCAACTTCGCCGACGCGCTGCTCGGCATCCTGGCGCAGCGCCTCGCCAAGCGCATGTGCAGCTGCAAGCAGCCGTACACGCCGGAGTCGGCCGAGCTGACCGCCTTCCTGCGCGAATATTGCGACGAGCTGATGAACACTTCGCGCTTCAAGGCCGACCCGAAAGGCTCCATGGAGGCGGTCTACCGGGAGTGGGTGAAGAACTTCGGCAACGACAAGGGACAGCTCACGTTTTACAAGCCGGTGGGCTGCGACAAATGCGGCGGCTCGGGCTTCAAGGGACGCTGCGGCCTGCACGAGCTCCTCATCGCCACCGACAAGCTGAAAAAACTGATTCAGGAGCACTCGCGCGTGGCAGAAATGCTGGCCCAGTGCCTCGAGGACGGCATGCGCACTCTCAAGCAGGACGGCATGGAGAAGTGCTTGATGGGCGTGACGCATATGAAGGAAGTGCGCGCCGTCTGCATCAAGTGATGTGTCGGTGAAATGAGTGGTGTGAAATGAGCGCCAGCATCGACAGCACGCAGGGCCTGCGGTTCCCGGTCGGTGCGCTCGTCACGGCGGCCGACGACGTCGTCCAGCGTCTCGACCAGCTGAATGCGATCGGCGCGTCGCTCTCCGCCGAGCGCGACATCAACCGCCTGCTGGAAGCGATCCTCACCGCGGCGAAGACCATCACGCGCGCCGACGGCGGCACCCTGTACCGCGTCACCGAAGAGAAGACGCTGCGCTTCGAGATCGTGCGCACCAGCTCGCTCAAGTACTACCTCGGCGGCACGACCGGCAACCCGGTGCCGTTCTACCCGATCCAGCTCCACAAGGACGGCAAGCCGAACACCAGCATGGTGGCGGCGCACGCTGCGCTCACCGGCAAGACCGTCAACATCGCGGATGCCTATACCGTCGAGGGCTTCGACTTCAGCGGCACGCGCGCCTTCGACTCGAAGACCGGCTACCGCTCCAAGTCCTTCCTCACGGTGCCGATGCGCAACCACGAGGGAGAGTCGATCGGCGTCCTGCAGCTCATCAACGCGCAGGATCCGCATAGCGGCGAGATCGTGCCGTTCTCGGCGTCCGACCAGCGCCTGGCCGAGTCGCTCGCCTCCCAGGCGGCTGTGGCGCTGACCAACCGCATGCTGATCAACCAGCTCGAGAGCCTGTTCGAGTCGTTCATCAGCCTGATCAACGGCGCGATCGACGAGAAGTCGCCGTACACCGGCGGCCACTGCCAGCGCGTGCCGGTGCTGACCATGCTGCTCGCGGAAGCCGTGAACGAGACCAAGCAGGGCGCGCTCGCGGACTTCCACATGAGCGACAAGGACCGCTACGAGCTCAAGATCGCCGGCCTCCTGCACGATTGCGGCAAGGTGACCACGCCGGTGCACGTCGTCGACAAGGCAACCAAGCTCGAATCGATCTACGACCGCGTGCATCTGATCGACACGCGCTTCGAGGTGCTCAAGCGCGACGCTGAGCTTGAGTCCCTGAAGAAAAGGATGACGCTCAAGCCGATGGAGGCGGCGGAGGAAGACAAGCGCCTGCGCGACCGCCTGCGCCAATACGACGACGATCGCAAGTTCCTGCACGCCTGCAACATCGGCGGCGAGCGCATGAAGGACGAGGACATGGCGGCGGTGAAGCGGATCGCCGCGTACCGCTGGCGCGACGTGTCCGGCCACGAGGCCGACTTCCTTACCGCCGACGAGGTCAAGAACCTGACCATTCGCGCCGGCACGCTCACCGACGAGGAGCGCAAGATCATCAACCACCACATCGTCGCCACGATCAAGATGCTCGAGGCGCTGCCCTGGCCGAAGCACCTGACCAAGGTGCCGGAGTATGCCGGCGGGCACCACGAGCGCATGGACGGCAAGGGCTATCCGAAGGGCCTGACGCGCGAGCAGATGTCGGTGCAGGCGCGCTGCATGGGCATCGCCGACATCTTCGAGGCGCTCACCGCCAAGGACCGGCCCTACAAGAAGGGCAAGACGCTCTCGGAATCGCTCGAGATCCTCGGGCGCATGAAAGAGAACCAGCACATCGATCCGGATCTGTTCGACGTCTTCGTGCGGCGCAAGGTGTATCGCCGCTATGCCGAGATGTTCCTCGACCAGGAGCAGATCGACGACGTGGACGAGTCGAAGATCCCCGGCTACCG
>WNFL01032426.1_pt1 | contig 13739 bp, 13 predicted proteins | sample 5400361 | NCBI WGS metagenome assembly WNFL01 (sample SAMN13153351, study PRJNA577476) | soil metagenome | isolation source: 40 cm soil on Douglas fir-dominated hillslope | place: USA:California | collected 2013-09-17
AAAAAACTTCCCCAACTGTTAGTGTTATTTGAAAAAATCCATGTCCATGGTCCTTCCTTTGCGACCGATAGGAACAACGCATAAGTTCCTGCCTTCAAATCCTTGCCCTCAACTTTTACATCATGCGAGAATTTGATCACTGTGTTTTCATTTGCACCTGCTCGCCAGGGAGCAGCCTTTGAAGTTCCAAAACCCAGATCGTTATAACCGTATTGCACAAGCTCGCCCCAAATGTGCCCTGTTCTGTCATCACCTTTCGGTGTATGCACATGTGGGCTGCTGTACGCAATGGAAATTTCTACCGGCCCGATGTTTTGCGTGACTTTTGCTTTTTGGTTGTTACCACTTGGTGGCAATGACAAACTTTGTGCATATCCATAGCCTGCGATGGCCATGATTGCGAGAACTGTAATTATTTTTTTCATTGGATTTTGGGTTAGTTAAAAAGACTAATGACTGCACTAACGAAAAAATCCAATTCCGGGTGTCACCCTAAATTGGGTATTTCTCCGATCGGCCTTGATCAGGCCTGACTGGTATCAAAACTTTAAGCGATACGGGCATGATCTTGACATTGAATTTATCGGAAGCCTTCATCGCTTCCCCATCAATGTGATAAGCAACCGATTGGTTTAGATTAATGGTTAACTGATTTGTTTTAACGATATCAACAAAGCGCGACTGATCTAACTTACCCCTAAACATCTTGCCAGCAAAACCAATCGCCTGCGACACGGGTACTTTCTGTATGAAACATACGTCAATCAATTGATCACAGACAGAAGCTTGCGGGGCCACTCTGGCATTGTTGCCGAATTGTGAAGAATTGGCCAGTGCAATGATGAAAGGTTTTGATTGATATAATTTTCCGTTCACTTCCACATTCGCTTCAAATGATTTAAAGTTGATAAATTCCTTGAGGACTAATTTTGTATAACCAATCAACCCACGCTTCGAGGAATTAGCAAACAGTCCTGCGATATGACCGTCAAAACCAATACCTGAAACATTCACAGATAATTTTCCATTCACCGACATGGTATCAATCATTTGCTCGCGGTGAGTTGAAATAATTTCCAGCGATTTTTTGAAAGACATCGGCATACCAAGGTGGCGCGCCAAACCATTACCTGATCCTTTCGGTAAGATTCCCATCGCCACTTTAGAGCCGAGTAACCCTTGCGCCACTTCATTTACCGTACCGTCTCCACCAACTGCAAAAACATAATCAACATGTTGACCAACAGCGTCACTAGCAAGCTCCGTAGCGTGGCCACGGCTTTGTGTAAACTCAATGGTGCATTCAATATTCAATTTCTTACATTCCTCAATAATGCGGCCCTCCACGTCCGGACGGTATCCTCCACCCGAAAATTTATTCACAATAAAAAGGGCGTTCTTTATTTTAGTCATTGATTTTTTCTTACCGATCCAATTATAAATAAGCTTGATCCTGCAAAAGATTTAACTTTACTTGTAATTCGATTCAAACCTAACCGAATTATTAAGCCCGAACAAACCGGAATTTTTCCATGTCTGATTTTACTCCACGAAAAATAAAGTTCAAAGCCTGGGACCAGGAACACAGGTTGTTGATGCGGCTGAACAGTATTGAGTGTAGTAAAGGTGAACTGATTAAAAAGAATCACATCTTACTGCAATTCACGGGCTTGCTTGACAAAGAAGGGGAAGAGATTTACGATATGGACGTGCTCTTTATCTCCCTCGACAAATACATCGTCTTCTGGAATGAAACAAAAAACGGGTGGTACTACTCTCCATTATCAAACCGCGAAAACCATTCCCCATTTCTGGCGAAAGAAGCTGAGCGCATGAAACGATTTGGCAATTTCTTCGAGCTTTCGAAGGATGCGCTCGATTTTAAGAAAACTATTTTTTGAGTTTCGATTGGATGTAGGACACAGCCTGACCTATAGTCTGCATCTTTTCGGCATCATCATCCGGAATTTTCACATCAAAAGTTTGCTCAAACTCCATTACCAACTCGGCATAATCCAACGAATCAATCCCTAAGTCCCTCACAAAGCTTGCATCGGATGTAATTTGGGATTCGGGAATTCCTAATTTCTCGATAAGTATTGCGTTGATTTTGTGCTGTACGTCATGCATGAACATTCGAATTTTTCAAAGCTAACCCTTTTCCTATTATTATCTAAAACCGGAGCAGAAACTCAGTTCCTTCTCCTAATTTTGATTTGACGGTGATCTGTCCTCCATGTTGCCTCATGATCTGCCGCGAAAGACTCAAGCCAATGCCCGATCCTGTTTTCTTAGTTGTAAAAAAAGGAACGAAAATCCTCTCCAACGCATCAGCATCAATGCCATTACCGTTATCTTTTACAGAAATAATGATGTGACCTTCATTGGTATGAGCTGACAAGACAATTTTTTTCTCCAGTTGGTTATCAAAAGCCTGAATTGCATTTTTTATCAAGTTGATCAGCACTTGCTCGATCATGGTCTTATCGACTTGCACGACCAGGTCATTCGATTGAGTTTCCACAGAAATCATCACGCCATGATCTGCCAATTCTTTTTTGTGCAGCATCGCCATTTCTTCCAGCAAATCTTTCACCACCACTTCGATTAACTTGGGCTTGGGCACATGGGTGAGGTTTCGGAATTCTTTTACAAACTTGATGAGGCCAGCGCTGCGCTTACCAATAGTTTGGATCGATAAATACATATCCTCCGCTTCTTCTTTTTTCAAAACCAAATCAGATTTTTTGAGCTTGTCTTCCAGTTCACCTTCCACCATTCCGGCCAACGAAGAAATGGGTGTCACTGAATTCATGATTTCATGCGTGAGCACGCGAACCAAGTTTTGCCAGGCTTCCATCTCCTTTTCTTCCAATTCACTTTGGATATTGCTCATCGAAATGAGCTTCATCACTTCACCGCGCAAAGTCAATTCGATGGCATACAAAGAAAGGTAGAGCGTTTCATCCCCCATCTTTAAACGGAGCAATTCGCGTCCACCGGTTTTCAATTTCAAAAAAGATTCAACGAGCGTAACATCTACTTCACGCAAATCATCTAGTTTATCAACCTTGTCCACGCGGAGCAAGCGCTTGGCTGCTGTATTCATGATTTGAATCGAGCCTTCCTTGTTAAAAGTGAGAATGCCTATGCCCACATGTTGTACAATGTTTTTGAAGAACTGCGCTACATCATCAAATTTTATCGGTGTGTCATGTGGTACAGATTTTTCAATCGGTTTCTCGATTGGTTTTTCAACCATTCGCATAAGATGAATACCTTGAAAAGCAATAGCAATCAAAAGAATCATCATAACAGTGAAGCTGAATTTGTTGCCCATCGAATAGCCGAGCACAAAAACAGTGGCCGCCAAAATTGCAAGCCGGGTAAAAACAGGCGAGCGCCAATTAAAGTCCATATTTTTCCATCCTGCGATAAAGCGAAGCGCGGGTGAGCCCAAGTTCTTCGGCCGCTTTGGAAATATTTCCGCTGTGCATTTGAATGGCTTTTACAACTGCTGATTTCTCAACTTCATCGAGGTTTAGTGTATCCAATGACGCACTCTCATTTCCCTTTCTGTTAAACAAAAAATCGCTCTCCTGTAGTTGATTCGAATCGGCCATGATCACGGCTCGTTCAATAGAATGCTGTAGCTCGCGCACGTTTCCCGGCCATGGGTATTTCTTCAACTTGTTAATTGCTTCAGGTGAAATGGTTAGCACATCCTTATGATATCTTCTGGAATAATAACTCAAGAAGTGTGTCGCTAAAGAAGGGATGTCATCGATGCGTTCGCATAACGGAGGGATTGTGATCTCTACTGTATTGATTCGATACAACAAATCCTGCCTGAATTTTCCATCTTTCACCATTTGATGCAACGGCATGTTAGTCGCACAAATCAATCGTATGTCAACTTCCATTGATTGGTTAGCTCCTACCCTCGTCACTTGTCGCGATTGCAAGGCGCTCAAAAGTTTGCTTTGCAAGCTCATGCTCAGGTTTCCTATTTCGTCAAGGAAAAGTGTGCCGTGATTGGCGAGTTCAAATCTACCGGGCCTGTCTTCTCTTGCATCAGTGAATGCTCCTTTCTTATGTCCGAATAATTCACTCTCAAAAAGCGTTTCTGTAATAGCGCCCATATCAACAGCCACAAATGAATTGTCTTTGCGAAGTGAGTTTTGATGAATTGCACGGGCAACTAACTCTTTCCCTGTTCCATTCTCACCAAGGATTAAAATATTGGCATCTGTTTTGGCAACTTTGTCGATCAATGCGAAAACTTCTTTCAACGAAGCGCTCTGCCCAATGATATCACGAAACGGCTGACTGATTTGCTCCTCCAGCATTTGCTTGGCTTTCCGGAGCTTGTCCACTTCGTTGTATGATTTCTTCAACTTGATCGCGGTTGAGATCGTAGCGACTAATTTTTCATTTTGCCATGGCTTCAAGATAAAATCCGTTGCTCCTTCTTTCAACGCTCGCACTGCCATCTCTACATCGCCAAATGCCGTGATCATTATCACTACAGCTTGAGGATCTCTTTCTTTAATTTGTTTCAACCACTCAAAGCCCTCTTTACCACTCGTTGTGTCTTTGCTGAAATTCATATCCAGCAAGATCACATCATAAGTATCGTTGTTTAATAAGAAAGGAATCTTGTTAGGGTTTTTTTCGATGATGACTTGGTGGTTGGATTTCTTTAACAACATTTTAGCCGCCAAGAGCACATCCTCATCATCATCGATCATCAATATTTTGCCGCTGTCGTTCACAGGTTTAGGGTTAAGGGACTCGTAGTAAGAAAAATTGTGCCAATTGAATGAAGGTCAAAAAACAAGATTAGCACACGATTGAATGTGCTAAACCGTACAAAGATGTCCAAAATTGAACAGAGAAGGAAATTCAAATTCTAGTTACTTATCGGTCGGAGCAGTTTCCTTGAACTCAAAAATAATCACGCGGTCCTTTTCAGTTACTTCCAAAATTCGTTCATCTGTGACAAGGACAAATTTCCCTTCGCCAATTTCTATTTCGCGCGTCTTCTCCGTGTACAAGTCGAAGAAAACTACTTTGCTACGTTGAAGAAAATATAATTCCTCGCCATAGAAGCCAAAGTTATTGGCCTTGATTTTAATTTGATTGACAATTTTTCCCACATTATTATAAATTACAACTCCGGAATTCGCATCCAGAAGAAAAATCAAATTTTGATATTCGCGAATGTAAGTGAAGTTAGGCTTTACGCTGAATTGCATCGAATCAATAGCGAACTCGGATAGGACTTGATTATTGAATGGGTTAATTCTCTTCACAGACAAATCCGCTCTGTCGAACACTAAAAGTTTATTGTCGTTGGTTGGGCAGGCCAGGGATGGCTTGATTGCAACAGACGGGTCAAGGACTTGATCATCCGGATTCTTGAAATTCCTGTCAAAGTTAATGTAATGTTGCCCTCGCTGATAGTAAGTAAAAATTCTCGGGTGAAACCACGGTTCGATCAAAGAAGGTGTTTCAGCATTTTTTAAAAAAGCCAAGGTCTTTCCGTTGGCATCATATTTTTTTATTGATCCATTTTGAAAAATCAGAAAAAAATTTCCAAGCCGGTCAACGGATACATTCTCAATTTTTCCTGGCTGAAATTCTTTTATTTTTTTTAGTGGCTGAGCTTGAAGGCAACCGGCAAATAGAAAAGCAACGATGAGCTGACCAGTCAAAAAGAGATTTAAAGAAAATTTCAATCGCAGCATCAGTTTTCAAATGTCTTTAATTCAATGGCATTGTCATCCAAGACGGCATAGGTATTGAAGTGTACCCGCTCGCCTAAATTGATGTAGCGGCTGTTCTCTCCCACTCTTAAATCAAGCGGCAAATGACGATGTCCAAAAATATAAAAATCGTGGTGAGCCTTCATCTCTAACTCTTTGCAGTACTTCAGCAGAAATTCATTTTCCTCCCCGTTAAATTTTTCTTCTCTCGCATTATTGCTGATTCGACTCTTGCGACTCCAATATTTTGCAATGGCAATGCCAAGGTTGGGATGAATACGCGCAAATAACCACTGACATACTCCGCTGTCAAAAAAACGCTTCAGTAATTTGTATGATACATCACCCTCCCCTAAGCCATCTCCATGACCAATTAACAATTTAAATTTATTGACACCCAATTCAACCGGTTCGCGGTAGATTTCAATTCCCATTTCTTTTTCAAAATAGTCGAACATCCACATGTCATGATTGCCGGTGAAAAAATAAATAGGCAATCCCCGATCCCGAAGCTCAGCCAACTTTCCCTGCAAACGAGCAAAGCCTTTGGGTATCGCTTGCCTGTATTCAAACCAAAAATCAAAAATATCACCTAGAAGATAAATCGAATGCGCATCATCTTTAATCTGATCAAGCCAAGCTACAATTTTCTTTTCACGAGTCAGACTCGACTCTCGATCGGGCGCACCCAAATGAAAATCAGATGCAAAATAAATTTTTTTTCCCTCCGGAAGATTGATGTGCATATCGGTAAAAATAAAAAAACCTGACAGGTTTTAAAACTTGCCAGGCCTGCCTGCACGAAGCCGTTTCGGCAAAGGCAGGCTCATTCTCTTTCAATAAAATAATCATTTAGGCACCGATGAGGGTTCCTTGGTCGGCTCAATTTCACCTTTTGTAGTGGCTGATTCACCTTCCTTCTTTTCCGGCTGAGCGGCCCCGTTCGTAAATCTTTCGTAAGTGGTTTGATGGGCAAATGGTCTCTTGCCAATCAGGCGCTCTAAATCGGTTTGGAACAAAATCTCTTTCTCCAGTAATTCTTTTGCGATGATTTCCAATTTTTCGCGGTGATGGCTCAACAACGTTTTCGTACGCTCAAAAGCGCTCTCAATAATTTTCTTTGCCTCCTGATCGATTCGCTCAGCCGTAGCATCCGAGTAAGGCTTATTAAAGGAATACTCCGATTGCTTCGAGTCGTAAAAAGACATGTTACCTATCTCCTTGTTCATACCATAGACCGTCACCATACTGTAAGCTAACTTGGTGATACGTTCCAAGTCACTCAAAGCACCAGTCGAAATTTTACCAAACACAATCTCTTCTGCTGCACGACCACCAAAGGCCATACATAATTCGTCAATCAATTGTTCGGTCTGATAGAGGAATTGTTCCTTCGGTAAGTACTGAGCATAGCCAAGTGCTGCAACTCCGCGAGGCACGATGCTTACTTTCACGAGCGGATCAGCGTGCTCCAAAAACCAGCCTGCAACTGCGTGGCCTGCTTCGTGGTAAGCCACAATCTTTTTTTCTTCGGGAGAAATAATTTTATTTTTCTTTTCAAGGCCGCCAATCACCCGGTCGATTGCATCTTGGAAGTCAATCATCTCGACTTCTTTTTTATCTCTGCGTGCTGCGATCAGCGCTGCCTCGTTACATACGTTGGCAATTTCTGCTCCTGCAAAACCCGGAGTTTGTGCCGCCAATTTTTTAATGTCCAAATCTTTGGTCAGCTTAATAGGCTTAAGGTGCACTTTGAAAATCTGTTCACGGCCAGCAATGTCTGGTTTATCTATACTGATCTGACGATCAAAACGACCTGGTCTCAACAAAGCAGAATCCAAAACATCAGGTCGGTTAGTGGCAGCAAGAATAATTACTCCGCTGTCGGTAGCAAAACCATCCATTTCCACCAGCAAAGAATTCAGGGTGTTCTCACGTTCATCATTGGCACCGGGCAATTGACCGCGACCTCGCGAGCGACCAATCGCATCAATCTCATCGATGAAAACAATGCAAGGTGCTTTTTCTTTTGCCTGTTTGAAAAGGAAAAAGAAAAAGCACCTTGCATTGTTTTCATCGATGAGATTGATGCGATTGGTCGCTCGCGAGGTCGCGGTCAATTGCCCGGTGCCAATGCGCTTTCGCTAACAATGTTTTACCTGTTCCCGGAGGGCCAACCAACAAAGCACCTTTAGGAATTTTTCCTCCAAGCTTTGTAAACTTTTGAGGTGTCTTCAAGAAATCAACGATTTCTTTTACTTCTTCTTTTGCTTCTTCCAAACCGGCTACGTCTTCAAACGTGATCTTCACTTTGCTTTCGGCATCAAAAAGTGCGGCCTTGGATTTTCCAATATTAAAAATCTGTCCACCGGGGCCAGCACCACCGGTCATCCTGCGCATGAGCATCCAGAAACCAACAAGTAGCAAAATCAAAAAGCCCCAATTCAAAAGTTCGCCATATCCACCACCTTCTTCATATTCTAAGTCTGGAGCGTTTGGATATTTAGTTCGTAATTGAGCATATCGGTTTTCAAAAACTTCCTGGCTTCCAATTTTACAGATGTAATGTGGCCCGCTTTGACTCAATCCAAGTGGGCCATTCTTTTCTAACTCCAGGCGGTATTTCGCGTTTTGTAATGCTTCCGTCTTTAAAGTAATCTGCACTACTGCATCTTTTTTATACAACTGCACACGCTTTACATCGTTGCTGGCAATCATCGATTCAAACGTAGAGGTTTGAATATCGACAAGCCCGCGTGCGTTCTTGAAAAATGTTATTCCAAGTACTACGGCCGTCAAGGCCAAAATCACCCACATTTGATAATTGGGCCTGGGCACTTTAGGCGGTAATATTTTCTTTTCCTTCTCCTTATCTCTCTCTTTGTCAGCCATTGAATTGAATGTTAAAAAAATGATTTAACGGTGTATGTCAGTAATAGTTCAGTCTTCAATAATCGTAGTTTTTGCATCGCCCCAAAGCTTTTCCAAACCGAAAAATTCTCTCCGGTCTTTGTTGAAAATGTGCACCACCACAGTGATGTAGTCGAGAAGTACCCATTCTTTATTGTTATGCCCCTCTTTGTGCCAGGGGTTTTCTTTCAAATCCTTGTACACAAATTCATCGACCGAGTCCGAAATGGCATTTAATTGCTTGTCGGAATTACCCGATCCTATCACAAAAAAATCAGTCACTGCGTTCTTTACTTCCCTCAAGTCCATCACCACAATATCCGATGCCTTTTTCTCTTGCATTCCTTTCACAACCAGTTCGGCAAGTTTTTCCGAGTCGTGCTTTTTCTTTCTTGCCATTAATTAATTTAGGGTTTTCTTTTAGCGTGGGCCGTTACTTAAATTTGTCGCAATCGGTAAAATCGCATAACCCAACCTGCAAATCTAACCAAAAACTATTGTATAAAATCTTTGCCAATACTCTTTTCACTGGCCAACGGCTTGTTTTTGTGCCAGAATGTCATTCCACCAATTCATTGGCGTCCGAACTGGCCTCACAAAGCATTTTATCAGAAGGAACCATTATCATCACTTCGAATCAAACCGTAGGGCGCGGACAGCGCGGCAACACGTGGGAAACGGCTTCCGGGATGAACCTCACATTCTCCATTTTGCTCAAGCCGGTTTTTCTATCGGTTAAAAATCAATTTTACCTTACGATGAGTACGTCATTGGCCGTGGTCGATTTTTTGAAAACTCAATTAGTGAATGAAATTAAAATCAAGTGGCCTAACGATATATTGGTAGCAGAAAAAAAAATCTGTGGTGTCTTAATAGAGAATTCAATTCAGCGTGAAATCATTCAGCAGAGTATTGTTGGGATTGGGTTAAACATCAACCAGAAAAATTTCACTGCTGCCACTGCAATTTCATTAGCTGTTGTTGCTAATAAAAGTTTTGAATTGAATGAAGCCTTGAATTCTTTGTTGGAACATTTTGAAAAACGATATCTTCAACTGCGTGCCCGAAAATTTGCTGAGATAAAAAAGGAATATTTAGAAAATCTTTTTGGCCTTGGCGAATTAAGGCCTTTTATTTCGAATGAGAAAAAAGTTGAAGGGATAATCGAGGATGTTAATGAGAATGGAGAGTTAGTAGTATCCGTAAATGATGAAAGAAAAAAATACAGTTTGAAAGAGATCAGTTTTGTTTTGTGAATAAATAGGGGCGAATTGTCCCGCATTTGTCAACGACAAATTCACTAATAAATAAGTAACTTCACTGGCAAGATGAAACAAGTGCTTAAATTCCTACCGCTTGCTCTTATTAGCCTCCTTGTTGTTTCGTGCGCGACAAAAAAGAAAAAGGATCAATCTGCAAATAAATTGCAATCCATCGATCTTTTACGAGGCGATATTGCTCTGTGCAGTTCAGGCGAAGGACAATTCGGAACAGTAGAATTCAGTCTCTCATGCTCTGAAAAGGTGAAAGCAAATTTTAATCTGGCTACTGCCTTACTTCACTCCTTTGAATATGTTGAGGCTGAAAAAGCTTTCGCAAAGGTTATTGATGAAGATCCAAACTGTGCCATGGCCTACTGGGGCGCTGCGATGTGTAGTTTTCATCCGCTATGGTCTCCTCCCAGTCGTGAAGACCTGGAAAAAGGTTCCAGGATAATCTCAGTTGCCCGCTCACTCGAGAAATCAGAAAGAGAATCAGATTATCTTGAAGCCATTGCTTGTATCTATGATCATTGGGATAAATTTGATCATCGATCACGTGCTGATAAATTTGAAAAGGCTACCGAAAAGATTTACGAAAAATACCCTGGCGACAAAGAGGCTGCAATATTTTATGCGTTAGCTCTCCGTGCAACAGCTGACCCAACCGATAAATCTTTTGCGAAACAAAAAAAAGCGGGAAAAATTTTAATTAACATTTTCGCGAGTGAACCCAACCATCCGGGGATTGCCCATTACATTATTCACACTTATGATTATCCCGAACTGGCTGAGTTAGCCTTACCGGCCGCAAGAAAGTATGCTTCCATTGCCGCTGCATCTGCACACGCTCAACATATGCCTTCTCATATTTTCACAAGGTTAGGCTTGTGGGAAGAATCCGTGAAATCAAATTTAAACTCCATTTCTGCCGCCCAATGCTATGCGCAAAACTTAGGGATAAAAGGGCACTGGGATGAAGAACTTCATGGAATGGATTATTTGGTTTACGCCTATTTACAACAAGGCCAAGACGACAAAGCATCGAAGCAATTGGAATACCTTAAGACAATTGGCCAAGTCTCTCCTTTAAACTTCAAAGGCGCCTATACTTTTGCTTCCATCCCCGCACGCTGTGCACTGGAACAAAAGCACTGGCAAGAGGCAGCTCAACTTGAATTGTTCCCTACTAACTTTCCATGGCAAGATTTCCCGTGGGAAAAAGCAATCATCCATTTCGGAAGAATACTCGGAGCGGTTCACATCAACAAATTAGAAGAAGCAAAGAATGAACTATTGCAATTGCACTCAATCTATGATCTGCTCCATGAAAACAGTGAAAAGAATTATGAAGCGAATCAGGTACTGATACAAATCAAAGCTTCGGAAGGATGGATTCAATTTGCAGAAGGCAAGAAAACTGAAGCGGTAAAACTCATGACGGCCGCAGCAGATATGGAGGATGCAACAGAGAAACATCCAGTCACTCCTGGCGAAGTAATTCCGGCAAGAGAGTTATTGGGAGATATGTATTCCGAAATGAACCTGCCAGGAAAAGCGGTTGATGGATTGTTTGGCGCTGGGCTTGCCGAACGAAAATTGGGAAACAAGAGGAGCGCAACTTCTTACTTCAAACAACTTTTGGATATAACGAATTTCCCCGAAAGCAAACGAGCTGAGTTGGCAGTTGCTCAATCTTTTTTAAAAAATAATAACTAGAGCGAATACCTTTCCTGATTCCTATAATGCCACTCTTATTTATTTAATCCAAGTGTCTCTTTCCCAAACAACATATAGTGCTGCTTGCGAGTGCTCCAATGATAGCCTAGTGAAAAGGGCAGCGGTTGCGATCCTCTTTTAAATGCCGAGTCAAGTTCCGGCTGGTAAAGACCACGGCTGAAGTCTTCTACCGGTGCGACATATTGTCCAAAAAATGCTCCATGCCATTCTGGTTTTTTCTCAAAGAACCGATAAGGAATCCCGGTATCATCCTGAAATAAAGTTACCGTGTTATCGAGAACCAAACTTCTTATTGAACTAAACTGTTTCCCATCGTGCATGCAGTAGGAAGCGGACTTTACAAACGTATTAAAAGGTGCGCGAGCCTTTATAAACTTCGTAAGACCTATGCGCTTAGCCATTCCATTATTCGAAATGTCCGTAGAGAAATAATATACGGTCTTAAGTTTTTTCGTTTCGAGATTTCTCAAAATGAATTTTACACCTTGTATTTTATTTTGATTAATAATTTTCCCATCTACTTCTACTTCTTTTCCCTCCGAGTCAACACTAAGGAATTTTTGTTGCAACAATTCATAACCCGACCGTTCCATAAAAAAATAAAACAACGGCAGCACCCCTTTTATCTGTGCCAAATCTTTTTGCATGTGGTTGGTTATGAAATAACTTTTATTGAAGATGTCGCGCAACGAACGGCCTAAGCTGTCGAGAAACTGGTCACGATCTTTTTCAGAAAGTTTTTCCAGAGAAGGCACCTCGCGGATTGGTTCCAGGGCAGCCATCACATATTCTTTAGTGCGTGGATAAAGAAAATTGGCGTGAAGAAAATCAGGGCCAGAGAAAGGATAAAACAATTTCAACGAATCATTAACCGATTTAGAAAAAACATCTTGTTCCCACTGAGCCATTTTTATCAAACGCGTATCGCGCATTTTTTTCCAATTGGCATCCATCGAAGTCCGGAAGTCAATCCAATATTTGTCTTTCTGCAAAGCCGAAAGGGAGTTTGAGTCCAATTGAGGAAGACCAGCAATGAAGCGGGCTGTGTTATCGAGCGCAGTGTCTTTGGGGATCAGGAGCGCGGCTGCTTGGTTAGCAGAATCAATTTTAGCAAGTGAGTCAACCCTGCGCAGGGAGTCGGTCATCTTTTTTGATTGGCCATCTTTCTTGCCAGTGCAAGAACTGATTATTAATGCAGCTATAAAAACGAAATACAGGACGTTAAACTTCTTCATGGCTTATAAAATTGGAGTGCAAAGATAGATTTTATTTTATTTTCGGGATACCCATTGATAAACCAACAATCCGGAAAGGATGGTGCCAGCCGAATACACAATCACCATCGGGTTTTTAGTGAATTCAAAATAAATCATCCAACAAGTAACAGCAACAAAAAAAATGGGCGGTAGCGGATAAAGGGGCAAACGAAAAGAACTATCGGGGAATCTTTTTCTCACAAGAAAAATTCCGATTACTGTAAGCATGGCAAGCACCGAAAGGCTAACAGAGATATACTGAATAATTTCTTTGAAGGAGCTAACCATGACGAGAAAGATAGACCATGCACCCTGCGCAATGATGGCGAGGTAAGGCATTTCATACCGATTAGTAATAGTAAATGTTTTTAACTTAGAATAATCTTCGCCCATTGCTTCAAGCACTCGTGGACCTGCAATAGTCATTGCGCTAAGTGTAGAAAGTAATGCTGTACTAAACAATCCCGCAAACACAGATCCAATGGTGGAACCAAAAAGTCTAAAAGCGACAACATTTCCAATATCATTTTTACCTTCAAGTTCACCGAAGCCGGACACAAACAAAAATGTTCCATTCAGCAAAAGGTAAACCAACATCACTACGAGTGTGCCAATGATCAGGGAGCGCGGCAAATTCTTTTCTGGCTTTTCTAAATTTCCGGCAATGTAGGCGGCCGCGTTCCATCCCGAATAGGCATACACCACATACACTAATGAAATCGCAAATCCCGAGCTAAAGATTAGCGCTCCATCGCCTGCTTGAGGTAAGAAGGAAATATTTGAAAATGAAATTCCGGAAACAAAAA
>WNFL01374104.1_pt1 | contig 13734 bp, 12 predicted proteins | sample 5400361 | NCBI WGS metagenome assembly WNFL01 (sample SAMN13153351, study PRJNA577476) | soil metagenome | isolation source: 40 cm soil on Douglas fir-dominated hillslope | place: USA:California | collected 2013-09-17
GCCTGCTCCCGCAAACGGAGCTGCGCTTAACGTGTCGACAGGCGCACAGTCCTCGCCGACATTCCCTTACCGGGCCGAGCTGCTCGGCGCGCCTCAAGGGGGAAAGAGCGAAAGAGCCTCGGCCACTACTCTCCTGTTCCTTCGCAGCACCCAGCACGCAGCACGCAGTACCGCGTTTGGCTTTTACTCAGTCCTCAGTCCTCAGCACTTATGGGCGAAACCCGGTTATGGCAGAGCGGTATCCCCTTGCGGGAATCCAGCGAAGTCGCGCAGTCCTGCTTCTACCCCTTCACGAACCCCATCTCGTCACTGGCCTCACTTCGTCACTGGCCTCACTTCGTCACTGGCCCCACCTCGTCACTGTTTCTTTCTTTTTCTCAGCACCCAGCACCGCTTCCGACTTTTACTCGGTCCTGCCTTTCTTCCCCCATCACTGCTCTCCCATCACCGTCACAACGAGACTACGCGAGTGCGGCGCCGAGCGGTGCTCCCAAAGATACAAGCCTTGCCAGGTGCCTAGCATGAGTTGCCCATCGGCTAATGGAATCGCAACGCTGTTCGACGTGAGAATCGAGCGGGCATGCGCGGCCATATCGTCCGGGCCTTCGGTGTCGTGGACGTAGGCGGAGTCGCCGTCGGGTGCAAGGCGGGAAAAAATTGTTTCGAGGTCGCGGCGCACATCGGGATCGGCGTTCTCGCAGAGGATCAGCGAGGCGCTGGTGTGCTGCAGGAAAACGGTGCACACACCTTTGTCGATGCCGCTTTCCGCGACTGCACGCGAAACCTCCGCCGTGATTTCAGTAGTGCCGCGGCCGCGGGTGCGGAAGGTGAGGGTGGTTTGGAAGAGCATGGGATGTTGGAAGGCAGGACTGAGGACGTAGGACTCAGGACTTAGATAAAGGCTTGTCTCGAACGCGATCAAGAATTCCAGCCGGATTTCTTCACTGAGTCCCGAGTCCTACGTCCTCAGTCCTGCTTCTATCTCGCGGGCGTTGCGAGCTTGCGTATCTCCTCCACCAACCCCGAACCCTGGTTCCCCAGTTCCCGATATCGGTCCGACAATCGCCGCATTTCTTCCGCGTAATACTTAAGGCGGGTCTGGCGATCCTGTTTCGCGCGGACCGCATCGTCATAGCTGGGCGCCCTGCCTTCCTGGAGATCCATGGCTGGTCCCGTTTCCGCTTCCTTCAGTTCACTTCGCTGCAATGCTTCGGTCATCTGGAATTGCTGGTAGACCGACTGCTGTTCCTGGCGAATGTTATCGAGCAAGGTAGTCAGGCGCCGCATCTCGAGGTCATTGTCGGATTGGGCCAGAGCGGTGACGGAAAATAAAGCGAACACAAACAGAATCGCGATCCGCTGCATGATTCCCTCCGTGAGGTCGAGGTTTCCGGTTCGACAGGAGGCGGGGGGAGATGTTCAAAAGGGCCGCGACGGGGTGGGGCCAGTGACGAGGTAAGACCATAACGATCGTGACGAAGAGCGGTTTCCTTCTTTAAATTCTTTCTATACCTGTCACGTGCCTCATCTCGTCACTGGCCCCTCCTCGTCACGAGTTTCACCTCGTCACGGCTTCACCCGTCACGGCCTTCTCGGCTTCTTCGTCGGCCGTTCGGACGTCCTCGCCGGCCCGTCCGACTCGATCCTGCTCAGGCGCAACTGCTGGCCGGCGACCCAGACTTTTTGCAGTTCGCGGTAGAGTTCCTTGGGCATGCCTTCAGGCAGATCCACCAGGCTGTGGTCGTCGAAGATTTCTATTCTGCCGATGTGCTGGCTGTCCATCTGCGCTTCGTTGGCGATGGCGCCGACGATGTTGGAGGGCTTCACGCCGTGCTGGTGGCCGACTTCGATGCGGTAGGTCTGCATGCCGGCTTCGGGGCCGCGACGCGGACGGCGCGGGCGTTCGGCCGATGCTTCGCCGGCACGCGTAGGCCGGGAATCTTCGCGCGGATGGGCGTGTTTCGGATCGCGGTCTTCGAAGCGGGGGCGCGGCGCGTGGGATTCGTTCATCAGCGGGGTCTCGCCCTGGGCCATGTACGCCAGCGCGGCGGCGAGGTCGGTCGACGAAGTGTCGTGCGTGTGCTCGTATTGCTGGACCAGGTTCCTGAACGGCGCGAGTGTCGCCGCGAGATCGGCGTTGCCGAGGATTTCGCCGATGCGATCCTTGAGTTTGGCGAGCCGCTGCTCGTTGACCGCCGCTGCGCTGGGCAATTCCATCGGCGTAATGCCCTGCCGCGTGGCGCGCTCGATGATGCGCAGCATGTGGCGCTCGCGCGGCGTCACGAACAGGATGGCTTCGCCGCTGCGTCCCGCGCGGCCGGTGCGGCCGATGCGGTGAACATAGGATTCGGTATCGGTCGGCACGTCGTAGTTGATCACATGGCTGACGCGATCCACGTCCAGGCCGCGGGCGGCCACGTCGGTGGCGACGATGATATCCAGGTCGCCGTTCTTCAGACGCGCGACGGTGCGTTCGCGCGTCTTCTGGTCGACATCCCCGCTCAACGGCGCGACACCGAATCCACGCGCTTCCAGCTTGCCGGCGAGCTCGGTGGTTTCCTGCTTGGTGCGCACGAACACGATCATGCCGTCGAAAGGCTCGGCCTCGAGGATGCGGGTCAGCGCATCGAGTTTGCTCACGCCGCCGCCGCCCATCCAGAAGCGCTGACGGGTGTTGGCGACGGTGGAGGTTTTGCTCTGGATGGTGACTTCGACCGGCGACTTCAGATAAGTCTGCGCGATGCGGCGGATCACTGCCGGCATGGTGGCCGAGAACAGCGCGACCTGGCGCGTGGGCGGCGTCTTCTTCAGCACCTTCTCGACGTCGTCGATGAAACCCATGCGCAACATCTCGTCGGCTTCGTCGAGCACCAGGCATTTCAGTTCGTCGAGCTTCAGCGTGCCGCGGTCCATGTGATCGATCACGCGTCCGGGTGTGCCGACGATGACGTGCACGCCGCGGCGCAGCGCATGCAGTTGCGGACCGTATTCCTGGCCGCCGTAGATCGGCAGCACGTGAAAGCCGCGCATGTGGGAAGCGTATTTCTGGAATGCTTCAGCCACCTGGATCGCCAGCTCGCGCGTCGGCGCCAGCACCAGCGCCTGCGGCAACTTCTTTTGCAGGTCGATGCGCGCGAGCACCGGCAACGCAAAGGCCGCCGTCTTGCCGGTGCCGGTCTGCGCCTGTCCCAGCACGTCTTTGCCTTGCAGCAGCGGCGGGATGGTCTGCGCCTGGATCGGCGAGGGTGTTTCGTAGCCGACGTCGTTCAATGCCTTGAGCAGCAGCGCGGGCAGGCCCAGGTCGGCGAAGCCTGGTTCGGGGGAGGCGGGGGTGTCGGACATGGGAATCGATCGTGACGGCTCGGGGGCGCATGGTACGCCCAAAGGCCGTGACTGTCGTGATTGCGTGAATATCGTTAATATCGTGAATGTCGTGAATGCCGTAGAAGCGGTGCATGCCTCTGGCGGGGCCAGCGGCTGATTTCAGAAATGATTATCCTCGGTCTTTGCGACATTCACGGCATTCACGACATTCACGGCGCTCATTCCGCCAGCTCGGATGCCTCCTGCGCCTCATCCGACTGACGCGCGGAGCCGCCGATCGCACGTGGCACACTCAGGTGCCCGATCAGCGGCAGTTTCAAACAGAGCGTGAACGGGTTGATCCCGCAATTCAGGCCCAGCACATTGATTTCGATTCCTTCGACACGGCTGACGACGATGCCCAGCAATCCGAACAATGACAATTGCACGCCGCAGCCGCTGGGGGCCGTTCCAATGAAACGACGGCCGACATAGTCCTTGCCGACGGCGATGGTTGGAAGTTCCAGCTCCAGTTCGGGAACGGCTCGCGCGAGATGGGCGATGAAAGTGTTCGAATTGGGGCCGGGCCACATCAGGTATTTACCTGCATAGCGATATTCCTTGACGGTCTTGTTGATGCGCTCGATCAGTGCCGCCACGTCTTCGCCGCGTCTTTCCGCCAGCAATCGAGGGGCTGCGCCATACCAGAGGGCATCAGGCAGGCGTCTTCGGATGGCGACACTGCAACCACGGCGTTTCAAGGTCTCGGGTGTCACTTCGTATATCGTGTAAGTGCGCGCGGCAGCCGGCTTCACTGCAATCCAGGTGTGGAGGCTGATATAACCCCGCCATCCAGTGCACCGGGCGCCATATACCTGGATCACCGGTTCGGTAGTTATTGCCGGATCGGGTGCAAGACTTACCGGATTCCTGCTCAGATGTCGGAACCTGCGAATATTGATTGCACTCTTCATGAAATCGCCCTCAGAGATCGAGCTATCGAGGCGCCGCATCGCGTTGATACAGGCAGTGCCTGAATTTCAAATCTCCTGATCCTTTCAGCCTCATTGCAGATGATATGAGCGTGCATAAGCACGAAGTGCGCTTGGAGATGTGCTGCCTGATGGTTCTTTTGGCACCGGAGAGCGCAAATTTCGTGAAACAATTCGATCAAAACAACACCGGAGAAGAAAACTTCTTCGCGGTTCTCCAGGTGGATTTCATCTCCCGGCATTTCCCACGCGGAGATGGCCGTTACGGAATTTCCCGGCACGAACGCGGTCTGGATCAGGGTTACCCGTCCTGTCCGAGGCCCCTGCGTGAAGTTACAGAGACCCGAACCGCCGATCCGCGATCCGCTGCCCGGGATGCCGCCACCGATTCAGCCCTCCATCGATGAGCCGCCCCCCGTCGATATTCCGCCCGATGAGGAGCCGCCGATCTTGCCGCCGGACGATGATCCCGGACCGGTCCGGGAGCCGCCGAAAAGGAAGCACTAGGCAAGCTCTGAACAAGTCTTACGTGCGCGACCGGGGTGATTTGGGCCCAGGGCAAGAGGGCGAGGACGCCGTGTAGCCGGTCTACACAAGGAGGAGCCCGCGCAGCCATCGGCCCAAATTACCCCGGTCCCTCTCATAGAGACGAGCGATGATCGGGTTGTGTCAGGTGCGGCGTCTGCATTGTTGCGCTCCTGGCCAAGGTACCTGCCTTGGCTTCGTCGCGGCGCCTCCCATCCATCCGCACCTTACGCAACGCGCGTCGCAAGACTTGATCAGAGCTTCCCTGGGGCTCGCACGTTCGGTTGCGCGGGTCGGGGCGGATCGAAAGACCCGCCTCAGCGCATCAACCTGTGGAGTCCCTTGAATTGCCCGAATGGAAAGCGCTAAAGTGGGCAATCTTCCCTGTCGATCAGCGAGTGCCGGTCATGGCCAAGTCCCCCGTTCCCGATCCGTCGCGGCTCGATCGTGTCGTAGCCGAAGCCCGCCGCCATAGCACTGAGCGCGAAGATACCTATCGCGAACGCGCGCTCAAGCTCTATCCGTGGATCTGCGGGCGCTGCGCGCGTGAATTTTCGGGTGTGCGCCTGCGCGAGCTGACGGTGCACCACAAGAGGATCATAATCACGACAACAATCCCCTGGATGGCAGCAACTGGGAATTGCTCTGCATTTATTGCCACGAGAACGAACATGCAAGAGTTGCGGACGAAGCGGCAAGGGCATCGCTGACTCGGCGAAAGGGGTTTGCTGGTGGGGCGGGAAGTGATGCTGTGGCGCGCTACCCGCAAACGGGTGATTTCATCACTAACGTGTCCGCGCGCCGGAGTCCCGGCGGGCAAGGGCCGGTGGCGACCCACAATCCGTTTGCGGATTTGCAGAAGAAGCTGGAAGACAAGGGAACGCGTGAAGCGCAGCAGAGGAAAAAGAGCTGAAGGTCGGCAGGTATCGTTTCTATCGTAGCGCAGACGAAAGAGGGCGACGGTGATGGACTCAAACACAATAAGGTTCGGATTGCTGCTGGTGGCGTTCGGTGCGACAAATGCGCAGGCGGCGGATCTTGACAAGATGGATGGCCTGCAACTCTACAACAAGGAATGCTCGGTCTGTCACGGCAACCTGGCGCAGAAGACCGGGGACCTGGCGCCACGCCAAGTCAATCGGCGTCCCGTGCAGGTGGCCATGTCGGCGCTGGATGGTCCGAAGCCGGATGTCGCGGCTCCGCTGTCTTCCGAATGGGACTTGCCCCGGCACGGCTTGGCGGGCGAGCGCCTCGCGGTGGTGCCGATCTACGGCCCGCCGCTGAGCGGGGTACTGGGAAGGACGGCCGGCACGGTCAGCGGCTACACCTATTCGGAATCCTTTCTGAAAAAAATGAACGGCGTGGCATGGGATGAAGCGAAGCTCGACGCGTGGATCAAGAGTTCGCAGACCGTGGTGCCGGGTTCCTACATGTTCTACAGCATGAAGAAAGCGGAACTGCGCAGCAGGATCATCGAGTACCTGAAGTCGCAGTCGCAGTGACGAGGGGCGAGGACATGGCAGGACTCAGGACACAGGACTCAGGACTCAGGACTAAGTAAAGGCCGAGCCACCCGCGTTTTTACCTTTGCTTTAAGAGCTATTCGCTGAGTCCTGCGTCCCGAGTCCTCCGCCCTTCCCCCTCACTCCTCCCCGACCAGTCGACGGCGCACCCCGCCGATGTGTTCGCGCAGGACGAATAGCTGATCCGCGAACGCGAGCGGCGTTCGCAGATCGTTCACCGATTCCCGGATCTCGTCGAGCCGCTTGAGGATTTCCTTTTTGTGCGCCGGCGTCGGATCGGCGAGTATTTCGCGTTCGATCGCCATCAATGCGCCGTACCACTTGTAGATGCGTGATCTCACCCGCCAGCGGTACAGCGGCGGCACGATGCGGGTGACGGGGATCAGGACTACGACCAGCGGAATCAGCACCACCAGCATGCGGTCGACCAGGCTCGCCAGCCAGAATGGCAATTTCTTGTAGAGAAACGGCGTGCCCGAACGATAGAAGCGCTGGGCATCCTCGCTGATCGGAAAATCGCGCTCCAGCGGTGCAGGGAATTCGCCGGCCTTCCGGTACATGCCTGCGGAGCTGTGAATCTCGCGCGCGGCGCTGATCAGCAGGTCAGACAGCGCGGGATTCAGGTCGTCGTGGGCGATCAGTTCGACCGTCGGGCCGACGAGTTCGACATCCTGCGGAGGAAGATCCTGGCCCAGGTCGAAAGCGCCTTCCGGCAGCGTGAGCCGCGAAAGAAATTTCAGGCGACGCATGTAACCGTCGGCCTGCCTGAAGTTCATGAGTTTGATCCCCGGCACTTTCAGCAGCTCGCGCATTGCTTTGCCGCTCACCAGTTCGCCCATGAGGAAAGTCGCGTCCACCTTTCCCTGCTTGAGCGCCTCGACCGCATCATCCCCATCCAGCTCCAGCAGTTGCGTCGGTCCCTTCTCCATGCCGTTTGCAACCAGGAATTTCATCGCCAGCGCGTGCGTTCCGCTGCCCTCCGGGCCGATGGCGATGCGCTTGCCTGTCAGCTGGAACAGGCGGTCCACCGTTTCCTTGCCGCGATAGAAAACCAGAATCGGTTGGACGAACACGCTCCCCAGGGATATCAGGCCGCCGATTTCGATGCCGTCCGATATACCGCCGAGCACGAATCCCACATCGGGATGGATCTTGCGATCGGCCAGCCGCCGCAGGTTGTCCTGCGCGCCATCGGTTTCAATGACCTGCACCTTCACGCCGCTGCGCGCGATTATCTTCGCGTAGCGCCCGGCGATGTTGTAGTAACTGCTTTCCTTCGGCCCGGCGAGCATGACGATCGTATCCTGCGGCGCCGGTCCGATGAATTTGATCGCCAGCCAGGCAGCGAGCGCGGTGATCAGCACCACGGGCAAGCCGATCATGAGCAGGTCGTGCCAGGATACGGCAATCAGCTTGGCCGGCAGATGCAGGGGGTGCGGCGGTTTCGATATTGTGGGCTTCACCATTTTTCTTTTCTCCAACAGCGCGAAACAGCCAGTATAGGACACGGCAGGCTGATCGTAGTGGGCCAGAAGGTCAGTGTACGTGCGTTGTCGAACGGATCGGGAAGGGAAGGGTCCAAAAGGGGCAAGCCGTGACGGCGTGACGGTCGTTACGATCGTGACGGCCGTAAGAGCGAGACCCGTGCGTTCCGATGGATTCAGTCGAAAGGAAGGAGTTGAAGAGAGGTTGAACAAAAAACGAAAAGACGAAGCAGGAAGTAAGATTCCGCATTTACATCGTCACGCCGTCACGACCCTCCGGGAGCCTCATCCATGATAACAATCCAGCACGAAGGCAATCTGACGGTCGCGGGCATCTTCGCCCGGCTCGAGATCGCGGATTTCAGGCGACTCGAAAACGAGATTGAAAACCAGCTGAAGCTGCTGGGCAAGATCGATCTGTTGGTGGATCTGCGCGGGATGCTGGGTTACACCCTTGACGTGGCGCTGGAAGACCTCCGGTTTACCGGCGCGCATGCCCGTGCCGTTGGACGCGTCGCGATCCTCAGCGAGGACAATGCGATGGTTTGGACGGCGTTGTTGTCCGAGCTTTTTGTGCGTGCGGAAATCCGGATATTCGATGACGAAGGGCTCGCGCGGAAATGGCTCGGTCGTCCCGCTTGAGGGAGTACTTCTTTACTTCTCACCACGAAGACACGAAGGACACGAAGGGTCACGAAGAAGGGCAAAAGAGGAATATTGAACGAAGGGAACTTGCGGCTGCGGGTGGCCGATCGATGTGCACGTCTACCGCCCGCCTTGCTACTATCGAACAACAATAACCCAATTCAATCTTGTCTTTCTTCGTGACCCTTCGTGTACTTCGTGCCTTCGTGGTGAGATCTAGACTGCCATGCTGTTGCGCTGAAGTAATAAACTCCCATTCGTGCCGCCCCAACCCGCCGCTCTAGCCACCAAAGGTAAACCCCGAAGAAGGCGCAGGCGCCGCTTCGCCATCTCGAAGTTCTGGCCGGGTGCGCGTTTGCGTCGGCGCTGGTGGCGGGCGTTCCGGCGCCTGCCACCGAACACGCAGGTCATTGTCGGGCTGGTACTGGCCTTCACGCTTTGGCTTGGACTCAATTTTGCCTACCAGGTCATGCGCAAGCCATCGGAACTGTTCTTCCCGGTCAGCGGCGCGCTGTATAAGTCGCCTACCGAGACGTGGCAGAAATACGGCGCCGTCTTCGAAGAACATGCCACGAACGTCATTACCGCAGACCTGCTCGCCGCCCTCGCGCAGATCGAAGGCTCCGGCAATCCCGTGGCGCGGACTTACTGGCGCTGGTCGTTGCAGCGCAAACCGTTCGACATGTATCGGCCGGCGTCGAGCGCAGTGGGGATGTATCAGATCACGGACGGGACCTTTGCCGAGGCGAGGCGGTACTGCATTCATGATCATGTAGTCGTCGAGGATGGGCCCTGGGACGAGTGGGATTCATGCTGGCTCAACAGCCTCTATACGCGGACCGTGCCCTCGCATGCCGTCGAGCTCACATCGGCCTACCTGGATCGCAGCGTTGCGAACACGATCAAACGCCTGCGCATCGCCAACGCCACGCTGCAGCAGAAGCAGGACCTCGCCGCCGTGACCCACTTATGCGGAGCGGGAGCGGGAGAGACCTTCGCGCGCCGCCGCTTTCGGCTGGTTTCGGGCCAGCGCTGCGGCGATCACTATGTCCAGGGATATGTCGCGCGCGTCAACGCGGTGAGGAAGGTGTTTAAGGGGCTGGAAAGGCCGTGAATATCGTGAATGCCGTGAATGTCGTGAATATCGCAAGAAGCGTTGAAACGCAGAAATGCGATTTCTTTCTTTTAGGTCTATTACCTCGTCATGCTCGCAACGGTCACGGGTTTTGCGACATTCACGACATTCACGATATTCACGGCCTCTACGGCTTTTCTCCGGCCTTGCGAATCTCCTGCATATACACTTTGTTGTACCAGGTTTCTTCGATGAAATAGACGCGCTGTTCGCATGGGTTGTATTTCTGGCAGTGCTTCCGCCAGTCCTTGGCATGCTCCGGTGGCACGCGAAGGTATACCGGTTCGCCCGCCACGCCGGTGTCCACCTGGCGGATCACGACCGGCTCCGGGAACACCACTTGCGGTTTCGGAAACTTGTGAATGTCGATCTGGCCGTAGCCAGGCTCACCGAGGCCGCCGAGGGTGCCGACGTCGCCCGCGAACGCCGCAGCGGTTGCCATGGATGCGGCCACCGCGAACATAAGCTGCTTCATGTGAAAGCCCTCCTGCCGTCGAATATTCGAGTACAAAGGTTAAGCGCGCCATCGATGAGGCGCTGTGCGTTACCGCACACAAAGAAAGACAGCGAAGGACCTGCCGGAGTTCCGGTCCGAAAAGCGCGGGATTACGCGAGCTTGACCCCAAACGCCAGAGGGAAATCCTGACCGAGGGGCGGATAAGAGCCTATAGTGTGTGATTACCTGAGGACTTGATCATGACTAAAGTGGCGGCAGTCAGAAAGACGGGAGTGATGGGATTCGTATCACGCGCGGATTACCATGATTTTCGCGCTGCATGTGTCGACGGCGCGTCGATGCCGAGTGATTATGGCGCCTACATGAAGGACTACAACCATCAACTGCAAAGCCTGCGCGAATCAGGAACTTTCCCCACGCAGATGAATATCAAGCCGGCCCAGTTGATTGCCTGGTGCAAGGCCAATGGCCGCGAAATCGATAGCAAGAGCCGCGACCAGCATGCGATGTCGATGTTTTCAGGATTGAACATCAAAAAGTAAGACGGCGTCCGCAGCAACGGGCCGCCCGCATGGCCTGAGGTGTTTTACCCTTTCTGCTGTACGTCAGGTGTTCCCCCGGCTTTCAACCGTTTCTCGGCACCAAGCCGGAACGTCGTTGTCCAACGCCGGCAATGCCGTTCAAATTTCCCGGATTCGATCGCACGATCAAGGTTCTGCTCGGCCTTCTGGCCTTGTCTGCGGTCGTGGTCGCGTTGTTCGACTGGAACTGGTTTCGTCATTCAGTCGAGCGCTATCTCACCGATCAGTCACACCGTGAAGTTCGCATAGGCGACCTGCACGTCGATATCGGGTTTTCGCTCGAACCGACCGTGCGCGTACGGGACGTGTACATCGAGAATGCACCGTGGGCGGACAAGCGGCCGTTCCTCACGGCGAGGGAGGTTTCGTTTACCTTCTCGCTGAAGAGCGTATGGGAAGGCCGCCCGGTCATCTCCAGGCTGGTCCTGATCGATGCGGATCTGGACATGGAAAGGCAGGCGGACGGGCTGCGGAACTGGCGCCTGCGCAACCCGGAGGATCGCGGGCCGGGCAAGGTCAAGGTGCAAAGCCTGGAGCCGCATGGCGCCAAGATCCGTTTCGTGCGTCGCGACGTGGGTCTCGACTTTACGGCTTCCTCCAAGCCGTCCGAACTCGGTTCGGAAGAACTGAAGCCCGATGCGGCGCACCCGACGCGGATCGACTTCAAGGGTGAAATCGGTGGAGTTTCGTTTTCCGGCGCGGTGCTGACCGGGCCTGTGCTGACGTTTCTCCAAACCGGCGAATCCTTTCCGATGCGCGGCCGCGTATCGGCCGGCAAAAGCCGGCTCGAAGTCGATGGCACCATCGCCGACATGTTCAATCCTTCCTCCTTCGACGCCAAGGTCCATCTCGCCGGCCCTTCGTTGTCGAACCTGCAAGCCTTTTTCCGCCGATCGCTGCCCGCGTCGCGGCCTTACGATTTTCAGGCGCGCGTCCGGCAAACGAAGCAAGAGACCGTGTTCGCCGAACTGAGCGGCAAGATCGGCGATTCCGATCTGGCCGGAGATATCAGCATCGATCGCGGCAAGGAGCGCCTCACCGTGCGCGCGGCACTGGGCAGCGGATTCGCCGATCTCGCGGACCTTCGATCGCTCGCACAGGGGCATCGGTCGACGGACAAGGCCGGGCCGGAGGAGGTTGCTACCGAAGAAACCGGGGCTGCCGCAAAGGATTCCGCACCCGATAATCCGCAGGCAGTCCCGCCGAAGCGTTTGTTCTCCGACCATGTATTCGATGCGACAGGCCTGAAGAAACTCGATGCGCACGCCACGCTCGAGATCAAAAAATTCAAAGTGACCCGGCTGCGCGCGCTGGAGAGCTTGCGGCTCACCGCCGATCTCAGGGACGGCGTGCTTGCATTGAAACCCATCGATGTCGGCCTGGCCGGCGGCCATGTCGTCGGACAGATGACTTTCGACGGGCAGCGCAAGGCGCTGTCAGCGCACGCGAAGATCGACCTGAAAGATGTGCGGCTGGAACAGTTGCTCGCGGAATTTTCCAGCGGAACGAAGGCGCCAAAAGGCGCGGGATCGCTTCAAGGGCACATCGAAATGAAGGGGCAGGGCGATTCGATCGCGAAGCTGGCCGCCAGTTCTTCCGGCTCTGCGCAAATCGGCATGGCGGGCGGCGCCATTTCCAATCTGCTGGACGCCGAAATCGGACTGAACGCAGGCAAAGCCCTGAAGGTGATGATCAAGGGAGATCGCGCCATCGGCGTCAACAGCGCCACGGCCGCTTTCGATTTCGACAAGGGCGTGGGCAAGTCGAAAACCGTCGTGCTCGATACTGACCAGACCCACACGGAAGGCACGGGCACCATCGACCTGCGCGACGAAACCGTCGACCTGCTGCTCACGCCCCATCCGAAAAAGACTGCGCTCCTCGCGCTTCACTCGTCGATCCGGGTGAAGGGACCGATTAAAAAGCCGAAGATTTCGCTCGCCGCGAAATCTTCAGAGGAAAGAGACGAGAGGAAAGAGAAAAGATAAGTAAAATGCAGGTTGCGGGAGATTTCGGCTAGCCCCAACCTTTCCTCTTTCCTCTTTCCTCTCGCCTCTCCAAGTCATGTCCATCCAATGGTTCCCCGGCCACATGAGCCTGGCGCGCAAGAAGGCGGCCGAAACCATGGAGTTTGTCGATGTGATCATCGAAGTCGTCGATGCGCGCCTGCCCGAGGCCAGCAGCAACCCGATGATCAAGACGTTGCGCGAGCACCGCCAGCGTCCCGCCCTCAAGCTGCTCAACAAGGCCGACCTGGCCGATCCCGCCGCGACCAGGGCCTGGCTGGATTTCTACAATCAGCAAAAGGGCATCAAGGCGGTCGCGCTGTCGTGCAAGAAGCCGGCCGACGTTGCGCGCGTGACCGGCTACTGCCAGTCGATCGCGCCCCATCGCAACGACAACATCAAGCCGCTGCGCATGATGATCATGGGCATTCCCAACGTCGGCAAATCGACGCTGATGAACGCGCTGGTCAAGCGCCGGGTCGCGGCGGTCGGCGACGAACCCGCGGTCACCAAGAGGCAGCAAAGCCTCGACCTGGGTCCGGGCATGACGATCACGGACACCCCCGGGCTGATGTGGCCGAAGATCCAGTATGAGAGCGACGGCTACATGCTGGCGGCCAGCCACGCGATCGGCACCAACGAAGTCATGGAAGAAGAAGTCGCCGCGTTTCTCGGCGACATCCTGCTCGCCCGCTATCCGAAACTGCTCACCGCGCGCTACGGCTTATGGCCCCGCCGTGGTCGAAGCCGTCGCCAGACGTCGCGGCTGCCTCGTCAAGGGCGGCGGCCCGGACCTGGAAAAGGCCGCGCTGATTTTTCTGGACGACTATCGCAGCGGCGCGTTGGGAAGGATTAGTCTGGAGACGCCGGAGACGAGGGTTGCGATGGCCGCAGTCGCTGACGCCGCGGCCAACGAAGAGGAAAGAGGAAAGAGGAAAGAGGAAAGGTAAGGGCGGGTGCTGCGTACTGAGTGCTGCGTGCTGAGAAAAACAAGACTGCCCGACTTCGCTGGATATCGGGCTTTCGCCCATAAGTGCTGAGGACTGAGTAAAAGCCGTAAGCCCTAGGCATTTGCTCTTTCTC
>WNFL01414292.1_pt3 | contig 13733 bp, 14 predicted proteins | sample 5400361 | NCBI WGS metagenome assembly WNFL01 (sample SAMN13153351, study PRJNA577476) | soil metagenome | isolation source: 40 cm soil on Douglas fir-dominated hillslope | place: USA:California | collected 2013-09-17
CATCGCATTAGCAATTACCAATGCATTGCGCTCGATTACAACTCCATGAGCAATATGTACTAGATTATCAATTTTTACATGGTCGTGAATTTCGGTGTCGCCCAAAACTCCTCGATCGATGCACGTATTATTGTGAATCTCTACGTTATCGTGAATGATTACCTTGCCCAAATGCTCCAGCAACTGGTATTCTCCGGCATTATCCTTCTCATAACCAAAACCATAATTGCCGATCGTATTGTTGCATCCAATAACACAGTTATCCCCAATTACAGTATTAGCAAGAATTGTAGTGTTGTGAAGGACCACCGTGTTCTTTCCAATTGTACAATTCTCATCAACGATCACGTGATGTCCGATGTAGCAATTTGAGCCAATTTTAGACGAAGGATTGATGATCGCGCTTGGCTCAATCTTAGCTGGCCAGGTCTTTTTAAAATAAAGACTTAGTATTTTGGTGAATGTTGCTCTTGGATTTTCTGAAATCAGAAAATTACAATCAGCCTTACTGAACTTGTCATACATCGTTCTTGTTAAAACAAGAAGACCCAAATGAAGTTGATTGGGTTCAATCGCTTCACCAACTCTATCACTCAACCAACTAATCGAATCACTGAATTTAAGACCGAGTGAATCTTTCAAGCTGACTACTTTTTTAAGTAATAAAGATTTATCACCCTTAAAATCACAATCAGGAAATTGCTTGATCAAATCACTGAGGATAATTTGACTCATACTTTTCAATTTATATTACCCAACGCAATACTTCGAAAACCTCCGCATAAGGGGAATTGATCTGAACACCTCGAACATTGGCCAATGACTTTATAAAATCAGCATTAAGATAGCTCCTGTGTTTTTGAGAATTGTATGCATTAAGGGCTTGAATTTTTCTCTGCACATGATTTTCACTCAATTTAATAAAGCATTGAGTGTTAATTGATAAGTTATTCCATGGCAATTCATATCCTAACATTGAAGTGTTTTTAAAAGCCCTCAAGCCTTCTTCTGCGATCACTTGGTGATCCTGGTGGATGTCGTTGAGCGTGGGGACAAACACTAAGTCAGGGTTAATCTTAGATTTGATCTTTACAAGCTCTTCTAAAATGTCTTGACGAAATTCTTTGAATCTGCGTACATCAAAATCAAAAAGAATAAGGTTGTCACTTGGAATTCCCAAAATTTTAGTTGCTTCTTTGACTTCTTTTGCCAGCGTATCCGGAGCAAGGTGTGGTGGCAAGGACCGAGTCGCTATTGAGAAAGCAACGTAGTAAACATCTTTCCCTTCTTCAATAAATTTTGAGATTGAGCCACCGCAACCCAGTTCACCATCGTCAGTGTGCGGGGCTAAGACTAAGACTTGTTGTTTCCTTTGCATTAATTTTTATGGGATAGAAGTTGATCTATAATTTTATTAAAGATGACTTTATTGGTATGCGCGTTAATTTCTTTTGCGGCATGTTCCGCATTTCGTTTAAAGTAATCAATTTTTTCTTTAGTCAAAGAATTGATATCACTGGCGAGTGCTTTTGGGGTGAAGTCTTTTGACACGATTCCTAAATCATACTTTTTGACATAATTGGCCATCTCAGGTATCGGACCAATTCCTAGCGCTAGCCTGGATTGAATGAAATCAAAAAACTTATTTCCTAGACCATTTTTATAGTTGAAATTGATGGGAGGAACGATAATGATGCCCATGTCATATTTATTAATCGTTGTCACGATTTCATCGCTCTTCACCGGATCAACGAATTTAATTTTTCGATTAGCCTCGGCTATTTTTTTTAGCCATGGTAAATAACTTTTTGTTTTTTGATTAGCGGTCTGAGGCGTAATCAACATGAGGTTAAGGTGAAACCTCTCGTCCAGGTAATTCATCATTTCAATCATTAATTCCAGTCTTCTGGATGGTATTGCAATTCCGTGATGAATTAAATTTATAATATCCTTGGTTACCGAAGAGGGTTCGATGTCTTGGTAAGAAGCTGCGTTATTAATTACCGTGGGGCGCACATGAAATTGTCTTTCATATTCATTGGCTATACCTTCTCCGATAGTGGTCATCGCATCAACTTCAGAAAGGTATTTTTTGCACAGCCATTTGTTCAACGGCTGAAACAAAATCCGCCACACTAACTTATCCTCAAATTGTCGTGGAAAGTATTCGTGGGCATCAAAGAATAATTTCGCACTTCCCTTAATTTGATTGGCAATTGCGATTGTCTCGAGGTCATTAATAATGATCAAATCAAATTCCTTAGGGATAGTTTTTAGCTGAGGGTAATGATATAACCAAGCATACGCTGGCTTGAAGAATCTTAATAGGAGTAGTATCCCGGTTGCAATTTTTTTTGAAGAGGGAAATTTTGGTTGGCGTAATTTTATAAACTCAATCGAGGGAATAGGATCTGCGTCAAAAGCAGCAACGGTCAGCTTATAATCATTTTTTATGAAATCAATCTGACGTTTGACACGAGCATCGTGTTTAATATTGCTCAAGGAAATGATTAAAATTTTGCTCATAAAAAATCGAAACGCAAATATAACTCAAACCAGCTTGGACGTGTTTTAGATGTTCAATAAATAACGCATTTTTGCAGACAAAAAATTTGAATAGTCATGAGGTTTTGTCTTGCTGTCTTTTTTTCCTTATTAATTATAGAATCAAATTCTCAAACAGATGATGTTGGCTCAGGCAGAGCTATTACGCTAGATGGAGTCAATGACTATATCCAGGTTGGTAATTATAAAAATATCAACCTGCCCTTCACAATTTCAGCTTGGGTATTTGTGGACCCCACTTCAATTGGTGCCAATCCAATTTTTGTGACCAATGATAATAACCCCACTTATCGCGGCTTTTGGTTTAGTATAAGCTCGGGCGCTCTATTGTGCGAGTTTGGCGATGGTGCTGGCGGAAATAACCCTGCTTTTCGGCAAGGTAAGCTTGCATCAATAAGTAATGCGCTAGGACGATGGAACCACGTATGTGCAGTTATGACATCTCCTTCAAACATAACTCTTTACCTCAATGGAGTAGATGTTGGCGGAAGCCCGTCAGGGCAATCAAGTTTGACGATGGCATCCAGTTTTACAGGTGATATCGGAAAGATCGGTTATTTTCTATCCAACGGAGTATCTTATTTTTTTAAAGGATCTATCGATGAAGTTAGGTTGTGGAGCAGAGCGTTGACTTCAGTGGAAGTGAAACAATCAATGTGCAAGAAACTGGTTGGAAACGAGTCAGGATTGGTAGGTTACTGGAATTTTAATGAAACAAGTGGAACCGTTGTGAATGATATTTCTTCAAGTCATCAGAATGGAACTTTCGTTGGCGGAGTAAAACGAATCTTTTCAGGAGCACCCATAGGCGATGATAGCAAATATCAATATTCATCCAATTGGACCGGCACTACTTTCAGTTTTCAGGATAACAACGATATAGTTTCAGCAAGCAATATTCAAGGAAACCCCGAAGGTATTCACATCTACGAAGTTAAAAATCTGCCCAGCCAAACTAGCGGACTTGCTGCAGACCAAATTAGTCAGCCGTACTTCGGTGTATTTACGGCAAGCCTTCACACCAACAACTCATTCGATTTGACTTATAAATATCAAGGGGTCAATTATTGCAAATTAAACTCGAGGAAAGACAACAGCGCAGCTACTTGGAATAGCTCTAATAATCCTGCAACAACTATTTTGCAACAAATTGAGGTCATTAAAGGCAGCACCCAGGCTTTGAGTTTTAGTTTGGGAGTTGATCAGTCTTTCTGTGAATTTAAACCGCTCACGTTGCAACCGCTCAAAGATCCAACTGGACTTATATTTACGTGGCAAGACAATTCCCATCAATCTACATTTCTTGTTTCTGACTATGGGAAGTATTGGGTGACCATTTCAAACGGATGCTCATTATACACGGATACCATCACTTTTACCAAACCCGTTAATAAAATAGGTCTTGTTCCAAACGCAATTACGCCCAATGGCGATACTCTCAATCAGTATTTTAAAATCGATGATGGGTTGAAAGGAAACGTTTCCTTATTGGTTCTAAATCGATGGGGCAAGGAAGTTTATAAATCAGCTGCGTACAACAACGACTGGACCGGAGATAATCTTAGTCCTGGAGTTTATTACATCGTCATATCAGGTCCTTGCATTGAGGAAGTTAGAGACTGGTTGACGATCATCCATTAAATTTTTATTCGACTCGGATTCTCCTTTAGAAACCCTTCCCAAGATTTTGATTTGCTCTTGAGAGTTCCATTTTGGTAATGATGGCAAACAGCGACAGCTAGTGCATCTGTTGAATCGAGCAAACGAGGCAATTCTTTGATCGAAAAAATCTGCATCAACATTCTTGCTACCTGCTCCTTGCTTGCGTTCCCGTTTCCGGTTACTGACTGCTTTACTTTCTTAGGTGCATATTCAGTGATCGGTACTTCGCGGTACAGTGCTGCTGACATTGCCACGCCTTGTGCTCTCCCTAACTTGAGCATCGATTGAACGTTCTTTCCAAAGAAAGGTGCTTCGAGCGCTACTTCATCGGGTTTGTATTCGTCAACCAAAGCAAGAACGCGATCAAAAATTTTTTTCAATTTCAAGGCGTGCTCACCGTATTTTCCCATTTGGATTACTCCGAACTGATTCAAAGTCACGCGACTGAGTTGCACAGTGATCACAGCATAGCCCATCACATTAGTTCCCGGATCAAGACCAAGAATAATCTTTTCCTTCACCGGTTTTTTCTCAACTTTGCTCACGCCCAAACTTACAAATTAACCGTCAATGACGATTTATTTTATTGCCGTATTCGGATTTTATTTTCTTCTTTTAATGGCTCTGTGGTTTGGCTGGAGAATAGCCTCACGCTCCAAAATTAATTCAGCAACAAAAAATATTTTCATTTCGGTAGTGATTGCTATGCGAAATGAAAAAGAGAACCTCGAAAGCCTATTTGGAAGCCTTTCTGCTCTCAATTATGACTCAGCTGATTTCGAAATTATTCTCGTGGACGACCATTCCACTGATGGTTCAGGGGAAGAGACAAAAAAATGGCTGTCTCAATTTTCATCATTAATTGTCGGATCGCTTAAAGAAAATCAAACAGGTAAAAAAGCTGCCTTGGCCTATGGAATAAGTTTGGCCAAAGGCGAAGTGATTGCAACGACTGACGCTGATTGTATGGTGCCTTCGAATTGGCTCGGGCAAATCAATAATGGCTTTCAGGATGAAATGATCCAAATGCTTATAGGCACAGTGGCTCTGCAAAACAAGGATCGATTTTTTGCGCAGCTTCAGTCGATCGAGTTTGGTAGTGTGATCGGCACGGGAGTGGCCACTTGCGCGTTGGGGAAACCCACCATGTGCAATGGCGCAAATCTTTCCTTCCGAAGAAAAATATTTGATCAGGTAAAAGGCTATGAAGGCAATGAACACGTGGCCTCTGGAGATGACGAATTTCTGATGCGCAAGATTCAAGAACGGTACCCGGGTTCAATTCGAGTTTTAAACCCGACACAAAGTGTGGTTATTACACAGCCACAAAACTCATGGAGCAATTTCCTTCATCAGCGCCTGCGATGGGCGAGCAAATGGAGAGTAAACTCTTCTACCTCCGCACGAATACTAGCGGTTTTTATTTTTTTGCTCCAGGCTTCATGGCTCCTATTAATTATCCACACGATTAATGTCCAATCAGTCTTCGCTATTGGCTTATTGGCTTTGAAGGTTTTAGCTGATTTAGTTGTCCTATCAACTGTTTGCCGATCATTGAATATGAGTTTCAGTCCGCTTGCCTTTGTTGTGTTGCAATTTTTGTATCCAGTTTACGTTTTGTACACCGGAATTTTTTCTCAAGTAAAAAATCACCAATGGAAGGGTAGGCCGCAGCAGGCAAATAGAAACGTAAATAAGAAATATCCACTGGCCTGATTGCATCTGGTACATAATTCCTAATTTTGATAAATGAAGGTGGCATCCGCAACTGATTTTAAAAAGCAAGTCGAGCGCAAAGAACTTGAGCTTGGGGCGTTGCTTGAGATCACACAAGCCATCAACAACAATCTACCGGAGGAGTCGCTCTATAAGATTTTCAATTTCACGCTCAGGTCGAACCTGAATATCAAAAAGTTAGCTCTTTTTGTTTTCGACCAGGTATGGGCTTGCAAAGTGACATTTGGCACAGTAAAGGATTTTCGCAAAACAAAGCTCGATGATCGAGTGAAGCTCGCCAAAAATATCCATCGCATGGAGGAATTCCCCGAATGCGAATTTGATGAGTTTGATTTGGTAATTCCCATTTCGCACAAAGGAGAAACACTGGCATTGATCTTTGTTGGTGGCATCGATCACCATCTTAGTGTCAATGACGAGAGTATAAAATTTATTCAGGCCCTGAGCAACATTATTGTGGTTGCCATTGAGAATAAGAAATTGGTACGACAGCAGTTAGAGCAAGAAGCATTTCGCAAAGAACTTGAAATCGCCAGTGATGTGCAGCAGTTTTTGTTTCCTGAAAAATTGCCCAACACGGAGCGCCTGAAAGTGGAGGCAAGCTACCTTCCCCATGACCGGGTAGGAGGAGATTACTATGATTACATCCCGATCAACCAAAATCAATTTTTGATTTGCGTGGCTGATGTGAGTGGCAAAGGCATCCCTGCGGCATTATTGATGAGTAATTTTCAAGCCTCTCTTCATACGCTGTTAAGACAAACTCCCAATCTCACTGAAATTGTTGAGGCATTGAATTATCAAGTGCTGGAAAGTGCAAAGGGGGAGAAGTTCATTACATTTTTTGGAGCTATCTACGATTTGAAATTGAAGACGATGGTATATGTCAATGCGGGACACAATCCACCTGTGCTTTGCGACAAAAATGGAATTAGATTGCTGGAAGAAGGTTCGACTGTGCTTGGCGCGATGCATCCATTGCCTTTCATCAATGAAGGATTTATAACTGACATTTCTGACTTTACTTTGTTTTCATACACCGATGGGTTGACTGAAACTATGAACGAGAAGAATGAAGAATTTGGAATGGAGTCATTGCTCGAGTACTTGAAAGCAAATAGTCAAAAAGATTTAAAGACAATCCATCAAGACATCATTGTGAAGCTCGATGGTTTCAAAGGAAACAAAGGATATCATGAGTTGCCGGGTTCAGTAATTACAAATTCCCATTCAGATTACAGATTAAATAATGTGAATTTGTAATTTTAGATCTGTAACCTGCGATTAAATTGAATTTATTCCGAACTCCATTCTTTCTTCCAAAACTTTATCCATCACTCTTGTGGCGCGTGCCAACGGGAAAAAAAGAATTGTATCTCACGTTTGATGATGGCCCTGTGAACGGACCAACTGAGTTTGTACTCGATGAATTGAGTAGAGTTAATGCCAAGGCCACCTTCTTCTGCATTGGAGACAATGTGAGCAAGCATCCTGAGGTATTTCTAAAAATAATTGAGCAAGGACATTCCATCGGGAATCACACATTCAATCACTTGAAAGGATGGAGCACACCGCTGCAAAATTATTTAGACAACATTTTGCTTTGCGAAAATAAAATGACAAGCTACAAATCTCCCAACCTCCCACCTCCAACTTCCAGATTCTTTCGCCCACCCTACGGTCGCATAACTTCCAAACAAATCAGCGCTCTGAAAGAAAAATACCAGATCGTGATGTGGGATGTGCTAACGCACGACTATTCAAAAAACATAGCTCGTCAGAATTGCCTGAATGGTTCAATCAAAGCAACACGTGCAGGATCGATCATCGTTTTTCATGATAGCATGAAGGCCGAAAGAAATCTAACTTATGTGTTGCCAAAATTTTTAGATCATTTCTCTTCACAAGGATATGAATTCAAATCGCTTAGTTGATTTTCGATTTTTCGAGCTTTGAAACCCTAATGTGCTTAATCAACCAAAAAAAATTTTAGTTGCGCCACTTGATTGGGGCCTGGGTCACGCTACACGCTGCATTCCGGTGATCAACGCTTTTTTAAGCAAAGGATGCGAAGTTCAAATTGCGAGCAGTGGAGATGCGCTGGTTTTGTTAAAAGAAGAGTATCCTTCATTAAAATTTCATTCAATCGTTTCTTACAGCGCGAATTACTCCTCTTTTCTTCCGTTCATGATTAAGATTGGTCTGCAGATGCCAAAATTTATCATGGCAATTCGAAAGGAGCATTACCAGGTAGAGAAGATCGTTCGTGAAGAAAAAATCGATTTACTGATCTCTGACAACCGATATGGATGCTGGTCGAAAAGTGTTCCTTCAGTTTTGATCACACATCAGGTAAATATTATCATGCCCTCAGGCTGGAGATGGTTAGAAGGGATAATCAATTTTGGAAACCATAGGCAGATCAAAAAATTCACGGAATGTTGGGCTCCTGATTTCCCCAATGGAATCACTGGGCTAATGACTTCTCCCACGAAAATCAAAATAAAATTCATTGGGATGGTGTCAAGGTTAGCAAAGATGAAGGCGCCAATAAGGTTTGACATACTTGCATTGATTTCCGGCCCTGAGCCGCAACGGACTTTATTCGAGAATAAAATTAAATCGCAACTTTCAACATCAGGATTGAGCTATTTCATAATAAAGGGAAAACCAGACGGGGCATCAAAACCAGATGATCATGAAACAAATCATTTTTCAGCCAATGAACTTAATTTGATAATTGAGTCTTCATCAATTGTAATTAGTCGATCAGGATACTCGACAATTATGGATTTATGGAGACTTGGAAAAAAAGCGATATTTATTCCCACCCCGGGCCAAAGTGAGCAAGAATACTTAGCTGAAAAATTGATGAAAAGAAAAATTGCATTCTATCAGAAACAAGACGAATTTGATCTTAATCATTCATTGGAGGAATCAAAGAAATATAAAGGCTTTGAAGGTTATGAACCCTCTCCTAACTTGCTCGCTGATGCAATCGAAAATCTCCTCAGTTCCAAGCCCTAATGCCTAATACCCAATGACCTGGATTGACACCCACGCTCACATTTACGCTGAAGAATTTAATACCGATCGCGATGACATGCTTAGAAAAAGCGAAGAGTCCGGTGTTACAAAAATTTTCATGCCCAACATTGACCATACCTCCATCGATGCGATGATGGAAGTTGAAGCCAATCGGAAAGCGCATTGTATTTCCATGATGGGGTTGCATCCTTGCTCAGTAAAAAAAGATTTTGAGAAAGAATTGTATCTCGTAGAAGATTGGCTGAGTAAGCGGAAGTTTGCTGCGGTAGGGGAGATTGGTACTGATTTATATTGGGACAAAACTTTTTGGTCACAGCAACAAGAAGCATTTAAGGTGCAGGTGCAATTAGCAAAAAAGTATAAGTTGCCCTTAGTAATTCACTGTCGTGAGTCAATGGATGAGACGATTGCTTTACTGCGGCCATTGGTTGATCAAACACTCACAGGAATTTTTCATTGCTTCTCGGGATCGATGGAACAAGCAAAGAAAATTATCGAAATGAATTTTTATTTGGGCATTGGCGGAGTAGTTACTTTCAAAAACGGTGGACTTGATAAAGTTCTCCCCGATATTGATTTAAATCGAGTCGTATTGGAAACAGATAGCCCGTATCTTGCACCAGTACCCCACCGCGGAAAACGAAATGAACCTTCTTACATTCCATTAATCGCCCAAAAGATCTGTGAACTAAAAAAAATAACTTTAGAAGAATTAAGTCGAGTCACAAATGAGAACGCTCAAAAAGTTTTTTCTGATGCGCTTAATGTCTAAAGTTCTAAGCCAATGCCTAATACCTAATGCTTAACGAATGAAGAGAATTAACATCAACACAGCTACTCCTGGCAGGCCGCAGTCAAAAGTCATGATCATTTATACAGGTGGTACTTTCGGAATGGCCCATGATGCCAATGGTGTACTTGTGCCTTTCGACTTCAGCCTGATCCTGGAACATTTACCTTCTCTGCGGAACCTATCACTTGATCTTACTGTGATTTCGTTTGACCATCCGATCGATTCGTCAAACATTCAACCCGAGCATTGGCAACAGATCTCAAAATTGATTTTTGAAAATTACCAAAGTCAGGATGGTTTTGTTGTGCTGCACGGCACAGACACTATGGCCTTCACTGCTTCTGCTTTAAGTTTTATGTTACAGGGCCTGGCCAAGCCGGTGGTTGTCACGGGTGCGCAATTACCCATCAGCGAGACGCGTTCAGACGCGCGTGAGAACCTGATCACGGCCCTTGAAATTGCAGCTGCAAAAAAGGATGGACGCGCCATCGTGCCAGAGGTATGCATTTATTTTGACGATCAACTTCTTCGCGGCAACAGAAGTAAGAAAGTGGAGAGCATGCATTTCGATGCATTTGAATCAGAAAACTATCCGCCATTGGCGAAAGCCGGTGTCAAGATCGATTACGATGAGAAAGTAATCGGTCAGCCCGGAACAGAATTAAAGATGCTAAGCAAGCTTGACCCTTCCATAGCTATTTTGAAATTGTTTCCTGGCATTACCATGGCCACGGTCAGCGCAGTGACGAGCATCCCTGGGTTGAAAGCAATTGTACTGGAAACCTTTGGCTCGGGCAATGCACCAACTTCACCGGAGTTTTTGAAATTGCTGAGTAGCGCAATAAAAAAGGAAATAATCATTCTCAATATTTCGCAATGCCCTGGCGGTATGGTGGTGCAAGGAAAATATGAGACAAGCCGAGACCTTCAAGAAATTGGCGTACTCAGTGGTGGCGACATGACCACGGAAGCTGCAGTGACGAAGCTGATGGTGTTATTGGGTGAGTATGGCTCAGAGAAAACAAAAAGATTAATTGGAATTTCTTTGGCAGGGGAAGTAGCGAATTAAGCTGCTGGGGCCAAGGTGAACTGCTACCTTCTGCGCGCTCAAGACTTCTTCAGAAAGTGTCTAAGTCATTTCCAAAAACCACTTTGCCTGAATACTTGCTGGTTAATTTCATTTTAGCAATTCTTCAGTGGTAACGCGGCATCGGTTGTCATAGTAAAGACACAGCATGAGAGCAATCTGAATTAAGTGAGCAGCGAATTATCGATAGGATGGAAGACCTGAATGATTTTAATTGATTGTTACAATATGAGTTACAGGATGCACTTCCCAACAAGTCGCCCGTTGATATGATGTTGTTGAACTGGCAGCAGTATTTCGAGCAACATTCTTATGTACTCTATCAAACATCATCCAGCCTGTAATTTTTATTTTATGGCCTACAAGTTTGGCAATATTTGCAGGTGACCACGCTGTAGGTTTGGTCGCCCTAATCTTTGGTGTTATTTCAATAACCATCATTTTTGCCTTATCCGTTTCATTGGCATTCTTTGCAATCATTAAATGGATATCTCTGAATTTCGGAGCAGCCATATCACAGTTGCAGCTTTCCTTATCTGAGAGTTTTGTTGAGATAACATAACCTTCTATGACTGCACCTTCACTATTATGAAAACGATTGAGATCGTTTCCTGTCTATAATATTTTATCGAGAGTTATCGTATTGACAATCTGACTACTCGTTGGTGCGTGTGTTCGATTCTTGAATGGATTCAGCGTATACTCTATTGTTCCTTGCGAAGCAGTGCCTGTTAATGCATCACAAGGTTGAGCGTATGCGATGCGACACAACAGAATGATGATCAATACTGTTTTCATGGCTTATCTTATTTTTTTTATAGATACGTAAATTCGATCTTACCTATAATAAAATCAAATGTCATCGCGTAATAGGATTAACTCCTACAATTTAGCCGTTTGCATTGATCGGTTCTTTTTTTCAAAGTTTCATAAAAAAAACACTATGAAACACAGGCTCAACGCAATACAATTGCTCATCTGATTAAGTTAGAAAAATCCTACATCCGTCTCTTTTTTTAGTCTCAAGTCCTTTTGTTTAAACCATTTCGTTTTGAGAACAGCTTTTTTTCCAGAAAAGTAACTGCATCTATATTCGGGTTCGCCTTTTTTATTTATGCGAATATCCTCAATACACATTTGTAAGCCATTGTTAATAGTTGGTTTGATGTGTTTAACTAAATCGCCAACGGCAAATTGAATTTTCTCCATAGAATAAAAATACAAAAATACCTATATAAGAAGTTCAACTGGAATTTTGTTATTGACTTGTGTTTACTGAATTATCAAGATCAGGAATGAGAGAAAAAATCGATATAGAACAGAAGATCAAAATTGGTTTTCTGAATCTTTCTTGAATGGAAAATGAAATTAAGCCAATTGAGGAATCTCCAAAATCAAGGTCAACTTTAGAAGGTTTTTCAAAGTTGGCCCAAAATATCCCAGCCTTTACGGTTGTTTTAGTTTTGTTTGGGTTTTTTAATATCTATTCCTATTACCTTTCTTTTGGAATTGACATAACATCTTATGTTGAACCTTCTGAGATTTTATTTTCCTTTTCTTCTCTTTTCTTTAATGCGACTTTGATTATTTGCACTGCAGCAGTTTATACAGTTGGGGACTTAATAAATGACAAACTAAATCAGTGGAAACCGAACGCCAAGACTCTGTTTAAATTTTTATTTGGGAGTATATATTTTCTTTTTATCAGCTTCTGTACTAACCTTGTCTATAAAATTTTTCCAAATTCCCTCGAAACGAATACCGTATTAGATAGCGTTAGAATATTTATTTTATTATTCGTAATCATAGTTGCGAGTCGTTGGAAGTCGAGACCATTTAGTAAGTATGTTTTTATCGTATCAGTATCATTACTGATTTTGTTACAACGAAATAGTCAAATTCACTCCCTTATTGTTGATGATAAACAACCATTTTACCAAGTCGAACTAAAATTTGCTGACTCTAACCTAACTACTGATAGTACCTTATTGTATGTTGGGTCAAGCAGCAATTATATTTTCTTCTGGAACGTGGTGAAAAACAGTGCCTCAGTATATCCATTGAAGGAATTGAAACAGATTGATATTAGAAGGGCCAATTACAAAAAGAAGGAAGAGAAACTTAAGTAGTTTGTTTTGTCGAAATTTAAAGTCAAAATAATTATGAAACGCTGTAGGCACTGCAAAGAGGTTATACAAAAGGATGCAGAAGTTTGTAAGCATTGTAATAGACATCAAGGACGGTTTCTAAATGTTGTCAGTAATGCTGCTGGTCTAATAACAATTTTTCTGTTTGTAATTTCAATTCTACAATACCTTGATAGTAGAAGGGAGCGCATAAAAGCAGAGGAGGCAATGGATACAGCAAAGAAATTATATAACAGAGTCGATTCAATAAATACGAAACTAAAATCAACGGTAGATTTCATTAATCAGACCGCCATATTAGGAATCCAAAATTCTATTATACAGGCAAACAATCCGTTGATGGGAATGACAACTCAACGACTAGCAGTAAAACAGTATGAAAAAAATCTAAATGAATTAATAGAACTTCTGATACCTGATAGTGTCGCAAGAAGAAAATGGAATTTGGAAACTGAAAAAATCCTTCGTCAATGAATTGGCGAAACACACTACTTTTTGGTCTACCTTAAAATTTATTTTTAGTCTATAAAACCAATTGCATTTTGGTCTATACAACTCGTTGAAATTTGGTTGTCAACGAGTTACAGAGCGGATGGCGGAGAGGGCGGGATTCGAACCCGCGTTACCCTTGCAGGTAAACACACTTTCCAGGCGTGCTCCTTCAGCCACTCGGACACCTCTCCAAAATCTATAT
>WNFL01018618.1_pt2 | contig 13729 bp, 16 predicted proteins | sample 5400361 | NCBI WGS metagenome assembly WNFL01 (sample SAMN13153351, study PRJNA577476) | soil metagenome | isolation source: 40 cm soil on Douglas fir-dominated hillslope | place: USA:California | collected 2013-09-17
TCGGTCAGTCGACTTCGTTGGCCGCTTCTGCGGGCTCGGGAGGGGGTGGATTCTCAGCTTTCGCTTCCAAGCCGGCTACCTTTGGTCAACCCGCCTTTGGTCAGTCCGGGTTCGGTAGTAGCCCTTCTGCACCAGTGTTCGGTCAGTCCAGTTTTGGAGGCTCGACAACAGGTGGTGGAACGGGGACGGGAACCGGCGGTAGTGGATTCAGTGCCTTCGCATCATCCGAGCCCACCAGCTTCGCACAAGCAGCTGCGAATCCATTAACGTCAACCGGTGCCTTTGGGTCAAGTACGAACGCTTTTGCTCAGTCTGCGAGCAACCCATTTGGAACCTCCACTCAGTCGACCACTACCAACGCATTTGGACAGCCTATCCAACCAGCGAGCAGGTCCTTCGGGTCTAATACTTCTGCATTCGGTGCGCCGAAGCCGTTCACCGGTTTTGCAGGAGCGGCTGGAAGTGGTCCTTCGGCGTTCGGACCCTCAACAACGGGAACGAACCCTTTCGCATCTACTGGTCCAGCATCAAATCCCTTCGGTGCGTCAATAGCAGCGGCAGCGGCAGCATCCGGGCAGCCCAACCCGACCGCGCCAATATCCGGGCCATCCGGTCTCCCACCTAAGCCATCTGAAGCTGCCACCTCGTCGGCGTTTGCCCCACTCCCCAACACCAACTCCGCCTTTGGTCGGTCCACGTCAGCATTCAGTCAACCGGCGAAGCAGAACGCGTTCGGTGGGTCATTGGAAGTGGGACCTGGCGGGAAGATCAAGGTCAATGATCCATACGCTGAGTTCCTGCCCAAGGACTATTTGCAGATTCTGCCTTTAGATGTGAGGGCTGCGTTCGAGGCGGACAGGTTCGAACCTGGGAAGGTTCCTCTGTGGGTGCCTCCGATGGAGCTCCGGTAGACCATGTAGGCACTTGCTCGGGATGTCTTGCCTTCTTTCTTTCATGGATATCCCTGAGCTTGTCGACGCCCTATTTTTTGCCTTTCCTTCCTCTCTTCGGATTAGACAAGGTGCATCAATGTTGATCACTTCCACCTATTGGTGGACCTCCATCTCACAAACACTGTACTTTCCACTGCCCCACACCTTGCTGTTTGCGAGTATACTCTGTCTCCATTGTGTATCCTACTCCTACCATAACCTTTGTACTTTGAAAGTCCTTTCGAAATAAGACCCCTTGAGCAGAAGTCGGGGCGCTTCGCGCCTGCAAAAACTGTTTATGGATGGATACATCAATGAGAAGTGACGAGAAGGTCATCCAAAAATTGGTCCCTCAGGGTCATCGTGGTGAGAATATTCAAATTCATAACCATCTGTACCGTCCTTCCCTCTAAAATCGCCTAGGTGCGCTTTCAAGTCGTCAAAACACCCCGAGACGGTACCAGAATCATCCAAACAAGCACTAGCTTTGTCCTCTAATCGAATACCCATATTAGCGCATTGTTTAAAGAACGCGGAAACGCGGGCCCTCTCCAGTTGATCAAACGGATAGTACCCGTTCTGGTCTTGATACCCTCCGCTCTCCCATGCTAGGGCAAGTATACCGATCTTTCTGATGGAGCCCCTCTCCGATATATTGGGATCATCTCTCCCAGGTAAGAGATGGTCGATGATCGGCCATGTGAACTGGTCTAGGCGAACAATCCTGAGTGGGTGAGTGAGCGGGAGTGGAGAAGGTAACCTGGGGGTATGTGATCCCCACTCGTTGAAGACGAGCTCCTTGAGGCGGGGCAAGAATTTCCACCCTGGGAATATCCGCGTCGATACTGGGGGAGACCGTGAGCCCCAGCGGATCCCGAGGTACGCAAGCGTACTATGATATGGCTGCAGTAATTCTTCGAATGAGGGTGCACCCTCCGTAACGGTGAAATGTAGATTGACGAGGGAAGGTATTTCGAACATTTCGTGGGGGTAACGGAAGGTATACGGCGTTTGAACAATGAGGGTTTTGAGGTTGGGGAGTGAGATGGGCTCCAGTGGAGGAGATAGGCCCGATGTGTCATCGAGAATGACAGACAAGCAGACGAGTCTGTCAAAAGCCGGGAGGATGTGCATCAAATCAGGAGTCTTAACCTCGCCAATAATTCGAAGGTCGATTCGCTTGATGTTTTTATGCAAATGAATATTTTGTGCAATCCGCCGAATGTTTTCCGTACCATGGCCCGCTTCGTCTTCCAACTTTGCGACCAGAATCTCCCATAGCGTTCTAACACAATATTGGTGCTCCACCTCGACGTCTTCAATGATTATCCGCCGCGAGCGCGGCGTCGCTGCAATGATATGTTCCGACCTATTCGCGCGCGACTCGGCGTACGCCTTCCACGAGCGGCACACCAGAGCAAAAATAAGTCGCTGGCGCTCGGATATCTTGTATATCCCCTGCGAGCTAGGTCTCCCAAGCTCCCAAATCCATTCCCACAAACTGGGAAGGGAGCAATCAATGTCGAAATGATAGGGAGTCAGCAGGAGGATGTCTAGGATTTCCACCCATATTTCCGCAGGGAGACGATGAACTGCGCTGCGTTCCATTTGCTAGGGTGGGGTCGAAAAAGCAACGGGGTTTCTTTGTTTTGAGATGGCTATTGTTGTGGCTGTTGCAGGCAATATAGCATACGGCACCGGAGATAAGGGTCATAAAATACCGTATATACGCGAGTAGATCAGTAATACATCCAAAAACACTCAACTAACAGCCTTGCGCTTCCGTCCAATACTATATCCCTCCAAGTCCCTTCTTCCCAATCCGGACGACGCCTTCGAAAGGTAGACCTCGCAGCTCCAACCTCGAGCCGTTCTCTCCATCCTCATCGTCCTTGCCCGCAAGTAAACCCGGTACGGTCGCCCGCACCGCGCTTGTCCCCTTGATTCCTGCTAGCGCCCCCTCCTTGCTCAACAGCACCTTCGAAACAAAATTTCTAAACTGCGCCTCTCTGCCAGGGAGCACTTGAAGGGGTACATCACGGACCTTCGACGTGACAGTCGCGCTCCACCCATTCTCTTCTTCTCCCCCGTCAACGCTAATGGTGATCCAACCGTCCTCTTCTCCATCGTCAGGAGAGGAGTCCGGGGTGGTCTGGGCTACAAGCCATGAATCCGGCCGAATGCGGGCAAATGCACGTTCGGGAATCGGATTAGGCAGAGGCGGGGGCTCCGTTTCTTCACCGTCACCACGATGATGCGAGGGGAAGTTGATAGGTGGTACATGAGGAAGTGGATGGTGCGGTAGAGGATCGGGCAACCAAGGCGGTAAAGGTATACGGATATCTGTTGGATGCATCGCGTCCTCTATCAGGTTGGTCTGATCGAGGTCCGGCTTATCCTCCTCGGGCACTTCGCCATCGAACACAAGCACGTCAGGCCAAATGTCCGTAGCGTTAACGGGGACGTTGATCCCCTTTGGCATCACAAGCCGTGCCCAGACAGTCCCACTGGCGAAGAATTCACCCTCCTTCCCAAACGTCAACATCATACGTTTGATAGTGACGTCGCGCAGGACTTTAGGCGGTGGGTTCGGAGCCGGGAAAACGGTGTCCACGTGTAAATGCGGGAGGAGAGGTGTCGATACGCGGAGTGGTGGGGAGATGCCGGAGAGGAATAAAGTGAGGAAGTGCGACAGGAGTATGGTTGCGTGTGGGGAGGTCGAAGTGGAAGGGATACGCAGAATCGTGCCTTGAATTGGAAGGGTAATGTTGGAAGTTGTGACTTCCGGTTTGACTCGCCCCGCAGCAATCGGGAGAGGAGAGAGAGAAGGAGCGAGAAGGGAAACGAGGTAAGGCAGGGGAGGGATTACAAGGTGGCTATCTGGGAGTGGATTGGGAATGGTTGCGAGGGCGACTATCGTAAGGTTGTGATCTACAGTTGGGATGAGTGAGTAAGATACAATATTGAGGAGCTTGTCTACGGGTGGTCGAGGTTCGGGAATCCCAGGGATGCTCGGTACTTCAAATAAATTAGATGAGAATAATAATGAAGGACAGGACTCACTACGCATATGAACATAGCTTTCTAAATTACGACGAGAAGCCCGAACGAGTCGCCTCCACCCCATCTTCCCGCCCTGTACGTGCACTTTATCAACGCCCATGCGGACATTTATCGCGCCAGTCTCCCAAGACGTCGACACGAAACGTTCTAATAACTCGGAATCGGCCGAAAGTTGGAGTGTGAGGTCAAAAGAAATGGGTGTGAGCCAATCTTCGTGATTTGGGGGATCTGCAGTGATGGGTATTATTGCTGGCTGTGCTTTGGCCTTAAACAAGTACCCGCTTCCAAGCTGTTGGGGGTAAACGGTTACCTCGCCGAATGAGACAGTGACTTCTTTGAGGATCGTGATTCCCCAGCGGCCAATATCTCTCCACATACCCTCCCAAATGCTCGTATCCTCGTCCTCTTCGTCCCAGCTCATGATGATATCCGCGTCAACGCCCACCTTGCCGGTGACTCTGAGAGATATCGCTCCCTCTCCTTCTCCCTCGCCCTCTTCTCCCACACCAAGTACCTCAATATCTTGTGGACCGTGCCAAGTAATGGCCCTAAGTGCTCTGTCGGTTCCAGCCCCTTCAGCCCGTTGTGCGTAGGACCATATCAGGAAGGCCACTAAGACAACGCCGACGACGCATAGTGTCAGAGTACCAAAGAAGACCTTTACGAGAATATTCCGAAGGTCAGCTCGACGCTGTCTGGGGGACGGTGAAGGTGGCGGGGGCGGAACCGCGTGGTAGCGGGCGGACGAACCGCCAATGATGGGCGCATCAGACGAGGATATCTGAGGCTGAAGGAGTGGTGTGAACTCTGTAGCTCGGCCTTTGCCTTTCACGTCGCGCGGGCCACTCGCGACGCTAGACCCGGACCCGGACATGTTCAAGTCGTTGCTTTTTCGCCCAGCCTCTCGGACCATATGCGCGGCTCGGCTCAAACCACCTGTGGTTGAAACACGCAGACTTATATTATGGAGTCTCAAAGACATCAAGCATCGATTCAATGGATGAATAACATTAACAAGCAATTCAAGGCATGTTGGATTATAGAGTCCACCGTCACTTACCGTATGGGTAGCTTGGTGGTAAAGCGCCCTTCTAGAAATGAGGGGGTCCCGGGTTCGAATCCTGGTCCGGTCATTTTAAAGTACTTTAATGTGAAAGACAATTTGAGGCATGCGAACCGCCGTACGGTGCCCAAAGACAAATGAACCTGACTGCCAAAGCCAGTGGCTGTCTTCAGCGGTCAGCTTCTCATTGGTCTTTGGGCATGTACGGCGGTTCTGATGCCTCAAATTGTTCGTCAATGTTATTCATCCATTGAATCGATGCTGGGTGTTTTTGAGACTCCATAATTTGTGTTTTTCCTCAAGGTTCGCCATCAAGTTGTCGTAGAATTGATTTAGTGATTAGTATTCTAGTATTCTACATAATTGTACGTTACATTTTAGCCCCTCACAGAGGTATTATCCAACGAAAATCTGTAATAAACTTGTTTTTAACCTGTGGTTTTTCCACAAGTCTGATCGAAAGTGGCTTGAGCGATCGGGGAGGTGGGGAGCAACAAAATGTGTGATAATTCTCGCACGATATTTCACCTTTGCAAAAAAAGCGGGAGGTGTGCGCGATTTGGGGCGAAATATTATGCAAATTTACGAGTCAAATCTTGTTCGTTGTATACATTGCGAGATTGGTTCTTTATATACACACATCACGTTACGAAAGTAAACGCTAAACTTTGTGAACACGAGAAGCCGGAGCAGCCCGACAAATCAAGGGGGGGAAACGATGGAGACGTACAACAACAATTCGACCGCGGAAGGTGGGACTTGTGGGGTTAACTGAGAATCATCATAGACAGGGTCATAACAAAAGCAACGAGATATGATGGGACGATAAGCCGGATTGCATAATTGGAACCGTAGCATTGATAACCTAGATGGCTGCAATTCAGGGATACACGAGATGACACAGAAAGATACACGTGGGTAGTGCCACTCCAAACCGAAAGCCCATGGTAATTGGGCTAGGATCGGAATGAACGGATCACCGCCGATAAATGACAGAGAGAGTTGCTTTGAAGAATACAAAAATGTTGCTCCGTGGAGGTGACCGACATAATTTAAAGTGGTTCTTCATATTAGGCGGAGAGCGTTGACTTTGACATCCTCGACCTCGATTGAAGTACCTTTCAGAGTGATCGAAAAGAGCCACCACGGTAGCAGGTGAGCTATTGCATCCTGGACCATCGTCAGCCAACCAACGCACAAATGAATGACATTAATGGCTGGGAGGTGCTTACCCCACGACGCGTCAAAAGCTCGCTCCAATACGCGGCACGATCCTCGGTGATCCACCATTGCCACCATGTCCTGGGATCGCCACCGTTGATCGCGGAAAGAAGGCGCCCGAGAATCACGAGCATCCTCCGTCTGCAGCCCCCGGTCCAAGGTCGGTTGCATGCGCTCGTCAGGCGTTTCAGATTTTTCCCATCCCACGGATCGGGCTCCCACAAGGTGCCGTGTTTATCCAGCTCCTGCATGGGGATCAATGGCTCGGGCAACCGACGCAGAAAATACTGTGAGGCGTATTGGAGATCAGAATCGATGGAGATGGACCGTTCAACTCACGATCAACAGGTCGCCAGCTGAGACCTCTGCTGCCGGGTCTATGAGCAGCGATGTTATCTCTGGGCCACCGCTCCTGTCCTCCGAGTCCCAGTGCGTCTCCAGAACATGAGCAACCTGCAACCATGTTACCAAGGTTCCAGTGGGCCCCAATATTCCTCACCTTTCGTAGTACTACCTCACTCTCATCATTTCGAGGCGGAGTGCCGAGAGAGCGTGTGAATTCGGCGAGTCGCTGGAAGGCGTGCACCGCACAGGCCGCTGGTGAGTCATCTTGAAGAGGCTCTGAAGCAATAGGGCAACCGAAAAGGATTATTGGTGGATTGCAACCACCGAATTCGTGGTTCTTGTACTGATGCGGAAGGCCGATCTGGTTAATGATACCACTCCGAAGTTCATCACGAAGACGATCCGAGTCACTATAGTAATTGATGTTCATAGAAGTGAGTCGACTGAATGACTTTCTTAAGAACTCGGCAAAGTCGCTGTGAGCCGCAGTCAATATTCAACTGTGGACTGGAGCTGAAAACGTGGTACACACCATTGAGAGTTTGCAAACGCAGTAATGATATGCTTGACAGCCTCGGTAACGTTATAATGAAATTGTGCCGAGACCTGCTTGAGAATTAAATCGCGAAAAGGAATTTAAGAAGGGATGACTGACTTCCACGGCCCTATCTGCCTCATTGAGCATCTCTTGTCTCCTTACGTTATATTTCATGCATGCATCGCGGTAGTTCATGTCTTGGGACAATATTGATCAGCTCGGGGTTATATAGACTATCAGAGCACATACCGGCACTATGGAAAGTGGGTGCGGTTTGAGATGTGGAGGAACCCCTACGGCGGCGCTGCAATAGTCGGGAGAGGTCGAAACGGGGGCTGGTAGGAGAGCCTGGGCTAGGAAGAGGCGACTGTGCGAGGACGGATTAGGTTTGAGTAGGTTTGGTCGACGAGAATAGGATCCTTACATCTGGCAGGTACGAGAGCAGTGCGGCCATGCCAGCTTCACCATCGAGCTCCGCTCTGCGTTTGACCAACTCGTCGTTTCGAAGCCTTAGGGCTTGTGCATGTCGTATGAGGTAGCACCTGTGTAAAGCGATGTTATTCTGGCTAGGATAGAGTTTCTCTACGGCCTCATAGGCCGTAGTGAGCCGCTGGACAGCGAAGCCTTGATGCTCAACTTCTGTGGAAAACGGTCAAAGGAGTAAAAAGAGAAAGTAGAGTGGCGAACCTCGACGAAGCAAATCCGTGGCACACGCCATGATTGCGCCGAGACTGCCCTCGTGGGTGGGCATATCGGAGTCGGAGAGAAGAGCATTGAGTTCGTTTACACTGAAGAGTATGTCAGATAGTGTGCTTTGGGAGAGTGTCAGTCCCATCACGTACTGGTTCCGCTGAATTTCGAGGCTGTGGAAAGGACATTAATTAAACGCATTACTATTGGGATGGGGCTTACCGTCGCTTCCAGAAGCGCTTGATCTTCCTAAGAAATCTGGATGTGGCGATCAACTTGTCATACGGATGAGCCAAAGGGGTTGTTAAAGGGGTTGCGGCCATGTCAGGATATGGGTGTAGGGGTGGGTGGTGGGTGGGTGGTTGTCAGCGGTGGGCGTGGGCAGTGGTGGGTGGGGTATGGGTTTGGGGGGGGACAGAACCAAATTCCATGGACTACTTACGCAACTTACGGAGACCGACGACACGAGGCTGGCATCTGGCATATATGCATATGATACCTGTCGCACAGTCTCGGCATATCACACTGATATGAGTCGACACAAACACAAATAAGCAAAGGAAGCAAAGGACACGGCCACCATCCTTCCATATATTATATTATATATTATTATATATTATTATATAATAAATATATGCATACCTAATCGTCTCATCGTACCCACCATCCCATATCCACCATCCACCATCCACCATCCCTTGGACTCTACCACTCCAACAATCTCTAGCGACTCCAATCGCAGCGGGCTAAATAAATCATGTCTTCAAATGACCAGTTACCTCCAGGCTGGTCTGCCGAGTGGTTAGTCCCCTTCATTCCCTTTTGACTCCCCAGTGACCGTGATCCCATCCGAATTTGCAGGAGTGCAGAGCACCAACGGTACATGTTCATCGGTACATACACATACACCCTCAAACTTATCCATCACCATCTTACAATCCTTCCCTAGAAACCTCCACTCGTCACACCCAATGGGAACATCCTGACCAACATCCCGACATCGAAGGCCCTCTACCATCCACTCCTGCGTTCGCTCATCATCAAAAACGACGACAGTATGCATCCGGTCAATCAGATGCCTATACCGGTGAATCCACTCCACCCTTCAATCCCGCCTTGCATCAGCAAGTTGGCGGTCCCCAAATTTTCACTCCAGGAGCTCCCGATCAGTATCCTGCTCACCCACACCAGCCATCTCAAGCCGCATACTACCCCCAGACTCCGAATACTCCTGGTTTTCCACGCGACCCAGCAGGATACGAACGCGCTCACGCGCGACAAGGCTCTGTAGCGGGTGACCAACTTTCTGCTCAGTTCCAGCAGATGAATGTTTCACAACCATCGTATGGACAACAGCCCGTATGCCGTTTTTCCCCATCCGCCGCGTGTTCTCCCCCGTCCAGCTGACTTCTTGAATAGCACCCTGCATACAGCACAAACTTGCTCGCTACTCCCCATGACCCCTATAATCTACACCGACCTCCCCCAGAAATCCGACTCCCGGCTGAGGTCTGTACCTTTTCCATTCTTCGAGAGGCCGGCCGGCCGAATTCTCTTCCAGGCTTCAATCACAAAATCTCCTACAAGCAACGCAGACCCCTCCTACAAGCGTTGCACTCTCACCGCCATACCGACCTCTGACTCTCTCCTCAAGAAATCCAAACTCCCTTTCGCACTAGTAGTGACGCCCTTTCGCTCAGTCACTTCATCGGAACCACCAGTACCAGTGGTGGATGACCGCGTTATCGCCCGATGCCGGCGCTGTCGATCGTATATCAATCCCTTCGTCATTTTCATCGACGGCGGCTCACGATGGAAATGCATCATGTGCAATGTGAGCAACGAAGTGCCTGCTCTTTTCGATTGGGACGAGACAGCCAAACAGCCGGCGGATCGATGGAAGCGACACGAGCTCAATCATGCCGTCGTGGATTTCGTCGCACCCACCGAGTACATGGTTCGGCCTCCCCAGGCCGTCTGCTACGTCTTCCTCGTGGATGTGGGGCCGCAAGCGAGACAGAACGGGATGGTCGGAATCGTAGCGCGGTGTATAGCGGACTCATTGGACAAACTGCCCAACTCAGATGGGAGCACGAGGGTTGCGTTCCTCGCGGTTGACGATCGCCTGCACTTCTTTCACATCACCCCCACTTCTGCAGAATTTACAGTGATGGTCGTCTCAGACGTGGATGACGTCTATCTGCCTCGGCCTACCGAACTGCTTGTCAACCTGGAAGACTGCCGAACAGCCGTGGACGCGCTGCTAGGCAAGTTTGAGGAGATATTTGGCGCGACTCATGCGTCAGGGACGGGTTCTGCGATGGGCTCCGCGCTGCAGGCGGGCTTTCAATTGATCGTGAGTTTTCCGAAGTCACGCTCCCGAATTGCGATACTCACTCATTGTCTACAGGGGCCGATAGGAGGGAAGCTGGTTGTCCTCTCATCGAGCCTGCCGAGTGTCGGAGCCGGGGCGTTGAGGGACAGGGAGGACCCGAAGGTGTTCGGCACAACCAAGGTATGCCCACCCGCTCTCTCCCGTGCTGTAAAGGATGCTTTACGAATAGCCTTTTCTAGGAATCAACTCTCCTCCACCCCGCTTCTTCATTCTACAAGTCATTCGCTATCGATTGCTCAAGGGCGCATGTATCCGTTGATATGTTCCTCTGTGGGACTGGGTACCAGGACGTTGCGACTTTGAGTGCGTCTATCTCCATGTTTGGGCCATAAGGCCAGCTAACAAAGATCATGTAGGCTGTCTTCCCCGATACACCTCCGGTCAAACGTACTTCTACCCACTCTTCTCCTCTGCACACCACCAGGATGTACAGAGACTCTCTCACGAGCTCTCTAGTGTACTTGCATCGCCCATCGGTCTCGAGGCGGTCATCCGGATACGAGCTTCGAGGGGACTTCGCATGTCTTCTTTTCATGGAAACTTCTTCACACGGTCGACAGACCTGTTGGGGTTAGCAACTGTGCCTATGGACACGAGCTATACTGTGGAAGTGGTCATTGAGGAGGAGTTGATCCAGCCCCTTGCGGTCATGCAAGTTGGAATGCTCTACAGCAGCTGCTACGGTGCGTTCCTTTTCTACCGTTATCCTCCCAGACTCGAGCGTGTGTCTTCTAGGGGAACGAAGAATCAGGGTCATCACACTCGCTTTGCCCACTTCGTCCAATCTTCAGGAGATATTCCAAGGCGTGGATCAAGTAGCAATCGCGCACTACCTCTCCGCCAAAGCCGTCGAACGCATCATCTCTTCTTCGGCCACCCTCGAAGCTGCACGGGACGGCGTGACCAAGACCGTCACCGATATCCTAGACGCGTACCGAACGACCATTGCTGGACCTGGGTCAGGATCAGGAGGACTGGTTGCTTCCGAGAGCCTGAGGGACCTACCTGTTCTCGCGCTCGGGCTGATAAAGAGCCTTGCTCTACGACAGAGCGCGGGTATTCCGAGCGATATGAGGGCCTACGCGATGGCCCTTCTTACAAGCCTCACGCCGCAGTTGTTAGTGCCGTACCTGTGCCCCAAATTTTATTCGTTGCACGATATGCAGGAAGAGGTGAGCGCGCGCGCCTCTCTCTCACTGTTGCTCTATAAGAGGTGTGGTATAAATGCTAACGCAAAACTTTGTTGCAGTGTGGTACCGCAGACGATGGTGGTCGCGTGATAATGCCTGTACTCCTGCCGCCTACGAGCGAAAGGCTGGTACGGTACGGGTTGTTCTTGCTCGAAGATGGGCACAGCATGTTTTTGTGGATCGGACGAGACGCTGTACCTCAGCTGCTGATGGACGTGTTCGACAAGCCCTCGTATGACCAACTACCCCCCAGCGGGAAGGTGCGTCACCCGTTCACTGCCTTCGTGGTCGTTTTGCTTGATCTAGACAACGAAGCTCATCCAACTCACAGATCACTCTTCCGCCTCTCGACAACCCCTTCTCCAAGCGCGTCAATGCGATTATTAATAACATCCGGATGATGCGTAGGGGGCCATACTGGCCACAACTTTACCTCGTACGAGAGGACGGCGATTTGAGGCTGAGGACGTGGGTGTTGAGCATGTTGATGCTTGATCGCGCGGACCAGGCGGCAAGCTATCAACAATACCTGGTTACACTACGAGAAAAGGTACGCGCATGCCCTGGCCGCTTGACCACGTCGTTCCCTCTCTTTTCTGTTCCTGGTGTTGACGAACGCTTGTTTTGCAGGTGTATGGATACTAATTGCGTAGCTGCCTGCGCGAACATAGTGGAATGGAAGCCGAGATCTCCTTTAGAGGGATGTGGAGATGGAGCTCTGCGTACTTTACAATCGGACTTTGTGTACGGACTCAGGCCTGCTTGCCACCTGCTTGCCACGAATACTGTGGTCTTGATTGTGGACTCATAAGCAGATGAAGGTGGAGGTATGTTAGTATCATATGGAACGGTGTACACGCGAGGTGGATGCGGTCTGTGTGCTTATACAGCGCGGTTGATTCAGCATCGAACTTTTCGTCTGATAAGGGGTTGACGTCCCTGTACTCACTTCTCTTACAACCAAAATGGCGGACTGATGTTCTTGTCTGTGCCGCTTGTAAACACGAAGCATTTACCGCTCGCCAGTGGCCAGTGGAGAGAAATTAGATATATAACGCATTTTCTTAGTGCAATCCCTAAATTTGGTGATGGTGGGTTCGGTGGGTTTGGTGGTCCACACCATCCCGTTTTGGCCCGAGGTGGTGTCACATCCCGAGTCCTTTCTCTGACCAAAAAAAAAATTGTCCCAAAGGGCGATTGAAGACAAGTGAAAAGCGACAAGGTTGCCTTCCTAAAGTATAATGAACAATGCACCGTCATCCGTTCACAAGGGCAATGGACGCCAGACGACATTGTGAGAGCCCGGCTCTTCATCGGGGGATTGGCCAGCCTGATAGTATCTTGTAAGTAGGTATTATGTCCCTTGATGGATAGTAGTGCTGATGCTTACCAGTCTTGACGATACCGTTCCGCTAGTCAAGGAGGATGCTTCCGGCTTTCAGGTGGCCCCATTTGAATGTGTACCCCAAATTTCTTCAGCGAGCCTTCACGAGATCTCCAGGGCCCTACACTGACGACCTTGCTTATGAAGACAGTCCATTTATGCGAGGGGGTCTGGCGCAAAGGGCCTATACGGCCAGTACGAAATGTATTCAGTCAACTTCTAACCGTTGTATTAGCTTCGGTTAGGCGTACGAGGCGGGACAGTGCGACTATTTTGTGCGGGCATCAATCGCAGGGTTCATATGCTCAAAAACGTAAGAAGCAGCGACTTCAATGGTATGGCTTTCCCATAGAAAATCTGCAAGGAGGGTATCTTCATCTCTCCGACCATACCCACAAGATCCCAATACAAAGCGGGGGCGACAAGTCCATTTCCCCAGAACCAAAGAGGCTGCGCGGCCCCCAACGGCCATAGCTCACTGTTTTCACGCGACCTCTCTTGTTTTGAAATTTAAGCTCAAGAGCGGCCGGATGCGCATGCAAGACACCCAGGAGGATATGGTGAAGACGATGGATCCAATGAAAGTCACGGGAAAGATAAGGCCATTCTAAGTCGACACAGCCCCGATAGAACCGAGTCCAGTCACGAAGGATGCTGGCGACACAATATCTGGTGGAGGAAGCAGCCGAAGGGAGGTGTTTTCGATCAGGCAGCAAGCGGACCGTCGCCGGGCAGTACGAGAAGGAAGTGGCCTCATTCGGGATTCGACGAGCTGTAACTGAATCAACCGTTGCTTTCTCGTTGTGCTATCCCGCAAGCCGTCTCGCAATTAACGCCAGCCCAGGATGCTTCCCGTTCCTTGACCCAATCTTATAACCTACCACTTGTGCCGTGTGGATTATCTTGCT
>WNFL01423986.1_pt1 | contig 13729 bp, 15 predicted proteins | sample 5400361 | NCBI WGS metagenome assembly WNFL01 (sample SAMN13153351, study PRJNA577476) | soil metagenome | isolation source: 40 cm soil on Douglas fir-dominated hillslope | place: USA:California | collected 2013-09-17
GGGCATCACGCTGCGCGCCTTCGTCACCAACTGGGGCTTCGGCGTGAACCTGATGGAGGCGTTCACCCTCGACAGCTTCCGCTTCGTGATGCAGGAGCCGACGCATACGCGCGCCATCTGGAACACGATCCTGATCGGCACCGTGGGCGGCGCCATCACCGTGGCGTGCTACACCGCGATCGGCTTCGCGACCCACCGGCGCAACGACGGCTGGTCGCGCTTCGTGGACTATCTGGTCCTCGTGCCGCGCGCCATCCCGGGCCTCCTCGCCGGCCTCGCGTTCCTCTGGGTGTTCCTCTTCTTCCCGCCGTTGACGCCGCTGCGCACCACGATCTTCAGCATGTGGATCGCGTACACCGTGGTGTGGCTCGCCTACGGCATGCGCCTCATCTCGTCGTCGCTCATGCAGGTGGCGCCGGAGCTGGAGGAGGCCGCGAGGAGCGTGGGCGCCTCGCGCGGCACCATCTCGCGCAAGATCACGCTGCCGCTCATCCGCCCCGGGCTCATCGGCTCGTGGCTGCTGGTCTTCATGATCTTCGAGCGCGAGTACTCGACCGGGGTGTATCTCCTGGCGCCGGGCACCGAGGTGATCGGCGCGCAGCTCGTGTCGCTCTGGCAGGGGGGTGCCATCGACATCGTCGCCGCGCTCTCGCTCATCAACATCGTTCTGGTCGGGGTAGGGCTCGCGATCGCGCTGCGCCTGGGCGTGAAGCTGCGCGACTGACAGGGAGAAAAAGGCAATGGCCGAGCTCAGCGTCGAGAATCTGCACCTCAACTACGGCGACAACCCGATCCTGAAGGGCGTGTCGATGGAGCTGAACCGCGGCGAGGTGGTGTCGCTCCTCGGCCCCTCGGGCAGCGGCAAGACCACGCTGCTGCGCGCGGTGGCGGGCCTGGAGGCGCCGCACCGCGGCACCATCAAGATCGGCGAGCGCGCGATCTTCGACGGCGAGAAGGGGCTCGACGTGCCCGCCGAGGCGCGCAACCTCGGCCTCGTGTTCCAGTCCTACGCGCTGTGGCCGCACAAGACCGTGGCCGACAACGTGGCCTTCGGCCTGAAGCTGCGCAAGGTGTCCTCGGCGGACGTCGCCACGCGCGTGAAGAAGGCGCTCGAGGAGCTCTCGCTCGGGCACCTCGCCGAGCGCTTTCCGCACCAGCTCTCCGGAGGGCAGCAGCAGCGCGTGGCGATAGCGCGCGCGCTGGTGTACAACCCGCCGGTCATCCTCATGGACGAGCCGCTCTCCAACCTCGACGCGAAGCTGCGCGAGGAGGCGCGCGCGTGGCTGCGCAGTCTCATCGTCAACATGCAGCTTTCGGCGCTGGTGGTGACCCACGACCAGAGCGAGTCGATGGCGATGTCGGACCGCATCCTGCTGCTCAACAACGGCGTGATCGAGCAGCAGGGCACGCCCCAGGAGATGTACAACTCGCCGCAGACGCTCTTCACCGCCGACTTCATGGGCAGCAACAATCGCCTGGCCGGCAAGGTCAGCGACGTCGAGGGCGGCAACGCGCTTCTCACGGGCGAGGGCTGGAAGCTCTGGGGGCGCGCCAAGCCGAGCGCGAAGCAGGGCGCCGACGGCACGGGCATGGTGCGCGTGGAGCGCGTGCGCCTGGCCGAGGGGCCCGGCGACAACCGCGTGCAGCCCGAGCTCACCACGTCCATGTTCCTCGGCGACAAGTGGGAGCACGTATTCCACCTCGGCAAGACGCTCATGCGCGCGCACGGCCCGACCATGCTCCAGCGCGGCACGCATTGGGTGGAGATTCCCCGCCAGGACCTCTGGGTTTTCTGATCCACCGCAAGGGCCGGCGCGCCCGGGTACCTATAATCACGCGACTTCCGTTCGAGGAGATTCCCATGTTCGCCAGACTCATCGCCGCGGCCCTTTTCGCCGCGCTGCCGTTCACGGCCGCGTTCGCGCAGGCGCCGATCGTCATCAAGTTCAGCCACGTCGTCGCCCAGGGCACGCCCAAGGGCAAGGGGGCGGAGAAGTTCAAGCAGCTCGCCGAGGAGCGCACCAAGGGCAAAGTGAAGGTGGAGGTCTACGCCAACAGCACCCTCTACAAGGACAACGAGGAGGTCGACGCGCTGCAGCTGGGCGCGGTGCAGATGCTCGCCCCCTCGCTCGCCAAGTTCGGCCCGCTCGGCGTGCGCGAGTTCGAGGTGTTCGACCTGCCGTACCTCTTCGACAACTTCGACGAGCTGCACAAGGTGACGCGCGGCCCGGTCGGCGCCTCGCTCATGAAGAAGCTCGATTCCAAGGGCATCGTCGGGCTCGCCTACTGGGACAACGGCTTCATGGAAATGAGCGCCAACAAGGCGCTGCGCAAGCCCGAGGATTTCCGCGGCCTCAAGATGCGCATCCAGTCGTCCAAGGTGCTGGACGCCCAGATGCGCGCGCTCGGCGCGAGCCCGCAGGTGATGGCGTTCTCCGAGGTCTACCAGGCGCTGCAGACGGGCGTCGTGGACGGCACCGAGAACCCGCCGTCGAACTTCTACACGCAGAAGATGAACGAGGTGCAGAAGTTCCTCACGATCTCGGATCATCACTATCTCGGCTACGCCGTGATCGCCAACAAGAAATTCTGGGACGGCCTGCCGCCCGACATCCGCAAGACGCTCGAGGGCGCCATGGCGGATGCCACCAAGTACGCCGACGACATCGCCAAGAAGGAGAACGACGACGCGCTCGAAGCGGTGAGAAAAGCCGGCAAGACCGAGATCATCACGCTGACTCCCGCGGAGAAGCTCGCGTGGAAGCGCGCCCTCATCAAGGTCCACAAGGAGAGCGAGTCGCGCGTGGGCAAGGACCTGATCCAGTCGATCTACAAGGAGACCGGGTTCGATCCGAACAAGCTGTAGGGGCCGGCCGTGCTCAAGGTGCTCGACCGCCTCGAGGAGATCCTGATCGCGTCGCTCATCGCGGGCGCGACCATCCTCATCTTCGTGGCGGTCACGCACCGCTATGCGCTCGACATGAGCGCCAAGTTCCACTTCGACGCGCTGTACGACGCGCTTTTCAAGGTGAACCTGTCCTGGGCGCAGGAGCTTTGCATCTACATGTTCGTGTGGATGGCGAAGTTCGGCGCGGCCTACGGGGTGCGCACCGGCATCCACGTGGGCGTGGACGTGGTCATCAACCATCTGCCGCCGCGCTGGCGTTTCATTTCCGTCATGTTCGGCCTCCTCGCCGGCGCCTTCTTCACCGCCGTGATCGGCACGCTGGGCGTGCACTTCGTCTACGAGCTTTCCAAGACCGACCAGACGTCGCCCGACATGGAGATGCCGATGTGGATCGTGTACCTCGCGATCCCGTGCGGCTCGTACCTCATGTCGTTTCGCTTCCTGCAGGTCGCGTGGGGCTTCTTGCGCACGGGCGAGCTGCCGCACCATGACGCCGCGCACGTGGAGGGGGTCACCGAGGATGCGGCCATCGCACCGTTGACGGCGCCCGTCGGAGCGTCGCGATGAGCGCGTTGCCGCTTCCGCCCTCGATGACGACGAAGCAGGCGGCGACGGCGCTGTCGCTGGTGGCGATCATGCTGCTCGCGGTGGCATCGCTCGGCAACGCGGGAATCATCTTCGCCATCCTCGTGGCGCTGATGCTCACCGGAATGCCGATTTCGATCGCGCTCGGCCTGACGGTGCTTACGTTCCTGTTCACCATGACGCAGGTGCCGATCGAGGCGGTGGGCCTGAAGCTGTTCACCGGCATCGAGAAGTTCGAGATCATGGCGGTGCCGTTCTTCATCCTGGCGGGCAACTTCCTCACCCACGGCGGCGTCGCGCGCCGCATGATCGACTTCGCGACCTCCGTCATCGGCCATTTCCACGGCGGCCTCGCGTTGGCGGGGATCGTCGCGTGCGCCATGTTCGCGCTGGTGTGCGGCTCGAGCGTGGCGACGGTGGTGGCGATCGGCTCCATCATCCTTCCGGAGATGGTGAGGAACGGCTACCCGATGCGCTTCGGCGCGGGCGTGATCACCGTCGCGGGGTCGCTGGGCATCCTCATGCTGCCGTCGATCCCCAAGGTGATCTACGCCATCGCGACCAACACCTCGATCGGCGCGCTCTTCGTCGCGGGCCTGCTGCCGGGCATCCTGCTCACCACGATGCTTTGCGCGGTGACCTGGGAAGAAGCGCAACTACCCGCGCATGGTGCGCAAGGGCTGGCTCGCGCGCTGGCAGGCGTTCAGGAAGAGCATCTGGGGCCTCATGCTGGTGGTGATCATCATCGGCGGCATCTACTCGGGGCTTTTCACCGCCACCGAGGCGGCGGCGATGGCCGCGGTCTACTCGTTCTTCGTGTCCGTGTTCGTCTACAAGGACCTGAAGATGAAGAACGTGCCGCGGGTTCTGCTGAACAGCGCCAACATGTCGGCGATGCTGCTCTACATCATCACCAACGCGGTGCTCTTCTCGTTCGTCCTCACCAACGAGAACATTCCCAACGCGCTGGCGAACTGGTTCCTCGCCAAGCAGCTGGGCCCGATCGAGTTCCTCCTCATCGCCAACCTGATGCTGCTCATCGCGGGCAACTTCATGGAGCCCTCGTCGATCATCCTCATCATGGCCCCGATCCTCTACCCGACGGCGGTGAGCCTGGGCATCAACCCCGTGCACCTGGGCATCCTCATCGACGCGAACATGGAGGTGGGCCTGTGCCACCCGCCGGTGGGCCTCAACCTCTACGTCGCCTCGGGAATCTCGAAGCTGGGAATCACCGAGCTCACCAAGGCGGTGATGCCGTGGCTCCTCACCATGCTGGTATTCCTCGTGATCGTGACCTACTGGCCGGAGCTCTCGCTCTGGCTGCCGCGCAAGATGGGGATGATGTAGCGCGGCGGGCGCGCGGAATTTTTCTGCGGCATCGCCTGAGAATTACTCGGTTGTTGCGGCGCAGCAATCGCGCTACCTTGGACGGATGCAACCAGGCGCCGTCCTTTCCCGAGAGCTCGCGATACCCCGGGTTGCGAGCTCGGTGCGCGTGTCGCCGGGCGACGTCGTGCGGCTCGAATGCGAATCCGACGGCACCTGGTTCTACTGCCACGTGGAGGACTGCCTTGCCGACGGCACCTCGCTTTGTTGCGTCGTCGAGGCGCAGTGCTGGCCTTCGCTCGTTCTCGAGGGCATCCTCCCCGGCGTCACATACGCGGTGCCACCGGATCGCGTGCTCTCCATCGTGAAGACCGCGTAACCTCGCCTCATTCGAAGTGGGGTGAAGCTCGAGCCGGCGCGATCGTTCCTGGAAGCGGGAGGGAGGTCGCTGCAACCCATAACGCTCTAACTGCCGGCACCTTCTTTCTATCGACCGGCAGTGAGGCGCGCCTCTCGAGCCCCACCCCAACACTTCGAATGAGGCTCTCGTGGGCAGGGGCTGACGGAAGCGTTTGGAATAGCGCGCAGACCCTACTACTGGAAGTTGGTCCGCTTTGATGCTCCTCGCATCACTGCCCAATAGATCACGGGCAGCCCCCTTGCGCGGGCTGCACATTGGAAACGCGTCGCGCATCGCCGTTCTTCTGGGCGAGTTCATTCAAGTCCTGGGCGATGATTGGAATGTGCGCGCAGAGCCATCCATCGAGCTCGGGATGAAGCTCGAGAGGGGGTGCCCCGCTCGCCGAGGAAGAGAAGGTGCGCAAGAAATTCGAGCGACATGGGTAGTAGCGAGCTCTCTCCCCTTTGAAAGGTCGAGGTCCCCCGGGTCGAGCTTCATCCCGAGCTCGATGGATGGCGATGGATGGCGCCGATTCAGGTGCGGTCAAGTCCTGTTATTCTCCTCTGCGCTACTCGGACAAATCCCAAAGAGGAGAATCGAACATGGACAAGCTCTTGCGTTCGGCCGCGCTGGGTATCGCCTTCGCCGCCGTGGCGTTCGTCTCGCTCGCGCAGCAACCCGCACCGCCCGCCGTGACCACGCCCGGCCAACCCGCGGGCGCGCCTCCGAATACGCCGGTCGCGCCGCCGATTCCCCCGACCTGGGCGCAGGGCCGCAGCGCCGAGCAGGAGGCGCTCAACCTGGCGCCGCACCCGCCCGGAATGACCGCGCTTCCCGAAAACGAGATCCCGCTGAAGACGCTGAAGGTCCCCAAGGGCTTCGAGGTCACCCTCTGGGCGAGCGGCATGCCCAACGCCCGCTCGATGGTGTTCGGCCCGAAGGGCACGCTCTTCGTCGGCACGCGCTTCCCCGGTAACGTCTACGCGGTGGTCGACAAGGGCGGCAAGCGCGAGGTGAAGACCATCGGCAAGGGCCTCTATCGATCCAACGGCGTGGCCTTCAAGAACGGCGCGCTGTACGTGGCCGAGCTCTCGCGCATCATTCGCTACGACAACATCGAGGACAACCTCGAAAACCCGCCGCAGCCGGTGGTGGTGTTCGACGCGCTTCCCAAGGACGAACCGCACGGCTGGAAGTTCATGACCCTCGGCCCCGACGGCTGGCTCTATTTCCAGATCGGCTCGCCCGGCAACATCGTGATGCCGCCTTCCACGCACGCCTCGATCATGCGCCTCGACCCCGAGCGCAAGGTGATGGAGAACGTCGGGCTGGGCGTGCGCAACAGCGTCGGCATGGATTTCCACCCGGTCACCAAGCAGCTCTGGTTCACCAACAACGGCCGCGACTGGGTGAACGACGACCTGCCCAACGACACGCTGCACCGCGTCACCGCCAAGGGCCAGCACTTCGGGTTCCCGTATGCCACCAGGGCGACCTGCTCGACCCGGAATTCGGCAAGGGCCGCTCGTGCTCGGAGTTCGCGCCGCCCGCGGCGAAGCTGGGACCCCACGTGGCCGCGCTCGGCATGCGCTTCTATACCGGGAGCTCTTTCCCCGCCGAGTACAAGAACAATATCTTCATCGCCGAGCACGGCTCGTGGAACCGCACCAAGAAGACCGGATACAACGTGTCGCGCGCGGTGGTCGACAGCTCGGGCAAGGTGGTCAAGGTCGAGCCCTTCGTGACGGGCTGGCTGCAGGACGGCGACAAGTTCTGGGGGCGTCCCGCGGATGTCCAGGTGATGCGCGACGGCTCGCTCCTGGTCTCCGACGACGTGGCCGGCGCGATATTCCGGGTCGCCTACAAGAAGTGAGGATGTTCTTCCTCTCCTGCGGGAGAGGGCCGGGGAGAGGGTCGCTTTTCGCGGCCCTTTTTCTTCTCGCGCCCGCTGCGCCCGCGGCCGATGCGCCGGCCGGCGAGGCGAAGGCGCAGGTCTGCGCCGCGTGCCACGGCCCCGGCGGAAACTCCACCGATCCGCAGTTCCCGTCGCTCGCGGCGCAGCCGCCGATCTACGTCTTCTACCAGCTCCTCCAGTTCCGCGAGCAGCGCCGCAAGGACGCACGCATGTCGCCCTTCGCGGAGAAGCTCACCGACGCGGACATGAAGGACATCGCGGCGTACTACGCGGCGCAGAAGCCGGCGGCGCCCATGCTCGCGGCCGATCCCGCCAAGGTCGCGGCGGGCAAGGCGATCGCGCAGCGCTTCTACTTCAGCTCCTGCCACACGAGCACTTTCGCGGGGCAGAACCACATCGCCCGCCTCGCCGGCCAGCACTACGACTACCTGGTGAAGGAGCTGCGCGGCTTCAAGACCGGCGCGCGCCCCGACATCGACGGCACCATGGCGAGCGCGGCGCAGCCCTTGACTGACGAAGACATCACCAACGTCGCGCACTACCTCGCCTCGCTGCGCTAGAAGTGGTGTCAGGTACGACTTTTTAAGTTGTACCTGACACCACTTTAGCGAGGCGGCGCGTTCCGGTTGGTAAACTGCAGCGACGCCTGCCAGACGTAGACCACCGTAGGCGGCGAGGTCGAAGCCACGTTGCCCGTGGAGTCGATGATCCTCGCCTGCAGCACGTGCTCTCCCCGCGTGACGCCATGGAGCGGAAACTCGAGGATCGGCGAGGGCGGGGCGACGGGCGTGCCGTCCACGAGGAACTCGAGCCGGTCGCCCATCGCGAGATCCGGGACCACCGTCGTCTGCACGGAAAAGTCGCCGCTATCGCTGAAGACCGTCTGCTGGTCCGTGGGGCTCACGATGTCGACCTCGTAAATGCCGGCCCCCGGTGCCGCGGCACCGGGGGCCGGCACCGCGAGAAGCGCGGCGGTGGCAATGCTCAAGAGCATTCGCATGGCGACCTCGCCGGGCTAGTTGCCGAGCGACGCGGTGTTCAGCGGGTCGTCCCACACCGACGGCGGACGATGGGCCGAGTGCGGCGCGGGCTTGGCGTCCGGATGCTCGGACGGATCATAGCTGGGCGCATCCAGCAGGGCCTCCTGGTTCTCGAAATACTCGAGCCGGGCGAGACGCGCGGCCGCGGTCTTGGAGGCTTGCGGCGAGCCCGGAACCGTCGCCTGGGCGGTGGGCGCTGCTTGCTGCGGCTCGTCGGCGGCGTTCGCGCCGAGTGCGCCGGCGGTGGCGAGGACGGCCGCCGCCATGGCGATCTTGCGGGTGAGGCTTTTCATGGTGAAGCTCCTTATGCAATGACGTCGAAGGTGACGTGATTGCATTACGAGCCCTGAAAGTCTCGGACCGGTTCCAGATTCGCGGCGCGCCGTTTCGGACGAAACGCGCGCGACATCTTAATAAACGGTCTCGACGTTCACGCTGAAAACATAGCCGTTGCCGCGCTCGGTGCGAATGTATTTCGGCTTCGACGGGTCGGGCTCGATCTTGCGCCTGAGCCTCATGATCTGGATGTCGACCGCGCGGTTGTAGACTTCGTCGTTGTGCAGTCGCGACAGGTCGAGGAGCTGGTCCCGGTTGAGGATGCGATGCGGAGCCCCGAGCAATACCACGAGGAGACTGAACTCGCCCTTGCTGAGCACGGTGACGTTGCCGTCCGGCGCGGTGAGCCTTCGTGTATTGAGGTTCAGCTCCCAGCCGTCGAAGCGAAAGGCGCGGATGCCCTCCGGACGGCCCTGGCGCACCTCGGCGTGGCGCCGGCGCAGCACCGTGCGGATGCGCGCGAGGAGCTCCCGCGGGCTGAAGGGCTTGGTCACGTAGTCGTCGGCGCCGAGCTCCAGGCCCATCACGCGGTCGGCCTCGTCGGCACGCCCGGTGAGCATGATGATCGGGATCGCGGACTCGTCGCGCAGCGTGCGCGCGAGGCTCATGCCGTCCTCGGTGCGCAGCTTGAGATCCAGCACGATGAGGTCGACCACTTCCCTGGCGAGCACCTCCCTCATCGCGCGCCCGTCGGCGACCGCGCTCACGCGGCAGTCGTGCTTGGCGAGATAGTCGGCGATCATCTGGCGGATCAGCGGGTCGTCGTCCACGGCGAGCACGTGCGGCGCGAAGGCCTGGATGTCGGTAGCTTGCGGGGTCACGTCGATTTCGATTCTCATGCAATCCAGCGTATCGAAGCCTGCGCGCCATTGTTTCAGCTGAAACGGTGCGGCTTGCGACGGCCACATCATACGGCCATGGAACCCGCCCCGCGAATCCTCGTGATCGAGGACGACCCGATCCTGCGCGACCTGATGGCCGAATGGCTCATGGCCGCGGGCTATCGCGTGGCATTGGCCGCCGACGGCGGCGCCGGCCTCGCCGCCGCGCTCGAGCGTCCTCCCGAGCTCGTGGTGACCGACATCAACATGCCGGGAATCTGCGGCGACGCGGTGATCGCCGAGATCGCGCGCGCCCATCCGGAAATTCCGATCGTCGCCATCTCCGCGCATTTCCGCTCGGATCGCGGCCTCACCGCCGAGCGGGCGAAGGCGCTCGGCGCGACGCGAGCCCTGGCGAAACCGTTCAGGCGCAAGGACATGGTCGACACCGTGCTCGACCTCGTCGGGCCGGCGCGGGACTGACCGGATGCAGGCGCCTCGCGCGGCGCGCGGACTGTCCGGCATGACCCTGAGGCGCATGTTGTTCGCCCTGGGCGCCGTGCTGATCGGCATCAACGTGTTGTCGGCCGTCTGGGACATCCGCAACCAGCGCGCGCTGGTCGAGCGCAACGCGTTGCGCGACTTCAACAATCTCACGTCGCTCCTCGCCGACCAGACCGCGCGCGCCCTCGAGTCGACCGACGTGCTGCTGCGTGGCGCGGCGAACGATATTTCGACAGCGGGCCTCGGCGACGCCGCGGTGCGTGCCGCGCGGCTGAAGGACCGCATCTCCGGCATTCCCCAGATCCGCGCGGTGCTGCTCCTCGACCGCAACGGCCGCGTCGTGTTGAGCACCGACCAGAGGACGGAGATCGGCGCGGATTTCTCCAGCCGCGGCTATTTCACGGACCAGCGCGATGCGACCGCCAGGCGCCGCTACGTGAGCGACCCTTTCCTGGGGGTCGTCACCCATCGCTGGTCGTTCGCGGTCTCCGAGCCCATCACCGACCGCAGCGGGCGGTTCGCGGGCGTGCTGGCGGCGATCATCGACGTCGAATACTTCAACCGGGTCTATCGGTCGCTCGACATCGGAGACCACGGATTCGTGGCGCTCCTCAACCGGGGCGGCGTCCTCGTGACGCGCGTGCCTCCCCCGCCCGAGGATTTCTACGGCAAGCGCCCCTACGACCTCGACGCGATGCTGGCGGCCGTCGAGCGTGACGGCCGCTATGCGGGTTGGTGGTCTTCCAGCCTGATCCCGGACCCGAGGCTCCTCTCCGCCGCGTCCGTTCCCGACGCTCCCCTCATCGTGATTGTCGGAGCCCCCGAGGCCACGGTGCTTGCGCCCTGGTACACGGAGGCCATGCGTGTCGTGGCGCGCACGCTGCTCACGTCGGCGGTGATGCTCGCGCTGCTGGCGCTCACCGCGCGCGAGCTCACGCGGCGCGCCGAGGCCGACGCGCGCGTGCAGGAAAGCCGCAGGCTCGCCGAGGCCGAGCAGGACCGCCTGCAGAAGAAGCTTCGACAGGCCGAGAAGATGGAAGCAGTGGGGCGCCTCGCGGGCGGCATCGCGCACGACTTCAACAACAACCTGGGCGGGATCATCGGCTACGGGGAGATGCTCCTCGAGAGCGCCGCCGAAGGCTCGCCCGAGCAACGCTACGCGCGCAACCTCATGATCGCCGCGAACCGCGCGCGCGACCTGGTCGACCAGATCCTCACCTACAGCCGCAGCCAGCGCGTCGCGCGCGGCCCCATCGACATCGGCCGCGTCGTGCGCGAGACGCTCGACGTCATTCGCGGCTCGCTTTCCGAAGGCATCGCGCTCGAGCTTGCGCTGCCGGAAACGCCGCTGGTGGTGGTCGGCAACGCGACGCAGCTCCACCAGGTGGTCATGAACCTGTGCACGAACGCGATCTACTCGATGGGCGGCGAAGGCAAGCTCTCGGTCGCCTTGCAGGCGATCGACTTGGAGCGGGAGCTCGCGTTCGCCCACGACACGCTCGCTTCGGGGGGCTACGTGAAGCTCGTGGTGACCGACACCGGCACCGGCATGGACGGCGCCACGCTGGCACGCATCTTCGAGCCTTTCTTCACCACCAAGGAAGTCGGGCGCGGAACGGGGCTGGGCCTTGCCCTCGTCTACGGAATCGTCACGGATTCCGGCGGCGCGACCCACGTGACGAGCGAGCTCGGGCGCGGCAGCACGTTCGAGATCTACCTGCCGCGCGCCAACGCCGAAAGCGCCGCCGTCGAGGGCGACGAGGGCCCCGTTGAGCATGGGCACGGCGAGCGCGTATTGCTGGTCGACGACGAGAAGCCGCTCCTCATCATGACGGCGGAGCTGCTCACCCGGCTGGGCTACGAGCCGGTGCCCTTTTCCGAGCCCCACGCGGCGCTCGCCTCCCTCGAGGCGATGCCCACGGAGTACGACGTCGTGCTCACCGACGAGATGATGCCCGGGCTCACCGGCACGGCGCTCGCGCGCGCCGCGATCAAGGCGCGTTCCACGATGCCGGTCATCCTGATCAGCGGCCACTCCAATGGGACGCTCACGCAGGCCGCACTCGACGCCGGCGTGCGCCAAGTCCTGAGGAAGCCGGTCCAGTCGCGCGAGCTCGCCGCCGCGCTCGCGCGCGCACTCGCCGGCTAGCGTGTTTCACGCGAAACCAATGCCAGGCTGAACGAAACGGATTGCACATCCGGAGCGGTCATTCTTGCTCCATGAATCCCGTTTCCATCGCTTCCGCTCTCGCCGTCTCGACGACCTTGAACGAGGCGCAGAGCGAAGACGTCGCCGTCTATCTGTCGCAGCTCGAACGCTGAATGTCCGCGGCCCGACTTCCAACATCACTCACCACCCGGAGACCCACATGGCATTCGAAATTTCCCCCCGCGCCGGCTTCGCGCCCGCTTCCGACGTCCGCCTCGCGCTTGCGCGCAAGGCGTGCGAGGAAAGCGCCGCGGTCCTGAACCAGATCCTCGCCGACACGATGACGCTGCGCGATCTCTACAAGAAGCACCACTGGCAGACCTCGGGCGCGACCTTCTATCCGCTCCACCTCCTGTTCGACAAGCATCACGGCGAGCAGGAGGACCTGGTCGACCTCATCGCCGAAAGGATCCAGACACTCGGTGGCACCGCGATCGCGATGGCCGCCGACGTCGCCGAGACGACGATGCTCGCGCGCCCGCCGCGCGGTCGCGAGGAGCCCGCGCGGCAGCTCGCGCGCCTGGTCGACGCGCACGAGCGCGTGCTCTACGCCGTGCGCGCGGCGGCGCGGCGTGCCGCCGAGCTGGGCGACGACGGCACCAACGACCTCCTGGTGAGCGACGTGATCCGCACCAACGAGAGGCAGTCGTGGTTCGTGCGCGAGCACCTGAAATGAACGCGATGGAGACGATCGGCATCGGCTCCACGGGGCTCACCGCGTCGCGCATCGGGCTGGGCACGTGGGCGATCGGCGGCTGGATGTGGGGCGCGCAGAGCGACCTCGACGAGTCCATCCGCACCATCCGCTCCGCGGTCGAGCGCGGCATCACGCTGATCGATACCGCGCCGGTCTACGGGTTCGGGCGCTCCGAAGAGATCGTCGGCATGGCGCTCTCCGGAGGGCTGCGCCGGCACGCGCTCATCGCGACCAAGGCCGGTCTCGACTGGCGCGACGGGAACGTGCGGCGCAACTCCTCGCCCGCGCGCATCAGGAAGGAGGTGGAGGAGTCCCTGCGCCGCTTGCGCACCGACTACATCGACCTCTACCAGGTGCACTGGCCCGATCCCCTGGTGCCGATCCACGACACGGCTGCCGTCCTCGCGCGGCTGGTGTCGGAGGGGAAGATCCGTGCGATCGGAGTCTCCAATTTTTCGGCGGCGCAGATGGCCGAGTTCCGCGAGGCTGCGCCGATCCACGCGGCGCAGCCTCCCTACAACCTTTTCGAGCGCGACGCGGAGCGCGAGATCATTCCCTATGCGTGGCGCCACGACATGGCGGTGCTCTGCTACGGCGCCCTGTGCCGCGGGCTTCTCTCCGGGACGATCACCGCCGCAACCGAGTTCAAGGGCGATGACCTGCGCCGCGGCGATCCGAAGTTCCAGGAGCCGCGCTTCTCCCAGTATCTCGCCGCCGTGGAGGCGCTCGACCGTTACGCGCGCGAGCGCTATGGGCTCACGGTGCTGGCGCTCGCGGTGCGCTGGGTCCTCGACCAGGGCGGCACCATCGCACTCTGGGGCGCGCGCCACCCGGCGCAGCTTGATGCCGTGGACGACGTGATGGGATGGGAGCTCGATGAGGTGGCGAAGACGCGCATCGCGAAGATCCTCGCGGCCACGGTGAAGGATCCCGTCGGCCCCGAGTTCATGGCACCGCCCGCGCGCGACGACTCCGCGCTGGCGGC
>WNFL01450749.1_pt1 | contig 13726 bp, 6 predicted proteins | sample 5400361 | NCBI WGS metagenome assembly WNFL01 (sample SAMN13153351, study PRJNA577476) | soil metagenome | isolation source: 40 cm soil on Douglas fir-dominated hillslope | place: USA:California | collected 2013-09-17
CATTTGTGTAGCCTCCGGCTGGTTGTAGTAGCCCGTCATCAAACTGGGGCTGCTCACGATAACTTCACCTACCTGGCGATCTGCCAGTCGTTCGCCTTTCGTGTTGACAATCGCAATCTCTGTTTCCGGCAATGGCAGTCCTGTGCATGCGATGCTGCGCGTAGTAACGGAGGTATCGTCAATGCGCCGGGCTTCGTTGCCCGGTACGGGTCGAGCTAACCCCTGCGTTTGTAATAGTTCCAGGTCAATCGTATCAAAAGCCGGTCCCTCATCCGCCGGCATCAGCGTTACAGCCACGCCATTTTCTGCCAGCCCGTAGGCCGGCAGCAGGCTGGTGGCTCGAAATCCTGCCGGTTGTAATCGAGCGGTAAATTGCCGCAGGCTCTCATCAGAAATCATCTCGGCTCCCACTAAGGCTGCACGCAGGTGACGCAGGTCATACTGTTCAATCTCAGCATCTTTCAGAAAGCGGGCGCACAAAGCGTAAGCAGAAGTTGGCCCGCTGGTAATCGTGGCCTGGAAGTCTGATAGCGCCTTGATCCATAGACTGGGGCGCGCCATGAAGTCTTCCGTCTGAAGCAGCGTGACGGAGATAGCCCTGTACATCGGCGTCAGTAGGAAACCAAGCAGCCCCATATCGTGAAAGAATGGCAGCCATGACAGGCCTGAGTCCTCGTGGGAATCCACCTCCAGCGCGGTTGAGATGTTGCGCATTTGTGCTAGTAGAGCAGCGTTGCTGAGCTGAACCACTTTCGCCTGGCTGGCTGTCCCCGACGTGAACTGTAGCACGCCGAGATCGCCTTCAGAAATGGGAGGAGGGATAGCGTGCGAGGCCGGTTGAACGTCAAGTCGAGTCAGTACCGTCAGTTTCTCGATAGTGGACAACGGTGGCACATCGTCGATATGCGCCTGCGCCTCCGGCACAATTAACAACCTGGCATGGATCGACCGTAGGCGCTGCACCAGATTCATCAAGTAATGGCTTTCGGCCTTGAGACGGCGCATAGGTAAGGTGGCGGCGGCCACGCCTCCGGCAAGCAAAACGCCGAAATAAGCAAAGACAAAATCTTCCGTATTCGGCAGGGCGAGCACCACCGCTTCGCCTCGCTGCAAGCCATGTTCTATCAAAAGAGCGGCCCAATCGTTGGCTTGCTTGAGAGTCTGGGCATAAGTACAGGTGGTAGACACCTCGCCGCGTTTGAGGAAACGAGCAAAGAGCAAATCTGGGTAGAATTCAGCGTTGTGAACCAACAATTCAGGAAGCGTCCTCCACTTTTTCTGACCTCTAAGGCGCAACATGTAATGTATTGTCTCCAGTCTTTTCGATATGGGTTGTAGGTACCTCTTCGTGGAGTTCTCTTGCTACCTGTCCTCCGTCTCGTGCTATTCGTGCTAGAGTAGGCACAGCCATCGTGGCTCCCCCGTTTGCTACTCGTCTGAACGGTCGAGCTTGTCTTGCACATGGCCTTATTATAGCATACAACGAGAGCAATATCTGCATATGGCCTGAAATGCCTATCTAATCAGGGCACAAAGAAAAGTAGCGAAACCGGTATCAAACGCTGTACATTGCGCTCGATGCCGGTTTCGCTACCTGGCTCAGGCGTCCAAAACCGCGGTCTACTCAGTTCTGATCCTATTGAACATTTAAGGTGACCGGGATCATGTCTGGTGTATCATGACCAGTGGTGGGATGCCAGCTGAAGGTCAGATGCAGGTTGGTGCTATAGTTTCCTGTTGCTGGCGCTGGTCTCTGAGCCGTCAAAACGACAGTATCTGTTACGTTTGCATTCAACGTTCCGGATGCCGGGTTTGAGAAACCAACGTCCAATCCACCTGTGAAGATTCGGCGTTCGTGAAACTCAGGGTGGTAGTCCCAATATTGCTGCCATGTGGAATAGCGAAGCTGATGTTCGGCGGCAGGTTTAGCGGCGCTTTTGGACCACCATCATTAAATGGATGCTTACTGACGTAGAAGGCGATAGGGACCTGTACAGGTGTGGAGGTCGTACCAATTCTCGAAATCAATGTCAAATCGGTCATATATGCATAGCCCGCTTCCAGCTTTGCAGCGTTGGCCGTCACGAAAATTGTGCTTGACCCATGGGGCGGAAGGGAACCCTTGCTTTCACTCACAGTCACCCCTTTATCCCTGGTGATATCGAAGTTTTCCTTGATACCTGCCGGCCTCTTTCCGTGTTCCAACGTTTCCCTCACCCCCATCCCTGGTTTGCCGGTCCCAATTTGAATTTCCCACTCGACAGGGCGGTCATCGGGGTTGCTGATCTGCAGTAGTAAGGTGCTGGTGCTTTTTGGTGTTAACCCACTAAAATTCAGTCCTGCTTCAAGAGGACGAGGTGCCTGTGGCTTGTGCGTTGCCTCGACCATAACTTTGCTTATCGTATCTCTACTCATTGATGTTTCATCTCCCTCTGAAGAAAATGTAAGAGTGACGGAATGCTCTCCAACCTCCAGGGCACTGGTGTCGGCCGTCACTCGAATCGACTGTTGCTCTCCTGGTTGAAGAACGCCATGACCTGGCTCCAGCGTTAACCACCGCAATTCACCTGCATCTGCGAGCCAGATCATGGGCTGCCTGGTGGTGTTGACGATTACCTGTTGTATTGTCTTTTGACTTCCCCGGGGTACACGGCCAAAATCGAGTGTGCTCTCGATCAAAGTTGGAGGCCCCGCAGAAAGTTCGTCATGTGGAAGGCTGCCCTCCTTGTTTACGGTATCCATTGGTTTGCGATCTCCTACTGTGTACTTCTTGTCAGTTTGCTATCTATCATCAGCCATAAGCAATAGTAGCAGAAAGTGTCATGCAGTTTACAGGACATAGCTTGACAAGTTCTTGACAAGTTTTGGAGGATTTTGTATTTCCGCGTTGTACCTTGTATACTTCATCTTATCAAACATTTTGCATATGCTGAAAACAATTCACGTGTACGAGATCGAAGAAACAAGGAACTACAATCACCGGACTATCATATACACCTTACTTATACACCTGAACGATCAAAGTTCGAACTTTTTCCATATGACTTTCAACCTGGTCGTCTCTTCTTAACTTGCACTCTGTCGACCTCGTGAAATGTAGTGGTACCCCTTCTCCTTTCGTCTTGCTTGACTGCGAAGCAGTAGCCGCGAACGAGCGGCGTTAGCAAGACGGATAGGTGCCAGCGGGTGCCAGGGGTGGGATCCGAGGGGAAGGAACCCTGTCTGGGGACAGGTAACCGGAGTACAATTCAAAGGGGTGTGTCCGCTATGGACTATCAAGAGCGTGTCCCGAATGAGTTGCTGGTGCGAGCGCGCCTGGAAAAAGGATGGACGCAGGCTCACCTGGCCGAGGAAGTCGGTACCACGTTTGAAACGGTGAGCCGCTGGGAGCGTGGCGTCGTCATACCAGGACTGTATTATCGCCAAAAACTTTGCAGCGTTTTAGGTAAGGCCGTCAGCGAGCTTGGTTTAAGTGAGGCCGATTCTGCCTCTCTTCCTTCCACAGATTTAACTCGCATCGTCTTTCTTTCGTCAGCATATGCCGATGCTGAAAGCAAGTTCGTCGTCGCGCTCAAGAAAGAACTGGCTATGCGGGATATTACGGTGTGGAGCAGTGGACTGGTCAAACGGCAATCGGCGCATCACAAAAGCGGCATATTGGAAGAGGCGATTCGTGCGGTTCAACTTGTCCTGGTCATTCTTTCTCCACATAGTAAGGGGTCAACGCATGTCAGGCATTCGCATGACCTTGCCAGGCATTTCAAGCGGCCAGTGTGTGAGGTGTGGGTTGAAGGTGAATCCCTCCAGGAATGCCTGCCTGAAAACTACGGCGAGCCTGGAGTAGTGATCGATGCTCGCCAGGGGGAAGAGCCGTCGCTGTATAACCACATCATCACAACGATTGAGCGGGTATGGCTTACTGCTGGCGACCCCGGAACAATCGAGCTTTCTGAACCGATGTGGAATGTGCCAGAGCCGACGAAGCCCCTGGTAGGGCGGGAAAAGCCGCTTGCGCAAGTAAGCGAGCTGCTTCGCGGCCCTCATACGCGCTTAATAACGCTCACCGGCCCTGGTGGAATAGGCAAAACGCGCCTTGCTCTTCAGGTTGTGCTGGAGGTCCGAGAACGCTTTGTTGACGGAACCTGCTTTGTCTCGCTCACCACCATTCACGACCCCATGCTGGTTATTCCAACCATCGCCAAGCAGCTTGGGATCAGAGAGCATGGAGATAACCCCTTGTTCGAGCGTGTGAAAGTAGCATTGAAACTGAAGCATTTTCTGCTGCTCCTCGACAACTTCGAACATGTCCTGGAAGCATCGGGGCAGCTTCTAGAACTCCTGGCGTCGTGTCCACACCTCAAGATCGTCGTAACCAGTCGTACCCGGCTCCCTGGGCTGTCTGAACGTGGTGAGCAATCCAGGTTCGTGCTTCTTGAGCTTGATACACTCGCGCAGGATGCGGCGGTTGCCCTTTTCGAGCAGCGGGCGCGCGTTGCAAGAGGTAGCTTTGAGGTAACACCAGCCAATCTACCCACCATCGCCGAAATCTGCCAGCGCCTGGATAGATTGCCGCTGGCAATTGAACTGGCTGCCGCGCGTATCGGTTCATCGTCGCCCCAGGGCCTGCTGGCGCGTCTCAAGCAGCATCCCCGAGACGTGATAGAACATATCATGGTCGATGTTGATAAGGATATCAGTGACCGCCAGCGTTCGTTGCATAACACCATTGGATGGAGCTATCACTCCCTCAGCCCCGGCGAACAGCGCCTCTTCCGCCGGCTGTCAGTCTTCGCGGGTAGTTGCGCCCTCGAAGCCCTCGAAGCCATGTATGAGGCGCTTGATAATCGGTCACTGCATGTATGGAAAGACGTGGAATCGCTCCTGAATAAGAGTTTGTTGCGGCCAGCGGAGCACAAAGGTGCGGGCCGCCTGCACCTGCTGGAGACGATCCGCGACTATGGGTTGGAACGTCTGAAAGAAAACGGCGAAGAGGAAGATACACGGCGTGCCCATGCCGGATATTATCTGGCACTGGTTGAAGAAGCGGAGCCACATCTTAGAGATGAGCAACAAACGCACTGGCTGGAGAAATTGGAGCAGGAGGTGGAAAATCTGCGTGCGGCCCTGGACTGGTTGATTACATCTAAGGAAGTGGAGCTTGCTCTACGTTTCTGCGCCGCATTGGGGCGCTTCTGGCGTTTGTATGGATATTGGAGCGAAGGTCGACGCTGGTTGGAAGCAGCGTTGGGACTTCCCACCATCGTATCACCTACAGCAGCGCGTGTACGAGCGCTCTACGCAGCCGGTGACCTGGCTTACTATCAAGATGATAATAGTGAGGCACACAGACTGCTGGAGGAAAGTGTGCAACTCAGCCGTACTCTCGGTGAGAACAAAACGCTGGCACTTGCTTTAGGCACGCTGGGAGTCCTCATGCACGTGCCCGCCACCCACACTGTTGCCCATGCCATGCTTGAAGAGAGCGAGAAACTCTGCCGCGTACCGGGCAGTTCCTGGGAACTGGCGTATGTGCTGCGTAGAATAGCCCAGCATTATGTGCAGGATGGATATCTGAAGCAAGCCGTAGATTACGCGGCGGAAGGTCTTGCCCTGGCGAAGAAATTGGGCGACGGGTCTCTAGCCGCGAACACATTAGGCACCCTCGGTGAAATTGCAGCACGCCAGGGCGATATCGTACAGGCTATAGCCTATAATCGTGAAAGCCTCTCCTTTGCCAGGGATCTCAACGATAAACACCTCCTTGCCTGCTCGCTTAATAATCTAGATTACTTCTCGGTCCTGCAGGGAGAACCCACATTGGGAAGCGATGCCCTGAATGCCCTCAAGCTTACGCGGGAGCTGGGTGATCAATTGCTCATCAATAGGGTTCTGAATACTCTGGGCTACACAGCCCTGCGCCAGAGCAATTTGCCCCAGGCCGCGGCATGGTATCGCGAAGGACTTTCCCATGCCGTCGAATTGGATAGCAAAGAGAGCATTGGCTGGAATCTGTATGGGCTGGCTTTAGTCGCCGAGGCGGAAGAGCAACACCCGCAGGCCGCGCGCCTGTTTGGGGCAGTGGAGACGTGGTTGGATATCAATGCCGACATGATTCCTGCTGAGCATGCTGAATATACACGGGTGTTCGAGAACGTGCGCGCTCAACTGGGCAAGAGGGCCTTCGCTGCCGCACGAAGCGAGGGACATGGCCTGACTCCTGCCCAGATTCTTGTCGCGCCACGTATACATCCGGTCGTGGGAACGCCTCCAGCGCCAAAATATCCTGACGGGCTTACAAATCGCGAAGTCCAGATGCTCTGCATGATTTCCGATGGTTTGACCTACCATGAGATCGCTACCAGGTTGCATATCAGCCCGCGCACAGTCAATACGTACCTGACAAGGGCCTATAGTAAGATTCAGGTAAGCAGGATTCAAGTCTCCGCTGACGGGCAAAAAAGCAGAGTTGCATCGCGCATTGCCGCTTCGCGTTATGTTGACGAGCATGACCTGTGCTGATCGATTACGTACAGATACGTAGACAAAAAGACGTACTTATACTGTTTACGGCATAGCACGGAGTCAACTACACTCTGAGTTATGGATCAGAATGATCAACAAGAAAGCCAACGAGGAGACTTCGAGCATGTTTTCAGATTCACTACACGCTATGAGCGTGCCTGCTCTGATGGAAGGGTGCCTGAGAGAGCTTCAAAAATATAAGTACGGAGAGCGTTCTAACGACCAGTACAGCCTGGAACTCTTCAATCGCGCGCTGAAGCAACGTAATTCCCTTGCCTGGGAAGCTGTGCAGCAGTGCTTCAATCAGTCGATGTGCCATTGGATGCATAACCATCCCTTACGAGAGGTGGCGTGTCGCTTTGACAGCGAAGCAAACTACGTCGCCCAGGGCTTCGCACGTTTCTGGCAGGCCGCGGCCCATAACCAGGATATAGCATTCCAGGCACCAGGTGCCGCTTTGAAATATCTACGCGCAAGTCTACACGCGGTTATTATCGACACATTGCGAACCTATGCACGCGCAAATGTGGTTGCTTTGCCAACAAGTGATGAAGCAGGCGAACCTTCACACGAGGATCACTATGAAAGTGGCGAATTGTGGCAGATCATCGACCATCTGCTTCCTGATGAGCGCCAACGTCGTGTGGCCTACTTACTCTATTATTGCGGCCTGAAGCCACGAGAGATAGTCCATTTCTGCCGCCTGGAGTTCGACGACGTGCAGGAGATTTACCACATCCGGCGCAACATCATCGATCGCTTGCGCCGTAATGCAGACTATCTTCATAAACGTCTTGATTATGACGCCACAGCAGAGTAATGGATGCAGAAAAGTGTGTATAGCCGCTATTCAGAATTAAATTTGAAGACCCAGGATTTCTGAATTTCTCACCAGATTGACAGTATCCTTATAACGCGTATAATATTGTACCGAACCACCTTTGCTATCTCTGATCAAATCCGTCTTTCGGTAGGGACCCTTGGGGTCATCGGGGCGGGAGAGGTATGGGCGTGGGGATGGGACCCTTGTGGCGCCCATGCTGGAAGTCTATTGAAAAGCAGAAGTTACACGAAATAATGGCAATATTATACGCATGAGTATCCTGCACACATCCTTATTTGCATTACCCACTCCAGGAACCCCTGGTGTGGGCTTTCATAACGTAGGCAGCGAGGGAGTTTTACGCGCCTCTAATGAGACCATGATCGAATACGTGCAACACTACTATGGAGAAAGATGCGGTCATCTCCCCCTGAATGCCAGCACTATACGCGCACTCGTGAGCTTACCCACGCCAGAAATCCACGCCCAGATGACCTATCTCAGTACGCTGTTTGGCAAGGATGTTACCCCTACCACATTTGAAGAACTCAAGCGGGAAAAAGAGCAAGCGCCGGCACTGGCAGCGTTGGTCGTACCGTATATTAATGTTCCAGAAGTAGAGACGCGCCTGCACAATGAACTTGGAGCAGAAGCATGGGGCCTGCCGGGAAAGATGACCCATGTGCTGAAAAACAAAGCCGTGCTGAAAAACAAAGCCAGCTTTTATTCACTGGCTGATGAGTTTGGCCTCGAAGAATTTTATCCTCCTGACTACACCATCGCAACTATCTATGATGTTGCCGGGGAGGCAGAACGTTTTCTCGGACGGATAGAGGATATCTACAAAAAAGCAGGAGTAGCAGAAGCCTATCCATTGGGGGTGATGCTGCGTGCAGCCGAAGAAGACGGCAATTACGGCTGCTGCCTGGTCTATGAAAACGCGGGCCGCGTCATCGTCGTACAAGATGGAGACGCCGACCACGCTCAATACTATACCCGGTGGCAAGAGGCATTAGCCATATCACAAGAACACCTCGCGGCTACCATGAATGTGCAGAAGGAAGCCAGAGTGGTGATCAGCCGGTATATAGACTTTGCGGACTCTCCCGGTATGTCTGTAGTGATACTGGAGGACCGGGTGGAGTCACTCGGCTGGAATGGTCAGTTGCAAAAGCCAGGCAGTAAAGCCTGCATTGGAACAAGCACGTATATTCCCAGCAATGCCTACATGCAGCGTATGCAGCAAGCATATGAAGAAAAAACAGCCGCGTTCTTTGAGGCTTTGTTAAGAAAGACAGCTCAACAGTGCGGAGTCGAGTTTGCCTCTATCCGAGGCGTGGCAAACCTGGATATCATGATCCCGGGAGAACTGGAAAAAAGGTTACAGCAGCAAAGAAAGCAGCCAGAGGGTAATTATCTGGCAGAATGTAATCCACGCTGGACAAACTATACCGATGCCATCATGACAGTTCTAGGCGCTAACCGCAGAGAGCAGACCATCTATAACATGAAGGCAACCATCGCAGCCGGAATTTGCTCAATTGATAAGCACCCCTTACCAGAAAACGTAGACCCCCAACGTGTAAGAGCACGTATCGCCGAAAAAGATGCTGTTTTGAAGCCAGAAGGCACCAGAATAATCTGCCGCATGGCAAAGAATCCTATGGGCCTCATCTTTGCCGGAGACCTGGCAAGAGCACAGCAACAAATCAATACTATTCTCATGCTCCTGGCTGCTGAAAAAGCCTGTTAGGCCGTTGTTGCGCCAATTTTTCACTGGATCTCGATTTTCAGATTCTTGTGTCTCTCCCATGAAATCTTTTACCTCTCTCAGCCGCAAGCAGCGAGTGAAGCAGCTGCAACGCCTCGCTCAATCCGCTCTCAGGGCATATGATCTCCTTTGCTTTTGGTCTACAGAGGGCCAAAGACCGAGTTACATATACATGTGGCTTAAACATGCCCTGTCAGCAGAAGACTTGCCGCACAGGAGGTGTCTTCTGTAAGTCTTATGTATAACATGGAAGCATATTGTAAGAGTATTGATATATACTAGTGATTGAATGCGGACTTATGCTCCTGGGGGGAATATCGGGTTCGCCGGGTTTTTAACTTCGAATGTTGTTCCTGTGGTTGTATCTCAAATCTACAAGGAGGAGTTCTCTCCAGAAGGAGGTGCCCCTAGAGCTTTTCATATCACATAGGTATCCTTTCTATCTGGTATGCATCGATAGAGTATGCATACCCATTATTGAAGATACTGGATATGGGGAGCGAGACCGCTCCTCAAAGGAGCCGCACATGCAAGATATGACCCACCCACGATTTCCATGGCGCAGAGCGCTTCTGATGCTGATGGCAATCATGATCATTGTCCCAGCTTTGCTTCTTAGTTTCGCTTCACTCATTCCTGGTACTGCACGGGCCTATGGCTCAGCCTCTCGCGTTTCCCCCCAGGGCCAGGTCATCGTCAACCCGGCGGTGAAACACGATGTCTCTCCGCCGCTACGCTCCATTAAACTGGTCCATACCGCAAGGGTCAGGCAGCATCCCTGGCTTCACCTCCCCAAGCTCCGGCACGGACCGCCGAATGGGATTAAGGACACCATTCAAAATACTCCAAGGCCTCCCGCCATGCCCTCGCCTTCCAACAGTTTTGACGGCGTCGGCCAGGGCTTCACCGGCCCACAAGGGACTTTCAACGTCACCTCCGCTCCGCCCGACCCCAACGGGGCCGTCGGTCCGCAGGATTACGTGCAGACGGTCAACACCGACTTTGCCATTTTCAACAAGGACCCCTCGCGCGGTGCGGTTGGCACGGTACGCTACGGCCCTGTCCAGATCAACACCCTCTGGAGCGGCTTCGGCGGTCTCTGCCAGGCCGATAACGACGGTGACCCCATGGTAGTCTATGACAGTATTGCCAACCGCTGGCTCATCAGCCAGTTCGCAGTCACCAATCCCAATCCAAACTATTACCAGTGTGTCGCGGTTTCTACAGGAAGCGACCCCACCGGGACCTACAACCGCTATGCGTTCTCTTATTCCAACTTCCCCGATTATCCCAAGTTTGGCTTGTGGCCGGATGCCTATTATGCCACCTTTAACATGTTCACTGCCGGAGGCAGTTTCCTGAACGGAGAGGCGTGCGCCTATGACCGCACCAGTATGCTCAATGGGGCCAACGCCACGCAGCAGTGCTTCAGCTCGGGCAGCCTGGGTGGCTTGTTGGCCTCCACCCTCGATGGATCGACACAACCCCCCGCCGGTTCGCCGAACTACGTTCTCGCGCTGAACACTTCCACCTCGCTTGCATTGTGGAAGTTCCATGTCGATTGGACCACCCCTTCCAACTCCACCTTCACCGGCCCAACGAGCATTCCTGTCGCCTCCTACACGCAAGCCTGTGGCGGCGGCACCTGCATCCCGCAATCGGGCACTACAAATCAGCTCGATTCGCTCGCCGATCGCATCATGTATCGCCTGGAATACCGCAACTTCGGCAGCTATGAATCGCTGGTCGTTGATCACTCGGTGACCTCCGGCGGTTCAGTCGGCATGCGCTGGTATGAAATCCGCAGTCCCGGCGGGACACCGGCGGTCTACCAGTCAGGCACCTATGTGCCGGATACCAACTATCGCTGGATGGGGAGCATCTCCCAGGACAAATCCGCTGACATGGCGATGGGCTTCAGTATCTCCAGCAGTTCGATGCATCCGGGCATCAGCTACACGGGACGCCTGGCCAGCGATCCTCTGGGATCGATGGGGCAGGGCGAAGCCAGCCTGATTGTGGGCGGCGGCTCGCAGACTGGCGGGCTGACACGCTGGGGCGATTATACTAGCATAGCGGTAGACCCCAGCGACGACTGCACCTTCTGGTACACCAACCAGTACATCCCATCCAACGGCAGCTTCAACTGGAAGACACGCATCGGCTCATTCAAATTCTCCGGTTGCGGAGGGGGGACGAATGATTTCTCGATCAGCGCCAATCCTACCAGCCTGTCGATCGCACAGGGCAGCAGCGGCACCTCCACGATTAGCACCGCAGTGACCCAGGGCTCACCAGGCACCATCAACCTCACGGCGATCGTCTCGCCTTCCGGCCCGAGCGCCTCGCTGAATCCGACCTCGGTGATAGCAGGCAACTCCTCGACGCTTACGGTGACTGTTGGCTCCTCGGTTCCTGTGGGCACGTATACCGTCACGGTGACAGGCACCGAGGGCAACATCTCCCATAGCACGTCAGTCACGGTAACTGTGACGTCACCGGGCGGTGGCGGCATTACCAACGGCGGCTTTGAGACGGGGAACTTTTCTGGCTGGTCTACCTCGGGGACGACCTCGATCAGCACCGTTGCGCATTCGGGCAACTACTCCGGTCAGGCCGGCTCGACCTCGCCCACTAATGGCGATAGCACCATTAGCCAGACGTTCACGGTGCCTAGCGGCAATGGGAAGTTGAGCTTCTGGTACCAGGTGCATTGCCCGGACTCGTTGACCTATGACTGGGCGACAGCCTGACGGCCAGCGTAACGGCAGGTCATTCCTACACCCTGACCCTGATCAGCCATGATGATAACTATCCTGGCGATCCAACCTACACCCTCTTTGATGATGTGGCGCTCTCGGCAGGAGTCCAAAACCCGGTGGTGAATCCGGGCTTCGAGACGGGGAACTTTTCTGGCTGGACTACTTCGGGGACGACCTCGATCAGCACCGTTGCACATTCGGGCAGCTACTCTGGTCAGGCCGGCTCGACCTCGCCTACCAATGGCGATAGCACCATCAGCCAGACGTTCACGATGCCCGGCGGGGGAAGCACTCTGAGCTTCTGGTACCAGGTGCATTGCCCGGACTCGTTGACCTATGACTGGGCGACAGCCACGCTCAAGGACAACAACAACGGGACGACCACTACCATTCTGCCTAAGACCTGCAACAACAACGGCACGTGGGTGCAGGTGACAGCCAGTGTGACGGCAGGTCATTCCTACACCTTGACCTTAATCAGCCACGATGACAACTATCCTGGCGATCCAACCTATACCCTCTTTGATGATGTAAACGTGAGTTAGCGAGAGCTTCATGCTTTCACAAAAGGGATGGCCTCCTGGGGCCATCCCTTTTCAGCCCACATGAAACTCGCTCGAATAGACGGTTTTTGGCGCGCCCAACCCGGCCTGTGACCCGGCACCATAATCCAATCTTGCCCGGTAAAGTCCCGTAGGCCATTGGTCAGAGGAGGTGAGTTTGACCTCCAGGAACTCCCCGGCTTTCAAGGAATGGATGTGCGTCGCGATCGAGAGCTTGCAGAGCGCGACAGGCTCCCAGGAGTTGGCAACCTGCCGCTGCAACAGAAGCACGGTACAGTTCGTCAAGTGATCAGCAAAGAAGATCGTCTGCCCGCTCTGGTTCTTAATCGTCACGCTTATGACGCTCCCTAACGGATAACTTGTGGCCCCCACCTCCAGGGTGACGGAAGAAGTGGGAGGCGGAGTCGAGGTTCCCGTGGGAGGCGGAGGAGCACCACTTCCCGCATTGTATCCGCACCCGCTCAGGAGGAACACGACCACAATGCCACCAAGCAAAAATCGTCGTTGAGAGACACACATCAGGATAGACCTTCTTTCTTCATAGGAGAACGCTCCCTCCTTCAAGAGATGACCTTATGAAAGAGACGTCTCCGCTTCTCCAGAAGTTCCCGTAGTCCGCTGGACTCTGGCCTGGTCACCGGATGGCCGGCTGATAGCTTCCGCGAGCAAAGATGGAACCGTGCGCTTATGGGGAACCAGGTAAAGGAGCGCTAACGTCGCCCTGCTAAAAGTACCAGATTGACGTTGTTCATGCATACAGCTACACAAGGCATGCTACACTCTAAGGCATTAAGCAATCAACAAAGGAGTGTCAATCTGGAAAGGTTCTCGCGTGTCATGAACCCCCGCATAAATGACGGGGGCTTGTCCCTGTCCCTAAACTGTCCTGCTGATTCTATCCAGCAGGACTCAGAACGAGACCATAGGCACCATGACCGATGCCCGTTGGAAGCTGGGCCAATACTTTTACAGAACAAGCCCATTAGTTGTTCTAACCCGTGTATTGCTAAGGTGCAAGCCGGTGCTCCCCGCTTCCAGGGAGTGCCTAAGCCTCTACAGCATAGCACATCTGTTCGACAAAAGCAAGCAGGGGACGCCTGCGGGCGTCTTTCTTTCCTCCCCGCTCTAAAGAGACGGGGCTTCCAGAAAGGGACGAGTGTGAAGAAAATCTGGTGGAGTTTTCTGTTTCTCTCTTTGATCGTTTTATTGGCGGCTTGTGGATCTGAGGTCACCCCTCGATCCTCATCGTCGGGTAGTATCGTCAGCGACTCGCTCGGCCACAGCG
>WNFL01426652.1_pt2 | contig 13720 bp, 9 predicted proteins | sample 5400361 | NCBI WGS metagenome assembly WNFL01 (sample SAMN13153351, study PRJNA577476) | soil metagenome | isolation source: 40 cm soil on Douglas fir-dominated hillslope | place: USA:California | collected 2013-09-17
CCCGAGAGGCTCCCGCCGCCGATGAGTCGCATGGCCATCCAGGGGATGCCCTGCTCGATGCCGAACGCGAAGATCGGGATGATGTTCGGGTGCTCGAGCTTCGCGATGACCTTGGCCTCGCGCTCGAACCGCGCCGCGAACGTGGGCTCGTGGAGGAACTCCGGGGGCAGCACCTTGAGGGCCACGAACCGGTCGAGCGCGGCCTCATAGGCCCTGAAGACCGAGGCCATGCCCCCGCGCCCGATGGGTTCGATGATTCGATAGTGTCCGAAGGTGGCGCCCGGCGTCAGTATGGACACGCTCGCGCGCGATCATAACACCTTGCCTGCGGACACCGAGGGCAGGCTCGGGCCTGTGCTAAGGTCGGCTGACTCCAAGCGAGGTGCACACGCGATGTCCATGACCGACGTGCTCAGCGACGCCCGGCACTCATTCCGGATGCTCTGGCGCAGCGCGGGCTTCACCCTCGCCGCGTTGGCCGCGCTCGCGGTCGGCATCGGAGCCAACACGGCCATCTTCTCCATCGTCAACGCCGTCCTCCTGAAGCCGGTGCCTTTCCCCGAGCCCGACCGGATGGTGGTCTTCCAGACGACGTCGGAGCGGGGCGAGCAGACGAGCGTCGTCCAGGACGTCGCCGCCTACCGGTCGAACGTCGTCAACTACACCGGCGGAGGTGTCCCCGAGCAGCTGCGGGCCAGCCAGGTCTCGGTCAACTATTTCCGCCTGTTTGGCGCGCCCGTCCTCCGCGGCCGTCCGTTCAGCCCGGCCGAGGATCTCCCCGGCGGCGAGCGGGTCGCGCTCCTGAGCCATGCCCTGTGGACGCGGCGCTTCGGGGGCGACCCCGCCGTCATCGGCAAGGCGATATCGCTGAGCGGCGACCCCTACACGGTGATTGGCATCATCGGCCCCCGCTTCGACGTGGGGGAGTTCGGCCCGCCTCCCGAGCTCTGGATCCCCTTCCAGCTGAACCCGCAGACCAACGATCAAGGGCACTACTTCCAGGTGGCCGGTCGCCTGGCTCCGGGGGTGACGCTCGATCAGGCCAAGGCTCGTCTCAAGCTCTCCGCGGCCGAGTACACCCGGAAGTTCCCGACCGCGCTCCAGGACAAGCAGAGCTTCAGCGTCGAGCTGCTGCGCGATGCGCTCGTCAGCGACGTGCGGGCGACCCTGTGGATCCTGCTCGGCGCGGTCAGCTTCGTCCTGCTGATCGCGTGCGCGAACGTGGCCAGCCTCCTCCTGGTCCGGGCGACCGGCCGCAAGCGTGAGATTGCGATCCGCGCCGCCATCGGCGCCGGCCGCGAGCGGATCATTCGCCAACTGTTGACGGAGAGCGTGCTCCTCTCGCTGGCGGGAGGCGCCTTGGGCCTGGTGGTGGGCATGGTCGGCATCCGGGCCCTCCTGGCCCTGAACACCGCCGGCCTGCCCCGCGTCGGGGAGAACGGATCGGTGGTGGACGTGGACTGGCGCGTCCTCGTGTTCACCCTGCTCGTGTCCCTGGGAACCGGCATCCTCTTCGGCCTCATCCCGGCGCTCCACGCGTCGCACGCCGACCTGAGCGGCGCCCTCAAGGAGAGCAGCGGTCGCACGGGCACCGGCCTGCGCCAGAACCGGACGCGCTCCGTCCTCGTGATTGCCGAGGTGGCCCTGGCCCTGGTGCTGCTCGTGGGCGCGGCCTTGCTCGTGCGGACCGCGGTCGCCCTGGGCACCGTCAACCCGGGGTTCGACGCCGCCAACGTGCTGACCATGCGCATGTCGATGAGCGGCACGCGGTACCTTAAGTCGGAAGGCGTCGAGCAGGCGGTGCGTGGCGGCGTCGAGCGCATACGCGCGCTCCCCGGGGTGGTGGCGGCGAGCGCCACCTGCTGCGTGCCCCTCGAAGGCGGCTACGGGCTGCCGTTCATCATCGTCGGCCGTTCGCTGCCGCAGGGGCCGTTTCACGGAGGGGGCGGCTGGCTCACCGTCTCACCGGGGTACTTCGAGGTCTTCAAGATCCCGGTGAAGCGCGGGCGCGCGTTCGACGAGCGCGACACCGGCCGGTCGCTGCCGGCGGTGGTGATCAACGAGGCCATGGCGCGGCAGTACTGGGGGAACGGCGAGCCGCTCAACGACCGGCTCGTCATCGGCCGCGGCGTGATGCAGGAGTTCGCCGACGAGCCCGAGCGCCAGATCATCGGCATCGTGGGCAACATCCGGGACGGAGGGCTGAACAACGAGCCCCGCCCGACCATGTACCTTCCGCAGGCGCAGGTGCCGGATGCCGCCAACGCGCTCAACGTGCGGATCACGCCGATGGCGTGGGTCGTCCGGACGGGAGGGGAGCCCTACTCGCTGAGCGGCCCCATCCAGGAGGCATTGCGCCAGGCCACGGGGCTGCCGGTCTCGGAGATCCGGACCATGGATCAGGTCGTGACGCGCTCGACCTCGCGCGAGCGATTCAACATGTGGCTCATGACCGTCTTCGGCGCCTCGGCGCTGCTGCTGGCGGCCATCGGGATCTACGGCTTGATGTCGTATTCCGTGGAGCAGCGTAAGCAGGAGATCGGGATCCGCCTGGCCCTTGGCGCGAGCGGCGCCCAGGTGAAGAACATGGTGGTGGCCCAGGGGATGCGTCTGGCCGTGGTCGGCGTCGTGGTCGGCATGGCGTCGGCCCTGGCCCTGACGCGCTACATCGCGAGCGTCCTTTACGGCGTCGAGGCCAAAGACCCCCTGGTCTTCGCGGCGGCGCCGGCCATTCTGACCCTGGTGGCCCTGCTGGCCGCCTGGATCCCGGCGCGCCGCGCGAGTCGCGTCGATCCGATCGAAGCCCTGCGGTACGAATAGACATGCCTTCCATCGGTCCACGCCGCCCGCTGACCCGGCGAGCGCTCCTTCGGACGTCGATGGCGGGAGCGGCGGCGGTGCTCGGCCAAGGGAGCTGCCGGCGCCTGATCGCGGCGGAGCCCGGGCCGGCCGCCCCGGAGTGGGTTGACCGGCCGATGCGCTGGGCGCAGCTCACCCTGGTCGAGGATGATCCCGGCAGGTTCGACCCCCAGTTGTGGCTCGACTACTTCAAGCGCACCCTCACCGACGCGGTTTGCCTCAGCGCCGGGGGCTGCGTCGCCTATTACCCGACGAGGGTCCCGTTCCATCACCGCAGCGCCTGGCTGGGCGACCGCGACTCCTTCGGCGAGCTCGTGGCCGGCTGCCGCAAGCTCGGCATGGTCGTGGTGGCGCGCACCGATCCGCATGCCACCTACGATGACGTCCGTGACGCGCATCCCGACTGGATCGCGGTCGAGGCCAACGGCCAGCCGCGGCGCCATTGGGCCTCGCCCGAGATGTGGGTCACCTGCGGGCTGGGTCCCTACAACTTCGAGTTCATGACCGAGGTGACTAAGGAAATCGCGTCGCGCTACCGCGTGGACGGGATCTTCGTCAATCGCTGGGAAGGCTCCGGCATGTGCTACTGCGACCATTGCCGGAGGAATTTCGGGCAGGCGCTGCCGCGCACGACGGATCCGCAGGATCCCGCCCGGCGGGCCTACATCCTCTGGCGCCAGCAGCGGCTCTTCGAGCTCTGGCGGCGCTGGGACGACGAGGTGCGTACGGTCAACCCCGACGCGCGCGTCATTCCCAACACCGGCGGAGGCGCCTTGAGCTCCCTCGACATGAAGAGGATCGGCGAGCTGGCGCCCACCCTCGTCGCCGACCGGCAGGCCCGGCGCGGGCTCGCGGCCCCCTGGGCCAACGGCAAGAACGGCAAGGAATTCCGCGCGACCATGGGCAAGAAACCGATCATCGGCCTCTTCAGCGTCGGCCTCGAGGAGCCGTATCGCTGGAAGGACTCGGTGCAGAGCCCCGACGAGATCCGCCTCTGGGTCGCCGACGGCGTCGCCAACGGCCTGCGCCCGTGGTTCACGAAGTTCTCCGGCGCCTTGCACGACGAACGCTGGCTGCGCGTGGTGGAGGACATCTACCGCCGTCATGCGCGCTGGGAGAGATACCTGCGCAACGAGGCGCCCGTCGCGCGCGTGGGCCTCGTCTACTCGCAGCAGACCGCGTGGTTCTACGGCGGCGAGCGCGCCGCGGCCCGGGTCGAGGACCACACCCTCGGCTGGTACCAGGCGCTCGTCGAAGCTCGCATCCCGTTCGAGATGGTGCACGACCGGCTGCTCGACGCCGCGCACCTGGAGCCCTTCAAGACCCTCATCCTGCCGAACATTGCCGCCCTCTCCGATGCGCAGTGCCAGCAGCTTCGGGATTTCGTGCGACACGGCGGCAGTCTCGTGGTTACCCACGAGACCAGCCTCTACGACGAATGGGGCGTGCCGCGCAAGGACTTCGGCCTCGCCGATCTCCTGGGCGTGAGCTTCCGGGGCCGCAGCCCAGCCCCGATGCACAATGCCTATCTGCGCCTCGAGCACGAGGCCGCTCGCGGCCACCCCCTGCTCAGGGGGCTCGAAGACGCCCCCCGCATCATCCACGGGGTGTCGCGGCTCGACGTCGACGCGACGGCGAGGTTTCCGAAAGCGCTCGTGACCCTCGTCCCCAGCTACCCCGACCTCCCCATGGAAAAGGTCTACCCCCGCGTGTCGAAGACCGACACGCCGGAGGTCTATCTGCGCGAGCTCTCCGCGTCCACCACGGCGGGCGGACGGCTCGTCTATTTCCCGTGGGACATCGACCGCACCTTCTGGGAGGTCCTGTGCGTGGACCACTTCAAGCTCCTGCGCAACGCGGTCGAGTGGGCGACCGACGAAGAGCCGGCGGTGTCCGTCACCGGCCCCGGCGTCCTCGACGTGGCGGTCTGGCGCCAGCGGGACTCCATGACCATCCACCTGGTCAACCTCACGAATCCCATGATGATGAAGGGCCCCATCCGCGAGCTCATTCCCGTCGGTCCGCAGAAGATCCGTCTCCGGCTTCCCGCGGGCGCCGAGCCGCGCGGCGTCCACCTGCTTGCCGCCGACCAGGCCCCGCCCGTCGAGCGCTCCGGTCCGCGTCTCACCCTCACCGTCCCGTCGGTCCTCGACCACGAGATCGTGGCGATCGACCTGTAGGGGTGGAGGGGACGCGGCGACGAAGAAGGCTCCCTCGCGGTCAGACCGTCAGCAACAGCTTGAGGGTATTGCCGGGGTCGTGGGCCATCTTGAGGAAGCATTCCTGGCCCTCGTCGAGCGGCCGGCTGACCGTCCATGGCTTGAAGTCGAAGCGCTGCGACTCGATGAGGCGCACGGCGGCCTGGAAGTCGCGCGGCGTGTAGGCGAAGGAGGTGAAGATGGCCTGCTCGTTGCGGATCATCTGTATCCAGGGCAGGGCGGTGCTCTCCTGGGCGATGCCCAGGAACAGGAGCCTCCCTCCCTTGGCGCCCGCGGAGACCGAGGCCTGGCGCGTGGCTTCGGTGCCCACCGCCTCCACGACGTAGTCCGCCCCGGTGCCGCCGGTCCACGACCGCACGGCAACGGCAGCGTCCTCGTGCAAGGCGTTCACCACGTGGTCAGCGCCCAGCTCCCGCGCGGCCTGCAGCCGGCCCTCGTTCACGTCGACCACCGCGACCCGCGGCACGCCCCGGAGCTTGGCCAGGACGAGGGCCAGGTTGCCGAGGGGCCCCGCCCCGAAGATCGCCATCGTGTCCGGGGTCTCCGAGAGGGAGATCCGGAAGCCGTGGACCACGACCGCGGCCGGCTCCACGAGGATCGCTTCCGCCTCCGGCAGCGACGGCGACAGCTCGTAGAGCTGGCAGGCGGGGACGGAGATCATCTCGGCGTAGGTGCCGTGGAGGCGGTCCATGCCGAAGAGCCGCCACGTGGCGCAGACGTTCTGCCTCCCGTTCAGGCACGCGGGGCACGACCGGCAGCTCACGAGCGGGTTGAAGCACACGCGTTGGGACTTGCGCCAGCCGGTCACGCTCGGGTGGACCTCGAGGATGGTGGCCACCGTCTCGTGTCCCATCACGAGGCCCGGCTTGCGGCGCTCGCTGTGGCCGAGGAACCCATGGATGTCCGAGCCGCAGATGCCCGCCGCCGAAACCTGGAGCAGCACTTCTCCCTCGCCGACCGTGGGGTCCGGGATTCGCTGGACCTCCATCCTCTCCGGACCGACGTAGACGAGCGCCTTCACTTGACGGGGACCGGCTCGAGCCCGGGCGCCGCCTCGACCAGGTCGGGCTTCGGCCCGGCCAGGCGAAGGGTCAACACCAGGAGGGCCTGGATGGTGAGGGCGGCGGCCAGGAACAGGAGGCCCGTCGCGTAGCTCTCCGTCCCTTTGCGCAGCCAGCCCACGACCGACGGGCCTACGAAGCCGCCGAGGTTGCCCACCGCGTTGATCATCCCGATGCCTGCCGCGGCCGCGGTCCCTCCCAGGAAGGCGGGCGGGATGGCCCAGAACACGCTCTGGACCGACCGTTGGCCGAGCTGGGAGAGCGAGAAGCTCAGCACGATCAGGGGCACGCTCTCGAGGGAAGCCGTCGCCAGCACCAGGCCCAGGGCCGCGGTGAGCGCGCAGGCCGCCACGTGCCGCTTCCGCTCGCCGGTGCGATCGGAATGGCGGCCGATGAGCACCATCCCGACCAGGGCGACCACGAACGGGATGGCGGTGATCGCGCTGAGCTTGAAGCCGCCGAACCCCGAGGCCTCCCTCAGGATCTTCGGCAGGAAGAGGAAGATGCCGTAGGTGGCCATCGTGTTCAAGAAATAGATGAGACAGAGGAGCAGGACCTTCCCGCGGAGCACGTGCCGGATCCCCGACCCGTGCCGAGCCCGCTCGGTGCGCTCCCGCTCCATGTGCCGGCTCAGCCATTCCCGGTCCGCGGGCAGGAGCCAGGCAGCCTGCTCCGGGCGATCGGTCAGGTAGCGGAGCCCGATCAGCCCCAGCAGCACCGCCGGCAGGCCTTCCCCGAGGAAGAGCCACTGCCAACCGTGCAGGCCCAGACGGCCGTCGAGCTTGAGAAGGGCCTCCGACACGGGCGCCCCTATCATCATCGACACCGGCGCCGCGGTCATGAAGAGCGCCCCGGCCCTGGCCCGTTGGCGCGCCGGGATCCAGTAGGTCAGGTAGAGCACCATCCCGGGAAAGAACCCGGCCTCGGCCAGACCCAGCAGCACGCGCATCAGGTAGAAGCTGGTGGCGCCCTTCACCCACAGGGTCGCCATGGAGACGAGGCCCCAGACGATCATGATGCGCGCCATCCAACGTCGGGCGCCGACCCGCTCCAGGATGAGGTTGCTGGGGATCTCGAACACGCAGTAGCCGAGGAAGAAGAGCCCGGCCCCGAAGCCGTAGACGGCATCGCTGAAGCCCAGGTCCTTCTGCATGGCGGCGGCGGCAAAGCCGATGTTCACGCGGTCGATGTACGCAACCACGTAGCACAGGAAGATGAAGGGGATCAGCCGGCCGATGACCTGGCCGACGACTCGTTCCTCCGGTCCCTCGCCCTCGAGAGCCATCCTGGCCGGTCCGTGGGACGAGAGCTTACCACGGCGTCCCGGTTTCGAGACGACGATTCCGGCCCGCCGGACGGACGATTCCGGCTCAGGCGACAACTCCTTCTGTTGCCACGCCGGAGAGTCTGGCACCGGCCTTGCTCAGGAGTGGTGTGGCGGGACTGCCGCCATTGATGTGGAGAGACTTCATCGGTCTCGTCGTCAATCTCGGGGCACTCGTCCTTGCCTCCGGTCTCAACGCGTCGGCGAGCGACGCGAGCGTCCCGTTCAAGGTCATCGTGAACGCGAAAGTCGTCGGCCAGCGGCTCCCCCGAGCAGTCCTGGCCGAGATCTATCTCGGCACCGTGGAGCGCTGGGGCGACGGGACCCTGATCACGGCCGTGGATCTCTCGAGCACGTCCCCGGTCCGTGAAGCGTTCTCTCAGCAGACCCTGGGCATGAGGGTCGAGGCGGTGAGGTTTCACTGGCTGCGTAAGCTGGAGAGTGGCAAACGGCCACCCATCAGCAAGTCCTCCGACGAGGACGTGATCGCCTTCGTCGCCTCGGAACGCGGCGCCGTCGGGTACGTGTCCTTCGCCGCCCACGTGCCGGAGACGGTGCGCGCAATCACGGTTCAGTAGTGGAGTCGGGCGTGCGGAAGCTCCTGGCTGCCCTGGCCCTCTGCGCCCTGCTCCCCACGAGCGGGGCCCGTGCCGGCGACCTCCTCGAGATCCAGAAGCGGGGGACGCTTCGGGTCCTGGCGGTCGTCGCCGACGAGGAGGCCTACTTCGTCTCCCAGCGTCCAGGGGGGCCGCCGGGCTTCGACATCGAGGTGCTCGAGGGCTTTGCCCGGCTCCACAAGCTCACCGTGGAGGTGGTGCCGGTCACCGGCTGGGCCGCCCTGATCCCGTCACTGCACCGCAACAAGGGCGACCTGATCGCTGGCGGCTTCACCGACACCGCGTCCCGCAGAAAGCTGATCGCCTTCACGGGGGAAGCCTTCCCGACGCGCAGCGTGGTGATGACGCGGAAGCCGGCGGCGGTGATCCAGACCGTGGCGGACCTGAAGGGCAAGAAGATCGGCACCGTCAAGGGCACGTTCATGGAGGACGAGCTCGCCGCGGCGGGGGTCACGAACGTGGACAGCTCGATCGCCACCGGGGGACTGCCGGACGCGTTGCGGACGAGTCGTATCGACGTGGCGGTCGACGGGCTCGAGGCCGCCCTGAGCGCGAAGGCAAAGGACCCCGACTTGCAGATCGGTGTCTTCCTTGGCCCGCCCAGCTCGCTGGCCTACGGGGTCCGGCACGAAGACCAGGCGCTGCTGAAGGCGCTGAACGAGTACATCTCCAACCTGCGCCGGACCTCCACCTGGAGCCGCCTCGTGGTGAAGTACTTTGGAGAATCCGCGGTCGAGCTCCTGAAGAGCGCCCGCACGCGGTAGCGGATAGGTCCCGGTCTACCGCTTCAGCTCCCCGCCAGAAGGGCCCGGACGTCCTGGTAGTCGCCGGCGACGTCGAGATCGCGGAGGGCTTCCGCGGGCCAGGCCACGACGGCGGCCTCCTGCTCGTGGCGCCGAGCCACCGGCCTGGCGAGCCCCTCACCCGTGATGGAGAGCAGCTCCGCGAACAGGCACCGGTCGAAGAGAGTGGGTGGGGCCTCGGTCTCGCCGTAGCGAGACACGACGACGGGCGCGCCGGTGGCGCGGTATTGCCCGACCACTGCGGCGAGCATCGACGCCGTCACGAACGGCATGTCGGCCAGGATGACGACGATCGCCGCGGCCGAAGCCGCCACCTGCGCGACCCCGGTCTGGAGCGACGTGCCGACGCCCCGGGCGTGATCGGGATTCAGCACGGGGCGGCAGGGCAGTCCGGACAACTCGGCCCGGACGCGCTCGGCTTCATGGCCGAGGACGACCACCACCGGATCGAGGCCGCCGTCCACCGCCGCTCGCACGGCGCGCCGGATGACCGTCTCGCCGCCCAGCTCGAGCAGCAGCTTGTTCCGCCCCATCCGGCTGGAGGAGCCAGCCGCGAGCACGAGCCCCGCTACGTTCCCCACGATGGACTCCCGCTTGAGGACTGGCAGTGTATCGGGAGCGGGATTCCCATATCAAATCAAGAGGTCCGGGCGCCGAGGAGGCCCAGCAGCCGCTGGCCGTAGCGTGCCACCCGCCGCGGGCCCAGCCCGGGCACGGCCAGGAGCTCGCCTTCACTCGCGGGCCCCAGGCGGACCAGCGCGAGCAGCGTGCGGTCCGTGAGGATGCGGAAGGCCGGCACGCCTTGCCGCCGGGCCTCGGCCAGCCGCCAGGCCTTGAGGGCGGGCACCAGCGGGTGGCCGGTCTCGGGCTCGCGGCCGGACCCCGTGCCTTTCCGGTCCGCCGCGGTGCGTGCGCTCGCCCGGGTTTCAGCGGTCGCAGTGGCCCGTGTCTCCCCGCTTCGTTTCTTGCGCGCGCCCCCTGGCCGTGCCGGCGCGTCGTCGGTGATGGCCACTCCGCTCAGGTCCGCGAATCCCCCGCGGCGCGCCGCGCTGGTGAGCGACACTCGCTGGAACGCGATCGTGCGTCCCTCCTTCTCGAACGTGTCGTGGGTGACCTGCACCAGGTCCGCGCGGGCCAGGCCGCCCAGCAGCCGCTCGAATTCCCGCCGGTCCACGAGGGCCTCGGCCCCGCTCTCGCGGTGGAGCTGGGCGGCCCCCTGGCGGTCGCGCCGGAGCAGGGCCTCGGCGATGCCCCGGATGACCGTGGACTCCTGCGCCGTGGGCGCGCGATGGCGCCGGACGACGCAGGGAGCCGGAGCGCACACGTCGCACTGGCCGCAAGGTCCCCCGCGGTCCTGCTGGTCGCCGAAATGGCGTACCAGGGACAGCATGCGGCAGCCGTGCGATTCGGCCCAGCGCATCATCTCGTCGATCTGGCCGCGCTTGTGCTCGCGCTGCCGCACGTAGGGGGCGCGCCAGCCGGCGCTTCCGAGGGTGACCCGGTCGCCCTGGAGGCGGGCGCCGCCGTGGACCCAGAGCTTGTCCAGGGCCGAGGCGAGCGCGTCCGGGCTGAGGGACAGCCGGTCGTGCAGGTCGGCAATCGGCCGCGGCTCGCGCGGCAGGGCTCGGAAGACCTTGTCCAGCACCTCGGGCTCGGGGTAGTCGCGCTCGAGGAAGAAGTCGTGGGTGCGGCGGTCGGCGAACGAGTAGAGGAGCAGGGCACGCGAGGGCTGCCCGTCGCGGCCGGCGCGGCCGATCTCCTGGTAGTAGCCCTCGAGGCTGCCCGGCAACCCGGTGTGCACGACGGTGCGCACGTCGGGCTTGTCGACGCCCATGCCGAAGGCGATCGTAGCCACGATCAGCTCCAGCTCGCCGGCCAGGAACGCGGCCTGCACGCGGTCACGGGCCTGGGCGTTCATGCCCGCGTGATACGCGGCCGCCCGCTGCCCTGCTCCCAGGAGGTCGGTGGCCAGGGCGTCGGCCTCCTTGCGCGTGGGAGCGTAGACGATGGCTGGCCGGCGCGCGGGGTCGGAGAGCACCGCGAGCACGGCGGCGGCGCGCTCCGCTCCCATCTTGAGCCGGGCCACTTCGATCGCGATGTTCGTGCGCCGGAAGCCGTGGATGAACCGATGGGCGCGGGCCAGGCCGAGCTGAGCCGCGATGTCGTCCTGCACCCGCGGGGTGGCGGTGGCGGTGAGCGCGATGACCGGGGCCGGGCGCAGCGCCGGCAGGCGCTCACCCAGCAGCCGGTAGTCGGGCCGGAAGTCGTGCCCCCATTCCGAGATGCAGTGGGCCTCGTCGATCGCCACCAGCGCCGGCTTGCGGCCGGCCAGCATCTCCGCGAAGCCGGGCACCCTCAGGCGCTCCGGGGCGACGAACAGGAAGTCGAGCCGGCCCGCCAGGTAGTCCAGGCCCACCTGGCGAGACTCCGCGCGCTCGCGTCCCGAATGGATCCGTCCCGCCCGCAGGCCGAGGTCCTTGAGCTTGGCGACCTGGTCCTCCATCAGGGCGATGAGAGGCGAGACCACGAGCGTCGTACCGCCCCTGGCCCGGCCCGGGAGCTGGTAGCAGAGGGATTTCCCCGCCCCGGTCGGCATCACGAGCAGCACGTCCTCTCCCGCGGTGACGGCTCGGCATACGGCCTCCTGGTAGGGGCGGAACGAAGGGAGGCGGAAGGTGCCGTGCAGGAGGTCGGCGAGGCCCTCGACCCCGGCGGCCCCCGCGCTCGCCCCGGCTGCCGCCTCGCTTCGCACCTCCTTCACCGCGTCTTCCTCGCGACTGCACGGGATGGGCAAGGAGGTGGGAGCCGGTGGCCGCGCCGGCTCCTTCGGCGTCGGCGCGTGGCGCGCGTCGTCCTGGCTTCCGCCGGCGAGGGTTCCGCCGACCAGGGCCCGGACGAAGTCCTCGATCCGGCTCATGAACTCGGGGAGGCGCGCCTGGCCGCGTTGGATGCGGGCGAGCTCCGCCTCCCACTGGCCGGTGAGGGCCGGGCTCTTGACGTCGGGGTGGATGCGCTCGATCAGGCGGATGCCCTTGTCGGTGGCCGCGAGCGCCTTGCCCTGCCGCTCGGCGTACTCGCGGCGGAGCAGGGTCTCGATGATCTCGGCGCGGGTGGCGGGCGTGCCCAGGCCGCGGTCCTTCATGGCCTCGGACAGCTCTCGGTCGTCGAGGGCCTCACCCGCAGTCTCCATCGCGGTGAGCAGGGTGGCGTCGGTCAAGCGCCTTGGTGGGCGCGTCCGCTTGCTCACCGCTTCGACGTCCGCGACCTGGAGCGGCTGGTCCGGCGCCAGTCCGGGCGGCAGCTCCTGGGCGCTCTCCGGCTCTGCCGCGCCGTCTCGTACCGGCGGCTTTGGCGGCGGGGGCGGCTCGAGCTGCTTCCATCCGACCTGCTGCACGGCCGTGCCCGAGCTGTGGTAGCGGTCGTGAAGCGGCGGTTCGGCGTCGCGCGTGTCGATGCGCGTGATCACGTTCGTCACCGCGAAGACGTGTTCCTCGTGCCAGGCCATGAGGAGCCGTCGGCAGACGAGGTCGTACACGCGGCGCTCGTCCACCGAGAGCGCCCGGCCGTTGGCCTCTCCGTTGGTGGGGATGATCGCGTGATGGTCGGTGACCTTCGTGTCGTCCACGAACCGGCGGCCGAGGGGGCGCTCGCCCGTGCCCGGCGCGAGCTGCGCGCGATACGGGCCGGCGACGGCGCCCACCACCGCTGGAAGCGTCGAAGCCACGTCGCGCGACAGGTGCCGGCTGTCGGTGCGCGGATAGGTGATCAGCTTGTGCCGCTCGTAGAGCGCCTGGGCGGCGGCCAGCGTCTGGCGCGCCGACAGGCCGTAGAGCCGGTTGGCGTGCCGCTGCAGCTCGGTGAGGTCGTAGAGGAGTGGCGGCGGCAAGCGGCGGGTCTCCTCCGCGACCGATTCCACGACCGCATCTCCCCGCCGGGCGCGATCCACCACCGCCCTCGCCTCGTCGCCGTCCTTGGGCAGGCGGCGGGCCTCGGGGGTGGGCTTGTCCCCGCGGAACCACGTCCCGCGATAGGGGGCCGTGGCGCCCACGCCGGCCTCCGAGGCCGCCTCCATGTCCGCGGGGACGAAAGTCGCCACGACCTCCAGGTAGTCCTCGGGGACGAACGCGCGGATCCCCTGCTCGCGCTGGACCAGGAGAGCCAGGGTGGGCGTTTGCACGCGACCCACGGAGAGCAGCTCGCCCTGCGCCTCATCCCCACGAGCCAGTCGGCCCGGGCGCGCCCGTGGGCCGCGTCGGCCAGCGAGTCGAAGTCGCGAGCGGGCCGCAGGCCCGCGAAGCCCTTGCGGATGGCCTCCGGGGTGAGCGACGAGATCCAGAGCCGCTTCACCGGTTTCGTGCAACCCGCGGCGGCGTAGATGTAACGGAAGATCAGCTCCCCCTCGCGCCCCGCGTCCGTCGCGCAGACGATCTCGCGGACGGCGCGGTCGTTCATCAGCCGCTTCACGATGGCAAACTGCTCGCGCGTCTCCTCGGCCACCAGGAGCGGCCACTCGGAGGGCAGGATGGGCAGGGTCTCGGGCGCCCAGCGGCGCCACTCGGGCCGGATCTCGTGCGGCTCGGCCAGGCGCAGCAGGTGGCCGATGGCCCAGGTGACCGCGAAGCCGTTGCCATGGAAGTGGCCTTCGGCACGAGTGCGGGCCTCCAGGACCTGCGCAATGTCGCGCGCCACGGACGGCTTCTCGGCCACGACGACGATGCTCACTCCGCGGAGCCTAGCCCATGCAGAGGCCGGCCGAGGTCCACCGGTATGACACGGGCACGCCTGGCACGACGCGTGCACGCGGCACCAGGCTCAGACGAGGGACACGGCATGCCTG
>WNFL01053646.1_pt1 | contig 13718 bp, 12 predicted proteins | sample 5400361 | NCBI WGS metagenome assembly WNFL01 (sample SAMN13153351, study PRJNA577476) | soil metagenome | isolation source: 40 cm soil on Douglas fir-dominated hillslope | place: USA:California | collected 2013-09-17
GGCATCCCGCTCCCTGCAAAGGGAGTTTGAAGAAGTAATCATGGTCGAAGTTTTGACCGAAGAGATGTATGGGTCGGACTGAAGCCGACCCGCAGATTATGAACGAGCCGTGGTCGTCAATGCAGGCGCTAAAGAAAACGAACAAGACCACTCACAGGAGTGAATGGAGAAGTCTGCTCAAAAAGGATTTGACAGGGCCGACATTGTTAGAGATGTCCGGTAAGCGCTCAATCAGGCACTTGGAACTGAGAAAGAGACTCGAATCAGCGCTTAGAGAGGATGGCCGCAATAGCCATCAGCACCTGTACTACGCGCCGGAACATACTCTCCGCTTGATGATTAAACTTGTTGCACCGAATGAGGCACTGACGCTAATTTCGTGGTCACCAAAAGAACGAAAAACCCATCCAGGAAAGGGCGGAAACGGAAAGCTGCTTCCGAGGAGGGGAGAGCTTGGTATGGTCGGCCTTCGCTATATACCTCTTATAACCCGGCCAGCCTGCCTACTGCCGTCACTTACGGGTCAGGTGACAGCGACTCCTTGGCGGTGGCGATCCCGACTGGGACACTCTTCCGTGCTTATTCGCTCCCTAAAGGACTACAAGCCCAGCTACCAACGGCTAAGCGGTTTAAGAATTATTGATTCCTTGGTTGCGTTGTTATCTCTCGGATTCAGTATTCTCGTGTTCCGTTGGATTCCTAGATAATTTAGATGCTCACGTCGACGTTGTAGGAAGCGTAGTATCCAGCCACACCAGTAAGTACATTCGGCGCGCCGTTCGCCCAGTATGTCAAGGCAGACTGATAGTAGCCGCCCGAATGTGGTGTTGATTCATACGTTGCCGTAAGTTCGCCACAAAAAGTTCGCGGCCCCAAAGAAATCGCTTGACAACTGTATACTTACATGATAACATCCCTCATGTTACCTCGACGGATAACCTTCCCTTCCATCACCCCTGCCCACGTAAGCTCTTTGCCCTCAGCTAATTGCGGCCTCTTGCCTCTCTTTTTTCACTCGTCGCCCTTTGAAATCATCAACTTAGCGCCTCTTTGGCCACAAACAGGGGAGGGGGTAGCCTCAGCGTCAGCACCCTCGCGAGCTGGAGTGTGCCAAGTTCTTTGTTGCTTATCACATACATGGAAGCCCAGCATTTTCATGCAATTGCGCACTCTTTTGCGCAACGGAAAACCGGTTACTCCCGTGTTTTCAGTGCCTTGCACACTCTTTTAATGTCGACGGGGGGTGGGGGGTAACAGCCAGGGGTCATAGTTAAAGTGCTATTTAAATTTGGTACATCGTGATGCCGCTCAGGAGCTTGGGATAAAAATCCGTGGATTTCTGCGGCAGGACTTCGCCGGCCGTGGCGATGCGCATCACTTGCTCAACGTCGCACGCGTTCAGCAGAAACGCGATCTGCGCCGCGCCGGAGTCGACCGCATCCAGCGCCGCCGGAGCTTCGCGCTCGTATGTCAGGTTCTTCTCGGCAGTAACCGCTTGCGGCGTAATGCCCAGCGCCGGCTCCAGAATTCCTTCATGGAGTAGCACAACGTCGAGCTCGCGCTGCAGCGGCGAAACATTGGGCAGGAGCTGCGCAAGGTCTGCACCGGGGCGCAGCGTAAGCACATAGTAAGCGCGCTTCGCCGCTTGCATCGCCGGATACACTCCGATGGATCGCTTCGCGCGCGTTTCCGCGAGCCGATTTAAAAATTTGCCGCGCGCTTGGTTTCGCTCGCTTTCGTTCTGAAAGGAAAACGCCTCCGCCGTAAACCACGGCTCGAGACACCGGCGCGCATTCGGCCAGGAGAAATCGTGCAGGTTCGCCGCCACGCGATGCGTCGGCAAAATCGTCAGCCCTTCGCTGCGCGTATTGATGAAAGTCATCATCGCGAATTCGTAAGGCGCATTAGCATCTGGGTGAAGGACTTGGCTGCGCCGCTCGTTCCGATAATTAATAGCCGTTTCATAGCGATGATGGCCGTCGGCGATCACCAGCTTTTGATCCGCAATCGCTTGCTGGATCGCTTTAGCCCGCTCCGGCTCCGCGATTACCCAGAGGCGATGCGCAACGCCGTATTCATCGCACAGCTCCGTTGCCGGCGCCGAGTTCGATGCCGCTTCCGCAAGAATCGCGTCAATGCGGCGCTCCGCATCGGAGTACAGCATAAAAAGTTGGCCCGTATGCGTGCGCGTATGGCGAAGAAGTTCCAGGCGATCCGCTTTCGGACCGGAAAGGGTTTGCTCGTGGCGAAAAACAACGCCTGCGGAATAATCCTCAAGTTTGCCGGCGCCGATAAATCCGCGGCGCGTCCGCCGCTCCTCCGTGCCGGGAACGGTGTATTCCTGCGTGTAAGCGTAAAACGAAGGAGCGTGATCCTGCGCCACAACGTCGTTGTGGATCCAGTCTTGCAGTGCTGAAGCCGCGCGCGTGTAAACATTATTTTGCGCAGAATCGTTCGGGAAAGCGCGGCCCTTCTCTAGGGTGATCAGATTGTGTGGATCGGCAGCGTAATACTTCTCCTGCATGGCTGGAGAAATTTTGTCGTAAGGCTGGGTGAGCACGCGATCAAACGGGGCGCGGGCGGGATTGTAGCGGAAGGCGCGAAAGGGATGAACCTGAGCCATGGGGTCTCCGGTGTGAATGTGTGCAGCATGCGAAGCTCCATTTTACGCGAACAGCACGCATTTCCGAAAACACCTGAGCGGCTTAAGGAAAGTAGTCTGCATCAACCACTCTGTACATGCGCTGCGCTTCGGCGAAACGCGAGGCGAAAGCATCGCTCATGCGAAGAGCGGCTAAAAGGTGGAGCGTATTACAATTGAGGTTTATGGCCGATACAAAAAACCCTGTCGTGCGCGCGCTGATTTTCGATTTGGACGGCACGCTCATCGATTCCAAGCTCGATTTGATTCATTCGGTGAACGCCATGCTGGGCGAGATGAAGCGTCCGCAGCTTGCGGCGGAAACGATTTCCGGATACATCGGGCACGGCGCGCCGCAACTGGTGGCGCGCGCCCTGGGCGGCACTGCCACGGAAGAAGAACTAAAGCACGCGCTGCAGTTTTTTCTTGGCTATTACGAAGAGCACAAAATGGACAATACCTGCGCGTATCCCGGCGTGCCAGAAACGCTCGCGCAATTGAGCAACATGCCCATGGCCGTGCTTACCAACAAGCCGGAACGCATCAGCGTGCGCATCCTGAATTCGTTAGGACTCGCAAAATATTTTCGCGCGATTTATGGCGGCAACAGTTTTGAATCGAAGAAGCCGGACCCATTCGGCGCGAATAAAATCCTGCAGGAGCTAGGAGTTGGCGCGCGCGAGGCCCTGATCGTCGGCGATTCCGAAGTAGACGTGCAAACCGCGCGCAACGCCGGCACGCAAGCCGCCGCGGTAAACTACGGTTTTGGCGTGCACGACCGCGCCGCGCACCCAGCCGATATCTACCTCGATCGCTTCACCGATCTTACTGAGGTTGTACGCAACCATACGGCCGCCTAGGGCTCGACGGAAACCGCGGGCAAGCACGTTCTTGTTTTCCGGCGCAGTGCTTGGCAGACTCGACGCGTGCTTCTTGGACTCTTCCCTGAGCTGGACACGCCCGGCGGAGTGCAGCGGGCCGGGCGGCACGTTGCGGCGGTAATGAATGAATTTGCGGCGGCCCATGAGATGGAGTGCCGCCTGCTCAGCCTGAACGATTCGCCCGAATTGCACCGCATGACCGTGGGCACACGCGAGTTCGTGTTCACCGGCAGCGCGCGCGGAAAAGCGCGATTCAGCGCAGCGGCGGCGCGTGCTGCGAGTCGGCGCGCAAAGGTGGTGGTTGCGGGGCATCCATTCCTTGCGCCGGTTGCGCGAGGCGCGAAATTTTTTGCGCGGCAAGCAAAGTCCATTGTGTGGACACATGGGCTGGAGGTATGGGAGCCGCTTTCCATTTTGCGCCGCCGCGCGCTCCGCAACGCGGATTTGGTTATTGCACCGACGATTGACACCGCGAATCATGTGGCTACGCAGCAGGATGTTCCACACGAGCGGATTCGCGTGTTGCCGTGGGCGCTCGATCCGGAATTCGAGGCGCTGCTTACTGCGAAGCCGGCGCCCAGTTTGCCTGCGAACTTCCCTGCCGGGCGCGTCATTCTGACGGTCGGGCGTTGGTTCGCGGACGAGCGGTACAAGGGAATGGATACGCTGATCACGACATTGCCGCGTTTGCTGACGGAGTGGCCGGACGTGCAGTTGGTGGCGGTGGGCGAAGGCGACGATCAGAGATGGCTGGAGCAGATTGCGAATGGGCGCGGGGTGTTGCGCCACGTGCATTTTTTGAGCGGGCTCAGCTATTCGCAAATTGCGGCGTGTTACCAGGCTTGCGAGATTTTCGCGCTTCCGAGCCGCGGTGAGGGTTTTGGGCTGGTTTATTTGGAAGCAATGGCTTGCGGCAAGCCGGTGATCGGCGGCGCGCACGGCGGCGCGCCGGAAGTAATCGATGACGGAAAAACGGGGTATCTGGTGCAGCACGGTGATGCGGGGCAATTAGCGACTTCGTTGGAAGCGCTGCTGGCCGATCAGGCGCTGGGGCGCGAAATGGGCGCGCGAGGGCGCGAACGCGTGGAGAGGGAATTCCGATTCAACGTTTTCGCGAAGTCGCTGAAGAAAATTCTGCGCGATTTATGCGAATCCTGAACGTTACGCAGACTTATTTTCCGTTCCTGGAATTTGGCGGGCCGCCCGTAAAAGTGCGATCGCTATCGAAGCAACTCGCAAAACTTGGGCACAAAGTCACCGTGGTAACGGCGGACTGGGGTTTGCAATTGCGTACGGTGGGGCCTGTGGAAGCGGTGAATGCAGAGCGATCAGCGCTAGGATGGAAGATTGAGGAAAGCGGAATCGAGGCGATTTATTTACCGAGCCTGCTGCATTATCGCGCGCTGAGCTGGAATCCCGGGATAGCAGCTTTTTGCCGCGCGCGATTGTGGAACTTCGACGTGGTACACGTTTTTGGGCTCTACGATTTTCTCGGACCTGCCGTTGCGGCGGCTTGCCGGCGGAGCGCGACTCCTTATGTGGTTGAACCAATCGGAATGTTCGTCCCAATTATCAGGAATTTTCTGCTGAAACGAATGTATCATCTAGCTCTGGGACAAATCTGGGACAAAAAATGCTCCGGGGGGCGGATACTATCATTGCCACATCGCCGCAGGAAGTGGCGGAGCTTACGTCATCGGGGCTGCCGCCCGAAAAAATTGTGATCCGTCGCAACGGAGTGGAACTACCGGAAGCGCTTCCGGAACGAGGTAAATTTCGCGCCGCCGCGGGCATACCAGAAAATGCCAAAGTGATTCTTTACCTCGGACGATTATCCGAAAAGAAAAGCCCGGATGTTCTGCTGCAAGCATTCGCATCGATTTGCAAAGCAGCGAGCGGAGCGGAGCTGCGCCTGGTGTTCGCAGGACCCGACGAGGGCGGCATGAAAGGGAAATTGCAGCAAATGGCCGGCGCGTTAGGCATTGCCTCCTGGATGCAAATTCGCGATGCGGCATACGGCGAGGAAAAGTGGAGCGCCTACCGGGACGCCGATGTTTTTGTGCTGCCTTCGCAAAATGAAAACTTTGGGAATACGGCGGGCGAAGCGGTGGCTGCGGGCACCCCGGTTGTTGTGACCGATAAATGCGGTGTCGCGCCATTGCTCGCGGACGTTGCGGGCCTCGTAGTGCCGCACGACGCGACGGCTATCGCGCAGGCGCTGGCTCGCGTGTTGTGGGAGCCGGAACTTCACGGGCGGCTGACCGCGGGGTGCAAAAAAGTCGCGGCGCGGCTTGATTGGGACGAACCCGCGCAAGAGATGGAGAACTTGTACGAGCGATTGGTGAACGGCCAAAGGCAGACAGCAGCACCGTTGTACTGAGGGTGGTTTGTTGCCGATTCAAAGGCATGTGGTTTTCCGCGGGCTGTGGTGGAGCGCGAATTTGCTGCTCCTTGTGGCGTTGGTCGCCGTAGCTTACTCGGCCGGCTGGGAATATTCAGTTCGCCGATATCTTGATGGATTTTCCGACGCGATCGTGCCGAATTCTGAGCCCGCCGAGCGGCAAGCCGAAGCTATCCTGGACTGGATGCGGCGAGGCCCGCCGCGCATGGTGGCTGCAAACCCGGCCGTGCTGGACGCACGCGATCCGGAAACGACATTAAATTACCAGCAGCTTTTGTCCGTCTGCGGAACGGCTACGAACGCATTTCTAAACCTCGCTCGCAGCAACGGGCTGAGCGTGCGGCGCCTTCTGTTGCTCACGCCGCAGCTCGAAGCAAAGCATGTGGTGGCGGAAATATTGATCGATGGGCGCTGGGTGATTGCCGATCCCGCGTACCGTGTTTTGTTGCGAGATGCGAAGGGGCGCTTGCTAACGCGCCAGGACCTACGCGATCCAGCGGTTTTTACAGAAGCGACCAGCGTGGTGCCCAACTATCCCAAGGAATACACATACGAAAAGGTTGCGCATGTGCGGCTGGGCCGGCTGCCTATGCAAGGGTTTCATCTTCGGTGGATTCTGGACAATGCTTTCCCCGGCTGGGAGGAAGCCCTTGACTGGAGCCTGCTACTCGAACGCGAATCCTTTTTTTCCCTTTGCATGTCAGCGTTCGCATTCCTTGTTTTTCTGGTGTTTAGGATTTTGATGGGCTGGTATGCCGACCACCGGCTGAAGATTCCGCGATTTCGATTGCGCTCGCAATTTATGCGGGCTGGATCGACCTTTTTCCACGCCCCGGAGATCAAGTAAGGCGTGTGCGGGATCTGCGGAATCGCTTTTGCCGGCCGCGCCTCTGAAGCGGAATCGCGGGTGCGGGCGATGGCTGCGGCGATGTTATATCGCGGCCCGGATGACGATGGTTTTCTTCTGAACGATGGACGCGCGCCTGGCTTGGCGCTGGGCATGCGGCGCCTCAGCATCATTGACCTGAAGACCGGACGCCAGCCCGTTTGGAACGAAACGCGCGACGTGGCCGTGATTTTCAACGGCGAACTTTACAATTACCGTGAGTTGCGAGAGCGGCTGGCGCTCTCCGGGCATCGCTTTAGCACACAATCCGACACGGAAATCCTGGTGCACGCGTGGGAGGAATGGGGCGAAGACTGCCTGGACGAATTGCGCGGAATGTTTGCGTTGGCGCTTTTGGATTTGCGAAAGCGTTATGCCACGGCCCCGCTGCTTTTTCTGGCGCGCGATCCGCTGGGCATCAAGCCTTTGTATTACACGCAGACTAGCGAAGGATTTGCGTTTGCCTCGGAAGTTCGCGCGCTCGTGGCCGGGGGAATGGCGCCAAAAAAACTTTCGCAGGACGCGCTTACGTCGTATTTCTTGTTCGGCAGCGTATCGGAACCGGTGACACTGCTGGACGGAGTGTTTTCGCTGCCGCCTGGGCATCGCATGCTGCTGTACGTGCCGGAACGGCGGCGCATGCCGCGCGCGCGGGCGTGGTGGGACGCCACGCGGAGTTCGGCGGCAAAGGATGCGCGAACAACGCGCGATTTTGCTTCGGCGGCGAAGCGTTTGCGGCCGCTGCTGCAAGACGCGGTGCGCGCGCACCTGATTGCGGATGTTCCCGTGGGCTTATTTCTTTCGAGCGGACTGGATTCGAGTGCGATTGCGGCGCTTGCGGCGCGCGAGCGGGCGGGAATTTGCAGCTTCACGCTTAGCTTTCCTGGAACGGCGTACGATGAGGCGCCACGGGCCCGCAGCATCGCAAAACATTGTGGGACGCAGCATCGCGAAGTTCCGCTGGGAGGCGATGCGGTCGTATCGCGGCTTGATGAGGCAGTTTCAGCGCTGGACCAGCCGAGCATGGACGGAATTAACACTTACTTTGTGTCATGGGCGGCGCGAGAGGCCGGACTGAAGGTGGCGCTGTCGGGGATTGGCGGCGATGAACTTTTTGGAGGATATGCAACGTTTACAGATACGCCGCAGATCATGCGTTTGATTCGCATGGCCTGGTTCGTGCCCGCGCCGCTGCGGAAGGCGGTTGCTCCGTTGCTGAGCGCTGTGATTACCGGCAGGAGCAGCCCAGACGCGGCACGCAAAGCGATTGCGGCGTGGTTGTCGCCGGATGCTTTGCCGCATCCTTATTTTTTCACGCGGGCACTGTTTCCCGTTGGCACGGAATTATCTAGATTGATGGAACCGCGATTCCGGCCCAGCAGTGTTGCCGCGGATGGCGTGACGCTGGAGCCAACCTGGGTGGGCTGGCTGGAGCGAGCGGCCGATGGCGCGCGAAAGCTGGAAGGAATGGGCAGCGTTTCATGGCTGGAGATGCGATGTTACATGGCCAGCACGCTGCTGCGCGATACGGATTCGGTGAGCATGGCGCGTTCGCTGGAGGTGCGCGTGCCGCTGCTGGATACTCCGCTGGTGGAATTTGTCGGCGCGCTTCCCGGGAACGGCGAAGGCTTTGCTGAACGAGGCGATTGGTGATTTGCTGCCGCAGGAAATTTTGACGCAGAAGAAGCGGACCTTTACGCTGCCGTGGGAACAGTGGCTGCGCGGGCCTTTGCGGAAGCGGGTGGAGGCGAGCTTTGCGGAGATCGCGCCGGGCCTAGCGCCGCATGTTCATGGGGATGGGGTGGGTGAAGTGTGGAGCGCTTTTCTTGCGGGGAAGACTTCGTGGTCGCGGCCGTGGTCGATCTATGCGCTGAATGAATGGTGCCGGCGGCATTTATAGCCTTTATGATTGCGGCTTACGCGATCGGTTGCGCCTAGCTGGGGCGCAGCCGTGCTGCGCCCCTACACAAGCGTTGCGGTACACTAATTCGCTTACATGAATATTTTGGGCATTAATGCGTATCACGGTAACGCGTCTGCGGCAGTGGTGTGCGACGGCAGGTTGGTGGCTGCGGTCGAGGAAGAGCGATTCAATCGCGTCAAGTATGCGGCGGGATTTCCGGCGGCGGCGATTCGGTATTGCTTAAAAGAAGCGGGGCTACGGCTGGAGGAAATCGATCACGTGGCAGTGCCGCGGAATCCTTATGCGCGGCTGGGCACGAAACTTTTTTATGCGCTGCGGATGCCGTCGTTTGCTCGCGGGCGGGCGAAGGTGCTTGCGAAATTCACAGGGGTGCGCGAGGCGTTGGCGGCGGCGTTCGATAGCGACCTGAAAACGATTGCGGCGCAGTTTCATCGGATCGAGCATCATCAGGCGCATCTGGCCAGCGCGTTTTTCGTTTCGCCCTTCGAGCGGGCGGCGCTGCTTTCCGCGGACGGACTCGGGGATTTTGCGAGCACGATGTGGGGGAGCGGAAGCGGCAGCCGCATGCATATTGATGACGCAATCGCGTTTCCGCATTCGCTGGGGCTTTATTACACAGCGGTGACGCAGTACTTAGGATTTTTGAAATTTGGCGATGAATATAAAGTGATGGGGCTTGCGGCATACGGCGAGCCTGAGCAGCTAGAAGCATTTCGTGACGTCGTGCGGTTTGACGCGAACGGAAATGGGAACGGGTTCCGGCTCGGGCTCGATTATTTTGTGCATCACCGGAGTGGGCCGGAAATGAGTTGGGCGGAGGCGGACAAGACGCCGACGCTAGGGAAACTTTTTTCTGAGGAGATGTCGCGGCGATTGGGCGCGGCGCGAAGGCCAGAGGAAGCGTTAGAGCAGCGGCACCGGAATTTAGCGGCGTCGTTGCAAGCGCGGCTGGAAGAAGTTTACCTGGGGATGCTGCGGAAGCTGGCGACGGCGACTGGATTGAAATCGATTTGTCTGGCGGGCGGCGTGGCATTCAACTGCGTGGCGAACGGGAAAATTTTTGAGAGCACGCCGTTTGAGCAGGTTTACGTGCAGCCAGCGGCGGGAGATGCGGGGCTCGCGGTGGGGGCGGCTTACTACGTTTGGAATCAGAAATTGGGGAAGCCGCGTTCGTTTGTGATGGACCATGCGTATTGGGGGCCGGGATTTTCGGCGGGGGATATTCGTGCGGCGATTGAATCGAGCGGGCTTGGGCGCGAGGGTTATTCCGTTAGGGAACTGGCGACGGAGGAGTTGGCACGGCGCGCCGCTGCGATTGTCGCGGATGGAAAAATATTGGGATGGTTTCAAGGGCGGGCGGAATGGGGGCCACGGGCGCTAGGGAATCGCAGCATTGTGGCAGACCCGCGGCGAGCGGATATGAAGGATATTCTGAACCGGAGAATCAAGCACCGGGAGATATTTCGGCCGTTTGCGCCGTCGATTTTGGCGGAGGCTACGGGCGAGTGGTTTGAGAAGTCACATCCTTCGCCGTTTATGACACTGGCTTATGCGGTGCGTCCGGAAAAGCGCGGGTTGATCCCGGCGCCGACGCATGTGGACGGCACGGGGAGGCTGCAGACGGTTACGCGGGAGGCGAATCCGCGATATCACGCGCTGATTTCGGCGTTTCGCGATTTGACGGGCGTGCCGGTGGTACTGAATACGTCGTTCAACGACAACGAGCCGATTGTTTGCCGGCCGGAGGAAGCGATCGACTGCTTTTTGCGGACGAAGATGGATGCGCTGGTGCTGGGGGATTTTCTGGTCGAACGGGAGAACCTCCTGCCCTCTTAACGCTATGATATTGCATGCAATGAGAGGCAATCGATGAGGAGAAGCAATTTTGCGTTGAGACTGCAGCCATCGCTGATGGAAGAGGCACGTAAAACCGCGGAGTCAGAGGGTGTGGCGCTGAATCAACTCATTAATGTGGCTGTTGCTGAAAAACTTTCTGCCTTGCGGACAGCCGAATATTTCCGAGAACGAGGTAATCGCTCGGACCGGACGGAGACTTTGCGGATCTTGAAGGTGGCTGGAAAAGATAATTCTCCAGTGGAAGGCGATGAACTTCCGAACGACCGGAAGTCGTTCCGCAAGCCGAAAGCCAAAGGGAACGCAAGAGCAAGGGGCTCCGCTGCAAAGCCGCGGCGTAGAAAATCGGCTTCCTGATCGAAGACCCGCCGCCTCTTGCCTGTACAATCTTGCGGTGCGAATTCTGCTGCTGAATCTTTATTATCCACCGGACACTTCGGCTACGGCGAAGATGGCCCAGACGGTCGTGGATGCGCTTTCCGTGGCGCATGAGGTCACGGTGGTCTGCGGGCGGCCTTCGTATGACCCTACGGAGCGGCGGGCTTGGCGCTTGTGGCAGACGGAGAGGCCGAGCACGTCGTCTGCTGCAGCGAGCGTGAAAATTATCCGCGTGGGGTCGACGGATTATTCGCGCGCGCAGATGAGACGACGGGTGCTGAATTATTTGACGTATGTGGCGCTTAGCGTGCCGCGGGGCGCGTTTGTGCCTTGTGACGTGGTGGCGGGGATGACGGATCCTCCGTTTGAGGGAATTGTGGCGGCGTTCGTGGCGCTGGTGAAGGGCAAGCCGTTTGTGTACAACATTCGCGATTTGTATCCGGATATGGCGGTGGGTGGGTCGATCATCGGTGCTGGCTTGCTGGCGCGGGTGTGGGACATATTGCACCGATGGGCGCTGCGGCGCGCTACGCGCGTGGTGGTGCTTGGGGAGGACATGCGCGCACGGATTATTGCCAAGGGCGTGAAGGCGGAGCGCATCGCGGTGGTTCGCGATGGAGCGGAAATTTATGGAGCTGGATGCGAACCTGCCGTGGACTCTGAGGTGGTGCGCGCGATTCGGGGTGATTTCAAGTTTGTGCTGGTGCACGCGGGGAACTTGGGGTTTTACGGAGCGTGGGAAACGCTGATTGACTCGGCGCGGAAGCTGAGTGACGAGGGGATCGGTTTGGTTTTCGTGGGGGACGGCGCACAAAGTAGAAACATCAAGGCGGCGGCCGCTGGCTGCACAAACGTGCGCTTTTTGCCATTTTTCGCGGCGAGCAAGATTGCGTCCGTGCTGGCGTCGGCGGACGCGCACATTGTTACTATCAAGCGCGGATTGCAGGGAGTGATCGTGCCGAGCAAGATGTACGGAATTCTTGCGGCGGGGAAACCGATTTTGGCGGTGGCGCCGCGGGACACGGATGTTGCTGCAATCGGGGAGCGGCGCGGGTTCGCGATTTGGGCTGATCCCGATGATCCGTCACATGTGGCGCGTTCGGTTCGGCAGATTTTCCGCGACGCAGAACAGCTGCGAAGGATGGGCGAGGCGGCGCGGGCTGCAGCGCGTGATTATGATAGAGTCAACGAACTTCGAGAATTTGTGCGGATTATCGAGGAGGCGCGCCCAGCGTGACAGCGACGGATAGTTTTTGGAGTGGGAAGCTTGCACTGGTGACGGGAGGAGCATCGTTCATTGGGTCGACGCTGACGGATCAGCTTTTGGCGCGCGGGGCGAGGGTGCGCATCGTTGACGACCTTTCGAGCGGGCACCTGGATAATATTCGCGGACATCTTGGCGGCGGCAAAGTGGATTTCCTGCACGCGGATTTGCGCGAGCCGGGCGTGACGCGCGCGGCGATGCACGGCGTGGACACGGTGTTTCATCTTGCGGCGGACCACGGCGGGCGCGGATATGTGGATTTGCACCAAGCGGGGCCAGCGTCGAATTTTTTTCTGGATGGATTGGTGTTTGCGGAAGCGCTGCGGGCGAAGGTGAAGAAAGTGGTGTTCGCCTCGTCGGGATGCGTGTATCCAAATTTTCTACAGTCGGACATTCACAAAGAGGTTTATCTGACTGAGGACCTAACGAGCGGGCCGAACGATGCGGATAACACGTACGGCTGGGCCAAGCTGATGGGTGAGTTCACGCTGAAAGCGTATGCGAAAGAGCACGGGATGGGGGCGGCTTCGTGCCGGTACTTCACTGTGTATGGGCCGCGCGGCGTGGAAAATCATGCGGTGATCGCGATGATTGCACGGGCGTTTCTGGAGCAGAACCCATTTGAGATTTGGGGCGACGGCTCGCAAATACGGAATTGGACGTATATTGATGACATTGTGGAAGGCACGATTTTGGCGGGCGAGAAAATAAATGACGGCACAGCGATTAATTTGGGCACTATGGAGCGCATCACGGTGCTGGAATGCGCGAAGATGGTTTGCGACTTCACGAAACACAAAGCGGAGATCAAAAAGCGACCCGACATGCCCACGGGACCGCTGAACCGCGTGGCGGATAACGCGCTTGCCAAGCGGCTGCTTGGCTGGGAGCCTAAGGTTCCGTTTCGTGAAGGGCTGAAGCGCACGATTGATTGGTATTACGGAAGCAAGAATCGCCAGGAAGTGGAGCGGATATTCGCGCGAATGCTTACGGAGCGCTGAAACCGCTGGAATTTTCTGGCGGAGGCGAGATTTCTGAAGTATCGTAATTGCGCTGCGTGGGGCAGCGATGGTGTGTTTTCTGGGAGCCTGGGCCCCCAACCCGGCAATTGGTGGACACCGGCGTGCAGTCTCGCTGCACCGGTTGATCAGTTAAATTCCTACGAGGTTGCATGTCCGCTGGCGTTCTGGCGTTTCTCATTGCGCTTTTTGCGTCTATGGTGCTGACGGTACCGGTGCGCGCGTTGGCGTTGCGCGTGGGGATGGTGGACTTGCCAGGTCCGCGCAAGGTGCATCTTAAGCCGATCCCGTTACTTGGCGGATTAGCGATGTACGGCGCCGTGATGCTGGCGATTATTTTTGCGTTCGATGGGCCGGCGCGAGAGCAAAGCGTTGGGATCGTTACGGGCGCGACGTTGGTGGCGATTGTTGGGTTTCTGGACGATCGCGGCTGGTTGCATCACCAGATCAAGCTTTTTGTGGGGATGCCG
>WNFL01045414.1_pt2 | contig 13716 bp, 11 predicted proteins | sample 5400361 | NCBI WGS metagenome assembly WNFL01 (sample SAMN13153351, study PRJNA577476) | soil metagenome | isolation source: 40 cm soil on Douglas fir-dominated hillslope | place: USA:California | collected 2013-09-17
GGTTTTGGGACGACTGGGGTTTGCCCGCCGCAGTTTTGTGGCTGGCGCTGGAATTGCAAAAGGAATTCGAAAGCTCTATTCCATTTCAATCCTGGAAACGGCTGGTGCTCAGTGGGGCGTCAGCGCTGGCGTTGTACTTTGGAAGTACCAGCGATTTGAGCGGCCGCTACACCTGGAACCTCACGAACGAATACTTAACCCGGGAGGACCAAGCGCTGGCTGGATGGCTGCCGGACAGTGGCGGAATTTTCTATTGCGCGGATATGTCCGTCTTCTACCAGACCTTTTTTAAGAATCCGACGGCGCCGTGGCGTTATATCCTGGGCTTCGAGCCCGCTTTGATGAAGCCCGAGGATATGGAGGTGTATCGAAAGATACAATGGAACTATGGTGATGTGAGGGCATACGAGCCCTGGGTGCAGAAGATGACGCCGCAAGACCGGCTGGTAATGAGGGCGTCCTGGTTGCACAGCGGAGGGCAACCAAACATTCCGCAATTGGAATGGAGATACGCGGTCTCTGACTTGTGGATCGGACGTTTGCCACAGGCAAAGTGAGTTATTGCGGAGGCGCCGGGAAGAATTCGGCTATGTAATATCCAGCCTACCCGCTCACCCTGATCTGCCCCTCGCGATGCCTTCGCAGCAGCTCCATGTCGCCATCCACCATTAGCTTCACCAACTCGACAAATTTGGTTTTCGGCTCCCATCCCAATTGGCGTTTGGCCTTGCCGTAATCGCCAATCAAGAGATCGACTTCGGCAGGCCGATAGTATCGCGGATCAATCTCCACATATTTTTTCCAGTCTAATCCCACGTGTCCGAAGGCGGCCTCGAGAAACTCGCGGACCGAATGTGTCTCGTTGGTTGCCACAACGTAATCGTCGCCCTTGTCCTGCTGGAGCATCAGCCACATCGCTTCCACATATTCTTTCGCAAAACCCCAGTCCCGCTTGGCGTCGAGGTTTCCCAGGAACAACTTTTCCTGCAAGCCTGCCTTGATGTGCGCCACGGCCCGCGTGATTTTCCGCGTCACGAAAGTCTCGCCGCGGCGAGGCGATTCATGGTTGAACAAAATCCCATTGCTGGCATGGAGTCCGTAGGCTTCGCGGTAATTGACAGTGATCCAATACGAAAACACTTTGGCGCATCCGTACGGGCTGCGCGGGTAGAACGGCGTCCGTTCAGTCTGCGGCACCTCGCGCACCAGGCCGAACATCTCGCTGGAGGAGGCCTGATAAAACCTGGGCTGCAACCCCGTCTCACGAACCGCTTCCAAAAGACGCACCGTTCCCGTCGCGGTGATGTCCGTCGTGTATTCCGGGCTGTCGAAGCTGACGCGGACATGGCTCTGCGCCGCTAAATTGTAGATCTCTGCGGGTTGAACTTTGCCGATCAGCCGGGCCAGCGCGCTCGCGTCGCTTAAATCTCCGTAATGCAAAAACATCCGGCTTTTGCCTGAGTGCGGGTCATCGTAAATCGGATCCAGACGCCCGGTGTTGAACGTGCTCGCCCGCCGGATGATCCCATGCACCTCGTAGCCTTTGGATAACAATAGCTCCGCCAGGTAAGATCCGTCCTGTCCGGTAATGCCGGTAATCAAGGCTTTTTTCGCCATAAACAATGGGCGACAGATTCCGCCAGTTCACTTCCCGCAGCAAGTCCAGAAAGCAGGTCACGACCATCTGGTGCCCCGTCCGTTCAAAGCCGCAGCTCTACCCCGTGAACCCTGGCTTGCCCGTATTCTCCCCATCCAAGTAGGGTTAAACCCACTTTAGCCATGGGGTCGCGCGCTTAAATTGAGGGCAGGAAAGGACTGATATGAAATTATATGCAATTACAACCATCGCCGCCCTGGGCTTTTTGGCGGGCTGCAGTCGAAGCATCGAAAGCGCGTCGCAGAAGTTTAATGAACTTCCGCCCGCAGTTCAAAAAACCGTCCGCGCTCAAGCGCCCAATGCTGAAATCGCCGACGTTTCCAAAACAACTCAGAACGGCATAGACGTTTACGAAGTGCAGTTCAACGAGCCTGGCAAAAATCCCAAAGTTGTCGTAGCCGCCGATGGCAAATTGGTTAGCTCCGACATGGCCAACCCTCCCGGAGCCATCGAGAGATTGCTCACGCCGACCGGCGCGACCGGCACTAAGCTCAGTGCCTTGCCCGAAAAGGCGCAGAAGACCATCCAAGCCAAGGCGCCGGATGCGCAGATTGTCGATATTTCGCGCCACGAAAACGATGGTCGCGTCTATTACGAGGTGGAATTCAAGGACAAAGGCAAGAACCCGACTATGAAAGTGGCTGAGGACGGCACTTTGATTCAGGATCTGCAAAAGTAAAGCTCTCGCGGGGTAACGAGCTCCATTTTAATTTGGTGTTGGGGGATGGTTGGGGTGTTGGGTAAGGCACACTCGGTTTCCGAGTGCGCCTTGTTGTTTGGCGTGCATCTTGACACTACCACCGTCGTTCGGAGCGACTCTTCTCCCTCTCCCCGCAAGGGACGAGCGGGGAGAGACCCCGAGGGGTCGGTACCTTGTGTTGTTCTGACTGGGTCGGGGCGAGGGGTTTCTCTTGAGCTGCCTCACTGCGTTTTGGTGGTCGTATCAACGCGCGCCCCACGGCAATGCTCAGCGCCACTCGATACTCGACACCCATGCCTCCCATCCCCAAACTTTCGCAACGATGAAAATGACTCTTTCGAGGCCGGGCAAACGAGCCAAACCAGCCAACTCACTGCGCCCGCACTCCAGCCTGGTCGTGGATGGCCCGGAACGCGCCCCGAGCCGCGCCATGCTCTATCCGGTCGGATTCACGCGAGAAGATTTTTCCAAGCCGATGGTGGGCATTGCTTCTACCTGGAGCATGGTCACGCCCTGCAACATGCACCTCGACAAGCTGGCTCGGGAAGCTGAGGCCGGCGCCAATGCTGCCGGCGGCAAAGCCATCATTTTCGACACCATCACCGTCTCCGACGGCATCTCGATGGGGACCGAAGGAATGAAATATTCCCTCGTCTCTCGCGAGGTCATTGCCGACTCCATCGAGACCGTGGTCGGCTGCGAGGGCATGGATGGCTTCGTCACTATTGGTGGATGCGACAAAAATATGCCCGGCTCGCTCATCGCCATTGCGCGGCTGAATCGACCGGCGGTTTTTGTTTATGGCGGCACCATCCTGCCCGGCTGTATTACCGGCGATACGCGAAAGTTGGACATCGTCTCCGTATTCGAAGCGGTCGGCGCGCACGCCAACAAACGCATCAATGACCAGGAGCTTGAAGCGATCGAATCATGCGCGATTCCCGGACCGGGCTCGTGCGGCGGGATGTATACCGCCAACACGATGGCCAGCGCTATCGAAGCCCTCGGTATGAGCTTGCCGAACAGCTCGGCGCAAAATGCGATTTCTGAAGCCAAGAAAGACGACTGCCGCCGGGCCGGCGCTGCCGTCGTCGAGATGCTCAAGCGTGGCATTCGTCCGCTCGACATCATGACGAAGAAAGCGTTTGAAAACGCTATCACCGTGGTCATTGCCCTGGGTGGTTCCACCAATGCGGTCTTGCACCTGCTCGCCATTGCGCATGCCTGCAACGTGAAGCTTGCGCTGGATGATTTCACCCGCGTCGGCAAGCGCGTGCCCGTGCTCGCCGATTTGAAGCCCAGCGGCAAACATCTCATGTCCGAACTCGTGGCCATTGGCGGCATCCGCCCATTGATGAGGATGTTGCTCGAATCCGGTTTGCTGCACGGCGATTGCCTCACTGTAACCGGCCAAACCGTTGCTGAAACGTTGCGCGACGTGCAACCCTATCCATCCGGCCAGACAATTATTCATCCGATCAGCGACCCGATCAAAAAAGACAGTCACCTGGTGATTCTTTACGGCAACCTCGCGCCGCAGGGAGCGGTGGCAAAGATAACCGGAAAAGAAGGGTTGCGATTCACCGGCAAGGCCCGCGTGTACAACTCGGAAGAAGCGGCGCTCGCCGCGATTCTCGATGGCACCATTGTCAAAAGCGACGTCGTCGTCATCCGCTTCGAAGGGCCCAAAGGCGGACCCGGCATGAGAGAAATGCTTTCGCCCACGTCCGCCATCATGGGCAAAGGCCTTGGCAAAGATGTCGCCCTCATCACCGACGGACGCTTTTCCGGCGGCAGCCATGGCTTTGTCGTCGGCCACATCACACCCGAGGCTTATGTCGGAGGGCTGCTGGCCGTGGTAAAGAATGGCGATCCCATCACCATCGACGCCGAGAAACGGCAGCTCAATCTGGATGTGCCAGCCACGGAATTGAAAAAACGCCTCAAAACCTGGAAAGCCCCCAAGCCTCGCTACACCCGCGGCGTCCTCGCAAAGTATGCCAGCGCCGTAACTTCCGCCTCATTGGGAGCCGTGACCGATATGAACCTGAAACTCTAAATTACAGTGATCTCATTAACACCCACCGCGATACGTTGGAGAGTCTTAGGAGCGGCCCAACGGGCCGCGATACCTTAGCCCAGGGGCAACGCCCTGGGAATAATGCCGCCAATTGCTGCTAGCCCTGAAAGGGCGAGATAAGAAAGCCGCCCCCCGGCAAACAGCGCAACCATGCCACACCTTCTGCAACCCGACGCACCCCCGCAACCCCGCGCCACTCACGCCCGGCACGGAAACAACGCGTTCTCGCACGGGTTCGCTAGAACCGATTCGTTAGCGGGGCGCGGAAGCCGCCGCAGCCTTGAGCGCGCGCACTAATGCACCGTTGTCTTTGGAATGAGAACTCTGCTGCAAAACCGAGAGGAGCAGAGCCAGGACAAAAAAGGCGGTTGCAGCATACTTCGTGACTTTGGGTAAAACGGTGCCGGAGCCCGCACCGGACACTTCGTCCGTTGCAGTCTCCCCCAAGACCAGGCCGGCGCCAGCCTCTTTTTTCGGGAGCTGAATCAGCACCAAAAAAACGATCGCCAAACAGAACAGAACCATTGTTAAGGTCAAAAGACCGATAATAAAGCCCATATGTTATCCTTTTCCTCACTATCGCAGCAAAGCTGCCGACAGCAAGTGAAACTCGCTCCGGCCAAGCGCCCGCGCTGTCCTTAGTGCACGATTCTACTTCTCCAGCCATATGCTGCTGTTGGTGATGCAATTGGTTGGGCTGAGAATCTGCTGGGCATTTAACAGCGAGAGGCGCCCGATTCCTGTCGGCCATTTGTGCGTCATGGCAAAATCGAGGCATCGTTCTTTCAGTTTGTAACGCGAGCGAAGTACGCTAAATCTCCACTGGCCTCCCGTCCGATGGTTCGCCAACGGCCACGGTGAGCGAATCTCCACTCTTCAACGTCGGGGCGGTGAACCAGGGCAGGCTATGATTGACGGTGGGAGCTTTGTTGTATTGCAATCCCTCGACCTCAACCCAATTGCCGCGCCAACGGACGGTTAAGGAGTCCTGGCTGTGAATCGAAAAAATAGCAAAGCGCGTGGCGTTATTCGGCAAATTGGTATATCCCGAAAATGAAACGACGATGCAGCGGTCGCCGGGCGTATGCTTATTCACGAGGCTCACTACCCACGGTCACCAACCCAGCGATAACCAAAAAGACCAGCCAGAGATAGGGGCGAGCGCGCATGGTGCAAGGTCAAAACACTCAGCCGAGCCGGTCCAATGGGCAAGGGAAAACCGATAAATCGCTCCTCCGTGAGTCGGCACTTTACACAGACGCCGGTTGGAGCTTGGGATTTGGAGCTTTACCGCGCTTCAACGCTACGCCCGCACGAGCCGGCCTTTGCCCTTCGAAAGTTTTCTGGCCGTTCCAACCTTTTTCACCTGTCCGTTGCGCTTTACCGCCCCGGCTTCTTCTTCAAGAGCGGCCTGGGCTGCGGCCAACCGCGCGACGGGGACGCGGAAGGGCGAGCAGCTTACATAGCTCAACCCAATGCGATGACAAAACTTCACACTCTCGGGATCGCCGCCATGCTCGCCGCAGATTCCCAGTTTGATGTCCGGACGGATGCTCTGGCCTTTGGTGACGGCGATTTGCATGAGCTGCCCGACGCCGGTTTGGTCAATCGAGGCAAAGGGATTCTTCTTGATGATTTCCATCTCGGCGTAGGCCGGCAGGAATGAACCCGAATCGTCGCGACTCATGCCGAGGGCGGTTTGGGTCAGGTCGTTGGTGCCGAAGCTGAAGAATTCCGCGGTCTGCGCGATTTCATCCGCCGTCAGCGCGCCGCGCGGCACTTCGATCATCGTGCCGACGAGATAGCTGAGTTTGACCTTCTTCTCGGCCATCACTTCTTTCGCTACACGATGGACAACTTCGACTTGAAGGTCGAGTTCCTTCTTGAAACCGACGAGCGGAATCATGATTTCTGGTTTCACTTTGATGCCCTGCTTCTGCACGTCGGCGGCGGCCTCGAACACGGCCCGTGCCTGCATCTCCGAGATTTCTGAATGGACCAATCCCAGCCGGCAGCCGCGAAAGCCGAGCATCGGGTTGAATTCGTGCAGCTCGTGGACGCGCTTGGTGATTTTCTCGACGCTGACCCCAAGCTTTTCCGCGAGCTGCGCCTGGGCCGCGTGATCGTGCGGCAGAAACTCGTGCAAGGGCGGGTCGAGAAACCGGATCGTCGCCGGCAATCCTTTCAGCTCCTTGAAAATGCCTGCAAAGTCATCCCTCTGGTACGGCAGCAGCTTGGCCAGCGCTTTCTTTCGATCTTCGATTTTCTCGGCCAGGATCATTTCGCGCATAGCGTCAATGCGCTGGCCTTCAAAAAACATGTGCTCCGTTCGGCAAAGGCCTATGCCCGAAGCGCCGAACGCCACTGCATTGGCGGTTTGCTCCGGCGTATCGGCATTGGTGCGCACCTGCATTCGGGTCGCTTTGCCGCACCAGTCCATTAGCTTGGCGAAGTTCTGATAAACCGCGCTCTGCTGTGGTTTAAGCGACTTTTCGACCAGCACCTGCACGATTTCCGATGCGGCTGTTTCGAGATTGCCCGGATAAACTTCGCCGACGGTGCCGTCGATGGAAATAGAATCGCCCTCCTGGTACGTAGAACCGTTCACCGCCATGGTTTTGGCTGAGTAATCAATCTGCAACGCGCTGGCGCCGCAAACACAGACTTTGCCCATTTGTCGCGCGACGAGCGCGGCATGGGAGCTGACGCCGCCTTTGGCAGTGAGGATGCCCTCGGCGGCGATCATCCCGCGCAGATCTTCGGGAGACGTTTCATTGCGGACGAGCAGCACCTTCTCACCTTTAGCCGCGGCTTCGACGGCGCGCTCGGCGTTGAGATACATTTTGCCGGAGGCGGCGCCGGGGCCGGCGGGCAGACCTTTGGCGATGCATTTGGCCTCCTTCACCGCTTTGCGGTCGAACACCGGCGCGAGCACTTGGTCCAGTTGGTCGGCGGGAACGCGGCGAATAGCCGTCTTCCAATCAATCAACTTTTCCTTTTCCATTTCGATCGCAAAACGGACGGCGGCCAGCCCAGTGCGTTTGCCGTTGCGGGTCTGGAGCATGAACACCTTCCCCTCTTCAATAGTGAACTCGAAATCCTGCACGTCCTTGAAATGGCGTTCGAGGACCTGGCGGATTCGTTCCAGTTCGTGGAAAGCGGCGGGCATGTGCTTAACCAGTTGGGCGACCGGTTCCGGGGTTCGAATGCCGGCGACGACATCTTCTCCTTGCGCATTGATCAAAAATTCGCCGTAGAACACCTTTTCGCCGCTCGCCGGATCCCGCGTGAACGCCACGCCTGAGCCGGAATTGTCGCCCGTGTTGCCGTAAACCATCGCCTGCACGTTCACCGCGGTGCCCCATTCTGAGGGAATGTTGTACTTGCGCCGATAGACCATGGCGCGGTCGTTCATCCACGAGCCGAACACAGCGCCCACCGCGCCCCAAAGCTGCTTCCAGGGGTCTTGGGGAAATTCCTTGCCGGTGCGTTTCATGATGAGTGCCTTGAAACGCAGCACAAGCTCTTGAAGATCGTTCACCGTGAGTTCGGTATCCTCGATCTCCTTCCGATAACGGTCATGTTTGATGGAATGAATGACCACTTCGAAAGGCTCGTCGTCTTCTCCGGCCGCCTTGTGCACTCCCATGACCACGTCGCCATACATCTGGACGAAGCGGCGGTAGCAATCCCAGGCGAACCGCTCATTATTGCTGTAGGCCGCCAGCGCATTCACTGTCTTGTCGTTCAGCCCGAGATTCAGAATCGTGTCCATCATGCCCGGCATGGAATCCCGCGCGCCAGACCGCACCGATACGAGCAACGGCTTCTGCATGTCGCCGAACTTCTTGTCGAGAGCCTTCTCCAGAAAAGCCACGCCGCTTTTGACCTGCGCGTCGAGCTCTCGCGGATAGGTCCTCTTATTGTCGTAATAATAAGTGCAGACTTCCGTGGTGATGGTGAACCCCGGCGGCACCGGCAAGCCGATGCGAGTCATCTCAGCCAGGTTCGCCCCTTTGCCACCGAGCAACGGCTTCATGCTGCCGTCGCCATCGGCCTTCTTGTTGCCAAACAAATAAACGTATTTTTCGGATCTCGAGTTTGTAGCCATAAAAAATCAGTATTCAGTGTTCAGTATTCGGTACTCAGGTTTCGCCGGATAAATTCTTCAGAAATAGCGGACTGACTCTAACAAAGAGAAGCGCCCTGTCAATCGGCGAGTGCCCGCTTGCGGAAATTATCGGTGCATCTTGACACTAACACCATCAAGGGCCGCCCCTTCTCCCTCTCCCCGCGAGAAACGAGCGGGGAGAGACCCCGAGGGGTCGGTACCTTGTGTAGTTCTGACTGGGTCGGGGAGAGGGGTTTCTCTTGATCCCTGCCGGCGGCACCCTCTCCCCTTCCAAAGAGGAGAGGGGTCCGTTTATTCTCACCGCATTCCTTTCGATTATGGTGGTAGTGTCAGGATGCCCCGAAAATTGTTTGCGAAAGTTCAAGGGATTTTAGAGGCGGTGCGCGTCTTTAATGGTAGAGACTCAAACTAAACGAAAAATACCTGATATGAAGACACCTCTGCGCTCGAAAGTTATTCCCCTGCTCTGTTTGGCGGTTCTGATGGCCGCATCTCCGCCTGCCCATGCGCGCCAGACCAATGACGTGAACCAGGGCGAAAACGGCAAGCGAAGGCTGTTCATCTTTGAAGGGGGTAACCCGATCGATTTCATCGTGGCCCTGGACAAACATTTCCGGACCCGGCTCATCCAGATTCTTACGCTTCCGGACCTGCTGAGGAGAACTGAAGTGCCCAAACTCCAGGTGGCTGCCGATGACCCGCGCGAGGTGCTGTCAGTATATAACCGGTTGCAAAGCCCGACGTTGGGCCAATGGCGCTTTGAACCTGAGAATGGGCTGAAGACTTCGGGCACGAACATGAATGTGCTGATGCTGGTTCCTGACAAAAGCGTGGTGGCCGGCAAAATGGACCGTATGAAAGTGAAAGCGCTGGCCCTGGCGGGCGTTCCGGAGGCAAAATGGGCTATGTTGACGCGCGACCTCGACCAGGCGTGCGAAGAAGGCGCGAAGGGGGCGAACGATGTGTTCAAGGGTTCCGTCCGCATCCAGCGCGACTCGAAAGTGTTGATTGTTTCCGGTTCCGAGGCCTACATCGAGATGGTAGAATCTTTGGTGGGCGCCCATCGGACGAATGCTGAGATCGAGGCGAAGGAAATCGCGAAGGGCCAGGTGGGAGAGAAGTGAGTGGCGAGTGTGAAACCGCTGAAGCGGTTCAGAGTCGCGCCGAATGAATATCACCTCGCTGAAGCGCTTGTCGTTACCCACAATTTTAATGGAACAACATAAGTTCTACTATTCCGCTCAGTGCGCCAAACCCCGCAGTAGAGTAGGCCGGAGCCGACGGATTGAAAGGCATAGCCAATGACCATCAGACTCCGACCCCTCATCCAACCGGACGGACGGATTTCCCGTATCCGGCTTTCCGAGCCCGGTTCGTCGCCGTCATTTGCCGCCAGCGATAAAGTCAGGGTTGATGACTGGGCAGTCTTCCAGACGTATCCCGTTACGGGTGGGACTTGCACCCACGAGCTTCCGCACCCTTCACGGGCTGCTGCGGGGTGGCCTGTTTATAGAGGGCCGCGCACCCAACCACCCCCCTACGGGGTTTGGAGGCCGTGGGAGCGTGCGGAACCGAAGACATTTGCATCAGTTTCTCTGAAACATCTCCATCAAAGATGTTGGTAATGACAGCGCTGAAACGTGGCATTAATCAGATGGCAGGCGGAACTGTTTAGGTTAAACTGAAAACCATGAACGGCTTGGAAAGCACAGCCGGGCTTCCGGATTTGGCAGCTTTCGCTGTACAGAAATCCCCGGGAGCGCCGGCATCCCTGCCGGCGGCACCCTCTCCCCTTCTAAAGGGGAGAGGGGTCCGTTTATTCTCACCGCTCAAGGCGGCAAAGAAGTCCACCCTCTCACCCTCAAGGAATTAACCAAAGGAATTTGCCGGGGTGACGAAGCGGCCTTCACGCGGTTTTACGATCTCTACAGCTTGCGGATTTACAAATATCTGCTGGTCATGGCTCGCGGAGACGAGCGGGAAGCGCGTGAGGTGTTGCAGACGGTGGTGGTGAAGCTCGCCAGGAAATTCAAGGTCTTTGATGAGGAACGGCGCATGTGGGGTTGGATTTCATGCCTGGCGCGCAATGTGTACGTTGATCTCTATCGCGCACGGCGGCGCGAACTGCATTTTGTGTCATTGGAGGAGCATACAACCGAACTGGTTGAGCGTCGGCCCGGGGAGCACCGATTGTCCGAGTCGCTGCGCCACGCGCTGGAGCAGCTTACGGCGGAAGAACGGGAGCTGATGAGGTCGGCCTACGTGGACGAGCGGCCGCTCCAGGAACTGGCAGATGCGTCCGGCCAGACTTACAAAGCCGTGGAGTCGCGGCTGGGCCGGCTGCGTCTGAAATTGAAAATTAATCTTTTAAAACATTTGCGTCATGAAGAATCTGCGTGAATCCAACGAAGCGGACGCACTGCTGGATGCGGTGCTGATCGATGAACACTGGCGCGCGCTCGAAGGCTCATTGAAATACGATGGGCTGGCGGCCCTCCGCGTCCAGCGGCGAAAGCGAAGTTTGCGGCTGCAGGTGAGCCAGCTCGCCTGCGCGATGCTCTTGCTGGTTGGGGCGGTGTGGTGGTTGAGTCTGCCTACCCTCAAGCAGGAATCAGTCGCCCAACACTCCGTGACTCCAGCGGCAGCCACAGGAGAGCAATTCATTACCGAGGAAGCGACGCTGGCCATGTTCCCGCGCGGCAGTTGTGTGGTGGCCGAGGTCAACGGGCAGAAGGAATTAGTCTTCTTCGATGCGCAAATGGCTGAGGAGGGGTTTGTTTTGGGGCAGAATTAGCGTACGACCGCTTCGGTCGCCAAAAAACGATCACGGTAGGGACGAGTTCCATCTCGTCCCTAACTTACAATAACGCCGGCCAGCTCCTGACGCTTTGCGGGCGCAGTTGACGGCCAGTTGACGGCTCACCTTTTTCAATCGCCCCTCAAAATCCTTAGGAAATCCGCAATCTTTAGCCTTCAGCCTTCTGACTTTAGCCTTTGAAATCAAGGGGTTGACGCCTCCAAAACGAAAAACCGCCCGTGTCCATTGGTTCCTGACGACCTGACGGCTGTCAGGGGGTAAATGTAGGGTTTCCCCTCCCTTGATCGTAATCTTAATCGTTCTCTTAATCGCCCTGCCGTTGGCCCTTCTCCATTCTCGCATGCCGGATTCTCAATCCTCAACTCGCTAAGCTTAGCTCCCTCCTCCACATTGTTGCACCCATGTTGCACCCTTGTAGCACCCAAAACATCAATATTCGTCAATGCTCATGCGGTTTGTAGCACTGTAGCACCTGTACACCCCCTGGGGGATGCCAAAGCTCTAATCACTCCCTCGACCGCCCAGAAAAGGTTAAGTGCCTCGCCGGATTCCAACAGATACGAAACCCTTGATTTCAGATGAGGATATCAGGCATTAATTTTCACGTCCACATCAATCCCCACCATGCCACTATTCCAATGGCTCCAGATACGCACCTGTTACGCACCGCTTACGCACCAGTTACCAAAAAATACGCACCAAAAACCCCAATGGTCGCACCTCTACGCACCCTTACGCACCAAAAGTTTTTTTCCTCGTGCCGGCCGCGGGTGAACGGCTCCAGGCCTGGTTCTTGGAATTTGAAAGTTCTCTGGAGCTTGGTTCTTGGAATTTGGAGCGCAGTAGCCTGTCGGCAGCCACATGGAATACGCAATACGCAGCCAACCCATCCATCCCTCCATCAACTTGCCGCGCCGAAGTCAGACGCAGGCGGGTTCAACAATCCACTATTCCACTACTCCATCACTCCCTTCCCTGTGGGTTGGCGCCTCACTCTCCACATTTGCTCTTGTTTCCTCTCGAGCAAATGTTTATCATCGTCTGCTCTGAAACCCGATCTCAGGAACATATTGCAGATGCTGGAATGAGAACCCCGCTGTTTGGTCTCATCCTCTCATGGCTGGCCGCCGCGCCAGCTTTTGCCGGAACGCCGGCCCTTGTCCCGTTGCCGCAACAAATGCTGGTGCGGACAGGGTTGTTCACGCTGTGCCCATCCCAACCCATTCCCGGCGCGCCCGCGTACGCCCTGACCAAAATCCTCGTGGACCCCGCTTCGCAGGAAAACGGCCAGTACCTGTCTTCGCTCCTCTTCAGGTCCACCGGATACAAGTTTCAGATAGGGACCAATGCCGGGATTTCAACGGTCAAAAGAGCGATTTTACTCACGACGGTAAATGCCAATACGAGCCTCGGTCCGGAAGGTTACGAACTGACGGTTGCGCCGGATTCGGTCGTGATCCGCGCCAATGCGTCCGCCGGCGTATTTTACGGCATCCAGTCGTTGCTGCAGCTATTACCGCCGCAGATCCTGGCGCCGCGACCGACGCAGGGGGTGGCCTGGACCGCGCCGTGCGTTTACATCCAGGACTCGCCCCGTTTTTCCTGGCGTGGCTGGATGCTCGACAGCGTGCGCCACTTTTTCAACAAGGACGAGGTTAAGCAACTGCTGGATGCCATGGCCTTGCATAAGCTCAATGTCTTCCATTGGCACCTGGACGACGACTCGGGCTGGCGCATCGAGATTTTGAAATGGCCGCTGCTCACGCAAGTCAGCGCGTGGCGCACGAACACTATGTTCGGGCTTAACCCGCGCTCCAGCACCGCGTGGAACGACATTGGTCTTTACGGCGGTTACTATTCGCAGGCGGACGTGCGCGAGATCGTGCGTGGCGTACGGTACCCAGAGGCATATCATGATTGTGCCGGAAATTGAAATGCCAGGTCACTCCTCCTCGCCGCTGGCAGCGTATCCGCAATTCTCGTGCAATTCCACAAACAACGATTGTCCAACCTGCGCCAACGGTCCCTACAGTCTGAGCGTCACCAGTTATTCCGGCGGCGTATTTTGCATAGCGCGTCCGGAGACCACGAACTTTCTGCACGACGCGCTAACCGAAGTGATGGGACTTTTTCCCGGGCCCTACATTCACATCGGCGGGGACGAGGTAAGTTTTGGGAATTGGAACAAGCATTCACTGGACCAGGCGATGACCAACAGCCTGGGCCTGACGAACAGCCCGGGAATTACTGCGATGCAAAAGTATCAGAGCCATTTCACGCAGCAGATCGCCGATTGGATCAAGAGCCAGGGCCGTACGATGATCGGGTG
>WNFL01069005.1_pt1 | contig 13716 bp, 13 predicted proteins | sample 5400361 | NCBI WGS metagenome assembly WNFL01 (sample SAMN13153351, study PRJNA577476) | soil metagenome | isolation source: 40 cm soil on Douglas fir-dominated hillslope | place: USA:California | collected 2013-09-17
GCGTGTTCACCGTGTTGCAGCCATAGCCGGCGATGGGGGTGTCGTACGGCATGCCCACCACCTGCTCGCCGCCGGTCCAACGCACGCGCAGATGGCCGCGATCGTCACCGTGCTCCTCCACGTGGCCGCCGAAGCGGACGGGAACGCCGTACTCGGGCCGGGAGATCTCCCAGGGGTTGCCCAGGCGGAGCCACTCGTCGGGCTTCTCCACCTGCCAGCCGTCCTTGATCTCCTGGTCGAACATCCCGAACTCGTAGCGGATGCCGTAGCCGTACCCCGGGATGTCGAGCGTGGCCATGGAGTCCAGGAAGCAGGCGGCGAGCCGCCCCAGGCCGCCGTTGCCCAGTCCAGCGTCGACCTCCTGCTCGAGGAGATCCGAGACCTCGAGGCCCATCATGCGCATCGCCTCGCGCGCGGTGTCGTAGAGCCCCAGGTTGAGCAGGTTGTTCGCGAGCGCCCGGCCCATGAGGAACTCGGCCGAGAGGTAGTAGACGCGCTTCGCGTCGCGCCGGTAGTAGCGCTGCTGGGTCGCGATCCAGCGCTCGATCAGGCGGTCCCGCACCGTGAGCGCGAGCGACATGAAGCGGTCGCGCGCGGTGGCCGAGTACTGGTCCTTCGCCAGCGAGTACAGCAGGTGGTTGGTGAACGAGTGGAGGACCGCCGCGGCTTCGTTCGGTGCCGGGGCGCGAAGGACGCGTGACGCCATGTCGCCGATGTTACCCGAAGGAAAAGCGCAGCGCCGCCCTATCGGCGGTCACTGCTTCAGCGGCCCAAGGTCAGCAGATATCCGGCCTGGAGCGCGAAGCCGCTGAGCGGATTCTCCAGCCCGCCCAGCGCGGGGGTGAGGTTGGCCTGCACCTGCACCAGCATGCGGCCGGGGCCGATCGGCCAGGAAGCGCCGAGCGCGGCGCCGGCCCGGACCCCGAGCTCCGAGGCCGACCGCGACAGCGAGGGGGCACCCGGAGAGCCGGCCGACACCCAGGTCTGCTGCACTCCGAGGAGCAGCGCCGCGTGCAGGTCGACTACGCTGAACGTGCGCGTGCCCCGCGCTCCCAGTTGCGCGAAGAAGCCCGTCGCGGTGGCGCGCTCGGGCCGCCCGAGGAAAGGGCTCGGCGCCGGCTCGGTGGTCGCGAGCCAGGCGAGCCCGCCGACGTCGAGCAGCGCCTCGAGGGGCGTCCCCGTCAACGGCAGCGCCAGTTCCGCGATCGCTCCGAATGCAGGCACGCCGCTGAAGGTGGTCCCCGCCGATCCGAGCAGGCCGGCCGACGGGCGTCCGAGTCCGGCCAGCCATGGACCGCGCGTCCGCGCCGCGCCCGGGGCGACGGAGGCGCGCACTTCGGCGTGCTCGCCGAGCCCCTCCACCTCGATCGCGGTCTGCCCTGCGCCCCCGCGCGGAGCCTGCCAGGACACGGCCACGACGCCGCGCCGGTTCCGCGATACGTCCACTCCGCCGCGGTCCGCGCTCGCAATCACGCGCGCGTCCGGGTCGGGAGAGCCGTCGCGCCGGACGAGGAACGCCTGCAGCTCGAGCGACTCGCCGGCGGCGGCCTGCGCCGGTCCCACCGGAAGGACGCGCATCCGCGTGAACGGCGGTGGATCCAGATCGAACTGGCGGTCGGCCGTGTTCCCCAGCGCGTCCTCCACGTGCATGGTCGCCTTGTCCACGCCCGGAGGGACGACGACCTGCATCTGCACCTCGCCCTTGGCGTTCGCCACCGCCGGGCCGAACTCGCGGTCGGCGATGCGCAGGTGCACCGAGGCGTGCGGCTTCGTCTCCAGCGTCATCGAGTCGCTGCCCGCGAGCGGCAGCGCGAGCCAGCCGAGCGCGTGATCGCCCTCCACCTCGGCGTCGGCCGCGATCAGCGCGACCGCCGGGGCCCGCGACCTGGGTGGGGTGAACGCGGCGGTGAACACCCCGTCGCCACCTGGTTGCGGCTCGCCGACCGCGCCCACGTTGGTGCTGAGCGACACGCGGGCGGCCGGAAGGGACCGGCCGAACAGGCCAGTCACCCGGACCTGGATTCGCGCGCTCGCGTCCTTGCCGAGCGTCAGCCCGCCGGGATCGGCCGACAGCGTCACCGAGATCGCCAGCAGGGTGCTCAGCGCGATTGCCACAGCTTCCTCTTCACCCGGACGGTGGGCGTCGACTGGTCCCGGACGATGGTGGTGTCCACCTGCTTGCGCCTGCCCAGCGGATCGATGGCGACCACCGCCACCGTCTGCTTGCCGTCGCGGAGCGGCACGTCGGCGCGGAAGGAGCCGCCGGGCTCCACGGGCACCGGCTGGCCCTGGATGAACACGCGGCTGCCCGCCTCCACCTTCCCGCTGACCGGCACGGTGTCCTTGCTGGTGGCGCGCTCCTGCGGCCAGCGCACCGCGAGCAGCACGCGCCGCAGCGCCGGCGAGGCGTCCTCGAGCCGGCCTCCCGCCGCGCGGCTCACCGTCCCGGGCTTCACCTCGACCTGCTTGCCGTGCGAGGTCAGGTTGACCGATCCGGTCACCGCGGCGACCGCCACCACGCCGCGGCCGTCGGCGGTGACGAAGAAGTGGCCACCCTGGCTGTGTGCGCGCGCGTCGCTGCCTTCCACCTCCACGTCGACGCTGCCCTTGCCCGGCTGCACCTCGGATTCGACCGAGCCGCGCACCTGCGCCCGTATCCAGCTGGGGTTTGCGTCCTTGAGGCGCAGCGCGGACGCCTCGTGCACCCGCATCTTCACGCCGTCGACGCCGACCTCCGCCTCGCCCTCGTGCGTCCGCAGCGCATCGCTGGGGGCGAGGCGATCGCCGACCTGCGCGTCGGCCCAGTTGCCCAGCGGGCCGCGCTGCAGCTCCACCTTGCCCTTGCGCGAGATGACGACCGCGGTGGCGCGCACCTGCGGCTCGCCCGGCGGAAGTGGTCCGGAGACCTTCACGGGAACGGCAGGACCCGCCGGCGCGCCGCCACAGGCGGCCAGCACGGCGGCGCAGATCAGCGTGCGCCCGGCGCACGACAGCCCCCGCTCCATGAATGGAGAGTACGGGCCGTCTCGGGGCCGCCGCAAATTCCACTCCGCCGCACGTCGAGGTGAGATCTGGTCCTTCATCCCACTCGGACCGACCCCCTGGCGCACATCCGCTTCCTTGTGTTCGCGCGGTTGCCCGGCAATCGTCACCCGATGCGCTTGGGGGTGAAGCTCGCCTTGCTCCTTTCCTGCGCGAGCGCCGCACCACTCGCGCTCGCGACGGTGGTGACGCTGCCGTCGGGCAGCCGCGAGCTGCGCTCCCAGGTCGCCCGCATCCACGCGCAGGCCGCCGCCGCGCTGGCCGACCAGGTGCAGCGCGTGCTGCTCGACAAGCTGGACGCGCTGACGCTCGCCACCCGCTCGCTGCGCCTCTCCGAGCTCGATCAGGAAGCGCGGCAACGGGCGCTGCTCCTCATCTACCAGCAGACCAAGGGCGCCGACGTGGTCGGCCTGTTCGACGAGAAGGGCGACCCGGTGGTCACGCCGGTGCGCTTCAGCGAGGTGGTGCCGGAGGCGCGGGCCGATCACGAGGAGATCGACGAGGAGGCGCTCAAGGCCTACGCCGCCGCGGTCCCGCTGCGCGAGGCGCTCAAGTCGAAGGGCCTGACGCTCGGGCCTCCCTACGTGCTGCCCGGCCGCGGCGGCGCCCCGGTGGCGCGGCTGGTGCTGGCGCTCCCGGTGCAGGGGGCGCGAGGCGCGCGCTGGGTGCTCGCGGTCGAGCTGTCGCTGCGCTCGCTTCAGGAACGGTTCGAGAAGCTTCGCCCCACCGAGGGCAGCGCCTTCCTGGTGGACGGCGCGTTCCGCGCGGTGATCCATCCCGATCCGAACGTGGCCTTCTCCCGCGCCGACCTGTCGCAGCATCCGCTGCTCTCGGGACAGGACCAGGAGGAGGTGCTCGGCGCCAGCGCCGACGTGCCGGTCTCCGGATGGCGTGTGGTGGTCCAGGAGAACGCCGATGCGGCGCTGGGTCCCATCCGCCGGCTGTGGCGCGGCGCCGCGTTCTGGATCGGCATCGCGCTGATCGCGGCGCTGGTGCTCGCCGTGACCACCGTGCGCCAGGTGACCCGGCCGGTGGAGCGGCTGCGCGCCGCCGCCGCGGCGGTGGCCGGCGGTCAGCTGGAGACCGAAGTGGTGGTCCGCGGGCACGACGAGCTGGCGCAACTCGCCCAGGCGTTCAACGAGATGGTCGCCGGCCTGCGCGAGCGCGTGCGCCTGGAGGCAACGCTGGCCATCTCCAGCACGCTGGAGCTCAAGGAGGTCCTCGAGCGGCTCCTCGACGGCCTTTCGCGGCTGGTGCCCTACCAGCGTGCGGCGGTGCTGATGAAGCGCGGCGAGCGCTACCGGGTCGCGGCGCAGCGCGGGTATCCGGAGAAGGAGCACGCGGGCGTGCTGGAGCAGGTGTTGCCCGGCGGCCCGGTGGAGCGCGCGCTCAAGGCGGAGGAGCCGGCGCTGGGCTGGGGCGGCGCGGCCCTGGTGGTCCCGCTCGTGTCCCGCGGCGAGGTGGTCGGCCTGGTGGCGCTGGAGAGCAACAAGACCGGCGCGTACGACGAAGAGAAGGCGCGCCTGGCGATGAGCTTCACCCAGCCCGCGGTGATCGCGGTGGAAAACGCGCGCCTGTTCGACGAAGTGCAGCGCCTCGCCACCCTGGACGGGCTGACCGGCACGCACAACCGGCGGCACTTCATGGAGCTCGCGCAGCTGCAGTTCGAGAGCGCGCGCCGCTTCGCCCAGCCGCTGACGGCGATCATGATCGACGTCGACCGCTTCAAGCAGGTGAACGACACCCTGGGTCACGCGGTGGGAGACGAGGTGCTCCGGGCGGTCGCCGAGCGGGTGCGGAACACGCTGCGGGCGGTGGACATCCTCGGACGCACCGGCGGCGAGGAATTCGCCGTGCTGCTCCCCGGCACGGTCCGGGAGGCCGCCTCCAGCGTCCTGGCCGAGCGCATCCGGCGCGCGGTGGGCGACGGCGCCGTGCACACGGAGTCCGGGCCGGTGCACGTCACCATCAGCCTCGGCGTCGCCAGCGCGGGGCCCGACTGCCCCGACCTCGCCGCGCTGTTGCGCGCCGCCGACTCTGCGCTCTACGAAGCCAAGCAGGCCGGCCGCAACCGGGTGGCGTCGGAAAACGCATCGCCGACCGTCCGCGCCGTCAAGGCGTAGCCCCGGCAGACTTACAGCAAAGGCAACTGTCTTCCCGGCCGGTCGGGCCGGCGGAACGTCGCCGTATCGTCCCCTCCCATGCAGCCGGTGGCGAGGCCGACGCGGCGGGCGGTGGACTCGAACAGCGCACGGGCCGCTTCGGCGTAGCGCCCTTCGCCGCGTCCGCGCACGCCCCACCGGGAATCGTAGAGCTTGCCGCCACGCGCCTCGCGCACGCGCCCGAGCACGCGCTCGGCGCGCAGCGGCAGGTTCTGCCGGAGGCGCTCTTCGAACACCGGCGCGACGCTCCCCGGGAGACGCAGGAACACGAACCCCGCGCGGCGCGCGCCGGCGGCGGCGGCAGCCTCCAGGATGCGCGCGATGTCCTCGTCGCCGAGCCCCGGGATCATCGGCGCGACGTTCACGCCGACGTCCAACCCGGCCGCCGCCAGCCGCTCGATGATCTGGATGCGCCGCTGCGGCGACGCGACGTGCGGCTCGATGGCGTGCGCGTGCTCGCGGTCCCAGAGCGGGATGCTGACCGTCACGCCGACGTCGGCGACCTTCGCGACCGCCTGCAGAACGTCGAGGTCGCGCTCGACGAGCGGCGACTTGGTGATGATGCCCACCGGGTTCCGGTACTCGGCGCAGACCTCCAGGCATCCGCGCGTGAGGCGGTAGCTCGCTTCCAGCGGCTGGTAGCAGTCCGTCACCCCGGAGAAGACGATCAGCTCGCCCTTCCATCTCGGGCGCTCGAACGCCTCGCGCAAGAGCCGCGGCGCCTCGGGCTTCACGGTGATCTTGCGATCGAAGTCCGTCCCGGCGCCGAACCCCAGGTACTCGTGCGACGGACGAGCATAGCAATTGTGGCTCACCACGCCGTTCGCGATGAAGTCACGAGTCCCCGTCGTGATGTCGTACATCGGGATTTCGATCCCGAGAGGCTCGATCGACTCGACGCCCAATGCCGCGGCGCTCTTCAATGCTTGGCCCTCGATGTCGCGCTTCCTGGTGATGCACGGGACGACCGTGTGGAAGAAACGCAGGTGCTCGCGGAGTCCGCCGCGCACGCGGACGTAGCGTACTCGGCTCGGATCACGATTCCTGTCGAGCGTCGCATCGAATCCGAGACTTGCGAGGCAGCCCATCGCTTCATCCAGGATCCGGTCATCCGTGTTCGAGATGCGAAGGATTCCCCGGCTGTAGCTACCCTCCGCGTCGAAGATTCCGGCGAGAAACCCCGCTTGCCAGCCCCGGGAGCGTTGGACCGGCCAGGCACAGATCTCCGTGATGCGCTCGAAATGCGACCTTGCCTGCGTCCGGATCGCGGTCAGTCGCCGTCGCATCGCGAACGCTTCCTGGAACACGAACTCGCGGGTCGCGACTTCGAGCTCACCCAGGTACTCTCGCGCGCGTCTCAACGGCTCGAGGTCGATGAGGGCCAGACGGAATTGATATTGGTCGCCGTGAGCGCGGCCTTCCCGCTGGTACCTGAAGATCCGGAGCAACCCGTCTCCCCGGACGAGCCCGCACAGATAGCCTCGCTTGTATTCGGCATCGATGGTCGTGGGAGCGGCGAACGCTCCGGTGCCGAGCAGGGAGCTCCCGGTGGTGAGGTGCGGGCGCTGGTGCGGTCCGCCGCAGCGTCCCTGGACGTACTTCCACCCTCGCTCCGTCAGGAATCGGTGGTCCGCGCTCGCGATCAGCGTGGTCCCGTCCTGCAACCTGACCCGGAACGCTTGCTTGAGACTCCGCCAATGCGCCAAGACCTTCGTGCGCGCGTAGCGCCTGTACCGGCCGCGCGCCACTGAGCCATAAACGACGTCGCCCACGCGTAGGTCCGCAAGCGCGCGCGTCGTGCCGTCGCCCATCAGGATCGGCGTGTCGCCCGACATGCAGTAACTGCAGGCATGGAAGCATCCCCGATACGGGTTGACGCTCCAGCTGAAGCCGACGTCGGGGCTGTCGTTGTGCGAGAGGATCTCGCGCGTGTGGTCTTCGTAGACCTCCAGGCGCGCGGGCGGGGCTTCCTCCAGGTACTCGACCTCGGTGGTCGACCACGGGTTGGGCGGGTTCGAGATCGGCTTCAGCACGCGGCGATCTACTGCACGGAACGGGTGTTCAGGTCAACGCTTCAGCGCTTGCAATGTCTGCCACCCCGATCATTGGTAGGCGCCTCCACGCAAAGCCCCGGGAGGCATGCCATGCAGAGCAAAGCGCAGGCGGTCTGGGAAGGCGACCTGATGTCGGGCAAGGGCAAGGTCAGCTCGCGGACGAGCGGGGTGCTGCGCGATGCGGGGCTGTCGTGGAAATCGCGCACCGAGGCCGCCGGCGGGAACACCACGCCGGAGGAGCTGCTGGCCGCCTCCCACGCGAGCTGCTTCGCAATGGCGCTGTCGCACGGCCTCGCGCAGGCGGGAACGCCGCCGCAGAACTTGGACGTGACCGCCACCGTGACGTTCGGTCCCAAGCAGGGCGGCGGGTTCTCGGTCCAGGAGAGCGCGCTCGAGGTGCGCGGCTCGATCCAGGGACTGGACGCAGCCGCGTTCCAGAAGGCGGCCGAGGCGGCGAAGGACGGTTGCCCCATCTCGCAAGCGCTCAAGAACAACGTGAAACTGTCGGTCAAGGCCCAGCTCGCCTGACCCCGAAGTGCTACGAGATTGTGCGTGCGCCGCCCGGCCATGCCGCTTAGCGTCATGCCATGCCAGCCGAGGATACGAACGCACGCAGCGAGGCGGTGCCGCAGCCGGCGGAGGGCCGCCCCGGGCCCGAGGCGCACCTCGACGAGTGGGTCGCTCCCGACATAGCGGACGAGCAGGGCTACCTGCGCGCGGGGAAGATCCTCGAGTGGATGGACGTGGTCGGCGTGCTGGCGGCAAGCCGCCATTGCCGCCGCCCGGTCGCCACCGCGTCGGTCGACGGGATGGAGCTGTTGCACCCCATCCGCGTCGGCGAGCGGGTCACGATGACCGCCTCGGTCGGCTACACCTCGGCGCGCTCCCTGGGCGTCTCGGTCTCGATGCGGCACGGCATGCCGGCCGCGGAGCAGCGCTCGCTCACCGGCTACATGACGTTCGTCGCACTCGATCCGCACGGAAGGCCGGCGGCCGTCCCGCAACTGCGGCCGCAGACGCCCGCCGAGGTGTTGCGGTTCCGCGAGGGCAACCTGAGGCGCGAGTTCCGCACCAAGCTGCGAGCCGGGCAGCTGCCCGCGCCGCCGCCGCCGGCCGGGCGCGAGCAGGCCCTCTTCACGCGCGAGTTGCTCAAGCTGCTTCCGCGCTCGCTGACATTGCCGCTCGGGCGCGGCGTTCCGCTCGAGCCACGGCGCCCGCACGTCTCGTACGTGCACAAGATCGAGCCGGTCCGCGGCAGCAAGCTGAACTTCCAGGGCACGCTCTACGGCGGCACGCTGATGCGCTGGATCGAGACCAGCGCGAACCTGTCCGCCCGGGCCTACCTCGACGGCGCGCCGGTGCGGCTGCGAGGACTGCACGGCCTCACCTTCATCCGGCCGGTGAGACGCCACGTCTTCGTGCACGTCCGGTCGGCGGTGGCGCACGCCGCCCCCGATTCGGTGACCGTCCTGGTCAACGTCGATTCGGAGCAGCCGCTCGCCGGCGAGCACGAAGAGACGCTCCGCGCCTTCCTCACCTACGTGCCGGTGGACGCGCGCGTCCGCATTCCGCCCATCGAGTGCCTGGGCGACGAGGAGCGTGCAGCGCACGCCGAGGTGGAGCATCGGCTGGCGCTGCAGCGTTCACTGGTCGAGACCAACGCGGAGCTCTGAACACGCGGCTCGCCCCGGCGTCAGCCATCGTTCCGGTCCGGGTCTTCGCCGCCGCGGTCCTCAGGCCTGTCCCCGGCATCCTTGGTCGCCTTGCCGGCGACCGCCCGGCCCGTCGTCCCGCCGGCGATCGCGCCCACCGCCACGCCGACCGCGCCGCCCACCGGCCCGGCCACGGCCGCGCCGATCGCTCCGCCGGCCGCACCTCCGGCGACCGCACCCACCGCGGTCCCCGCCGGATGCTCCGACTCTTCCGTGAGCGGGTCGTTGCTCGGCTTCTCGCGCTCGATGTCCTTGGGATCCATCTCGCCTCCTGCAGCAAAGCTCAGTCGGCGCGCAGCGCAGCGCAAAGCGGCGGGCGCTGTCTCGATCCTGACGCCCTCGACGGGCCTGCTGGTCTGGAAACCCGGAGAGGCGCGCGGGAAGCGTCTCGGCATCAAGGAAGGGTTGCCGGGCGAAGCGATCGGCCGGATGCCGCTCGATCGCATGGTCGACCCGCCCCAGCTCCTGGTGCCCACCGAGGGCGGTCTTGCGGTGCTACGGTCGTTGCCGTAGGCAGAAAGCGTTCCATACTCGCCGCGCCGAAGCGCAGCGCCGCCGAATACGGCGGCGACTGGGTATGTTGCGGCGCCATGGACGAACATCCGCCGCGCCGCGCGGTGCTGCTCGTCGCCGGCGCGGCCCTGCTGTGGTCGAGCGGCGGGCTGTTCATCAAGGTCGCGCCCATGCCCGGGCTCGCGGTGGCCTGCGGCCGCGCGATGGTCGCGACGATCTTCTACCTCTTGGTGCTGCGGCCCGACCTGCGCAAGGCCCGCTTCACCACCGCGCTCGCGTACGCCGGCTGCGTGGTCACCTTCGTCGCCGCGACCAAGCTCACCACCGCGGCCAACGCGATCTTCCTGCAGTACACGGGGCCTGCGTACGTCCTGTTGCTCTCGCCGTTCCTGCTCGACGAGCCGTTCCGGCCGATCGACGGGATCTGCGTCGCGCTGTCGCTCGCCGGCATGTCGCTGTTCTTCATCGACAAGCTCGAGGCCGGGCAGCTCGCCGGGAACCTCCTCGCCACGCTGAGCGGCGTTTTCTTCGCGCTCACCGTGCTGCTCATCCGGCGCGACGCGAAGACGGGCTCGGGGGACGCGATCCCCTCCACCACCCTGGGCAACGCGATCGCCGCGCTCGGCACGGCGCCGTTCGCCGCAGACCTGCTGCACCTCTCCAACGTAGGGGTGCTGGTGCTGCTCTACCTCGGCGTCATGCAGCTCGGCGTGTCCTATTGGATGTTCGCCCGCGGCGTCCGGCGGGTGCCTGCCGCGGAAGCCAGCCTCATCTCGATGCTCGAGCCGGTGTGCAATCCGCTCTGGGTGCTGCTCGGGACCGGCGAGCGCCCGGGGCCCTGGTCCATCGCCGGCGGGGCGATCGTGCTCGGCGCGGTCGCGCTGCGGACCCTGGTCAAGACGTAGGCGGCGCTACGGCTTTCTCTCCTCCACGGCGAGCGCGTAGAGCGTTCCAGTGGCCTCGTCCAGGTACCAGTCCAGCGGAATCGACCCCGCGGGCGAAGGCAATGCGTCTTGCAGGGCGAGCACGTGCGACGCCGCGGCAGGCAGCTTCGCCGAGCCGACGCCCAGGTAGAGGCGTCGCGCGCCGTCGTCGATGCGGAATGCGGAGCGCGACACCCAGGCGGGCCTCACGCCCTGGCGCGCCCGCTTCAGCTTGTCGGTCCCGACCCCTGCCGCGTCCATTGCCGCCCACTCCGCGCGCAGCGCCTGGACGCGCGCGTCGACGGAGGCCGCGTCGGTCGGATCCCAGGCACGCGCTGCGCCCGAGGCGAGGATCAGCAGGATCGCGAGACGCATGCGGCCAGTGTTGCCGAGCGGCGGCGCCGAGTCGAGTTCCCGGTTCAGTCCCCAAGCACTTCGAGGCGCACGCGAGCGACGCCGCTGCGCAGCATGTCCAATGCGCGCGCCGCCTCCCAGGAGAGATCGACGATGCGGCCAGAGGCGAAGGGACCGCGGTCGTTGACGCGCACCGTGATCGAGCGGCCATTCTCGAGATTGGTCACGCGGAGGCGGGTGCCGAAGGGGAGCTCGCGGTGTGCCGCGGTGAGCGCGCGCGGGTCGAAGCGCTCCCCGCTGGCCGTCCTGCGGCCGGCGAAGGCCGCTCCGTAGTACGAGGCCATGCCGTCCTGGGCGGGGCTGGGCCGGGGCGCTGACTGCGGCTGGGGCGTCGGCGCGACCGGCGCGCGCGCGCAGGCGGCGAGCAAGGCGAGCAGGGCTGCGGACGGGCGCAGGCGCATCGGGGCGCAATTTGAGGCCAGTTGGGGCTGCGCGGAAGGATTGCCCGCTTACAATGTCCGCATGCGCGAGCCGCGCGTGGCGATCCTGGGAGGCGGCTTCGGCGGCCTCAACGCCGCGAAGGCGCTGCGCGACGCACCGGTACAGGTGACGCTGATCGACCGGCGCAACCACCACCTCTTCCAGCCCTTGCTCTATCAGGTCGCGACGGCGGCGCTGAACCCGAGCGACATCGCGGTGCCCATCCGGCGGGTGCTCCGCAAGCAAAAGAACACCGAGGTGATCCTCGGCGAGGTCACTTCGGTGGACGTGCGCGGCAAGCGCGTGCTGCTCCGCGACGCCATGGTGCCGTACGACTTCCTGGTGATCGCGACCGGCGCTACGCACGCCTACTTCGGTCACCCGGAATGGGAGAAGGACGCGCCCGGGCTCAAGACGCTCGAGGACGCGGTCGACATCCGCCGGCGGGTGTTCCTCGCTTACGAGGCGGCGGAGCGCGAAGACGATCCGGCGCTGCGGCAGGAGTGGCTGACCTTCGTGGTGGTGGGCGGCGGCCCGACGGGGGTCGAGCTGGCCGGAGCGCTGGCCGAGATCGCGCGGCACGGGCTTTCGCGCGATTTCCGCCACATCGACCCGCGCACCGCGCGCGTGGTGCTGATCGAGGCGGGCCCGCGCATCCTGCCGGCATACGTCCCGAAGCTTTCGGACAAGGCCACGGCCCGGTTGCGGGACATGGGCTGCGAGGTCCTGGTCGGCAAGCCGGTCACCGCGGTCGACTCCGAAGGGGTCGTCGCGGGTGGCGAGCGGATCCGCTCCCGTTGCGTGATCTGGGCTGCCGGGGTTGCCCCGTCGCCGATCGCGGGCTCGCTCGGAGCTCCGCTCGACCGACTCGGGCGCGTGAAGGTCGAGCCCGATCTCTCCATCCCGGGCGCGCCCGAGGTCTTCGTCATCGGCGATCTCGCCGCGGTGGACGACGATCAGGGCAAACCGGTGCCGGGGCAGGCGCCGCCGGCCATCCAGGGCGGCCGCCACGCCGCGCGCCAGATCCTGCGTACCCTGCGCGGCGAGGCGCGCGAGCGGTTCCATTACCTCGACAAGGGCTCGCTGGCGACCATCGGCCGCAACGCCGCCGTGGCCCAGATCGGCCGCCTGCGTACCGAGGGCTTTTTCGCGTGGGTGCTGTGGCTCGTGGTCCACATCCTGATGCTGATCGGCTTCCGCAACCGGGTGCTGGTGCTGGCGCAGTGGGGCTGGACGTATCTCCGCCACGAGCGCGGAGCGCGCCTCATCACCGGCGAGCTGCCGGAGTGCCTCCCTCAGGGGACCGCGCGCACCGCCGAGTAGCGATTCCTGCCGCTGCGCTTGGCCCCGTAGAGCGCCTCGTCGGCGGCGTGGATCAGCTCCTCGGCGCCCGAGACTCCTTCCGCGGGATAGTCGGCGACGCCCAGCGTGGCGGTCACCGACACCGGGGCGTCGCCCGCGTTCAGCGCGACCAGCTCGACCGCCTTGCGGATCCGCTCGCAGACGCGCAGCGCGCCCTCCGGCTGCGTCTGCGGCAGGATGACCGCGAACTCGTCGCCGCCGTAGCGGGCGGCTACGTCGGGGGTGCGCAGCGAGCGCGAGATCTCGGCAGCGACGGCGCGCAGCAGGCGATCGCCGAAGACGTGGCCGTACTTGTCGTTCACCGGCTTGAAGCCGTCGAGGTCGACCATCGCGAACGCGAGCCTGCCGCCGTAGCGGTCGACCCGGTTCATCTCCTGTCCGAGCCGATCGACGAGATAGCGGCGGTTGTACAGCCCGGTGAGCGGGTCGGAGACCACGAGCCGCTCCAACTCGCGCTGGATGGAGAGCACCCGGTCGTGCATCTCCTTGACGCGCAGGAGCGCGCGCACCCGGGCGAGCAGCTCGTCGGGGTCGCAGGGCAGCGCCAGGTAGTCGTCCGCGCCCATCTGCAATCCCAGCACCCGCTCGGCCGTGGCGCTGCGGTGGCTCGCGATCAGCACCGGGGTGAACTGGTCGTGCGCGCCCTTGAGCCGCGGCAACAGGTCGAGCCCGTCCATGTCGGGCAGGGAGCGGCCCAGTACCACCAGGTCGGGCGCGCCCTCGCGCAGCCTCTCGATCGCCTCGGCCCCGCTGGCCGCGGCTGCGACGGTCAACTCGGCGCCCGAGAGCAGGTCGCTCTGCGAGGCGCGAGCGCTCTCGTCGGCCTGCACCACGAGCACGCGCATCGTGCCTCCCGCCAAGGCGACGCAGATGTTCGATAGCAGATAGGTGGCCCTGAGGGAAATATTGTTACTCTTCCCCACATGAAGAACGTGGTCGTGTTCGATTCTCCGGGCGCCAAGGTGCGGCTGGACGAGATCTCCACGCGCCCACCCGGCAAGATCCAGAAAGCGGATGCGCAGGCCCGGTTCCAGGACGTGAACGACGAGCTGTTCGCCCTGCAGGACCTGATGTGGGGTGCCCGGACGCACAGCCTGCTGGTGGTGCTGCAGGG
>WNFL01028415.1_pt1 | contig 13715 bp, 9 predicted proteins | sample 5400361 | NCBI WGS metagenome assembly WNFL01 (sample SAMN13153351, study PRJNA577476) | soil metagenome | isolation source: 40 cm soil on Douglas fir-dominated hillslope | place: USA:California | collected 2013-09-17
CTCTTTCGCGCCACACTTCGGGCAGATGGGACCGTTCGGCCAACGCAGCGCGGCGATTTCGTCTATGCAGACCTGTTCATCTGAAAAGTACTTGATGGCTTGCTGGAGTGTTTTGGGCTTCATGGCGTCTCTCACTGAGGTAAACTGTACCTTAGACGCCTTGGTTAGTCAAGTATATTATTGCCTTTGTAAGTGTTCATTCTGAAGGAGATATCGGGGACGGAACGGGGGCGGCTACTTCTGGAGCGGTGGTTGTGGACGGTGCCGGCGTTGGGGTAGGAGAGGGCTGTTGCGTGGCGGATGACACGTGAGCGGCGGACTGGTTGTGCGAGGTGCGTATGGTTTCGCGCCAGGAGTTTGCGCCGAAGGCGCTGATGTATTCATTTTGGGATAGGTGCAGGGTTTGGACTAGCGTTTGGCCCAGATAGGGCAGGGTGGAGGCGGTTTTGGGCTTCATTTGGCCTTGGGCTACCGCGGAGAAGAGGCGTCCTAGGGCGGAGCTGAGATCACAGGCGGATACGTAGCTGCCGGAAAGGTGATAGGCGATCTCCTGGGCGGCTTCTTGACCGGCTAGGGCTTGTGCTTCTTTGCGGGCGTGAAAGGCGCAAAGATAAGGATGGCCAACGCGGAGTGGCATGCGGCAGCGGCGGCCGTCGACAAACGTGAAAGAACACAAGGACGCACGGTCCTTGGAGCGATCGGTGGACATGAAGTCTCCAGAAGGAAAGATTAGATTTGGGATTTTGGGGGAGTCTCGCAGAGGCGAGGCGTAGTACTCAACCAGAACAGTCTACCAGAATGTGAAGTGCCGCGTCAATGAAATTAGACGTATGTAAATTAGACGTATGGGTAGCGTCAACATGTTTGTGTAAATTTGCGCGCACTGAGCGCTTTTTTATTTCCTGTCTACTGAATCGTCTGCTTCGCGCTAGCTCGGTGATGATTGCTTCACGAAAATTACTGTGCCACTGCGACGGCCGTGGCGAAGCAGATCCAGCCAGGGCTGGCCATTCTTGATTAGTTCGGTTGGGTGGCTAGGCGGCGGTCTAGATTCATGGCCAGGTTTTGATCCAGGACCACGGCTACGTAACGGGCGCAGGTCTGCATTTCGCGGGCGGCCCAATTTGCAACGCTCGGCACCGTGGTCTTACTGAGCTGCTGAAGGCGGGCGATCGAGCGGTAGTAGGTGGAAACTTCGCTGAGCCAGGGGGTGCTCTTTTTCAGCTCGGGAGATAGTTGGTCGCACAAATTCATGAGGCGGCCAAAATCCTCACCGGTGATAGCTGCTGCGTCGATTCCGGCCGTTAACCGCAGCGAATCGGAAAGCGGCTGGTTGGCGGAGCTGATCCAAATGGCTCGCCATTGCGAGACGGCGAAGCGTATCAGCGCGAAACCCGAGAACAGCAGTATGAAGAGAGAGAGCATGTCTTGCCTTCTTTCAGTGACGCCATTCTGGGGACATTCGGTGTTCCGGCCAATGGTCCCTGGGTACCGCCCTGCTGGGACCTCCGTACGCCGGGTTGAAATTGTAAGTTGTTATAAACACAGAGCTTAGAAGCTAGTTGTTGTGTGCGATGGCCGAAGATGGCTGGGCGATGGGCGGTTACTAGCGTGCGATAGTAGCTGGAATCTACCTTGACCCGTGAACAGGCTGGCCCTAAGTTGGATAGATTGCGTTTGCCCCCTTCGGTCGGTCCCAACATATATGAGCGATATACCCGACTCGCACCCAGTATCTTCTTCCGCGGCGACTGACGCAAAAGAACTCGCGGAGGAGCGCCGGCGGATTGAAAAACGCGGATGGTGGGTGCGCGGCTATTCGATTGTCGTCATCCTACTTCTGACCTTTGCCGTAATCTCGCTGACGCTGCCTTTGATTCTAACCGGCGCGGAAACGATCTTTAGAATCAAGCTGACGGAAGCTGTGTTTGGCCTGATCACGCTGATCGTGCTTTTCAACATCTATACGGTTTACCAGGAAATTCTGATCAAGCGTCTGCGCCGACAGCTCCTGGAACGGCAGGACCATTCCTATATTTTGCGCAATCTGGCGATGATTGATCCGCTTACCGGGCTGTACAACCGGCGTTTTGCGGAGCAGCGGCTGGCGGCGGAGGTAGCGCGCTCGGAGCGGCGCGGCCATCCACTGACGGTGCTTACGCTGGACTTGAACAATTTCAAAGAGATTAACGACACGCACGGCCACCCGGCAGGGGATCAAGTGCTGCAGGAATTTGCCTCGCGCTTGAACAAGGTTATCCGCGGAGCCGACTTGGCGGTGCGTTTGGGAGGCGACGAGTTCCTGGTGGTGCTGCCGGAGTGCACGCTGGAGCAGCTTCACTTTGTGTTGGATCGGCTTAGCTCTTTTGAACTCGACTGGCAGGGGCAGAAGATTCCAGTGACGTTTTCCGCGGGATGGAAGGACTATGAAATGGGAGACCGTCCGGAAGAGATGCTGGCGCGAGCCGATGAGGCCTTGTATAGGAGCAAACGGGCCACAAGAAAGCTCAAGTCCGACACTAAGCCCGTCACAAGAGTGAAGGCGTAATTTCGCTGGACACGACTTCTTTCCGTGTTTTCTGCTAATGCGTTACAGTGGAAGGTCACATTGCTGCCCGGATTCTTGCGCTGGTCCCGCGGCTCTGATTCATGACCAAAAAACCGCCATCGCTGGTGATTGTAGGCCGCCCCAATGTGGGCAAATCGACACTTTTCAATCGGTTGACTGGAACGCGCCGGTCGATTGTGACCGATGAACCGGGGATCACACGGGATCGCATCTACGGCAAGGCGGACTGGCGCGGCTACTCGTTTGAAATTGTCGATACCGGCGGAATCGTGCCTGACGATAAGGCGCTCATCCCAACGGAAATCCTGCGGCAGGCGCACGTGGCAATTGACAAGGCCGCGTTGCTTTTGCTTGTTGTTGACAGCCAAGCGGGGATCACGCCGCTGGACGAAGAGCTGGCTCGACTGCTGCGCAGCACGGGCAAACCTTTTTTTGTGGCGGTAAATAAGGTGGATTCGCCGCAGCAGGAATCCAACGCTGCCAATTTCCATCGCTTGGGCGTGGGCGTCTTCCCTATTACCGCAGAACACGGCACGGGTGTGGATGATCTCCTCGACGCGGCGATTGCGGAGGTTTATAGCGGCTCTGGGGTGGCGGGGGAAGATGCAACGGCCGCGGAGACGAATGACGAAAGCGGGCCCGTGGAAATCGCGATTATTGGGCGGCCAAACGTGGGGAAGTCCACGTTGCTGAACCGCATGGTGGGCGAGGAGCGGTCTATTGTGTCTCCGGTTCCCGGGACAACGATGGACACCGTGGATACGGAGGTAACTCGCGACGGGCGAGTTTATCGCTTTGTGGACACGGCGGGTATTCGGCGCAAAGGCAAGACTAACCTGGTGGCGGAAAAGCTGAGCGTGGTAATGGCGCGGCGTGGACTTGAACGTGCCGATGTCGCGCTGCTGGTGGTTGATAGCGAACAAGGCGTTACGCAAGGGGACGCGCAAATCGCCAGCTATGCGGAGGAATCCGGCCGGTCGGTGGTCATCGTGATGAATAAATGGGACCTGGCGGCGGAGGCTGCCCGCCAAGCGTCCGCGCGCGATGCGGACACTACGAAGGGAAGGGCGAGGCGGGGTCCGAACGAAAAGCACAAATTCGATGAGGTTGATAAGAGCAAGTTGCTTTTTGATTACGAAAAAATGGTGCGCGGAAAACTGAAATTCCTGAGTTACGCGCCGATCGTTTTTCTCTCGGCCAAAACGGGGGAGCGCGCGCAAAAGGTTTATCCGCTGATCGATCAGGTGGCGGCGGCGCGGAAGCGCCATGTCCCCACGCCTGAGCTGAATCGTTGGCTGAAAGAAGAGGTGGATTTGCAGCGCGGGAGCACGCCGAAAGCGCGGCCCGTGCGGATCTACTACATCACGCAGGCGAAGACTTCCCCACCGACGTTCCTTTTGTTCACCAATCAGAAGCAGCCGCTGCACTTCAGCTTCGAGCGCTTTCTGGAGAATCAACTGCGGGCGAAATTTGACTTCAAGGGAACGCCGGTTCGTTTTGTGCAGCGATTACGCAAGCGAGAAGCAAGAGAAAAAGGGAGGCGCAAAGATGAGGAGTAGCGGTCCGGCGGAGAAATCGCTACTTTTGCAGAGCGTACTAAGCTGCTAGGATTGGGGCACGCAGGCCGGACTACTGATGGCGCACAACGGCACCGGAACACAAACCGCCAGCGAGCAGCGGCTCTACCGCATCGGTGAAGTCAGCCGTCTCACCGAACTAAAACCTTTTGTCCTGCGCTATTGGGAAAGCGAATTTCCCATGCTCGAGCCGGTGAAGAGTGCAAATGGCCATCGGATGTATCGCCAGGACGACGTTGATTTGGTCTTCAAAATCAAGCGCTTGCTGTATGACGAGGGATTTACGATTGCCGGGGCGCGGCGGCACCTTCGGGAAAATGGCGCCGCTGCTAGCGAAATGATTTCTTCAGGGCCACGCGATGAGAATGCGGGCGAGCTTTTGAGCCGCAAAATGCTGCTCGATCTGCGCGATACGCTGCGCGCTTTCTTGACGCTTCTTGAACGGCGGTGATACGCTCGTTGTTGTTGATCTGACCCTCACTTGGTCGATTCAGGATGCGGCCCTTGTCGGGCCGCCGCGGTCGGGACGTAGCGCAGCCTGGTAGCGCGCACGCTTGGGGTGCGTGAGGTCGCTGGTTCGAATCCAGTCGTCCCGACCACTTCTTCCTTCCCTCGCGATGATGGATTGCACTTTTGATGGAGCATGCGCGCCTTGGTATTTGAGGCTGCGCTTTACGAATGCCACACATTTTATTGACGAATGACGACGGAATTCACGCTGCCGGGCTGAAGGCGCTGGCGGCTGGGCTTGAAGGATTTGGCACGATCAGCATTGTCGCGCCTAGCCGCGAGCAGAGTGGGGCGGCGCAGTCGCTGACGCTGCGGCAGCCGATTATTTGTCACGAGGTCGGCGAGCGGCAGTGGGCCGTGGACGGCACGCCCGCCGACGCCGTGATCGTCGCGTTGCACCGCCTTTTGCCGGAGCCGCCGAACCTGGTGATTTCTGGAATTAATTTTGGCGCAAATCTGGGCGAGAACGTCTACTACTCTGGAACCGTGGGTGCTGCGCGCGAAGGGGCGCTGCATCATATTCCCTCCTTGGCGGTTTCCCTCTGTTCAAAAGGCGCTGGCGTCAAATTCGACACAGCGGCGCGTGTTGCGCGTTCGACAGCGGAGTTGATTTTGAAAGAAGGACTGCCGGATCAGGTTTTGCTGAACGTGAATGTGCCGGAGCCGTGGACGGGGGGAGTGAAATTCACGCGGCAATCGAAGAAGATCACGCGCAATCAATTGACTGAAGGGAAGGATCCGCGCGGGCGGACATATTACTGGCTGTTCGAGCAGCGCATCGACAAGGACGTGGCGCCGGATTCGGATTATGCTGCGATTTTTTCGGGGGCTGTTTCCATTACTCCGCTGCACCTCGATCCCACCGACACTAAATCTTTGAATCACCTTTCGCACTGGGCTAAGCCGATCGAGCAGTCCTCGAAGTAACAAGGGCTTAACGTTTGTTTTTCGCGCGATTCATGGGAATCGATCAGGCTCTCGATTTGACACCGTGCAATGACACCGCTACCGTTATTCCCTTGCCTGCGGCGGGTTTCGCGCGCTAGCAGTGCGGTACCTGCAAATAAATGACTACGAGGACCGATGAAAGTTATCGTTGCTGACAAAATCAGTGAACGCGGCGTGGAGCTGCTGCGCAGCGCGGGTTGGAACATTGTCCTTACGACGAAGGACACGCTGAACGCGGAGATCGCGGACGCGGACGCGTTGGTGGTGCGCAGCGCGACGAAGGTGACGCCGGAGCTGCTGGAGAAAGCGCCGCGGTTGCGCGTAGTGGGCCGCGCGGGGGTCGGTGTCGACAATATCGACCTTGAGGAGGCCACGCGGCGCGGCGTCCTGGTGATGAGCACGCCCGGCGGCAACGCCGTAAGCGTAGCCGAGCACACCTTTGCGCTGATGCTGGCGCTGGCCCGGCAAGTGCCGCGGCTCGACAAAGCTATTCACGAAGGGCGCTGGGAGAAATCGAGCGCCGCGGGGACGGAAGTGCGCGGCAAGACGCTGGGGCTGATCGGGCTGGGGCGCATCGGCAGCGAAGTGGCCGTGCGGGCTGAGGCTTTCGACATGCGAGTGCTCGGCTACGATCCATACATCAGCGAAGCCGCCGCGCGCGAAGTGCAGGTCGAGCTGGTTCCGCTCGAGAGATTGCTCGCGGAAAGCGATTTTGTTTCCTTGCATACGGCGCTTAGCCCGGCTACCCAAAATTTGATCAATGCAAACACGCTGGCACAAATGAAAAATGGCGCGCGGTTAGTCAACGCGGCTCGCGGCGAACTGATCGATGAAGCGGCGCTGGCAGAAGCGTTGAAGAGCGGCAAGCTGGCCGGGGCTGCGCTCGATGTTTTCGTCGAAGAGCCTCCGAAGAATTCGCCCCTGGTCGGTTTGCCCAATGTGATTGCGACACCTCATGTGGCCGGGTCCACTACCGAAGCACAGGAGGAAGTCGGAACGCAAGTAGCGGTGCAAGTTCGCGATTACCTTGCGGAAGGCATAATTCGCAATGCGGTTAATCTGCCGGCGCTTTCTGCGGACCAGTATCGCCGCGGACGACCGTACGTGGCGCTGGCGGAGAGGCTTGGGTCCTTCGTGGCGCAAGCAGCGCCGTCGCGGCCGGCACGCATTCGGATTCGCTACGCCGGCGAGGTCGCCGAAGTTGGCACGCATCTGCTTCGGAGCGCGGTGCTTGCGGGTCTGCTGAATGCGGTGCTGGATGAAAAAGTGAATGTGGTAAATGCGCCGCAAGTCGCTGCGGCTCGGGGTCTAGCCGTGGAAGAGGAAACCCGGCGCCGCGAGCACGGCTTTCCTAACACGCTGGAGGTGGCGGCGCTGCCGGATAAGGGCGCGTCTGATCCCGCCGCGGAGTTCACGGTCGAGGGGACTGTATTGCATGACGGCTCACCGCGCGTATTGCAAATAAATGGGATACCAGTGGAATCGCAACTCGAGGGCACGATTCTGTATTTGCGGAACCGGGACGAGCCCGGCGTCATCGGTCAAGTCGGATCGACTCTGGGGCAGCTCGGGGTCAACATAGCGACGTTCGCGCTTGGGCGGCGGCAGGCTGCGGTCGGCGCTGAGGCTGTGGCCCTGGTGCGGCTGGACGGAACTGTATCGCCTTCGATACTGGAACCGATAAGGAAAATCCGCGCCATTACGGAAGCTCGGGTCCTTCATATCTGATCTGGCTGGAACCTAGGACTTTTTCTAGGAGCAGTCTCTCTTCGCAGCAGGCCGAACGGATTGTTATCCGTTATATATAAGTTCTAAAACTAATCTAAACTGAAGCTTCTTCCTCGTGTCCGACCGATTCACAAAATCGTTCCAATGTAGTTGAGATATGGTTTGGTACCCGCCTTGACATCTCAGCTTCCCTGGCCTACAAGCTATCGCAAAGCTGCATGGCTTTGCGAGTGAAGTTTAAACGGTTGCCTAAATCTTTTGCCCACTGAAGTTTGTTGGTGTCGGCACCGCCATTTCTTTGCGAGCGTTTAAACGGCGCATCGCCGCGAGCTGTGTTTGCATACGGAATTAATAAAAGCAAAAGGAGCAGTGCATGGAATGGCGTTTATATAAAACGTCTTTGGTTGTCGGCCTCATGTTGATAATGGCGGCGAGCGCGTGCGCGCAAACCGGCACGACCTCGTTACACGGAAGCGTTGCGGACAAGACGGGCGCCGTCATTGTGGGGGCCAGCGTACGTCTGAGCAATGCGCAGCAAGGATTGCACCGGGAGGCAACGACCAGTTCGACCGGTGAATACGAATTTTTGGCTCTCCCGCCAGGTAACTACGCACTGACCGTGGAGATGACCGGTTTTCGCAAATACGAGCAAAAAAGCCTGCAACTCCTCGTCAATTTGCCAACCACCACGAACCTGGCCCTCGAAGTAGGAACTACCAGCGAGATTGTTGAAGTTTCGGCGCAGACAGAAACGCTGAACGCTACGGATGCCTCCATCGGAAATGCGTTCAATGAGAGTCAGGTGAAAGAATTACCGCTCGAGGGACGCAATGTGCCGGACCTGCTGAGCCTTCAGCCGGGCGTTGCGTTTACTGGTAACCGCTCAGACGTGCCAACTTGGGATACCCGCAACGGCGCCGTCAATGGCGCGCGCAGCGACCAAAGCAACGTCACCGTGGACGGTATCGCCGTGAACGACGAGGGCGGGCACGCGTTCACTTCCGTTCTTCCCGTGACTTTGGATTCCGTGCAGGAGTTCCGCGTTACCACAACGAACTACAACGCCGACCAGGGAAGCTCCTCCGGCGCGCAAGTAGCCATGGTCACCAAGAGCGGGACCAATGAGATTCACGGTTCAGCCTACGAGTATCACCGCAACACCTATACCAGCGCTAACGACTTCTTCATTAAGAATAGGCAGATCCAGACTTGTGTCGATAGCGGAACTCCGCTCAGCGATCCAAGTTGCAACAAAGCGCCCAAGCTGATTCGCAACATTTTCGGTGGCTCGCTTGGCGGTCCCATTAAGAAGGATCGCCTCTACCTATTCATGAACTATGAAGGGACGCGTCGTTCGGAAGCCCAGAGTCAAACGGTCGCGGTGCCTTCCCTCGCCATGCGAGATGGCGTCATGCAATACGCGTGTGCCGATCCAACAGTCTGCCCGGGAACCACGGTCACCGGCATTAGCGGCGCCGCCTACACGGTGGCCGCCGGCAACAATGCGGTTTCGCCGGCGCAACTTACAAACATGGATCCCCTGCACGCGGGTCCCAGCAAACCGGTCCTCGCCTATCTCAACACCTTCCCAGCACCGAACTGTAATAGTACCGGAGACGGCCTCAACTACAGCTGCTTCAATTTCAGCGCACCGATCTCCGACATCAAGAACGAATACATTTCCAGAATGGACTACAACGTCACACGGGATGCCAGGCACCGCATCTCGCTAACAGGCGCAATGCGGAACGAAAACAATGCACAGACTCCCTTCCTTCCGGGGCAAGCGCCTTCGCAGAACATTGTCAACTTCAATAAAGGCCTCATTGTGAATTACAGCGGGGTGCTGACGAGTACGATCGTCAACAACTTCCGCTATGGTTTCGTGCGGGAAAGCGTAGGCATTGTCGGCAACTCCAACCAGGATTGGATCTACTTCCGCGGGCTGAACGACCAAACGGGTGCGGTCACGCGCACGCACAGCTTCCAGCGGCCCGTCCATACTCTTGCCGATGATGTCTCCTGGATTCGCGGGAAGCATACCTGGCAGTTCGGCACCCAGGTCTCTTTCATCCGCAACCCCAGCATCAGCTACCAGACGTCTTTCAGTGGCGCCAGTGCCAACGCTTCCTGGACCACGCTGTCTGGCTATGCCCAAAAGAAGTCCCCTCTCAACCCCGCCTATACTTGCGCGAACTCCAGCGCGAATTCGTGCGTGATCAACGGCACGCCGGTTGTGGATCCTAGTTTCGCAAACTCCTACGATTTCCCATTACAAGCCTTGCTCGGAATGGTTACCGAGGTCGATGCACAGTACAACTTCAAGCGCGACGGGAGTGCGCTCGCCGATGGTGCGCCAATCCAACGCAGGTACGCGATGGACGGTTATGAGTTCTACGCGCAGGACACTTGGAAGATCAAGCCGACCTTCACCGTGCTCCAGGTGGCTCCGACGACCAACCTCGACACGTGGTTTCACGCCCGCGCCAATGCCGGCGCCAATGGCATACCCTCGAATCAAGACACGCCGGTGGCCTTTGATTGGTCAGGCTCAGCCAACGGTAAGCCCGGATACTACAATTGGGATAAAAAAGACTTTGGCCCCCGCGTGGCCTTCGCTTGGGCCCCACGTTTCGGCAGTGGCTTCCTCGGAAATGTTTTGGGCGAGGGTAAGACCACCATCCGGGCTGGGTTTGGCATGGTTTACGATCGCTTTGGGCAAGGCATAGCCGACGATTTCAGCCAGAGGGGCTCCTTCGGACTTTCCACTCAGCTGGCAAATCCAGCGGGCTTCCTGTCACCCTATAATGCTCCTCGCCTTACGAGTATCAATTCGATTCCCACCGCCGACCTAAATAACAACCAGATCTTTCTTTCTGCTCCGCCGGCGGTCTTCCCGCAGACGTATCCGCCCGGAAACTTCGCCATTGCCCATAGCATCGACGCAGGCATCAAGAGCCCTTACGCCTATACTCTTGATTTCTCCATTGGACGCGAGTTACCGCGTGGGTTTACTCTCGAAGTCTCCTACGTGGGACGCCTCGCGCATCGCCTGCTGACACAATTGGACGTGGCCACGCCCCTCAACTTGAGAGACGCGAAAAGTGGGCTTGACTACTTCACTGCCGTGACCGCACTGGCCAAGGTCTATCGTACCGGCCTTTCGACGGACAAATTCAATGCCTCGATGGTCCCTGCTAACGTCGCCCAGTATTGGGCCGATATTATGCCGCCCTTGGCCGCCGGCGACTCCTTCACGACCGGCTCCTGCGGCAAAAATAATACGACTGTTCCTGTAGTCGCCATCTATGACCTCTTCTGCGGCAATAGTCTCAACGAAACCACTGGCCTCCTCGTCCTCGACTACTACGGACTTTCAGGCGCCTCCGGCAACTCCTACCTCCCGGCAGGTGGGCAGTACACCTTCTACAATCCCCAGTACGCAACGCTATATGTCTGGAACTCGATGGGAACCTCCAATTACAACGCCATGCAGGTGAACCTTAAGCACAAAATGTCGCACGGCGTACAGTTCGACTTCGGCTATACATTCTCGAAATCCATCGATTTATCGTCCGATGCCGAGCGCGTAGGCACTATTAACGGGACCGGCGCACAAGTCCAGAACGCGTGGAGCCCGTTTCAGTTCCGCAGCGTCTCGGATTTTGATGCCACCCACCAAATCACGGCGAACTGGGTTGCCGAGCTTCCCTTTGGCCGCAACCGTTACATCGGCCGAAACGTCAACCGGGCTGTAGACGCTTTCGTTGGCGGATGGCAACTCTCCGGCCTCGGCCGCTGGACCAGCGGCTTCCCCTTCAGCGTCGGCAATGGGTACCAATGGCCCACCGATTGGGATCTTTCCGGCAACGGAATTCAAGTCGCTCCCATCAAGACCGGCACATTTTACGACCCAAAAACTATCGGCGTCGTCAGCGCGTTTTCCAACCTCTCGGCTGGCGCGAGTTCCTTCCGCGAGCCATTTCCAGGCGAAGCGGGGCAGCGCAACAATCTTCGCGGCCCGGGATTCTTCTCCATTGATGCGGGACTGTCAAAGCGCTGGACTATGCCTTGGAAAGACAACCACAGCATGCAGTTGCGATGGGAAGTTTTCAACGTCACCAACTCCAAGCGCTTCGATCCCCAGAGCCTCAATGGGTCCCTTGATGTCTACGGATCGGCCTTCATGGACTACACCAGGCTCTCTACTAAACCCCGCGTGATGGAATTCGCATTGCGCTACGAATTCTAAGACGCGGTTAATTCAGCTCACAAAGAGACCGCCGGAATTAGAGTTTCCGGCGGTTTCTTTTTTTTGTTATGCTTGTTTCGCTTCGTGAATCGGCGTTCCGCGTCGCGCGGTTACCGTGTTAAGCTATAGGCCCGCTCAGAATTTCATGGTCTGAGTGGGTTTGTTCGGGGCGTAGCGCAGCCTGGCTAGCGCGCCTGGTTCGGGACCAGGAGGTCGAAGGTTCAAATCCTTTCGCCCCGACCACTTTATTTTCCGCTCTCGTTTTATTTTCCTGCTCTCATACTGGAATAGTTGCCGACTGACCGGGACTTCAGCGAAATCGCAAGTCTGGAAAAACGTTTCCGGCTGTCCGTAGCTAGCGGGCACGCAAAGAGCGGTAATAGCGGTGCGGCTCCCGTGCGACTCCGTACGCGCACATCGCATTTCGCGGAGACAAAGGAAAATGGCTTATTGGTCGGCTCGGAAGAAAAAGTAGTCGGCAGTGTAAGGAACGAGGGCCTGCTTGCCTACGTCGCCGGTGAGGGAGCATCCCGTAGCTGGAGCAGATCCCCCGTTGGTGTTAAGGCGCTGGATGAACGTAGTTTTGGTCAAGAGTTTACCGCCCGCTGGCCCCTGCGCCGACCCGACGACCTGCAGCAAGAGGCAGGCAATCGAGCCAGCGTTCGGGCAACTCGGATCGGAGCCGGCAGCGATCGAATGTGTCGCTTGGCCCCAAACCTTGCTGCTATCGAAGGAGCTCTGCCACGTCGGGTTGCCGAAGGGTAGAGGGCTGGGCGCGAACTGGTTAGGATTTGTATCGGGACTCAGGAAGTGAGTGATGATCTGGACGGCCTCTCCGAGGATATTCGAAAAAAGGGTTGCTTCGGGGCGAGCGGCGTTGACGGTCCAGGAAGCGCCGGTGCTTGTGGGCAGACAAACATAGCCTTGCGTACCCACTGCGTGGCCCACCAAGAATGCAGAGTTCCCTGCCGGAGGAGTAATGGCGGCAGGAGTGGTTGGGCTCGTGATTTCCTCCTTTTTGTCTTGAGCGTTTTCTTGAGCGTTGGCGATGCCGGAGACGGCCAGTGCTGCCAGAGCTGCGATCGATCCACAAATGATGCTCTGAGCGGTCCTGCCGCCCCAGCGTCTCTTACCGCAATTGTTGTTCACTTTCTTTCTCCTTCTATTTCGATCTAGATGCGTAACTGCACCGTAGCTGGAAGATAGTCGCTTCGGACACGAGCCCTCTTCGGGCAGAGGGCCTGCCAGGGAGTTGGTTCTTCGCAATGCAGTTCTAAGATGCGATTGGGCCCGTAAATGGGTCTGTCTAAAGAAGCCGTTGATGTTCAATTCTTTGCTGCGGAAAAAGTCGCAGATCGCCTTTGATTGAGATGCGGCTAAACAGGATTCTTTGTGCGCTCCCTGCAATGCAGAGCATTTCTGCAGCGCCATCGCACTGCGTTTCGTGCAGGCTTGACGTTCAGGGCAAGTCCTATTGTCCGCGCGAGGGCGTCAGGCATCCTATTACAGGGCATCCCGGGGCTCCTGGTTAGGTTATGGTGCGGACTGACGGCAACCAACATTGGACGGAAGCGCAACGCTTGCTGCGAGCGGCTGGGCGAGTTTGTGTCCTCCACGCGCTGGCTTTTGGCGCAATGGCTCAGAGCGGCCGTGCGGCTGCGCAACCGCAGGAAAGCGGCTCCGCGGCACGGCTGGTAACTCCCGAGCAAGGACGACAGATCGCCGCTGCCGCGCTGGAGCAGGACGAACCGGTTCGCGGTACGCAAGACTGCTCGCATCTGGTTCATCAAATCTATTCCACTGCAGGATACGAGTACGCTTATGCGAGCTCGTTCGACTTGTATGCCGGCAATGAAAATTTTCGGCGGGTGCAGCACCCTCAAGCGGGGGACTTAATCACTTGGCCGGGACATGTGGGCATTGTGATCGATCCCAGACGACACAGCTTTCACAGCCTGGTGCGCTCTGGTTTACAGACCGAAGATTATTTGGGACCGTATTGGCGATCGCGGGGAAGGCCGCGCTTTTATCGCTATGTGGTCGATGGCGGCTCGGATGTGGAGACTGCGAAGGCGACCCGGCAGGCTCAGCGCAGTGCCAGTGGCAGCGGCTCTTTGCGCAAAGGCAGCTC
>WNFL01405590.1_pt1 | contig 13715 bp, 14 predicted proteins | sample 5400361 | NCBI WGS metagenome assembly WNFL01 (sample SAMN13153351, study PRJNA577476) | soil metagenome | isolation source: 40 cm soil on Douglas fir-dominated hillslope | place: USA:California | collected 2013-09-17
CAAGTCGTGACGCACGTGCTGGCGGCCAGTCGGCTCTCGCGCGGCCATCTCGTCGTGATGGCCGTCGCGGCGGCGACGACGATCGCGTGCGCGGCGCTGGTCGCGGCGTAACTTCCACAACCGATAGGTGAAAAAAAAGGACCCGAACCGGGTCCTTTCTTTCGACTGCGCGCGGATTATTTCTGGTCCGGGAAATCCAGGATGACGTTGACCCTTCGGTTTTCCTGCTGTCCCTCGAGGCTCGTGTTATAGGCGAAGCGCCGCGTCTGGCCGAAGCCTTGCGCCGCAAGCCGCGAGCGGGGAACGCCGAACTCGGTCACAAGGTAGTTCATCACGTTCTGAGCGCGGCGCTGGGATATTTCCATGGCGAGCTGTTTGGTCCCCTGCAGATTCCCGGTATGGCCTTCCACCGTCGCGGTGACCTTTGGATTGGCATTCAGGTCGATCTCCAGCGCCATCGTGAGCCTGTCGGGTATCGGGGCGATGCCTTCGATATCCGTCGCGCACGCGATGAGGGCGTTGATCCGGCGATTCATGCGCTTGCCGATCTGCGTCCGGTTGTCCGCTATCGGACGCGTCTCGCCGTAGCCCACGGCCTTCAGCCGGGACGGGGCAATGCCGTGCGTCGCGAGGTAAGTAACCACGCCGTCGGCGCGCGTCTGGGAGAGCTTCATGTTAGCGGCGGCAGACCCGACTTCATCGGTATGACCTTCGATCACGGCCGTGGTGCGGGGGTATTTCTTCATGAAGATCGCAACCTTGTCAATCCGCTCCTCGGCTTCGCGCTGGATGGTGCCGGTGTTGATCTCGAACTGGATGTCGAGAATGCTGCAGTATTGCTGTGTTGCGACCGGCACGATGACGAGCACCGGGTCCGGGTCCCGCGCGACCGCGACCGGCGCCACATACGGCGCTGGCTCCGCCGCCCGTTTGGAAGAGGAATCGCCGGTGCCGAACCGGTAGACGAGACCGACCTGCAGGAGATCGGCGTAGCCCCTGTTGCCGATGGCATCGTTCACGCGGTAGCGCTCCCATTCCGTGCGTAGCGCGAGCGCTCGGGTCAGATCGTATTGAAGGCCGAGGCCGGCCTTGAAGCCGGCTGCGTTCTTCTTGGCGGTTGCCCCCGTGCCTGCGCTGCTGCCGCCGAACGCGTCTTTGGTCCAGGTATAGGTCAGACCCAGCCGGCCGAGAGCCGCGAACTTGTCCGTAATGGGCAGAATGCCGACGCCATCCAGATTCATCCCCTGGAACTTGGCGGTCCCTGTCTGATCACCGGCGTTCGTGGTATGCGCCGTGTAGCCGAACTTGCCGAGGTTGAAGTAGCCGCCTTCGACCGCGAAGTATTTGTTGAACTGCTTGCCGCCGAACAACTTGAAGCCGATGTCGCGGTCGTCGTTGTCGATCGTGGTCGTCGTAATGCTCGACTGGCGCAAGCCCTCCGAGATCCGGTGGTCGGCGATCTTCGCCCTCGACTGGCCGATGCCCGCGCCGAGGTACCAGTTGTCATCGGCGGCCGTTGCGACCGGAGTGTTTACGGCCGCGAGTACCACAAGGCACATCGTCCCCAGGGCTCTAGCTGATTTCATATTCTTCTCCATGAGGATTCTCACAGGCAACCTGCAGGTGCGCTTGCGTTGCCGGGCACCGAGACGACGTTGGCATTGAACACAAACGCACCGGAGCCACCCACCCACGCTCCGGCCCACAATCTGCCGCACGACGTTGCGCCGGTGTTCATCGTGATGTCGGCGGCGGCAAAGATGTTGCCCTGCCAGATCGTGGCCGTTCCGAGCGTCACGGAGCTTGCGGCCTGCCAGTAGACGTTGGACGCCTTCGCGCCGTTGGCGAGGAGGATGCGGGCATTGGCGGCGGTGCCGACCGTGCTCGAGGACTGGAAGACGAACACGGCGTTCGAATTTCCCTGCGCATCGAGCGTCAGGTCGCCCGTTATGAGGATCGAGGTGATCGATTGATAGAGGCCGGGGAAGAACAGGTTGTCGCCCACCACTGGGGCGCTACCGGTCGGTGCTCCAAGAGTCGTGCCAGCCGGTATGTTGGTGGCGCCCCCTCGTGAGCCGGCCGCTGGAGGTCCGGCGGGGGGAGTGATGCCGAGAAATCCCGAGTTCATGGCGGCCTTAACATTGGTCGCGGTGGTGACGTCCGGAGACGAGGGCGTGACAACCGTCCCGATGAGGGTCGGAGGAGCGCCCGCGCAAAGACCAAAACCGGCCGTCCCCGCGCCGCCGGGCACCGCCACGGCATTGCAGGTAACGGTTGGATTGGCGAGCACCACATCGCCGTTGATCGTCGTGGCGCCGGTATTGGTTATCCCGGCGGTAGATGCGATTCCGAAGGAGGAGGCGACACCCAACGCAGGTCCTGCGCCTGCAGGTCCGGGACCGCCGCCACCAGGAGTACCAGAACCGCCGAGAATCCCGTCGTCGGTGCCGCCGCCGCATCCGGCGATCAAGCCGGCGAGGGCCGCCGCCGTAAGCCATGTCCGTGGTTTGAAACCGCTCCCGTACTTGCTCATTTGTTTTTTCCTCTTTCGAATTGGGCCGAACGCGTGAAACTGGTCGGGAACTCTTATCCGCTCTTCTGACGGAGTGGGCTGTCCGGTGCCGGACATAGAAGCGGCGAAAGAGCGAGGACGGGGCCGTCCAGGCGCTTGCCGCGACACGCATAAGTCCGGCACCGGACAGAGCGCCGCAGAGATCGCGGGTACAAAGCATCGATGAGACTCGCGCAATTCATAACGGGGAATCTCGAGCAGATCCTCGTCGAGTGGGAGGCATTCGCCGCATCGCTGCTTGCCCCGGGACATGTGATGACGCCGCGCGCTGCGCCGCTGAACGCCGCGCGGCGGATCAACTTCAGCGCCGCCAAGATGGACGCGATGATCAATGACCTTCTGGAGTACACGAGGACCCGGCTCGGCCGCGAGATCCCGGTCTCGCTGGAGCCGGCAAGCATGGAGCAGATCTGCCGGATCGCTTTCGACGAGATCCGCGCCGCGTACCCGGAGCGGATTTTCCAGCTCGAGACTTCGGGCGAGCTCGAGGGGCGCTTCGACAGCGCGCGCCTGCAGCAGGTTCTCTCCAACCTGCTGAACAACGCGGTCCAGCACGGCAACGCGAGCCTTCCGATCACGCTCTCCGCGCACGGCGAACCGGACAGGATCACGCTGAGCGTGAAGAACTATGGCGAGCCGATTCCAGCCGGCCAGCTGCAGGTGATCTTCAATTCGCTCGTGCAGATTCCGTCGCCCGCCGCGGCGCTGCACTCGGGCGGCAGCCCCTCCACCAGCCTCGGGCTCGGGCTCTACATCGCGCGCGAGATCGTCGCGATGCACGGCGGCACGATCGTAGCCGAGTCCTCCGACAGGGACGGCACGGTCTTCAGCGCGCGCCTGCCGCGCAGGGCATCCGGAGCCCGGGCGTAGCCGCGCCGGTTTACCGCAGCGCGGGCCGGGGCAGCAGGCGCTCGACCTCGCTCTTCACCACCGCGTAGCACTCGCAGGCGCGCTTCTCGAGACCCGGGCGGTCGAGCACGGTGATCAGGCCGCGGCTATAGCTGATGAGGCCTTCGTGCTCGAGCTTGCCCGCGGACTCGGTGACTCCCTGGCGCCGCACGCCGAGCATGTTGGCGATCAGTTCCTGCGTCATCTGCAGCTTGTTCTCGGGCAGGCGGTCCAGGCTCAGCAGCAGCCAGCGGCACAGCTGCTGGTCCACGGAATGGTGCAGGTTGCAGACCGCGGTCTGCGAGATCTGGGTAATGAGCGCCTGCGTGTATTTCAGCAGCGTGAGCTGCAACGCCCCGCCTTCGGCGAAACGGGCTTTCAGCGTGGCGGCGGGCAGCCGGTATGCCTTGCACGCGCACTGGACCACCGCGCGGTTGGGCGTGGTCTCGCCGCCCATGAAGAGCGAGATGCCCACCATTCCTTCGCATCCAATCACCGCCAGCTCGGCCGAGTTGCCGCCGCGCGTGACGTACAGCAGCGACACGATCCCTTCGACGGGAAAAAACACGTGCTGGAGGTGTCCGCCCGATTCGTACAGGGAATGCCCGAGAGGCAGCTCCACCAGCTCGAGCTCCTGCAGCAGCCGCCGATAGTCGGTTACGGGCAGCGCCGCAAGAATCAGATTTCGTGTCGCGTCGGGCATCGCTCAGTGTACGCTCTAGTACATAGCGCGTAAATGTCCGCCACCGGACATACAAGGCGCGAGCGCCGGCATACGCTGCCGGAGGAGAGAGGAGTTCGCGATCGCAACCGCAATGAAAAGCAAAGCCGCCCGGCCTCTGGCCAAGCTCGCCACCGGCATCGAGGGATTCGACGCGATGAGCCGGGGCGGCCTGCCGCGCCATCGCACCAGCCTGCTCATCGGCGGTCCGGGCGCGGGCAAGTCCGTGTTCGCGCTGCAATGCCTCGTCAACGCCGTGCGGCAGCAGCGCGCGCCGGGCATTTTTGTCGCGTTCGAGGAGAGCCCCGCCCAGATCATCGCCAACGGCGCCACCTTCGACTGGGGCCTCGCGAGCGTGCCGGCGAAGGAGCTGTTTTTCTTCGATGCGCATCTTTCGCCGACGCTGGTGAAAGCCGGGGACTTCGACCTGGCCGCGATGCTGGCGATCCTCGCCGCGAAGAAAAAGGAGATCGGCGCCCAGTGGATCGTGTTCGACGGCATCGACGTGCTGCTGACGGTGCTGCAGGACCCGGGGGCGGAGATGCGCGAGATCTACCGCATCCGCGACTGGCTGGCGGAAAACGAGCTGACCGCCATCGTCACGGCGAAGCTCGACAGCCGCACCGCGGAAGCGGTGCACTACGGTTTCCTGCAGTTCATGGTCGATTGCGTGGTGCGCCTGGAGCGGCACCAGGAAGACCGGATCGCAGCGCAAAGCATCCAGATCACCAAGTACCGCGGCTCGGGCTTCGCCGCGGCCGAGTTCCCGCTGAGCTTCGGTCCCTCGGGCGTGCAGGTCGGCGCGGTCGTGGCGGCGGAGCTGGAGTACGGGGCCCCGAGCGAGCGGATCACCGCGGGCTTCAAGCGCCTCGACGCGATGCTCGGCGGCGGAGTTTTTCGCGGCAGCAGCACGCTCATCACAGGGGCTCCCGGGACCTCCAAGACCACCCTGTCGGGCAAATTCGCGGAGGCCGCCTGCCTGCGCGGCGAGCCCACCCTCTTCGTGAGCTACGACGAAGCCGCCGACCAGATCGTGCGCAATCTCTCCTCGGTCGGAATCCAGCTCAGGACGCACGTCAAGTCGGGGCTGCTGCGGATGCATTCGATACGCACCGAAGGCATCGGCGCGGAAGAGCAACTGACCAGGCTGGTCGCGCTGATTCGCGAGTGCCGGCCGCGCTGCATGGTGATCGACCCGCTGACTGCGATCGCCAAGTCCGGGAGCCTCGACGCCGCGTGCGCCGTCGCGACCCGGCTCATCAACATGATCAAGGACCAGGGCATCAGCCTGTTCGTGACCGCGCTCGGCGGGGCCGAGGATCCGCGGGCCGAATCGACCGCGCTGGAGGTCTCGACCATCGCCGACACCTGGATCCATCTCTCCTACCTGGTACTGGGCGGCGAGCGCAACCGCGCCCTCACCATTGTCAAGTCGCGCGGCACGGCGCACTCCAACCAGGTCCGCGAGCTCGTCCTGGACAAATCCGGCCCGACGCTCGCCGACGTCTACAGCGCCGGCGGCGACGTCCTGATGGGCACGCTGCGCTGGGAAAAAGAGGCCGAGGAGGGCGCGAAGAAGATCCGCCAGCGCGCGGAATTCGACTACAAGCGCCGCGAGCTGCAATTTACCGAAGCCAGCACCGGCGCGCAGATCAAGGCGCTGCAGATGGAACTTCAGCGGCAGCGCGCCGAGCTCGCGCTTTATTCCGGCGAGGACGAGGTGCGCACGACCTCCTTGAGCCGGCAGAAGGACGAGCTGCGCAGGCGGCGCAGCGCCGACGTGGCCGACAAGCCTCCGGCGAAGAGCAACGGGGCCGGCCGATGAAGAAAACGCCGCGCCGCAAGCCCCGCTCCCGCGGCAACGCCGTAACCACGGTCGTCGTGCTGCGCCTCTACATCGCAGGCCGGGCGCCGAATTCGGTGCAGGCCCTCGCCAACCTCGATGCGATCTGCAAGGAATACCTGAAGGACGGCCACGAGCTTGAAATCGTCGACGTCCTGGAGCAGCCGCAGCGCGCGCTGGCCGAAGGCGTCCTCGTGTCGCCCAGCCTCTCCAGGCTGTCTCCGTTGCCGGGCGTCAGTGTGGTCGGCAACCTCAGCGACAAGGCCAAAGTGCTGCTCGCTCTCGGGCTGAAGGGCAAAGCGCAATGAGCTGGGGGAGGGGGGGATGAAGCTGCAGAACCTGCTGCTGCAACTCCCTAAAGGCGGTCCCGAAAGCGACGCCGTCGAAGCGGGCCAGATCGACGCCGTCATCGATCGCGCGGGCAGCAACGTCGTTCTGCTGCCCGCAGCGCGCCGCGCGCTCCAGGAAATCGCCAGGCTGGGATCCGTCACGAATCAGGACCCCGACGCAGAGGTATTGGTTGCCAACAGCCTGCTCGCGGCATTGCCCCGCGCGGAGTACCGGACGCTCCTCCCCGGCCTCGAGCCACTTACGCTGAAGAGCGGCCAGATCCTCCAGGAGCCTGGAGAGCGCATCTCGAATGTGTACTTCCCAATCGACTGCGTCGTTTGCCTGCAGGCGACGGCGGAGGACGGCCAAGCGCTGGAAGTCGGGCTGGTCGGCTACGAAGGCATGATCGGAATCTCGCTCGTGCTGGGAGCGGAGGTTTCCTCCGCTCGCGCCCTGGTGCAGGCAAGCGGAACGGCCCTGCGCATGAAAGCGGCGCGCTTCCAGGCGGCATTCGCGCAATGCCTGCCGTTACAGCGGGGGTTGTACCGGTACGCCGATGACATGCTAGCGCTCGCGCGGCGAACCATTGCTTGCAACTGCTTCCATGCGGCGCAGGCGCGCCTCGCCCGATGGCTGCTGCTGACCAGCGACCGGATGCTGTCGCAGGAATTCTCGCTCACTCAGGCTTTCCTGGCGGACACGCTCGGCGTGCGGCGTACCACGATCAATGGGGCGGTCCAGCCGCTGCAGCAACGCCGGCTGATCAGGTACCGCCGTGGCAGGATCAGGATTCTCGATCGGCGGGGCCTGGAGGCGGTGTCCTGCAGGTGCTACACGAAGATCGCACCCCCGCGCAACGGCGCCTAGCGACCGCGCATAGAGCAAGACCCGGAGTGCGTCGCTCGCGCGCCGACTCGGCATGACCCGGGTCTTATGTACGGTCGCGGACGGAGTACCATGGTCGATGACCAAGAGCGTTTCCGCGCCGGCGCCGTCGCCGAAGGAAAATCACCTGCTCGGCGTTCTGCCTCAGGCGGACTACGCGGCGCTGCTGCCTTTCCTCGAGCCGCTCGACATGCCGCTCGGGCTGTCGCTGTACGAGTCCGGCGGCGTCCAGCGCTACGTTTATTTCCCGACGACCGCCATCGTGTCGCTGCTCTATGTGCTGGAGGACGGCAACGCTGCCGAGATTGCCGTGATCGGCAACGAAGGGCTGGTGGGAATCGCGCTCTTCATGGGCGGCGAGACCACGCCGGGGCGCGCCGTGGTGCAAAGCACCGGCCATGGCTACCGGCTGGCGGGCGGCCGGCTGAAGAAGGCGTTCGACTCCGGCGGCGCGCTCCAGCACCTCGTGTTGCGCTATACGCAGGCGCTGATCACGCAAATGACGCAGACGGCAATCTGCAATCGCCACCACGCGCTGGACCAGCAGCTTTGCCGCTGGCTGCTGCTGAGCCTCGACCGGCTCGCCGGCGACGAGCTGGTGATGACCCAGGAGCTGATCGCCAACATGCTCGGCGTGCGCCGCGAGGGCGTCACCGAGGCCGCGGGCAAGCTGCAAGCCGATGGCGTGATCGAATACAGCCGGGGCAGAATCCGGGTGCTGGACCGGCCACGGCTGGAAGCGCGCGTGTGCGAGTGCTACGCGGTGGTCAAGAAGGAGTATGACCGGCTGCTTCCTGCATGACCGGTTGCTTCCGACCGGTTGTTCCTGATAGCTGACGAGGACCGACCATGAGCAGAAGAAAAGTGTTCGCGCTACCCATCGCCGCGCTCTCGCTCTACGCGAGCGGCGCGCTCGGGCAACTGGGCAGGCGCCCGCGGGGCGCGGGCGATGGCCGCGAAAAAGGCGGCGGCCAGGAACCGGTGAGCCCGATCGAGGTGACGCTGCACGAGTTCTACGAGGATCTGAAGCTGAGCGCCGAGCAGGAGGGCGCCTGGGAAGCGTATGTGGGACGCATCCGGGCTTTGATGAACGACATCGCGCGCGAGCGCGTGCAGCGGGAGAAAGCGCAGATCGGCGTCCTGCAGCGCGTCGACCGGGTGGTCGACATGGCGCGCGACCGGCTGACCGCCGTCGAAGACATCGCGATTTCCGCGAAGGCGCTCTATGCGCGGCTCACGCCGCCGCAGCAGCAGATCGCGGATCCGCGCCTCGCCAACATCATGGCGATTCCTCTCGCGGCCGGCGCGGCGCGCGCGGGTCCGGACCGGAGTGCGCCGCCGGCGAAGAGATCGTAGGGATTCTCCCGACGCCGCGGCGAAAATTCGCGCCGCATTCGCGCCGCATTTGCGCTCGTGAGCGCGCAGGGTGGAAATTCCGGCGCAATCGGCTACGATGCGGTCATGAGCGCGGCGACGAATTGGCGGGAAATTCTCAAGGCGCCGGCGCTCGGCGACCACATCGTGCAGGTCTACCAGGACGAGGAATTCCTGGCCGAAGCGGTCGGCGAATACATCGGCGTAGGACTGCGCCAGGATGAGGGCGCGATCGTCATCGCGACGCTCGAGCACCGGCGGGCGTTCGAGCGGCAGCTCGAACGCAACGGCCTCGATGCCGCCAAGGCGATCGCGCAGGGCCAGCTCAAGCTCTTCGATGCCGACGCCGTCCTGGCGAAGTTCATGCGCGACGGCATGCCCGACTGGAACGCCTTCCACGCCGTGGTGGGCGCGGACATCGCCGAGCTGCGCCTGCAATATCCGACCGTCCGCGCCTACGGCGAGATGGTCGACATCCTGTGGCAAAAGGGCGAGCGCGACGCGGCGATCCGGCTCGAGGAATACTGGAACGAGCTCGGCAAGCTGCAGACGTTCTCGCTGTTCTGCGCCTATTTCATGGACAACCTCGATGCCGGCGCTTATGGCGGCCCGCTCGAATGCGTCTGCAAGGTGCACACCCATCTGATCCCGGCCCGCGACTACGGCCGTTTCAACGATGCGGTGACCGAGGCGAGCAGAAAGGTTCTCGATGACCCGCTCTCGCGCATGATGATCTCGCTCGCCGCGACGCGCCGTCCGGGCACCGAGATGCCGCTGGGCCAGGCGGTGCTGCTCTGGCTGCAGAAGAACATGCCGCGCACCGCCGAGAAAGTGCTGTCCGAGGTCCGCGCCCGCACCTGACGGGCGGCGCAAGCCGTCCGAAGGCCGCTCGACGTTCAGCTGAAGTTCTCCTTGAAGTTCTCCTTTTTGTAAGGTCGTCTCTACCGGGCGTCACCCCGGGGCTACCTCACGCATCGGGGTCCGGCGATTTTCTTCTCCGGGAAAACGGAGTACAAAGCGGGCAGGGTGGCCACAAGTACAAATTGTTAGGGGCGTCCTGCAAATGGACTCGTATCAGCTGCACCGCATCCAACCGCCCGGGGATCCACGCGCGCCGGACGGGTTGCGCGAGATCTCGGTGATCGCATTGCTCCTGCTGCTCGCCTGCTTCGTGGTGCTCGCCTAGGCGGCGGCAGAAATGAAAACGCCCCGCTCGCGAGCGAGCAGGGCGTGGTACTGCGGGTTGCTGAGTGACTACGGCGTACTGCGTAATCTACGTCGTGTTACGTAAACTAAGTCGTGTTGCTTAAGGCAGCCGGCCTGGATATTGGCCGAACTCCCTTGCGTCAGCCCTAGCGCTCGATGCTCCCGAAGCCGAGGGTTGATCCATGGGTAGAGTTCTGCCGGCCGGTGTTGCCTTGGTCATCTCTCACAGGATCACCTCCTTTCAAAGTTGCCAACCGGTAGTGTAGCAAATCGGTTTCGCAAACCGGATTCGCGAACCGGTTTCGCGCTCCGCCCGTAAATCCATTTCGCCACTCAGGTCTTCGCCTGGGCCTGCAGCGCTTCGGCGAGCGCCGCCGCGGCGGTCGCGGCGGCGAGACGCCCGTCGGTCTTCTGGCTGTCGGCGACGCCGTGCAGGGCGGCGGCGAGCTTCTGCCGGTCCGCCGGCGTCCACTGCGGCGCCTTCATGAGCTCCGGGATGACGACGGCCATCAGCCAGACGACCTCCCGGATGGCGCCGGTCACGCGCTCGTCCACCAGCTCGTGCGCCTCGGCCTTGGTGATGCCCTGCCTGCTCTGTGCCATGTCGTTTCTCCATTAAACTTCGCGCCCATGATGCGGATTCTCGCACTCCCTGCGGCGTTCCTTGGCGCATCCCTCGTCCTGGTCGCCGGTCTCGCCGCCTTCCCGGCGGCTGCCCAGGTTCCCGCCGTGGCGACGCGCGACGGCCTGCCGACGCTCGCCCCGGTGCTGGAAAAGGTGATGCCGGCGGTCGTGAACATCGCGGTGCTGCAGAAGAGCCCGGAAGAGCAAAACCCGATGCTGCGGGATCCGATCTTCCGCCGGTTCTTCGGCCTGCCCGGAGAAGCGCAGCCGCAGATCGCCGCCGGCTCGGGCGTGATCGTCGACGCGAAGAACGGCTACGTGATCACCAACGCGCACGTCGTCAAGGACGCGCGCGAGATCGTCATCACCCTGAAGGACAACCGCCGGCTGCCGGCGAAGCTGGTGGGCGCCGATCCCGGCACCGACGTGGCCCTGTTGAAAGTGGATTCAAAAAATCTCGTCGACACGAAATGGGGCGATTCCGACGCCCTGCGCGTCGGCGACTTCGTGATCGCCATCGGCAACCCCTTCGGCATCGGCCAGACCGCGACCTCGGGGATCGTCTCGGCGCTCGGCCGCAGCGGCCTGTCGATCGAGGGCTACGAGCACTTCATCCAGACCGACGCATCGATCAACCCGGGCAACTCCGGCGGCGCGCTCGTCAACCTGCGCGGCGAGCTGGTCGGCATCAACTCGGCGATCATCGGCCCCGCCGGCGGCAACGTCGGCATCGGCTTCGCGGTGCCCTCGGTGCTCGCGCGCGCGGTGATGGACCAGCTCATCCGCTTCGGCGAAGTGAAGCGCGGACGCCTGGGGATCGGCATGCGGGATGTGGAGGGCGGCGAGGGCGCCCAGGTGGCCGACGTACAGGCGAATTCGCCCGCCGCGCAGGCCGGGCTCAAGACCGGCGACGTGGTGACGGCGCTGAACGGCCGGCCGGTACGGGGCGCGGCCGAGCTGCGCGCCCGGCTTAGCGTGGTGCCGGTGGGCGAGACCGTGGATCTTCGCGTGCAGCGGGGCGATGAAGCTCACACGTTGAAGGCGCGCATCGGCGAGCTCGAGAAAGGCCAGCTCACTGGCGGCCAGACGATCCCCGAGCTCGCCGGAGCGGTGCTCGCGGAAGCGGAGCGCACGGGCCTGCGCGGACGCAACCGGGCCGTCGCGGTCACGGGCGTCGAGGCCGGCTCGCCGGCGTTCGAGCACGGCCTGCGCGCGGGCGATCTCATCATCGGCGTGAACCAGCGCCGCGTGACGTCGGTGCCGGATCTTGCAAAGGGGCTGCGCGGCAACGGGCGGATCATCCTGAACGTGATCCGCGGCGACAGCCAGCTCGCCATTCCGGTCAAATAAGCCGGTCCGGTAACGCCGAAATCAGGGACAGACCACGTTTTTCCTGCGCGCAGCTGCGAAAAACGTGGTCTGTCCCTGATTTCTACTCTTTCACCCGCGAGATTCGCTTCACGTCGGGGAGCCGGCGCAGCGCGCGCATCACCCGGGCGAGGTGCTGGCGGTTGGCCACTTCCAGGACGAAGTGCATGGTGGTGAACATGGAGCGGTCGTCCTCCATGCCGATGGCATCGATGTTCGAGCCGGCCTCGGCGATCTCGGAGGCGACTTTCGCGAGCACGCCGCGCTGGTTCTCCACCATGACGTGGATCGCCGCCTGGAAGAGGCGCGTGGTGCGCGGGTCCCACTCGACGTCGATCCACTGGTCGGGCTCGTTCTTCCTCGAGCGCACGATGCTTGCGCAATCCGAGGCATGGACCACGAGGCCCTGGCCCTTCTTGATCGAGCCGGCGATGGCGTCGCCCGGGATCGGACGGCAGCAGCTGGCGAGCTGCACCGCCATCCCCTCGGTGCCGCGGATGGTCACGCTGCCCGCGGTTTTCAATTCTTCCTTGGAATCGCTTCCCTTGAGCAGCCGCCGCGCGACGACCGCCGGCAGCCGCTTGCCCAGGCCGATGTCCGCCAGCAGCTCGTGCTTCGAGCGCGCGCCGCCGTCGCGCGCGACGCGCTCCCAGCTCGCCTCGTCGACGTCGGCGAGCGTGCTCTTGAGGCTCTTCAGCGCCTGATCGAGCAGGCGCTCGCCGAGGCCGGCGGACTCCTCGTACTGCATGGTCTTCAGGAAATGGCGGATGTTGGAGCGCGCCTTGCCGGTGCGCACGTACTGCAGCCAGCCGGGGTTGGGCTTGGCGTGGCTCGCGGTGATGATCTCCACGCGATCGCCGTTGCGCAGCTCGCTCCTCAGGGGCACGAGCTCGCCGTTGACCTTCGCCGCCACGCAGCGGTTGCCGATGTCGGTGTGCACCGCATAGGCGAAATCCACGGCGGTCGCGCCGCGCGGCAGCGACAGGATCCGGCCTTTCGGGGTGAACACGTACACCTCGTCGGGGAACAGATCCACTTTGACGTGCTCGAGGAACTCGTGCGGGTCGCCCGACTGGTGCTGGATCTCGAGCAGCGACTGCAGCCAGCGATGGGTCTGCTTCTGCAGCTCGGAGAGCCCGTCGCTGTCGTCCTTGTACATCCAGTGCGACGCCACGCCCGTCTCCGCGAGGCGGTGCATCGGCTCGGTGCGGATCTGCACCTCGACCGGCACGCCGTAGGGGCCGATGAGGTCGGTGTGGATCGACTGGTAGGCGTTTCCCTTGGGGATGGCGATGTAATCCTTGAACTTGCCCGGGATCGGCTTGTAGAGCGAGTGCAGGGCGCCAAGGGCGAGATAGCACGCGGGGATGTCGGCGACGATCACGCGGCAGCCGAAGATGTCGTGCACCTCGGAGAACGACAGGTGCTTCTCGATCATCTTGCGGTAGGTCGAGTACACGTGCTTCTCGCGCCCGAACACCGTGGCCTCGAGGCCGCTCTCGATGAGCTTTTTCTTGATCGCCTCGAGGGTCTTGCTGATCATCTCGCGGCGGTTGCCGCGCGCCGCCTTGGTGGCCTTCGCGAGCACCTTGTAGCGCAGCGGGTAGAGGTGCGAGAAGGCGAGCTCCTGCAGCTCGTGGTACAGCGTGTTCAGCCCGAGCCGGTTGGCGATCGGCGCGTAGATTTCCATCGTCTCGCGCGCGACGCGCCGGCGCTTGGCGGGGCTGACCGCGCCAAGGGTGCGCATGTTGTGCAGGCGGTCGGCGAGCTTGATGAGGATCACGCGCACGTCGCGCGCCATCGCGAGCAGCATCTTGCGGAAGTTCTCCGCCTGGGCGTCGGCCGCCGACTGGAACTCGATCTTGTCGAGCTTGGAGACGCCGTCGACCAGCTCCGCCACCGGC
>WNFL01069116.1_pt2 | contig 13713 bp, 11 predicted proteins | sample 5400361 | NCBI WGS metagenome assembly WNFL01 (sample SAMN13153351, study PRJNA577476) | soil metagenome | isolation source: 40 cm soil on Douglas fir-dominated hillslope | place: USA:California | collected 2013-09-17
CCCCGCCGGCATCCGGAATCCGAACGCTCGGGCTCGGGCGCCGAGCGCGGGTTCCAGCTGACCGATCGCGGCCAGCACGTCTGAGGAGCAAGGCATGACGAACAACCGCTGGGTCATCGCCCTTGCCGGCACGGTCGTGATGGTCTGCCTCGGCACGGTCTATTCGTGGAGCATCTTCACCCAGCCGCTCGTCGCCGCCTTCCACTGGTCGAACACCACCGTTACCTGGACCTTCGCGTTCGCCATCTTCTTCCTCGGCGTGGGCGCGGTGATCGGCGGCCGCTGGCAGGACCGATCGGGACCCCGCGTGGTCGCCATCACCGGCGTGATCCTGTGGGGGTTGGGAAACATCCTGGCCGGGCTGGGCACCGCGCGGTTCGGCGCCTTCTGGATCTACCTGACGTACGGGCTCATCGGTGGGTTCGGCTGCGGCCTGGCCTACATCACCCCGGTCGCCGCGGTGACCAAGTGGTTCCCCGACAAGCGCGGACTGGCGAGCGGGATGGTGGTGATGGGCTTCGGCCTGGGCGCCTTCTTCTACAGCAACATCGTCAAGAACATCCCCTCGTTCGCGCGGGCGGTGCGAGAGGCGGCAGCGGTTCTCTCCGGCAGGGCCGGCGCAGCGGTGCTCTCACCCCAGAGCGTTCAAGCCGTGATGAGCCTGTTCCTCATCTCCGGTATCGTCTACCTCGTCGTCGGAGGCCTGTGCGCGTCGTTCGTTCGCAACCCGCCGCCGGACTACCATCTCGCCCCGGCAGCCGGGGCGGCCGCGGCCGCGCCGACGAGGCGGGATTTCACCCCCGCCCAGGCCGCGCGGACGTGGCAGTTCTATGCGCTGTGGCTGATGCTCTTCCTCAACGTCACGGCGGGCATCCTCTTCATCTCCAACGCCGTGCCGATCATGCGCGAGCTGACCGGCGTACCGCCGTCGACCGCGCTGTCCGTCTACGGGTTCATCGCGATCTTCAACGGGCTGGGGCGCTTCTTCTGGGGCGCGGTGTCGGATCGCATCGGCCGAAACCTGGCGTACCTGCTCATCTTCCTCCTCCAGGTCGTCATCTTCTTCACGGTCGGGGGCATCCATTCCATCACGCTGGTGGCGACGCTCTTCGCCGTGGTGCTGCTGTGCTACGGCGGCGGGTTCGGCACCATGCCCTCCTTCGTCGCCGATTACTTCGGCACCAAGTACATGGGCCTCATCTACGGCTGGATCCTGCTCGCCTGGGGCGTCGGCGGGATCGTGGGACCGATCTTCGCCGCGGTGGTCAAGGACCACACCGGCTCGTTCAGGGAAGCGCTGCCGGTCATCGGCGTCGTCCTCCTGATCGCGGCCATCCTGCCCATCGTGACGCGGCCACCCGGCGAGGTTTCCGGAAGGCGCGGCATCTTCGCGCGGCCGGCGCGCGCTTGAGCGAGAGGCCCTCCGGTCAGGGAGGGAGCTGAAGCGCCTTCTGCGCGGCCGGGACGATCGAGGGAGAACCGTCCTCGGGCGGCGCCGTGGCCGGGATGACCTGAGGAAGGGTGGCGTTCTTGCCCTGCACCAGCGTCTCGACGCTGGTGGGGCCTCCGCTCACGCACTTGTTTTCGCTGAAGGTCTGCTCGCAATGCTCGTTGGGGCCACATTCGCCCCGACAGGGGAGCGGCTCGCACAGACCCTTCGCCGGGTTGCAGACGGTCCCCGCGGTGCACATCGCGATGCACCCGCCCGCCGCGCGTTCGGCCGCCGCCAACCCGATGGCGACCGCGCTCGTCGTCGCGGCGCCGGCCGCCGTATTGGAGCTGCCGGTGGCGCAGCCCGCGAGAAGAACCGTCGCGAACAGCGTTCGCTGCAGAGACATGGCGGACCTCCCCCGGTCTGTCTAACCGGTCACCGGTCGGTTTGCATAGCGCTGCTCTGCACGAGCTGCACGCCGGCTTGCCGCATCTCGCCGACCGCCCGGGCGACGTCTCCTTCGCGCAGCTCGACGCCGCGGCTGCCGTCCTGCACCAGGAAGGTGCGGAAGCCCAGCCGGAGAGCGTCCAGCGCGGTGAACTTCACGCAATAGTCCGCGGCCAATCCCATCACGTAAAGGTCGGTTGCGCCGCGGCCTTTCAGGTAGTCTGCCAGGCCGGTCGCCTTTCGGTGGCCATTGTCGAAGAAACCGCTGTAGCTGTCGATTTCGGGATCCGTCCCCTTGCGGATGATCGCCTCGACGCGGTTCATGTCCAGCCCGGGCGCGAACGCCGAACCGGTGGTCCCTTGTACGCAGTGATCGGGCCAGAGCACCTGGGGCAGCCCACCAAGCTCGGCGAGCTCGCCGGGCCTGCGGCCCTCATGCATCGAGGCGAAGCTCTTGTGTCCCTTCGGGTGCCAGTCCTGGGTGGCGACCACCAGGTCGAAGCGCGGCTGGAGCCGGTTCGCGACGGGCACCACCTCGTCCCCGCGCGGGACGCCCAGCGCGCCACCCGGGAGGAAGTCGTTCTGGATGTCGACCAGGATCAAGGCTTTCATGGCCGTGTGCTATCAACGCGGCCCGATCGGCGCCAGCGGCGCTACTCCGATCAAGGACGGCTCTTGCTGGCGGTGGCAGCTGCGATCGCGCTAATAGGTGCGACACCCATGCACGGACGCCACGGCAATCCCGAGGATGTGGACTCCTACATCGGGAAGATGGAGGACCCTTCCCGGGCGGAATGGCAGAAGCCCGACGAAGTAATCCGGGCGCTCGCGCTGCGCCCTGGCCAGATCGTCTGCGACATCGGGGCAGGGCCAGGGTACTTCACGTTCCCCGTCGCCCGGGCGGTAGGCGAGGCCGGCCACGTCTACGCCATCGACGTGGAGCCGCGCATCCTCGAGGCGCTCCGCAAGCGCCTGCGGAAAACCAAGCTGCGCAACGTGACGCCGGTGCTGGCGCTCGAGGACGACCCGCTGGTTCCCGCCGGTGCCTGCGACCTCATCCTGGTCGTCGACACCTATCACCACTTCCCCGACGGTCCGGCATACTTGCGCCGCCTGGCACGCTCGCTCCGCCCCGGCGGGCGGCTGGTGAACATCGATTTCCACAAGCGCGAGCTGCCGGTCGGTCCCCCGCCCGAGCACAAGCTGACCCGCGAGGAGTTCCTCGTCCAGGCGGACGCGGCCGGGCTCGCGCTCGTCGCCGAGCACACCTTCCTTCCGTACCAGTACTTCCTGGTGCTCGCGCCGCGCCGGACCTAACCTCAGCGGCGTCGGCCACCGGTGCACGCATGGGACGCTACAAGGATCGCCGGCACGCCGGGCGCGTGCTCGCCGAAGCTCTTCGGGAGTATGCGGGGAGGCCCGAGGTTGTCGTGCTGGCGTTGCCCCGAGGCGGCGTCCCGGTCGCCTACGAGGTCGCGAGGCGTCTCGGCGCGCCGCTGGACGTCTTCGTGGTTCGCAAGCTCGGTCTCCCGGGACACGAGGAGTTCGCCATGGGCGCGATCGCCTCAGGCGGCGTCATCGTGCTCGATCGCGCCGTCGTCCAAGGCCTGGGGGTCCCCTCCGGGGCGATCGAGGCGGCGATCGCGCGGGAACAGGCAGAGCTTGCCCGGCGCGAGAAGCTGTACCGGGGAGACCGGCCGCCTCTCGAGGTGACGGGCAAGACCGTCATCCTGGTCGACGACGGACTGGCGACCGGCTCGACGATGCGGGCGGCAGTCGCGGGTCTGCGGCAGCGCGGCGCGGGCCGCATCGTGGTAGCCGTCCCCATCGCCTCACCCGATACCTGCGAGGAGCTGTCCGGCGTGGTGGACGACATCGTCTGCGCCGCGACTCCCGAGCCCTTCGTGGCGGTCGGCCTCTGGTACGAGGACTTCGGTCAGACGAGCGACGAGGAGGTCCGCCAGCTACTGGAGACGGCCGAGCGTGAGCTGGCGGCGCGCGACCAGGGGGCCGCTCCGGCACAAGGCCCCTAGATGGAGTGACCATGGCGACTGCCGACGACGAGATCCTGATCGACGCAATCGCGGAAACGGCGCGGCCGCTCTCTGGCGCGGAGAACGACTTCGATCCCATCCTCGAGCTCGCCGGCAACGCGCGCGTGGTGCTCATCGGCGAGGCCTCGCACGGAACGGACGAGTTCTACGAGCAGCGGGCCGAGCTGACCAAGCGGCTCATCGCCGAGCTGGGCTTCCGCGGCGTGGCGGCCGAGGCGGACTTTCCCGACGCCTGGCGCGTCAACCGCTTCGTGCAAGGGAGGGGCAGCGACACCGAGGCCGTGGAGGCGCTGTCCGACTTCAAGCGCTTCCCCTCCTGGATGTGGCGCAACGCCGACGTGCTCGATTTCGTCGGTTGGCTGCGGGAGCGCAACGACCGCGTTGCCGAACCGGCCGCGCGCGCCGGCTTCTACGGGCTCGACCTCTACAGCCTGAACGCCTCGATCGCAGCCGTCCTCCAGTACCTCGACAAGGTGGACCCCGAGGCGGCCAAGCGTGCCCGGTACAGGTACGCGTGCTTCGAGCACTTCGGCGAGGACCCGCAGACCTACGGGTACGCGACTTCTTTCGGGCTGTCGCCGGACTGCGAGCGGGAGGTGGTGAACCAGCTGGTGGAGATGCAGCGTCGCCGCCAGGAGCTTCTCACCCGCGGCCGGGACGAGGACGACGACGAGCTCTTCGCCGCCGAGCAGAACGCGCTCTTGGTGAAGAACGCGGAGGAGTATTACCGGTCGATGTTCGAGGGGCGCGTGTCCTCCTGGAACCTGCGCGACACGCACATGGCGCAAACGCTCGACGCGTTGCTCGCGCACCTCGACCGGCGGGGCGGTGGGCGCTCCAAGCTGGTGGTCTGGGCCCACAACTCGCACGTGGGCGATGCGCGCGCCACCCAGATGGGCGAGGCCGGGGAGATCAACATCGGTCAGCTCGCGCGCGAGAAGTACCCGGGACGAGCGCTGCTTTTGGGCTTCAGCACCTACTCGGGGACGGTGACCGCGGCCTCCGAGTGGGGCGGTCCCGCCGAGCGGAAGCGGGTCCGCCCCGCGCTGCGCGAAAGCTACGAGGCCCTGTTCCACCGCACCGCGGCGCCCAGGTTCCTCCTCGACCTGCGCAACCTGGGCGAGGCGGCGGGCGCGCTGCGCGAGCCGCGCCTGGAGCGGGCCATCGGCGTCATCTACCTGCCGCAGTCCGAGCGCGTCAGCCACTACTTCCAGTCGAGGTTGCCCGCGCAGTTCGACGCCGTGATGCACTTCGACGAGACCCGGGCGGTCGAGCCGCTGGAACGGACCGCCGGCTGGGTGCGGGGCGAGCTGCCGGAGACCTATCCGACGGGCATGTGAGCTTCACCGGTCTAGCGCGCGCGCGCTGGCCGAACGCGACGGAGCGCGCGGGATCCGCACGTAGAAGACGCTCCCCTCCCCGGGCTTTCCGGTCGACTCGACCCGGATGGTGCCGCCGTGCTGCTCGATGATCCCGCGGCTGATGGCTAGGCCGAGGCCCAGCCCGCCGTACGCGGTTCCGTGCGCGCGCCCGAATCTTTCGAAGATCGTCTGCTGGTACTCCCGCGGCACGCCCAGCCCGCGATCGGCGATCGCGATCTCGATGGCGTCGCCCGCCGGTTGGACCGACACGTCGATCGGGCCTCCCTCCGGGGAGTAGCGGATCGCATTGGAGAGGAGGTTCACCAGCACCTGGTCCACGCGATCGCGGTCCGCCAGGAGCTGCAGCCGATCGGGCGCCCTGACCCGGATGGGATGCCGGTCTCCCGCAGGTTCCATGCGGCCGCGCACCTCGTTGACCAGGTTGACCAGGTCGAACTCGGACGGGTTCAACTCGAGCTGTCCGCTCTCCAGCCGGTTCATGTCGAGCAGATCGCCGACCAGGCGCGCCAGCCGATCGATCTGGCGCGAGATCAGGCGGAGCGCGCGGCCGGTGCCCGCTTCCGCCTCCTGCTCTCCCAGCTGGTGGAGCGCGAGCTGCGCCTGCGCCTTGGCGGCGGCGAGCGGCGTCTGCAGCTCGTGCACCACCGAGGAGAGGAACACGTCCTTGACCTCGCTCTCCAGCGCCTGCCTGCGGATCATCTCTCCGCGCACGAACAGGTCGCAGAAGACGCGCACCTTGGCGCGCAGGATCTCCGGATCGACCGGCTTGAGCAGGTAGTCGACCGCCCCGTGAGCGTATCCCTTGAAGACGTACGCCGTCTCGCGGCTCAGGGCGGTGATGAAGATGATGGGGATGTGGCGCGTCTGCTCGCGCTGCTTGATCAGCTCCGCCGTCTGGAGCCCGTCCAGGCGCGGCATCTGCACGTCGAGCAGGATCACCGCGAAGGTCTGGCGCAGGAGGTGGAGCAACGCCTCCTCGCCGGAGCGGGCCTTCACCACCCGGATCTTGAGCGGCTTGAGCGTCCCCTCCAGGGCGAGGAGGTTCTCGGGCCGATCGTCTACCAGCAGGACGCTCGGCACCAGGGCGTCTTCCAGTTGCGCCACGTTCACCTCATCTCCGCGTCCATTTGAGCAGCAAGGCCACCAGCGACTCCGGGCCGATGGGCTTCGTGGCGAAATCGGAGCAACCCGCCTCGAGGCACCGCTCGCGGTCACCGGGCAGCGCCTTTGCGGTCAACGCGACGATCGGTAGTTCGGACAGGCCCGGACGGCGGCGAATCTGCCGCGTCGCCTCCAGTCCGTCAATCTCCGGCATCATCACGTCCAGTAAGACAAGGTCGATGCCGCGTTCGGAATCGAGCAGTTCTAAACACTCCCGCGCACCCTGGGCGGGCAGGACCCGGACCCCGAAGCGCTCGAGCAGGCTGGTGACCGCGAACAGGTTGTGCGCGTCGTCGTCGACCAGGAGCACCTTGCGCCCGCGCAGCTCGGCGGCCCGGTCGGGGGCCAGACTCTTCTCGGGCAGCTGGGCCCGCTCGAACGACTGGGGCTCCACGGCGGCGGGAAGGAGCAGCGGCAGGTACAGCGTGAAGGTGCTGCCCTGGCCCGGCGCGCTGCGCAGGCGGATCTCGCCGCCGAGGAGGCGCGCCAGCTCGCGGCTGATCGTCAGGCCCAGGCCGGTGCCGCCGAATGTCCGGCTGATCGAGGTGTCCGCCTGCTGGAAGGCCTCGAAGACGAGCTCGTGCTTCTCGCGCGGGATCCCGATGCCGGTGTCGGTCACCGCGAAGGCGAGCACCTGGGGCGAGCCGCGCAGGGCCGAGGAGGTGAAGCCGCTCCCTCCCGCCTCGAGCGTGGCCGACAGCTCCACCCGTCCCTTGGAGGTGAACTTGAAGGCGTTCGAGAGGAGGTTCTTCAGCACCTGCTGCAGGCGCTGCGGATCGGTGAGCACGATGCCGGGCACCGGCGGCGCGATCCTGACCGAGAACTCGACGCCTTCGGGGAGCGTGGGCCGGAACATCCTCTCCAGCGCGGCCGCGACCTCGCCCAGCGCGACCGGGCGCGCCTCGACCTGCAGCTTGCCTGACTCGATCTTCGACAGGTCGAGGATCTGGTTGATCAGGGCCAGCAGATCCTGGCCGCTGGAGTGCACGGTCGAGGCGTACTCCACCTCCTCGCCGTCGAGGTGCCCCTTGGCATTGTCGGCGAGCAGCCGGGCGAGGATGAGCAGGCTGTTCAACGGGGTGCGCAGCTCGTGCGACATGTTGGCGAGGAACTCGGACTTGTAGGTGGACACGCGCGCGAGCTGCCGCGCCTTGTCCTCCAGGTCGCTGGTGCGCCGGGCGAGCTCCGCGTTGGAGGCCTTCAGCTCTTCGAGGAGCTGCTCGGTCCGGGAGGTGGTGGCGACCGTGTTGAGGACTACCCCGATGCCCTCGGCGAGCTTCTCCAGCAGCACGCGGTGGATGGGCTTGAACCGCTGCACGCTGGCCAGCTCGATGACGCCCTTCACCTCGCCTTCGAAGAGGACCGGCACCACCATCAGGCTCCGCGGGTGCGCCTGGCCGGTGCCGGACCTGATCCTCACGTAATCGGAGGGCAGCTCGTCCACCGCCACGATGCGCTTCTCCACCGCGCACTGGCCGACCAGGCCCTCCCCCGGCGCGAACCGCTCGCCGGAGTTGTCGCCCGGATGGCCGTAGGTGCTGATCCGCCGCAGCGACGCGTCCCAGTCGCCCGGCTCGGCGACGAACAGCGCCCCGTATTGCGCGGGGATCTCCGGCGCCAGCTCCCCCAGGACGATGCGCCCCAGCTCCTCCAGGCTCCGCCTTCCCTGCAGGAGCCCGGAGAGGCGGGCGAGGTTCGTGTTGAGCCAGTCCTGCTCGACGTTCGCCTGCGTGCTCTCGCGCAGGTCGACGATCATCTCGTTGATGCTGTCGGTCAGGTCCTTCCAGGTGCCGGCCACCCCGGGGACGCGCGCCTGCCCGCCGAGCTTTCCTTGCGCGCCCACCTCGCGAGTGACCCGGATCACCTCGGCGGTGAAAGCGCGCAGCTGGTCGACCATCGCGTTCACCGTCGCCTTCAGGTCCCGGATCTCGCCCCGGGCCGGCACGGTGATCTTGCGCGACAGCTCTCCGTTCGCGACGGCGGTCGTCACCAGCGCGATGTTGCGCACCTGCGAGGTCAAGTTGCCCGCCAGCGTGTTCACGCTCTCGGTCAGGTCCTTCCAGGTGCCCGCCACTCCCGGCACGTGCGCCTGGCCGCCCAGCTTGCCTTCCGTTCCCACTTCCCGCGCGACGCGCGTCACCTCCGCCGCGAACGCGCGGAGCTGATCGACCATCTCGTTGACGGTCTCCTTCAGCTCGAGGATCTCTCCGTTGGCGGGCACCGTGATCTTGCGCGACAGGTCGCCCCGGGCGACCGCCGTGGTCACCGCGGCGATGTTCCGGACCTGGTCGGTCAGGTTTCGCGCAAGGACGTTGACGTTGTCGGTCAGGTCCTTCCAGACCCCGGCCACTCCCGGCACCTCGGCCTGGGCCCCGAGCTTGCCCTCGGTGCCCACCTGCTTGGCGACGCGAGTCACCTCGGAGGCGAAGCTGCGCAGCTGGTCCACCATGGTGTTGATGGTGTTCTTGAGCGCGAGCACCTCGCCGCGCACGTCCACGGTGATCTTCTGCGACAGGTCGCCATTGGCGACCGCGGTGGTGACCTTGGCGATGTTGCGCACCTGGTCGGTCAGGTTCCCCGCCAGGATGTTCACGTTGTCGGTCAAGTCCTTCCACGTCCCGCTGACGCCCTTGACGTCGGCCTGGCCGCCCAGCTTTCCCTCGGTGCCCACCTCGCGGGCCACGCGCGTGACTTCCGCGGCGAACGCGCGGAGCTGATCGACCATCTCGTTGACCGTTTCCTTGAGCTCCTGGATCTCGCCCTGCGCCGGGACGGTGATCTTGCGCGACAGGTCGCCCCGCGCGACCGCGGTGGTGACCGCGGCGATGTTGCGGACCTGGGAGGTGAGGTTGCCGGCGAGGAGGTTCACCGCCGAGACCAGCTCCTTCCACGCTCCCGCCGCTCCACGGACTTCCGCCTGCCCGCCCAGCCGCCCAGCGGTGCCGACCTCGCCGGCGATGCGGATCACCTCCGAACGGATGGCGCGCAGCCTGGCCACCAGCGCGTTCATGCTGCGCGCGACGCGCAGGGCCTGCCCCCGCAGCGGCGCGCCCTCCGGCGATTCGAGTGGCATCGTGCGATCGAGCTCGCCCTGCTCCACCGCCCTGGCCACCGCGGCGGTCTCGCCGGCATGCCAGGTGAGCCGCTCGAGCACCTGGTTGAGGGACGAGAGGACGTCGCCGTAGCTCCCCGGCAGGGCCGCCGGCGAAGCGCGCTCCTGCAGTACCCCGTCCACCCCGATCCGCCGGGCAACGCGCGTCATCTCCCGCGCGAGGCCGCCGTTGAGCGCGATCAAGCGATTCGCGGCGGAAGCGATGCGGCCCAGCGCGCCATCGTCCTCGACCTGGGCGCGGGCGCGAAAGTCCCCTTCGGACGCGGCTTCCAGCGCCCGGGCGATCCGCTCCAGATCGCGGTATGCGACAGGCCCGCGCACGCCGCGAAAGGGTGCGGTAGACTCCAGCTCTTCGGTAGGCTCCAAGTGCCTCCTCCAGGCAAACCAGGCGGATGGCTATAGTGTGGTGCTGATGGAAGCGACGGGCAGCCGCATCGCCGAATCGCCCTTGGCGTCCCTGGTCCGGGCGCAGGTCGACCGCGTCCTGCAAAGCTGGGAGGCAAGCGGCACGACGCCAGCCGAGGGGACGGCGAAATCGGCGGTCCGGCGTTTCCTCGCCGCTCTCGACGAGCTGGCGCAGGCGTCGGATGCGCTGGCAGCCGGCCCGCGGGCGGTTCCCGCCGGCGAGGCCCCCGTGCTCCCGACGATCCTGGCGATCACCGACGATCCGCTGGTCGCCAGCGGTCTGCGCCAGCGCCTGGGGGCGTCCTCGCGCTTCGTTGCCGTGTCCAGCCCGCGGGAGGCGACCGACGCCGCCACCGGGAACGACCCCGCCGTCCTGTTCGCCGCCGGCCGCGCTGCGGGCGAGGCCGTGAGCCGCGTGCGCGAGATGTTTCCCGGCCTTCCTGCGGTGATCGCCGCGCCGGAGTCCGAGGTCCCGAAGCTGCTCGCCGACTTCCAGCACGACCCCGCGGTGGTCCTGCCCGTCACCGTCGGCCCGGACGGGTTCGCCGGGGCGATTCGCGCTCTCCTGGAGCAGGTCGCGCCGCTCCCTGCGCCCGCGGAGGGCGCCGCCGAGGCCGGTGACGCCGCCCGGCCGGCGGGAGGGCTGGCTGCCGAACCCAGGTCCTATGCGCACCTGACCGGGATGCTGCCTCGCGCGCTGGAGCGGACCGTCGAGTTCGACGTCGGTGCGGCCGTGATCGCCCGCCCCAGCGGTGAGCCGCTGGTCGACGTCCACGCGACCTCCGAGTGCCCCGCGTCGATGCTGGAGGCGGTGCGCGAGAACGCGCTCGCGCTCTTCTCGATCGTCTCCGGCCGGGTGCAGCGGGAAGGCGAGGAGCTGCGCGTCCCGGTGCCGGCGCCGCTGCGATCCGCCATCTACGTTCCGCTCGCCACCGAGGGACGGGTCGTCGGATTGACCTATCTCGGGTCGTTCCGCCCCGACGCCTTCTCCCGGCAAGGCGACGTGATCGGCGAGCTCGCGTCGCACGCGTCGGGAGCCTACCGGCGGCTGGAAGCTTCGGTGAGCCGGTTGCGCCTGACGCCGCGGCAGTCGCAGGTGCTCGCGCTGATCGCGTCCGGGCTGTCCGACAAGGAAGTCGCGGAGCGTCTGGGGCTCGCGCATCGCACGGTGCGCACGCACGTGGACCGGCTGCTGCGCGAGCACGGCCTGCGCAGCCGGACCGAGGCCGTCGCCGCGTGGCTGCGCGGTCAGCAAGGCTAACGATGTACAGTTCTGCCGTTTTGCAATTTTTTTTATCAGGCCTGTATTTTTAACGAGCGAGCCCCCGAGCGGCCGCCATCGCCCCTTGCCGCTCCGAGACGTAGGACAGACCACCTCGCGGGACTTCCAAGGACAGTTGGGCGTCCGTACAATACCGAAACAGCGGTTAGTAGTCGACGGGTTGCGGGGCTCGTCAAAGGCCCAAAAGGGCGATCGATGAATGAAGTCGTGGCGCCGGACGTATGGGTATCTACGGTTACCGATTCGCCCGCTCGCCGCGATCTGGCGCCGCTCTACACGGAAGCGCTGCGGGCCAGCCTCGCCGAGGCGAGCGAGGGCGCGCTGCGGCGGGCCGGCGAGATCGGACGGCAGGGGTTCACCCAGGGCCTGCGCCTCCACGACCTGGTTGCCATCCACCACGAAGCGCTGGCGATGATTGCGCTGCGCAATCCCACGCTGGCCCTGCCGGAGGAGATCGTGCGAGCGGGAGAATTCTTCGCGGAGGCCGTTGCGCCCTACGAGATAGCGCAGCGCGGCTTCCGCGAAGCCACCAGCGCCCTGCGGCACATGAACGAAACGCTGGAACGGGAGATCCAGCGGATAGCGCATTCGGTGCACGACGAGGCCGGGCAGCTGTTCGACGCCGCGCGGCTGGCCATGTCGGCGGTCGGCGACGACTTGCCGCCGGCGGTGCGCGACCGCCTGCGCGAGGTGGGCGCGACCCTCGACCGCGCCGAGAGCGAGCTGCGCCGGATCTCGCACGAGCTGCGGCCGCTGGTGCTCGACGATCTCGGACTGGTTCCCGCGCTGCGGGCCCTGGCCGACGGGCTCTCCAGGCGGACCGGCCTGCGGATCCGGATCGAGAGCACGCTGCCGCGCCGGCCGCCGGGGAACGTCGAGATGGCCCTGTACCGGGTCGTGCAGGAGGCTCTCGCCAACGTGGTCAGACATGCACGCGCAAGGACCGCGACGGTCCGGCTCACGCTCGAGGGAAAAGGACGCCTGCGCTGCGCCGTCCGCGACGACGGCGCCGGATTCGACGTCGGCTCGCTGCTCTCCAGGAGGGAAGAAGGCGGGCTGGGTCTGCTCGGAATCCGCGAACGTCTGAAGGCCGTCGGCGGATCGCTGCTGATCGACTCCGTGCCGGGCCTGGGTACCGAGCTCGCCGCCCTCGTCCCTCTCGAGGAGTGAGAATGCGCATCGTCCTTGCTGACAACCATGCGCTCGTCCGCCAAGGCGTCCGGGCGCTGCTGGAAAGGGCTGGCTTCGAGGTAACCGGCGAGGCGCGCGATGGGCAGGAAGCCTTGCTGCTCGTGACGGCTGCCCGCCCGGACGTGGCCATCCTGGACATCGGGATGCCGCTCCTCAACGGGCTCGACGTGGCGCGCGAGATCCAGGCCGCCTCGCCGGCCACCAAGGTCGTGCTGGTCACCCGGCACGACGAGGTCCAGTACGTCAGCGAGGCGCTCCGCGCCGGAGTGAAGGGCTACGTGCTGAAGAGCCAGACGGGGGACGACCTGGTGCATGCCGTCCACGAGGTCGGGCGGGGCGGGATCTACCTGAGCCCCGAGATCTCCCGCGCGGTCGTGGAGGCATTCCTCTGCAAGTCCGAGCTCCCGGTCGATCCGCTGACCCCGCGGGAGCGGCAGGTCCTGCAGATGGTGGGCGAGGGCCGGTCCACCAAGGACGTGGCGAGCCGCCTGGGGATCAGCGCCAAGACCGCGGAGTCGCACCGGGCGCGGCTGATGCGGAAGCTCGACCTCCACGAGACGGCGGGCCTGGTGCGTTACGCGATCCGCCGCGGCCTCATCCAGCCTTGACAGCGGCCGCCGATAGGGCGGCCCTGTGCTTTTTCACGGCGCTGTGGCCGAGGGATGCACTCTACAGGCGGAGCTTCGAGAGCACCAGGGTGCGGTCGCCGGTCTGGAAGGGCACCGCCCAGGGCGGCCGGGCCGACGAGAGCTGCGCACCCTCTTCCGGCAACCCCTGCGAGGCGTCCCAGAGATAGGCGTCCACCGGCCCGGGTCCGGAAAGCTCCACCTCGATCCGCACTCCTTCGGATCCCGTGGTCGTGCAGACGAATCCGCGCCACGACGAGGAACCTCCGTACGGGGCGCCGACCTGGTTCTTCGATGCCGCCTCCGGTACGCGCGTCCCGTTCATCCGCACCGAGACCACCCGCTCGGCAGGCAAGGCGATGCCGGCGAGCGCCGCCGCCCGGGGCGAGCGAATCCGCGCACGGATCGATCGCCCCCCACCCTCGGAACGCTGCTCCTCGACGACCATCTCGGGCCGGGCCAGCGGCAGAGCTGGGGCCGGCGCCGCGTACGCTTGCCCCCGCGGTGCCCAGGGTAGCGCCGCGATGGCACGGCGGTCGAACGGCGCCGCCGAGGCCAGCTCGCGCGGGAGGGGTCCTGTGCCTGCCGAGGCCAGCCAGCGCGCCTCTTTCGTGTCCGCAT